>Ga0180438_10000575_pt1 | contig 69526 bp, 101 predicted proteins | sample SS_ome_12_FD_132455 | JGI IMG/M metagenome (GOLD analysis project Ga0180438, IMG submission 132455) | Hypersaline lake sediment archaeal communities from the Salton Sea, California, USA - SS_3_D_2 metaG | ecosystem: Environmental > Aquatic > Non-marine Saline and Alkaline > Hypersaline >...
ATCCGGATCGATATAATTTGACTTTGGTATTGAAAGGGATTCAGAAACCCCAACATTCCAAAGTTGTTCAGGAGTTTCAACATATACTTCAGGCCCATTATTTAATTCATCACCAAAAAGTTTTACTTCATTTTCATTATAGTTTATTTGTACTCCCCTTAGAAACATTCTTATAGTTTCGCCTTGATCTTCAAAAACAACTATCATTCTTGGATAAAGATCTTTCATAATTGAAACTGTTTCACCATCATATGTTACATCTTCACACCAAATTTCGGACAATAAATCTAGTGGAACTACAATTTTTATTTTTCTGTGATTTTCTAAATATAGTAATTGACTGCCTATACCACCCAATCCATTCCATTGAGTTTCTGTCAAAAATTCATTATTAAAAGATGGTATTTCATCTACTGTACCTGAAAATGGTCCTAAATCTGTTTCAAAAACAAATGGATCATTTTTTATAAGTCTTTCACCCTCTATTTCTATTGGATATTTTTTTATACAAGTTGTTTTTAAGTTATGAACATATTTTGGATTTATATACTCAGGTTTGTATAAAAATTGATTACTATCTAATGTTAAAATGAAATCTGTATCAAAACCATCAAATTCAGGAGTCATGATTTCATGCCAAACAACATATTCTTTACTACCAGTTTCATTTCCATATTCATCAAAAGGAATTGATTGATCATCTTTTTCAATCATACTTAATCTTCTCACTCCAAAAACTAATCCTTTTGACTTAAAAACATCATCCATAAAATCAAATACAGACTTGTTTTCAGTCGCATAATGTCCAATTTCTGGATATGTAATTCCAGTTGATATTAATGGCGATATTGGAAAATTGCAATTATCAATAAAGTTAAAATATATATTTAATACGACTTCAATACGTGTGTATATAGTCAACAATGACATCCCTGAAATAGTTACAGGTGCTATTGGCTCTGCATTTAACTCCACATATGGGAGACTGGCACAAGTAGAATAATTGACAATATTTCCTAAAATACAAGTGCCCGCATTATCATAAAGCCTCCACTGGGTTTCTGTATATATACATCCTGTTCCGGTAGCTACAAAAGGAATATCAACTGTCAAAACATTTCCTGCTTTTACTTCAATTTCATAACCGTTTCCGCCATCTTCAACAGGATCATAAACTCCATCAACATCAGTTTCAAAATATACAAAATCACCAACAAATAAAAATGTTGAATCGGCAACAGTAACATCTGTTTTTGCTCCTGCCGCTGCTGAAGCCATACTAACAATTTCTGCTCCGGGGTACCCAAATGGTCCACCAATAAAAGCCCTGTAATAAGTGGGATTGCTATTTTCATCCTGTATCCTTACAGGAATTTCATTTCTAACAGCTCCAAAAACATGAGGTAAAATAGATTTTTCATTATTATCTATTTGCATTGTATATAAAAGATCTGTTTTCTCCCTTGTTGCAGTAACACTACCAACAGTTAGGGTACTAGTATCAAGTTGTGGAGCTTCTTCAACCAATTCATAAGTTATTTCGGGACCATCTGAATTTATATCTTTTAGTTGGATCAATCCTGAAAATAATAGTTTTGAATATCCAACCATTAATGATTTTCCAAAAAAAATTTGAGTATCTAGTATTTTTGGAAAATAAGGATAGTTATCAAAAATATTTTTATTTAAAATCATATTTCCAAATTTTGCTTTAAATTGACCACCTTTGTAATCTGAAATTTCTTGTCTAAATTCATCAATTGAAATTAATCCATCCTTATAATTTTGAGATGAGAATGCAAAGTCAGCTTCAGATGTTAAATTCCTATTTGAAACAAAAAAACCTTCATTTCTATTTCTATCAACAATATGAATAAATATATACATTTTTTTATTTCCTTTTAGTTTTCCATATAAGCTATTTCTTCAATTGAAAAACTTACCTTGCTATCTATAGCCCTTGCTGTTGAGCTTATACTTAATGAACCAAATAACAAGTTTTCATAAGTATCTGCCATAATCTTGCAAGGTACTGGCATTTTCCCTGATACATAATGTCTTGCAATAAATTCTGATTCTCCATTATCTAATAGTTCTGAAGTTACCATTCCTGTAAATTTTCTTTTGATTGGTCCTTTGCTTCTATACATAGAGTAATCATTTAATTTTTTATATGATCCTTCATCAATAATCGATTGTTTCAATCCTTTTTCAGGATCAAGGCTTTCAAAATAATTCCCATAATCCTGAATATAATTAGCATTGTTTGGGTGTCTTGAAATTCCTAATCTTAAAAAAGCAACTGTTGGATCAGAAGCAAATGCAAACTTTACAGTTGCTCCTCTACCTGCCGTTTCTGAAAGATCAATGAAAGAATGATAGATATTAAAATCTTTCCTTACCCTCTCAATAGTTGGATAAATCCAAGATCCGGTATCAGCTCCTAAATAATCAATTGGTCTTACGGAAAAAGTTGCATTACCAGGTGATGCATATCCGACATATAAATATTGTAAGGTATGTAAATTTGCAGTACCACCAGAGGCAACAACACCAGATTGATGCAATGCCTCAATTTTAACCTGCCAAGTTGCTGTTGTAGCACTTTTACATACACTCGTAGGATATGAGTTCAATAAATTTTCAGCTTCAAATCCTACTACTTCATCAGCAGGATTAACATGTGCAACTTGAACATCAATTAAATTTTCAGGTAATTCAAAAATAGCTTTCATAAAAAAATTCCTTATTTATAAATTTTCATTTCAGATGGAACATTTCTCCTATCCCTTTCAACAATTACTTCTTCTGATACCCTTTTTATTATCTTTTTGTCAAATTCAACATCAATATTATTTTCAATTTTTATTGGTTCATTATCTCTTTCTCTTAATAGTGCTTTTATTTCTCTTAATTCTGAAACTATTGTAGAGTCAGTTTGAATTCTACTTCCAGCCATATTTTCAAATCTTGACAAGTCTCCTGAATTAAGTTCTTCAAGGGCTCGAATACCTTCTGCTGTAATTATTCCTTCAGCTCCAGTTTTGACCGATATTAACCCATCATCACCCAATGACCTATCGATCATACCTCCAGTAGCATAAGGTGGTGCTGGAAGACCGTGTTGTTTAAGTACTTGCTCCATATCATAGTGCCAAACCTCATATCTATGACCGTGGCTTTCAATTAAAGCCTTCATATCTTCTTTACCCAATTGATTAAAATAATTCAAAACTTTTGTTGCTGCTTCTTTTTTTGTATAATCCCATCCAGGATATTTTCTACTAATCGCTGCCAAATCAACAGTTGGAGTATTCTTATACAATTGAGCTATTTGTCCAGCAGCACTAAATTGACTTGCGAGTTGTGAAAGATCTGTTCCAGTCCCGAATGAAAAGGATTCACCACTTGCACCTTGAAAAAATGCAGTATTCGCACCTGTAACAGTTGTTGTACCAAATCCTGCGATTTCTTGAGTATATCCAACGCCCTTGGATATTAGTGCTGCAATATCTTGCTGCCATCTATTAATATCATACTCAAAGGCAAATTTTAATTGAGTTACAGTGGTCCCACCAATTCCAGCCTCATCCATTTGTTTTTTTATAGTATCCCAAGAACCTTGGCCTGTAGCACCCAATGAACTTATGAATTTCATTGTTGCTGTACTATCCCATCCAGTCTCCCCGGCAACAAAACCAAGAGCATCCATTTTTGCTGCAATTGGACCTTCAAAATTTTCAACAAATTCACTCATAAATGTCATTGTTACTACGCCATCAGTTCCATATTGTTCAAAAATACCACTTATTAAACTGATGGCAGATTTAGAATCACCGGTTATTCCTCCCCAATTTATATTTAAGACCGCTTCCTTATCAGCCAGACCTTTCATAGCATCTTCAATTGATTTGGATAAAACTTTAAATTGAGCATTGACATCGGATAAATCAGCTTTAGTTCCGGTATCTCTACTAATACCGCCTGATATACCGACACCTGTTGCAGTGGCAGTTTGAGTGGTTGAATCTTTTACATTTTTTAAGAACTGATCAGGTGTCATAGTTGTTTTTAAATTTTCAAGATCGCTCATGGTATCACTATAAATTTTTTGATATGTTGTACTTGATCCTAAATGTGATTGAGCTTGCTCTAAATACTGAGATGAAAATTTAACAAATTCTTGAACTTCTTCTTTCCCTCCTGTTTGTGCTTCTGCTCTTAATTTTTCATAATCTTTTGTTGCCATTTCGAATTTTTCTTTAATAGTAGAAACATTTAGGGCACCATATTTCATACCATTAATTGTATTATCAATTGTTTTAACTAAACTTTCCATTATTTCTGTTGCTTTTATCCATTTATCTGCTGCTTCAGTAGACGCTTCCATTGCCTCTATAATCGATCCTTGCCCTGTACCCATACCTCCTGATATTTGACTTTTGGCTTGTTGTTGCGCCTCTGATGAGGCCTGACCATACCATTGGACTAAAAGATCAGATGCAGCAGACAAACTTTCTGCTGTTCCCATACTAATTTGAGTTTGTAGATTTTTCATTGTAAACTCAGCAGAAGTACCACCGCCAGCTTTAAATTCAATTTCTGCAATTTGTTGTCTAATATTATCAAATTTTACTGTAGCTTCATCCGCCATATTTAGAATTGAATTTCTAATAGTGGAAATTCTTTGAACTTCTAAGTTTGTATAGTCGACAACTGTTCCCCCAAGCTGCTTCAATGTTTCTCTATGTTTTTCATAAGCGGCATTTGTATTTTTTACTATAGACTCAACAGCACCAAGGCTTTCTTGACTTTGAGCAAGGCCATTTATAAAGTTTTCCCTTTCAGATGCAAAAGCACTGTTCATTGCCGTAAAGTCTTCAGTTGTTCCACCAAGTTGACGAATACTTTCTGTCATTTCCTCAACTTTTGTTCTAGATTCTTCAGTCCCGGCAATCGAATTAATTAGGGCCTGTCTTTTATCTGCAAAAGCATCATTTTCTCTTTTTATAAATTCAGCTTGTTTTACTCGTACTTCACCAAGAGCTGTTTCTGAAAACCCAAGTTCTTCAAGTGCTAATAATTGACTGTCAAAAGCAGTTCCAAGAACTTCAAATCTTGCGGCATATTCGGTTAAGGGTTCCGCCAATGAAATATCAAGGGCTGAATTTATATCAGTCCAAACCTGCTCTATTTGTTGCATTATTTCAAGGCGTTGGAATGCTGTATCTATTGCATCCATATAAACCGGCTCACCCTCTTCAGTTACAACACCTTTTCCTTCCTCATCAATTTTTTGAAATTGTTGAGCTATTAAACTACTTTTTGTTTCTTGTGTTAATAAATTTGCACCAATTTCCCCGCCTGCTTGAATATATTGATCAATTAAAGAAATTGTTGCATCATCCATTACCTGAGAAATTTTATCTTGATAATTAGTTAAAAACCTTGTGATATCTTGTTGCCAGTTTTTTGCATTTAATCTTCCTTCAGGAATTTCAAAAGTAAAGTCTCCATATGCTTCTAATTGATTAGCAAGAGCAGAAGCATATTCATCGGGTAATTTACCCATTCTATCTAGAGCTTGTTCATTAAAAGTATCATTGATATCATTAATTCCATTTTTATAGCTAGCTTCGATCATAGCATACCAATGCATATCATCAGTAATTTCTGTTTCTTTTAATCTGGAGGCAAACCCTTTATCTCTACTCCAAGATTGATCTTCCATATAAGTTTGGACATCTTCTTGTTTTCCTAAGTCTCCAAATCGATAAAAATTTTCTTTATTTAATCCAAAAGCATCACCTATAAAAGAATTTTTTCCAAGTATTGCTGATGTTCCTAAAAGTCCTGATGTAGAAAGTAGTTTTCCAAAACCACCTAATTCGTCTGATGCCCACTTAGAAAGTAATGCTCCACCTGGATCAGTCCATTCGGCAACAGCAGCACCTCCTGATTTCCATCTTCCCTCAACATCTCCACTTTTCATTGCTGCTGCAAATTGCTGACCTCCTGTCCTATAATTCTCACCAAATAATTTTTGACTCGCATAAACCATTGCAGGATCAGCAGAATAATCACCAGTACTTACATCTCCAACCTCTACCCATTTGCCGCCTGATACCATACCTCCCTCAGTTCTTTCAGTCATACCTCTACCGGCTTGCCAACCGACATTAACAAGACTCCCAACCCATCCCATTTGACCAAGACCTTCTGCAACTTTATCTAATTTTTTTTGAGTTTCCGTTTGTGCTGCTCCCTCAATTCTAAATCTATATGAAAAATGTTCTGCTATATCTGCAAAAGCACCTTTATTTGCAATGAGAAATTCTTTCATTTCTCCCATTGAAAGCCCATCTTTAAAAGCACCACCAAGTTTCCCGATTAATGACGTAAAGTTTTCTTTTAAATTTTCATCAAGATCACTTAAAAAAGTGTCCATTAATAATTCAATAGTTGGCCCATATCTTTTTTGTCCCTCTAATCCTTCAATTCTCCATTCTCCCTTTTGTCTAACAGCTTGTTTTTCAGGGGAATCTCCTCGACCATATAAATTATTAAGTTCTTCTTCAAGTTGCCCCTTTAACCCTTCAACATAAGAGTCAATTTCGTTACCATCTAAAATTCCACCTCTAAAACTTTTTTTAGCTTTTTCAAGTTCTTCTTTATCTTTTTTTGCCCTTTCCTCATCTTCAAAAAGAATCATTTGCGCTCTTTTTGAAGCTTCTTCTTTTCCTCCCATTAATGGATCTTCTTTTACTCCCTTTTCATATTTTTTCATTAATTTTTCTTGTTCTTTTAAAGCCTTTTCCCTTGCCCTTACTTCATGATCAAGTTGCTTATCAACTATTGTCATATGTTTGTCATAATATAAATCCCAAAGGGCATCCCAGTCTTGGGCATATTGTTCTTGATCAGTAAACCATCTGTCAAGATTATCCAATTCCTTTTCATATTTATTCATACCCATTTGAGCTATTTCAATATTTAATTTATCATTTATTTCTTTTTTCTTTTTATTTTCCTTTTCAGCAATTTTAATTAATTCTTTTGAAAGTTTTTCTTCTCTTATTTTTTTTTCTTTTACTGCTTTTTCTTCTATTTCTTTTTGTTTTTTTATAGATTCCGATAATAACTTATCAGATTTTTCTTTTGCCTTTGCTCTAGCTTCTTCAAGTGTCATTACTTTTTTTACAGAGTCACCCTTTTTAAACATTGCTTCTGCTTCTTTCATACTTGATTCATAAGTTCTTTTATTCAAATCAAGCTCTTTTCTTTTTTGCTCATCAAGTTTTTTTAAGTTTTCTAAATATTGTTTTGTTGCATTTTCATTTATTCCCATTCTTTCTTTTTCAGCTTTTATTGTTGCTTCAGCTTTTTGTTTGATTTCTTCTTTTGTTCTTTTTGATTCCTCTCTTAATTTTCTTGTGACATCGAGGAAACTTTCACTGCCTCCAATGGCGTCTTTCATCGCCCCTGAAAAACCCTTTAAACTTTTAGCTAAATCATCTTGTCCAATAAAACTTAATGCTTTGGCAAGTGTATTTACAAAAGTTGCCATATTTTCCAATATAGTATCGAAAAAACCAAGAAAAACGGATTTCATTCCTTCAACTGTTACAGCACCTATATATTTGATCGATTCCCAAAAAGAAGCAAATGAGGCAGATGCACCATGAGTTTTTTCAATAATATATTCAGCAAAACCTTCCATCCCATAATTAATTGTTTCAAAAGCCTTTTTCCCGGAATATTCAACTTCAATCCATGCTTTGGAAAAAGAATTAATTATTTCAATCATTGTTGCTCTTACACCTTCAACATTTTCATCTAGCCATCTTCCTAATTGAAATCCGGCTACTGCTGCCATTAAAACACCAAGGGCAACCTGGATCATTGTGATTGATCCAGCGGCAACTTGAGCCCTTACACTATTTGTAGCCAGTACTTTATTAAAAGAGCTAAAAAGACCTGTTCCGGTAGCTACAGAAACATTATTAGCTTGAATAGCCGTATTATATAACCATGTTGCTGCTGTTGTTGCTGCTGTAATAGTTTTTAATGTCGTCATTATTGCTATATAGGCCAAAACTCCTTGGCCTAATTTAACAAAAAAATCTGCAAGTTTTAAAATATTATCAGCATGATCTTTAATAAAACTTGCAGTATCTTTTAATGCCCCATAGATTGAGGCCTTATACTCATCAAAAACATTGATTGCTTGGTCTTGTAAAACTGAACTCAATTCTTTAAAAGCACCAGAAACAGTTGAAGACATTATACCGGCAAGCTCTTCAGTTTCACCACCAACATTATTAAGTTTTTCTTTTAAATCATCATATGTAGACAAGCTGTCTTTAATAATTAAAGCACTTGAAACCTGTTCTCTTCCAAATGCTTTTTCCATTTCTGTTGCTGTCCATCCAGCTTCAGATGCTTTTTCAAAAACTAATCTTAACTTATCTTGAGATGAATTAAGCTCATCAGTTGAAATACCAAGCATACCGGCAGCTTTCCCGGTACTTAGCATAATACCTTTCAACATATTACCTGCTTGACTGGCTTTGATACCACCATTGGCCATAGTGCCTAAGTATGCTGAAAGTGATTCAACTTCAATACCCATACCCTTTGCTACTGGTGCAGCATATTTAAAGGCTTCACCAAGCATATTGATATCTGTATTTGCTCTTGTACTCGTACTAACTAAAATATCAGTAAATCTTGAAAGGTCATTTACACCCAATCCCATTGCTGTCATAGAATCGGTTACAATATCAGAAGCCCTACCAAGTTCAAGTTCACCGGCAGTTGCAAGATTTAAAATTTTAGGTAATGATGCTATTGAAGTTGCACTATCCCAACCGGCCAAAGCCATATATTTCAACGCTGTTCCTGCTTCTGTAGCACTAAATTTCGTCGTACTTCCTGCCTCTCTTGCTGCTTTTTGTAAGTCTTTAAATGCCTGCCCACCACCTTCAACACTCATATTGATATCAGACATAATACCGCCAACAGTAGTCATAGTCTGCTGGAAGGCTGAACCAATACTTAAAATTTCTTTGACCATATATTGTGCTGAAAATCCAGCAGCAAACCCCATCACCATACTTTTAAAAGAGGCTTTTATTTTATCAAATGATTTGCTTGTAGATGTGGCTTGGCTTTTAATTTTTTCAAAAGAAGAAGTAATGGTTTTTGTACCTCTTTCAATATTTGCAGTATCTAATTGAGGTCTTTTAATTTTTTCAAGTGAGGTTTGAGTTTTTATAGCACTTTTTTTAATTTGATCAAAAGAAGAAGTAACAATTTTCGTATTGGATTGAACTTTTGCAGTGTCTACTGAAGGGTCAATTTTATCAAAAGTTTTTTGCGTAGAATCAGCATCTTTCTGAATTTTACTTAAAGATTCAGAAATTACTTTTTGACCTTTTACAAAATCAGAAGTATCTAGACTTACTTTAATTGGAGAGGGCATATCCGATCCTTATCGAATGAATATGACCCTCTCATTTTGGGGTTCATTAAGTAGTTTTACTTGCTTGCCATTCCATGTGAACATTATCTAATGCTTTCACGAAACGACGAATTTTTTGTCTTTCTTCAAAATCCATTATTTGGTTCTCATCCAAATATCCGGTGATAGTTTGATAATCAATAGTTGAGGCTGAAAAGCCATCGCCGGTTTTATATAGACATAGTTCGCAATATATTTTGTAAATATGTTGTACTCTTTCAAAATCTTGTTTAAGAGGTAATCTATCAACTTTCTTTTTACAGAGTCCATGTCCTTCATTTGCTTTTTTGATCCATTCTTGTAAGCCGCCAAAAGTATCTTCACCGGTTTTTTTATTTTTAATTTCTAAAATTACTCTGTAATAATCAGTGAGTCAAGATTCTTCAAAATTATCTTTCTGAATTTGAAAAATTTCTCTTTCAAGACTCATACTCAAAACAAATTCTTTAAATGCTTCAAGTTCAGGATCAGAAAGCCATTCATAGGCAGTTTTTACAGAGTAAGGAACCCAAGCATCAGGATTAGTAATTGTTTTTTTTGTAAAACTTTCACTTTCATCTTCAATAAAAAGTCGATTATAAATTTCCTCATGATTATCGGATGGCATATTTTCCCAATTCAAAATAATATGGGTTGCCGTTGCTTTATTTATATTTTCATTTACTACACTGTCAGGAATACTTTGTCCGAACCTAAGAGTTTTTAGATAAGGTTTGTTTAATTTTTTTACATAATCCTCATAATTTTTATTCCCATGCTTTGCAATTAGCACCTTGCTTCCATATTCTTCCATACCTGGAACCGGAACCCAAACGCCTTTTTCTGCCATTTTAAGATCATGACCCATTACTTTTTTGAGAGGATTTGCCATTGTTAATCTCCTTATTTTTTCTTTTTGATTTAGATTTAATAAAAATAATACTGTTAATAAAAAAAATATTTTAAAAAATGGACAGTGATAGTTAATTAAAAAAATATCTTCTATCACTGTCTATTTTTCCCTTTAATTACTTTTCTGAAACATAATCTGATAGTCATTTGTAGCTGAAACGCTTGCCTTCCAGGTCATGTTTTGCATAACATCAGCATTAACTCCTGTAGCTTGCCCACCAGGATTTTGCTGAATTTTTAGTCTTGGAATATATACTGCAATACTTTCGCCATCATTCCCAACAGACCTTACGGAAATTGAAAGTGCAGTATTATTAATAAATTTTTCATAATATGTTTGACCATCAAAAAACATATTGAGATTACCAGTAATAGCAGAAAAACCAAACCCTACACCGGCATTACCTAACACTCCAATACCAGACTGTCCTCTTGCATTATTGTTTAAAGTAAAGTTAAACTCTGAAATCAGAGTAGTGCCAAAAACAACTGGCGTATTGTCAATACTTAAACTTGCAACATCTGATGTTGCATTCAAGGATTCATTAGTAGGCGCAGCAACAAGAGTACTATGAAAGGCTGAAGTATCAACATCAGTCGATACAAGATCAGCACCAATAAACTCCATACTCCCAGTAATAATAGCTTTACTTGTAAAAGTAAGAGTCATTTGACTTGGAGTCATTCCTCTAAAAAGAGTATATGCCCCAACATCATTATTAATTCGCTCAATACTAAAACTCTTTTTTGTTACTCCATCTTTCAAAAATGCAAATGGTACAAGATATCCGCTTGCAGCAACTTCATCGGTCAATGTTTCTTCTACTGTCAAATCAGTTGCCGTAACAGCAGATACAGTGACAACTTTATTATTAGTTGAAGTTGTGAATCCAACTAAAGTAATACACATTCCAACTTCAACTAGTGTTGTAAAATCATAAAGTGCTGCACTATTAATTTTCCCCGAAGCAATAGAAAGGTCACCCGGATCAATTACCCATCTTACATTTCCATCAACAGTTTCAGTTGCAAGCGTATCATTCATTGTAAGTACAGTATCAGTCAATGAAAGAATTTCAAGAGAACCGGTATTTAGTGTTGAGCCTACAATTTGGACAAATTCACCGGCAGTAAATCTTTTTGTAAGATCAGTTACGCCAGCAATTTCAATTGTATCTGCTGTTACAGTACTTGTGACAGATCCCTGTGCTTTCCCATAAAAAGAATGAGCAAAAACACCTTCCAAAAGATCTTCATTCAAATTCTCAGTTGAAAGTTCAAAACTAACTGAACCTGATGGATTAGCTCCTACAACAACCGCATCAAGACTTTTTCTATCACTCCTGATAGTATTTGAATCAGTTGTTTCAACGCCATGAGAAAGGCTTTCAGATGTAATACCGATTGATTTCATTGTAGGTGTAGTTGGCAAAACACCAAAAGTAGTTTCTTTAATAACTGCAATATCAATTTGATTAGTTTCTGCAAAAGACATTTTTATTCCTCCTTAATTCCAAAGATAATTAATTTTTTACACCTAGAACATTTTATTTGTAATTCAATAAGCGTAAAAACTTTTTGGATGTCGGAAGCTTTTTTTTTATACTTAAAAAGGAGCCTTCTGCAAAACTGACATCTAAAGTCTTTCAATTCATTGTCCATATTATTACCTATTTTTTCTTTATTGTCAACTCATTATGAAATATCATCATAATAGAATTCAATTGTTATATTTTGTTGAATAAATCTTCCATTTTCACCAATATACCTTATATTTCTTTTTCTAAAAATTATTCCGTTTATATTTTTATTTCTAAAAATATTCTTTACTTTTGAAGTCAATTCTTGTAGCAATCTTTCACCGGTATCAATCAGAACATAAACAGAAATCATTAAAATACCATAAACCCTATTTAGTGAAACATTACCCACATTCTCTTTATCTTCTTCTGAATATCTTACAACTGCCTTCAAAAATGGTTGATCTTGATCATCAACATTTGTAGGGATGTTCCCCCAAACAATTGGATAATCATTTGGATAAAGTAAAAGCCATTGTGTATTCAGATAAGTTTCAATTTCTTTATTTATTAAATTATAATTCATTTAATGCCTCATTTAATTTATTTTCTAAAATCTGAATATTTGTTTCAACCATTCCAGTTGCAGCAATTTTAGGTGATCCATATTCAACAAAAACTAAGTATTCGACATTGTTTATATATGTAATGATACCACCTAATTTAAAGTTATCAAGTTTTTTTAAGTTTTTAATTGCTATTGCTATTGCTTCACTTTCTGATGATTCTTTTCCAATTCCTACTGGTTCAATATTTATACCTACATCCCATGAAGACTTTGAAAGACCAGTTTCAATTGGTGTTTCTTCTGCTATTTTACGAAAACCATCAAAAGCAATTTTTTTTGTAACTAATTCTATTTTTTGAAACTTCTCATCAACTTCTTTTTCTAAGTCATTAATAAAATTTTTAATTTCAATTTTCATAATTATTATTTTCCCATACTATAATTAAAAAAATTATAGTATGGGATTCCATATTATTTTTTTGCTTCCATTATTTGCTTAAGGATTTGACCTCTTGCAAGAATATTCATACTACCTTCTTTTTCAAAAATCTCTTTAATTAAATTATAATCAGAAGTATCAACTTCAATTTTTTTATCTTTGTTTAACTTTTGAGCAATTTCAAGAATTTTAATAGCATTCCCATCAGGTCTTGCAACCATATAGTTTGCTGCTATAACTGCCATGTTTGAATCTTTAAGTATTTCACCGTTTAAATTTTTGATATCATGATCTAAATCGATTTTCATTATTCTTCCCCCTTTACTTTTTATTTCTTTATTTTCTAATCTTCTATTTCAAAAGTTAATTCTTCATATGTAACGGTTTCTTCTGCTGCTCTTTTTCTTACAGATTTTACTTTATTTGTAATTTCTCTTTGCAACATTCTATTAGCAAAATTTTTTTTTGATTCTGGATTTGGAATTTCTTCCCCTGTTTCTTGATTAATTATAGTTTCCTTATAATTATAATATGTAACATAATCATTGAGCATAACACTTTTTTTTGCATTGTCCCATGATAATGCGGGTTCCACTGAATTGATAAAGCCTATAATATCAACAGCCATTTTTTACCTCCTTTTTATTTTATGTTTCACCTAAATATTCAACTTTTAAATTGCCATATGCAACAGTGAAATTAATTGATCCGGCATTATCATGTCTAGCTCTTATATCAAGATCACTTGATGTTGTTACATCTATTATACCACTCATACTCATAGATCCAATATCGTTTGCTGTTGAAATTTTCCTTTTCCAATGAATTTGATCTTGTTCAACCCCACCAAGAAAAGCGGATGCTAAAAATACAACATTAGCAGTTCCAGATGATCCCGATATCGAACAAACTACAGAATACCTACCCGGTTTTGTAATTGTAATTTTATTATTTGAGGCATCTGCTGTAATATTATTTGATTCGCCATTATTTGACCATGCCGTTAATTTAGTATATGTCGCACCAGTAGGGATACTTTGGGCAGTACTATTGTCATGGGTATAAATTTCAGCAAATGTACCGGGATACGATATCTCACCTCCACTTGGAAGTATACTTAAATTTCCATCACTATCTACTTCAAAGTCAGTATAATCAACTGATAAAGTATTTGTTAATCTTAATTGAGGATCGGTATCATTTACAATATTTAAAAAATCTGTGATATCAACTTGTATTTCTCCAGAAGCCTCTGTAATCCTTATTCCTTCAACTCCACCAGCAATTAAAGATAATTGATCAGCACCCGCACGACCCATACCAGTATCAAAATCATTAGTAAATAAATGAACAGGTTTGGTAGCATTTGAACTCAATGCTGTTATTGCAGCTCCACTACTACTACCTCCCAATAAATAGTATCCTTGTTCAAAAAGAAATCTCTGATACCCATTTAACGAAATACCAATTTTATTTGCTGCCGGTTGATAAAATCCTGTATTGTCATTGAAAAAAGATATTGATGGATTAGTAGCAGAACCAAGTGGGAAAAATACAGTATTTCCACTTGGAAGTATATTTAAATTTCCATTGCTATCTACTTCAAAATCAGTATAGTCAGTTAATAAAGTATTTGTTATTCTCAATTGAGGATCGGTATCATCAACAACTTCAAATTTTCTTGCAGGGGAATAAGTATTTACTCCTGTATTACCAGCAAAATAATTCTTGTCATTAGAACCAGATTGATAAATACCATAAGCATCACTTATCGTATACATATTTGACTCTGGAATATTAAGTCCAGAATAACGAGTTACTGATCCAAGATAAATATACGGTGGAAATGCTCTAATTGCTGCTGCATCTACAATTGGATTTACTTCTGAACGACTAACATCCAATCGACCACCAATGCCAGTAGCTTCCTGCGTAGTTCCTTCAGAATTATTTTTCTGAAATACCCCAATAATACCAGCAGGACCAATGGTTGTATTAGTTGATACTGCTGTCAAATCATTGTTGGTTTGTACACTTATAAATCCCAAAATACTAAAATATGATGCATCTGAAGAAGATGTTGGTTGTATAGTTTTGAAAGAGCCAAATGAGTAAGTAAGTCCAGTATTTAAAATATCTGTATCTGCTATATGTAATCTATCTGAAGATGGAGATTGCGTACCAATGGATAACCTTTCTGGTATATATACTTCTCCACTACTTGGAAGTATATTCAAATCTCCACCGCTATCTACTTCAAAATCAGTATAGCTTACAGCATCAACATTCGTTAATCTTAATTGAGGGATAAAATTATCAACAACTTCAAATTTTCTATTAGGCGTTTCAATTCCTATACCTAAAAATTTATTTGTATTGTCCCAAAATAAATCGGATTTACTTATTGGTGACCAAATACTTGTAGTTGCATTCCAATAATTTAATTGGCCTTGGTCTGTTCCATCTTCGATATTTCCACTCCCACCACCAACCGGGACACCATTAATTTCAAGATTTTTTGTTGTATTATTATAAGATACTTCATTTAAAACATATCTACTTAAAGCTATATCCCACCAAGGAATCGCTCCTTGAAAATACGTATCAGTTGGAGGAGGCACAATGCCTTGTGGAGAATCGCCCTGCTTTCTTATTTGAAAGGTGATTAAGGCCCCATAAGGGTCTTCAGTCATCTCATCTTCAATAACCCATTGTTGGTTATTATCATCGAACCAATCACCTTTTTTAGGATTGACTGCAAGACCATTATATACAAAATCTTTTTCAAAACATATTACTTTTCTATCAGATTGTAATATCTCATTGTTTTGTTTTTCTTCTATCGAAAATTCATCAGGAATAAGTCTGACACCTGGTATTTTTGCTGCCTGTACTGTTGAAGTACCGGTTTCAGGATCATAAACATTACCTATTAATTGAAAAAAACTGACGGTCTTTACAGCATCGCCAGCAATCCCAATTCCAACCTCAATAAGGTTTTCAATTTCAGTAATATTCATATTTTACCCTCTACCAATTTCAATATTTGATCCACTTATTACTTGACCATAATTTTTTAAGTAATCACTTACTTGACTTGGCATTTTCGGAATTGAATCATAATTATTAAAAGCAAAAGCCATTGCTCCAAGTTTCATTGACTTTACTCCTGTTGTCCCTGAAGGAGCAGTCACATCACTTTTTATTAAAACCAAAGCGTATTCAGCAGTTGCATATTTTATTGCATCATCAATAAAATTAATTGACGTTTCAATTCTTCCAGTGTCAGTATAAAAATAACAAGCCTTAAAAGTATATTTATTAGGAACCTTATCAAAAATTCTAAAATATAATGCATCGTTTCCAATTGAATCAATATCGCCAGATCCATATTCACCTATTTCTAAATAATTGGAAGCTTCAACATATCCTTTTGCAAGTTCAATTCCATCCAAACTTAATTTATCAAAAGTTGGATTACTATCAAGATAATATAATGAACTATCAACACTTGATTGAGTCCATGTTCCGGTCACATCATCACTATATAAATCTAAAATCGAATTATAAAAAGGTGCAGGTAGCTTTTGATTTTGATTTAGTGGTGAGCTTGAAAATCTAACTTGTTGAATAATTAAATTAGTTGCCCATATTAATGCTGACTTTTTATCAGCATTAGAGGCACCACTCCAATCGCTTTTATGAAGACGATTCGAGTGGTAGTCATCTGCCTCATATAAAGATATAAAACTGTCAGTATCTGGGCCTGCTGTTAGCAGATTCATTATTTTACTTTCTTATAAAAAGTATTTACAGTTTTATCAAAATTTGTTCTTATATCGTCTTTTTCAACAAACGTCCCCATCATTGAATCAAAATATCTCGCAATACAAACTTCAGTTTTTTTTATTTGTTTTTCATCCATACCCATTTCAATTACTTCCGGATTATCTTCAACTTCTTCCAGATTATCTTTAACTTCTTCAACTTCTTTTTTTAGCCTTGCCATTTTTTTAACTCCTTTTTAAAAAAGGTTTCTAAGAACTCTCAAATACAGGTAAATTCTTTATACAGGCGAATCATCCAACCATGCGTTTACTTTTCCTGCTGTAGTTGTAGCAGTAGCAATCACATATTTGACTCTCATATACCGTTTTGAAACAAAATTACCATCGAACGGTTTGTTCATTACTACAGCACCAAGAGTAAGTGCTGTAATTGCAGTTGCAGCAACAGAATGAATTGTTACCGGTGAAGTAAATATTTCATCAGTGGCATGTTCAACAGTGAATGCCACTGTAGCACCAGCACCAACAAAAGCTTCTGAAACTGTAATATGAGTAAAAATAGGTGCGCCAACACCCAGTTTCAGATCAGTTGCAGTTTGAAGGTCAAGTACATTACTATAATATGTCCCTGCAACCTGAGCCAAATCTTGATTATCACTCATTGTCAATTTAAGGTCTTTCATGAAACCTCCTTATTATTAAAAAATTAATTTATTAATCAAAAATAATTAAAAACCAATATTAAGTTACTGCACTTTCAGCGACCAAAGCTTCCATTTTCTTGACCGGCGTACCCTGATACATAGCTACCTGACGACCAAAAGGATTATTTACATCGTAAGAAACATTGGTTTTGTCCCGAGCAAATACATCAAAATAACCGAGCAATTCTTTAGGAGCATAAATTACTGAACCTGCCCCATCATTAGGCATATTTCGAAGTGCAATACTCAATTTTTGGGAAGCTGCATCAAGTTTTGTAATATCGATATTACAAACCCTTTGAACTTTCCTATCATCACGAACAACAATACCGGGACGAACAGAAAACTGAGTTTCATAGGCTTTATATTTGGCGCTATTAGCATCTGTTACATCGACAAGTCCATTGTCTCGCTGCCTAATACCAAGCATAGGATCATTTTTCGGATATACTAGATGAACATCAATACCCCATTGAATAATCCAAAAAGAATACATTGTACCTGACCCACCAGCACTATGAACATTATCAAGTGCAAGAGCATTATATCGATTAGCAAAGCCTGTAATCTGATTGGGATTCACTGCTCGGTTTCCATAAACCATTGCAGATGCAAGGGTCTGCCCCATACCTTCAAGGAAGGCAAGATCTTCAATTGCTCTATATTGAGCTTTGTCAGGTGCAGAATTGACTTCATGTTCATCAATCTGGCTATAGCCTTCCAGAAGTCCAATAGGTTCTTCTTCCATAACTGTATGAGATCTTTCACGGGCAACACCCTGATTCAACGCTCGCCAAGTTCCAGAAGGCAAACTTGTTCTCTTACCAAAAGAATGAGAATTTTCAGAACTTGATGCCAACCAAGGAGCATCGTCCCACATAGCATTTGTTTTATTAAGAGTCTCAACAATTGGAGTAAGTACTCCATTATTGATTCTCTTAGCAAAATCAAGAATTGTCAACATATTACTAATAATTGTACTCATATTATATCTCCTTTATTGCATAGTTGGATACATTTGACCCAACAATGTTTGAGGATCAGGAGCATCGGATGTTCCACCTTGACCTGATCCACTGGGTTTGTTATTTTTCAAAAAAGCATCCTTTGATGGATGTGATTTGACCAAAAGTTCAACCAATTCATCTCCTACAGCAGGCTCACCTGGAGTTTTTTGCGAAAGGATATCAAGATCATTTTGACCGACTCCATATATAGTTCTTTTTCCATTTTCTTCTCTAATCCTAATTTGATCAGAAAAAGCTTTGTAAGCTATATCAGGAGGCATATGCGTTTCATCTTTAATGAAAGACGAATTGAAAAAAAGTCTTTCAACCAAATAATTATCAAAATCAGTTTTTGTTTTTTTGATCTGAGCATCTCTTTCTTCAATTTCTTTTTTATACATTTCCTCTTGTGCTGTTATCTTGCTTTTCCAAGCATCATCTGTTAGCTTTCGCTTTTCTTCAAGTTCTGCTGCTGTTTTTGTTTCTTTATCACTTAAACCATCGATAGTTGCACGATCTGTTAATGCTTGTTCCTTGAACTTAGCAAAATCTTCAATATCGCCCATCAACTCTTTAAGCTTTGTCAATTCATCGCTCATTTCTTTCTTTGCTTTTCTTGCTTCTGCCTCAATCTCTCTTTGCTTCTTCATTGTTGCCATGACCCTATCTCCATCATGCGGAGCTTCATTTTGATTTTCAGGATCAATGAGAATAGGCAAAATAAGTCCATCTTCTGTTTTTACAGTTACAAGTCCTTGACCATCTTCTGTAAGTTTATACGGCATTTTCTTTTCCTTTTTTAATGGTTATCGTTTACCTTGAAACGACATAAATTATTTTACTTTTTACCTTGAAAAAGTTAGACAATAGTTTATTAACATATGTTAAGAATTAACATATGTTAAATTTAATATATAAGTGCATTAACACATGTTAAGTTTGTTGTCAAGTTATTTGAATTTAATAGTTAAACTTTTCGATTTTTATTGGTGAAGTTAAAGAGGAAAAGGAAACTTGGTTCAATTAAAGATCTTTAATTGGTACTAAATCTCCTTTATTTGTTACCAAATCATCAAGGGAGATTTTTTTTGATTTCCATAAATCATATCTTACCGGACCAAGAGTATTTCTTTGATATACATCTGGCCTATCAATAAACCAACTTTTATAGTCCCCTTGATGAAATCCGGTTTCCAATATTTTAGCTTGATTACCCTTTCCAATATTACTATATAGTCTTTTTCCTTCTTTAGTAATCTTGCCCCTTTCATAATATACTCTGTAAGCATCATCAATTTCTTCTATATCAAGTCCTAAGTCTTTGAAAGTAGGAGTAACAGGAACAAGTATACACCTACAATTGGGATGTAATGGGCAAGGTGGAGGGTCTGGTAAATTACTTTTTTTACTTCCATTATTAAATTTTTGTCCATCTAAAAAAGCACATCTCAAACAGGTACCCCTACCTGTTTTCTTTTGTCCTCCTTCCAATGTTGCTGACCATTTTAATGCAATTACAATATCCTTATTTTTTTTAAAAACATCTTTTTGGGCATTTACATTTGCTGATTGAATATAAGTTCTTGTTAATGTTGTCAATTCTCTTTTAGTAATATCCAAAGTTTCATTTAGCCTATCAATTATTTTTCTTGTACTTTCTCCTTTTAATCTGCCTGTTAAAATTTCCTCTCTAATAATGCCTTTTGTTTTAATATCAAAGGATTTTGTTACCCAATTATTTAAAAGATCACCACCAACTTTTGTTTTTAAGGCAAATTGTGAAAGTTGATTTGATGATAATCCTACTGTTTTGAAACCAGAAACTTCACCATCAAAACTTAATATATTATTTGTATCAATATATGATTTTGCACCAACTTCACCATAAGTTTTTGCTATATCCCCGGTAATTTCATTCTGGATTCCTATCGTCAAATCAGATAGTTCATCTAACACCGCCAGAAGTCGTTCTTCAGCATAATCCTTAATAGATGATCCTTTATACATAATAAAGTCATACATCTCATCCTCCGCTTTTTTAACAGCCTTGCTGATACGCTTCAATGTTCTTACAGTATACTTTTCAAGATCGTATTCAGCAGCAATAAAACGAATAAGCATTACCAGATCTTTTTTTTCATCAGGAGTCATTATATCTCCATATTTTTATTATTTTTATTCATCGACAACACCTAAAGTTAAGGCATTACATGAAGTTTTTTGATGTCTAATGGAAAAATTATAATAATTACAATTATTTAACTTTTTATTTGTTTTCTATAACTTTATTTGCAATTTCCCGCATCTCACTTTTCGGTATTCCACTTATTTTAGAAAGAATTTTAACCATTATTAATTTCCTCGTTTATGAAATACCCAAAAATAACTATGATGTTTTCTTGCAAAATTTTGTTTTTTCCATTTTCCTGATTTTAACCTATTTTCTTTTAAAAATAAAAATAAATCTTTAGCAATAAACCCTCTTGATACTGCTATATTAAAAACATCAATATGAATAAAATTATTTAAACTACCATTAACAACATCTTGACATTTAAAAAATAAAACTCCATCTTTTTTCAATACTCTATAAGCTTCACCAATTGCCAACTTATAAAAATATAACAATTTTTTTTTGTTTTTAAATAAAGTAAATCTCGATATGATTATATTACAATTCTTTTTTATTACTTTTAATGATTTACCACTACTCCATAAAAAAGGAGGATCAATCATTATTGACTTAAAAGTATTTCTTTTAAATGGCATATTGCACATATCCGAAAAAAATAATGGATTACCTATTGAAAAATCAGAATAAAATTTAGGTTTTTTTATATTCTTATAAAAATTTCCTTTCGAAAAAGTTGGATCATAATCAATCTGCCCATTTCCATGTAATTCTATCATTTCTTTTAATAATAAATCATGATTAAAATTATATGACTTTATACCTAAATACATTTGTTTTCCTTATTTATTAATTTCGCCTTTTGTACTATCTTTTGCTGAACTTTTACCAAATATTCTAACTGCCCAATAAACCCATAATGCTCTTATTTTCCACATTCCATATTGAATACATTCTTTATACAAAAATTTATCAGCTTTTATTCTTAAACTTAATGGCAATTTTTTCTCTCTAAATAATTGATAAAAAGCATCATGAACAAGACTTGCTTTTATAAATGCCTCAGTATCAATAGTTGGACCACTTGGGCCATCCCAAGAATATCCCTGAAAAATTACCATATTTCCGGTTTTATTTAAACCAATAAACTTATTGTTAGCAGAAAAACCGGTTATATTTGTTTCAACAAAATAGTTTTCAGTTAGCTGATACTTATATTTCCTGAGTTTCCTGTATTTCATTGTCTTCCTCCTTTCCTACTATACTATCATTTCTCCAATCCAATGCCATATCACTATTCTCCTTTTGTTCTGCTTTTACTTTTTCTTCTTCTTCTTCAGGTGTCCAACCTTCGGGAAATGGGATTTCACCTTGTCGCAAAATATATCGAATAGTTTCTTTGCTTAATATATTACTCCTGTTTAAGCCATCCAAAGCATTAATTAATTCAGATGATATCTCATTAGGATCAAAATCTTGATTATATTGTATAGTATTTTTTGAACTTTTATTTAACCATAAATTAAAAATATCCCAACATCTTTTTTCTTTTTCTGAACATCTTAAACTAAATTCAGCAAGTTGTGTTATTAATTGTTGTTTATCCATTTTTTTTGCTTCATAAGTCTCACCAACCGCTGTATCTGGCCTTGTCATTCTAAGAGCGATTTCTTTAATGGCTGTTTCAGTTTCCTTAATTGTTGTTCTAATAGTTTCAAAAGATACGTTTCCAGGTTCAATATACCCCAATTTTGCTTCTGGATTTCCAGGGAAAAGTCCGTTTGATGTTGCCTTAATAAAACCCTTATATTCATCTTCTGTAAGTCCTGAGCCAAAAAGTAATGGAACAGCACAATCAAATTCAGCCTTATCAAGTTCTGATAATTTCCAATACATTTTGAGTGCAAGCATATCAATATCTGATAATACAGATGAACCAACCATTTCTACTTCTCTTTCAAAATAAAAAGGAACAATGGGAACAATTCCAAGATTATGATCGCCTTCCATTAAATTTCCATGTTCATCTTTTACTATCCCATAGTTTGTTTTATTTCCATCTTGATCAATAAAAGCTATATCACCATTTTCTATATTTTTAAGTACTGCCCATTTTTTAGTATCCCAGTATCTTAAAATTGGAAATGATTCTTGTTTTTGAAATGGTTTCGATTCTAATACCATTAAATCTTTGATACAGATATATGTTAGAGTTCCATTTTCATCTCCCCAATCAATTAAATTTTCGCAAGAAATAATTGTAAAGAATGGTCTTATACCTTCATCTTTATAATCTTTTTGAGTATTAAGTGGTTTTGTTGATCGTGTTGCATTTACTAAAACAAAACTTATTCCTTGATACAAAGCCCTTTTTGATACCCAGGAAAAAAATAAATCAGCATTATTTTGATAAAGATCAACATTATCAAAATAATTCATAGCTTCAGTATCTAATTCTCTTTCAGGTTTTTTTCTCCAAATGGCTGAGTTAAAAACTTTTACTATTGGCCCACAGGCATTTCTGTAAACTGCTCTTGCCTTTCTTATTTTCCACTGAGCATCAGATTCAAATGGATGTCTCTGAAGATAAGGTTTTTTGATTATATAATCACCACCTTTGTATAAATCCCTCCAAAACCTATACTTTTCAATCATTATTTTATACGATTTATTTTCTTTAAAAAGTCCATCATTTTTATTTTGAGTTGTCATTTTATTTTTCCTTTATTATCCTTGTATTGATCCATAAAAACATGAATATGATTTACTTAAAATTTCATATCTTACTGCATCCCACATATGATCTTCACTATCACTATCAACATCATCCATATTTGAAGGATTTCTGGGGATATTTGGAACAGTTCTTAGAAATTGCTCACAATTATTAAAAACAAAAAAACCTGGATATTCCATACTTCCTTTAGTAATTAAATCATTTGAGCTTTCTAATAAATCCCTCATAAGCTCTACGCCTTGAACTCTTGAGTGAGGTTTTTTATTTGCCCATTCCCAAGTAATATTACAACCATCAATTTTTAGCTCTGCCATTTTATCAGCAATTGTTCTTTCCCCCGGTGACGAGCTAAAAATCTGATTATCTGCTGGTCCTGGTCTTATCCTACCAATATTGAATTTTTTTTTCAATATTTTTTCTTTAATCAATATTGATTCAGCTATTTTTTTTGGAGTATGGTTGACCCCTTTATTTTCCTTGCCTGTCCATCCGTAAACTTCATCAATTAAAAATAAAGTCCCTTTTGGAAATGATCTTATTTTATTATTTATTTTTACCGGCGTACCATCTGACTCAGCAAAAAATGGTACTGCATAAGGGGCTGACGACCCCCAATCAAACGATCTTTCAACTTTCCAATAGGTAGGTATATCAAAGGGCTCAACTACGTGGATTTCAGGTGCCCAGAGATCACTAAATGCCCCTCCTGCTACAATATCCCAGGAACCTTCATACCATGCTTTTCTTTTATTTGGATCAGTTATTGATTTTAACTTATTAATATATTTTGGATCATTTTTAAGTAAAATTTTATTCTCTTGTACATTCCCATGGATTCTTACTCTTCTATTTTCATCCTTATCTGTAATAATTTTTCCGGCTGGTGCTGGATCAACAAAATACTTTTTTACCCACGCATGACCAACTCCATAACTATTTGTTGTAGATCTTGTTCTTGGGATAATTCCTGGGCCGCTTGCTCTCAAACAAGATTTATTCATTGACTCATAACATTCAATATCTTTCCAGTTTGTTAATTCCTCCCATCCAATCCAACTAAATTCTTTTCCATGATATACCGCATAATCCTGAATATTCCTCATATAAGAAAGAAAAAGAACTTCACCTTCAGGAAAAGTCCATGACATAGCTGAAGCATTAAATTTTGCCCTTGGCTCAATTAATGAAAACCACTTTTTTGTTTTAAGTACAATATCACTTAACTGTTTGTATGTATTTCTAAAAAGTATTCCTCTCCAATCAGACTTAAACCCCTTATTACAGTCTTGATAAAAATCCATTATTAGTGAATCAGTTTTTCCATTGCCTCTTGTCCCATCAAAAAGAACTTCTTCTATAGGACAAGAAAGAAAAAACAATTGAGAACCAGCTTGTGGTACCCATACTGCATCTTTTATATAATTACTATAATCATTCATTATTTAATCTTTTCCAATATGTTGGCCTATTATTCCAAAGTCTTGTTTTTATCTTTTCATATCCTAAGGATCGCATTTCTCTATTAAATATTCGAGATATTTTATCATTAGTTATAAATGCTCCATGTTTATCAGCATATATATTAAAGTGTCCTATAGCTCTAGTGTTAAATGAATTTGCAATCAAGAAATACCTTGGAGACAATTTTCTAACAATTTCGTGTAAATGATAAATTGGATATTGTATATGTTCAAAATATTCTGATGCAAAAATTAAATCAATATCTTTTGAAATATTATCGATTTCGTAACAAATGTCAAATTGATATTTATTTTTTATAACTTCAATAAATTTGGATTGTTTTGTAAATTCAATATTTGTTCCAATTACATTTGAATTAGGGAAAGTTAATTTTAATGCGGCAGATGTATATCCAATACCACATCCCAAATCAACAATATTTTTAACTTTTTCTAAATCTTTTTTTATAGAAGTATCAAATAATGACTTTCTATCTGATATTGCCATTATATATTTCCGTGAATATACTCTCCAGCATGCCCATAATTCAGATAGATAATAATCGTGGTCATATAAATTAAAATCAGGGTTGTTATTTTCTAATGATTTATACCATAAATTTTCAAGTTGTTGACTTTCTTTTAAACTTTTTCTTATATTACCATTTCCATTTAAGTATCTTATAGTATTTTTTGCAATATTATAAATCCTACCTATTTTTGCTTCTGGATTTATTTTTTTATAGATCAATAAAAATCTTTTTAATCCATCATCTGATCTTTCATTTAATATATTCATTTTTTCTTCAACTCCATATTGTAATTATCTATACCCTTTTCTATTTTTACACCTTCTTTTTTTATTAACTTATTTTTTTTAAATTGACTATAATTTACTGAATGTTGCCATCTTCCCCATTTTCTTACAACTTTTGTAACATCAGGATGTTGTCTTTGTAATGATCTTGCCATTTCAAGCCTACCATCAAAATTAGAGTCTTGTTTATAAAGTTCATCAGTATTCCCACCTTTCATTACCATTGTTGTTGTTTTTTCAACTAGAAATGCATTAAATAAAATTGTACACCATCCTCCCTTTAAAGCTCTTAAACATAAGTCAGTATCTTCATTATATTTTCCTCTCCATCTATATTTCAAACTATTATTTACTAAGATGCAAGAATAAATACGAGTATTTATTCTAAATGGCACATCTTTCCATTTTTGCCTAACAAACATAAAGTATTGTGGGCCTGAAAAAGCAATATTTGTATATCTATCTGTGAAATCTTCCATTGCTTTAAATATCATAGGTGAAAATACTTTTAATTTTCTATTTTTATTCCACCTATGAAATCCTCTCATATTATCATCCATTATCCAATGTCTTTCATGACCTTCTTCTAAAGAATGTTTCCAAACAAAATTTCTTGCTGGTATTGATCCCTTTCCCAAATTACTAAAAGGCAAAACTATTATTTTTTTTGGATCAATAACATTAGAATATTCGTCAAATTCTTGAGGCTCAATAACTATTCTATAAGGACAATTCATCTTTTCAAGAGCTTTACTTGTTAATCTGCTTTCCCATCGTCCTTTAGAAATAATGTATATTGGATATTTATTTTTCATCGTAATATTCAGTTGTCATATCTATTTTTTTTGCTTCTGGATACCAAATCGATCTTGTTTTTTCTGTAATTTTTTGATCAATAAATGTAGCAAAAGAATTAAGATCATCAATACTCAAAAAATTTACTGTTATTGAAAATTTTGCCCCTAAATCTTCATTTTCACATTCCGGCATACCCTCCCATTCTTCAATATAATTAATTTCTTCATCTTCATCTTCATCTTCATCTTCATTATTAAAATTAAAATCAATCATTTCCCATTCTTCATCAATACCATATTCGCTTAATTCTTCAATTGTAAAATTATCAGATAGCTTTTCTACTTCCTCATTAAGTAAATCAAGATCCCAATCTGATTCCCCGGATCTGTTATCAACAATCCTTGCAAGCCTTACCTGTTCTTCTGTCAAATCATCTCTTATAACTACAGGAAAAGCCTTCATATTAAGCTCATATGCTGCCTTAAGCCTTCCATGCCCTTTGATAATCATATTATCTTCTTCCCAGATTACAATGGGCTGATCTGGTTTAATTACTTTTTCTCTTTCCTTATCACTCATATTTTGAACATCTTCTTTAGTCAAACCAGTACCAATGAGAATTGAATTTATGATCCAATCAACATTATGATTCTTTGCATTTTTTGGATATGGAATTATATCATCTAATTTTCTTTTTATAACTTTCATTTTACTTTTCTCCTTACTTATTTGTTTTTATTATTCTCCAAAACTACCCATTGGCAATTCTTCATCTGTCTTACCATTAATAATTGTTATTTTTTCAGGCTTTTTAATTGGATCGATATCTTCAATTCCAATTGGCTTGTCGGGAATAATACCCGAATCATCAGGAACTATTTTATTTGAAGCGGCACACCCAATCATACAAAATGATATAGTAATGATAAAAAATATTTTCATTTTAATTTTCTCCTATACTATCAAAAATTATTGGGACTTGTTTTTTTACATCTTCTAAGCAATTTTTCATTAATTTTCTTATTTGTGGATGAGCTTGTTTTGAAGTTCTTAATTTAAAAATATGTTTCCACTCTCTTAAATTTGCAGTCATAATTATTTCGGTTTTCAAACTGTTGGGCAATACTTCTCTCGCTTGTTCCGGTCTCCATCCATTATTAATTAAATTATTATAATCAAATTTTGAATTAAGACAAGATTGAAGAAAAACTTTGTGGGTGAAAGGGATATCATCTTTAAAAAAAATACATGAAGTTTCTTTATACTTTCCCAAATACTTTTTATCCATCCAAACAGGGAGAATGAAAAGTATATCTCGGTTTTTGTAATTAATATAACGGGTTGACTCAACAGATAAAGAACAAATCCTATGTCTTGCAATCTCCTGTAAGACTCCTCGATTTGTAATAAACTTAATAGTAATTATAGCATGTTCAATTACCGATTCATGTCCCTTATTGATAATCATTTTAGTAAATTTTTCAGATGATTCTTTATTAATTTTGGACTCGCTTTTATAGCAAGTCCGTCCAGCTTTCTCAATTAATTCAAGAGGACAATTATCAATTTTTATAATTTTATGACTTTGTTCAATTATCTCCATATATGTTCTCCTTAATTAATTTCTTTTATTTATTATTTTTTGAAATCTTTTGCTTGTTCGTATTCCCTTATTTGTATATTCATATTTTGCATAAGTTCTATTCCAATGGGAAGGATTCCAATAATAGCATTGATAAATAAATTGGGGTCTGTTTTACTTGCAAAATTAACATTATCGATACCATCTTTTATTGGACCGTATTGTTTGCGTATTTCATCATCAAATTTTTTAAGTAATTCCCAATCATCCTTTGATAAATGATGTTTTCTCGCTATAATCTGATCCCTGAAAAGATTATAGTTAAGTTGCAGATTTGCATCTGCAACTTTTAATTCATATATCGATTCTTGAAGGTCGTTATTAAAAAATGAACAACCGCTAATCAATAAAGACATAGCAATAATAAAAAACTTTTTCATATAACACCTCCATATTTCCTTTTTACAGTACCGCATCCGCCGGGACATATATTATATGGATCATAATTTATTGTTTCTAACATCGCTTCAAAAAAATACTCAGAAATCATTTCAGGCGTATATCTTGTATTATCGCAAGCATTTAACATAGTCATAGAATTTCTATAATGAAGAAAAACTGTTTCATAATCAAAACATTGATCAATTGCTGAAAGAGAATGCTCATATATTCTATTTGCAACCTTACCCGGTTCATAACTAATCATTCCATCTTCATCATACAAAACTACTGTTACAGCTACACTTTCAAAGTCATATTTTCCTTGACAAGGAAAATATATCAGATCCTCATCCACTTCATCATCAATACCTCTATCTGTATCCGTTACTTCATCTGTATTTTCTTCTGGCAATACATAATTACTTTCATCACCACATCCAATAAAAACTATAGTAGCAAAAAACATAATAAAAACAATCAATACTTTTTTCATTTCCATTTTCTTTTCTCCTTTTTAAAATTAAGTTTATAAAATATACATACAAAACACCATACAATATATTTTCCTTTTTTTCAAGTCTTTTGAATTCAAATAAAAAACCCGATATGGATTTTCTCCAATACCGGGTCAAAATCGAGCTTATTGGGGTGTAGAATCGATTTTCTTTTTATTTGAATATAAAGCCTTATCCAAAGGCTTCAGACAGTTTTAATCTTTCCTTATCTTTTTGATACTGTTTTTCTAAATTCATCCAAAATCTACTTGGTCTTTTAAAAATTTTTGCAAAAGAAATAGCAATTTCACGGGTAATAGGTTCTTCCCCTTTTAAGATTCCGTTGATAATTTTTACATCAATATTAATTCTATCCGATAATTCAATTGGAAGTAAATTAAAATAATTAAGATCTTCAATCAAAATATCACCTGGAGAAACTAAATAATTTGGATAATATTTATTTTTCATTTCTCTTCTCCTTTAAAATTTCAATTCTTTTTTTTATACTTTCAAGAAATGCCAATTCACTTTCACAATATTCTTTTGTATATTTTATATTATTTATTCTTATTGGTGTTTTTGATTTTACTCTATAATAAAAGTTTTGATTTGCAATAAGAATTTCCTCTGCTCCTTTTAACCAAGAATTTTCTATATTATCTGGAATATAGTGCAAGTTGCCTTTGTAATTTATTGGATAAGGAATAAAAACTTCACAACCTATATCATTTTTATAAAAATGATATGCAGTCTCGCTTTTATTAATATTTTTTGTAAGCTCTTTAAAGTTTTTTTCTGTCATTGTAATTTCAGGAACATTTTTTTCTTTTACTTTTTCATCAAGTATTTGTATTTGTCCAGACTCCTTATGCCAAGTATATCCATTTCCAACAATATTAAATAAATGATCTAAAACAAATAATCTTGAATTTTTAAAAGTTCGATGTAAAAATAATATAGGCCATTCTAATATATTTTTTGTTATTTGTTTTTCAAGATTCATATTTTCTCCTAATCTCATCTTTCATTCTGATTTTTCTGCATTTCAATTTCTTTATTTTTCAACTCTTGTTTAATACGCATCATTTAAACAATCTCTTCCATTGAATGTTTTAAGTTTTGTTTTATATTTTTCAAATCCCATTTTTACTCTTGCTTCAATATCTTTTATTACAGCCTTTTTTAATATAGACGACTCAAAAGCAAAACCAATGTCCTTGATTACTTCTGGCACAACTTCTTTTTCCTTTTATTGGATCTGGTTCCGGGGTTGCTGCTTTAATATTTAATTTCATATCAAATTACCTTTTATTAAAGTTTAATTTTCAAAACTTGACTATGTAGATGTTAAATATCTCAACTAAGATTAGTATATCATAAAAACAAAAAAGGTGTTGTAAAAAATCGATATTTTTAGAAAAAACTAGAGATTGACTATTTGAATGGATCTTCCATCTTATCAATATCAGTTTTAATAAAAGCAATAATTCCCTTCAATCTTCCTTCAATATGTTTCAATGTTATTCCATTTTCATAAAATTTTATTATTACTTTTATTAAATCTCTATGGAAACTTGGTATTTCATAATCTTCATTTTTCATTAATTTTACTATTTGAGAATAATGTTTTGGTTTTAGCCTATAACAAAATTGATTATTCATTGTTATTAACTCCCTTATTTTGAATAAATATCAATTCTTATAAGTTACTAATTATAATTTTGTCAATCTGTTTTGAATTTTTTTGAATTCAATCGAAAACCTATAGATTTTTTCAGAATAACTTGAATTCAAAATCTATAACTATATCAATGCGTTATATTGACGATAATATTTTTATTTGATACCTTTTTAAAAAATCGAAAGGTAAAACCTTCCTGCTACAATAATCATAAGGAGAGACATGATGACAGACCAACAAGTAGAAAAGAAAGAGCCCGTCTATATTGAGTCAAACACAAATGATATTTTAAGACAATCTGAAGAAAGGCTTTTAGCTACTCAAAAAGCATTATTTAATGCTAATATGCGCCAATACCAATTAAACCAGCAATTTCAAAATCCTTATAATCAAAATCCTTATAATCAAAATCCTTATAATCAACAATATAGTAATCAACAGAATCAACAACCACAACAACCTAAACCTGAACCACAACCTAAACAAAGACAAGAAAATTTAACACTATCAATGCTTAGTGTTATCGAACAACTCCATGCATTGCTAGAAATTTATAGTAATATAAATCCGACTATATATCCGGAACATCTAAAAAAACAAACAATAAAAGAAATTGAGCATTTGCGATCCTTTCAAACTCGTTTTAATGAAAATCCAATAGAGTCAAAAAGGATCTTAACCCTGGTGTCAAATGAAATGGCACCCAAACAAAATTAAGTAAAGGAGATTGTTATGGACACAACACCTGGTGGAAGTATTGGAACTGGAGATGCCGCCGTACTTGCTTTGCTTGCCGACACTGCAAGAGCAGGTAGAGGTGGCGGTTGGGGAGTAGGCGGTTGGGGAGGTGAAGGTGGAGGTTATGGAAGTGCTTATGGTAATATTGCAAACGCCGTAAGACTTGACCGAAATGCCCAACAAACTGAAGATCAGGCTGATTGTACAAGAAATCTTTTCGGGCAAGCTTTTTCGAGTATTCAGAATGCTTTTGAAAATGGTACTCGTGACAGGCAGCAAGCAGCATTGTCCAGTCAGATTACAAATGGCGAGTTCAGGATTTCTGACAGACTGCGAGATACTGAACTCAATTCTGTTCGGGAATCTGCTGATTTGGCACGACAGATTGCTGCTTGCTGTTGTGATACTCAAAAAGGTTTTCTGGAACAAGCTCTGAGACAGCATGAATGTTGTTGTGAAACTCAAAAAGTAGTAATGCAGGAAAATCAGAAAACTCGTGATCAGATTATGGATAATGAATTGCGACGAGCTACTGATGCAAATAACATCAATGCTACTGTAGGAGCAATCAATGGTGCTGCTGCTGCGAATACTGCTGCTATTATTGCCGCTATTCGTGAAGGACACCATCATCCTCGTCCATGAAATAACGGACACTGCCCTTGCGGTGGTGGAAACGGTGGTGGCGGGGATAATGTTATGCTGTGTCATCAACCAGGGACACCAGCTCAACAAACTTTAATCGTACCACCTGAAGCAGTTGAAGGACATTTAAGGCATGGTGACTACTTGGGGGAATGCAGACCATTGGCGGTAAACGAGAAAAAGCCGGAAGAAATAAAAAAGCCGGGAACAATAAAGAAAGAAAAACCGTCAATAGTTACAAACCCGAAATAAAGTATGGATTATGGTTGCTTGCAAGTTAGTTACTAAGTTTTAATTTAAGCCCCGGTTGAAATATACCGGGGCTTTTTAAGGAGGTATTTTATGAAACGATTTATAATCCCTCGAATTGCTCATTGTTGTGGCGGAAGTATAATCAACCCCTGTATGTTGAATAATTAAGGCATACAGGGGTTAATTTATAGGAGAAAATTATCATGGAAATTATTATTTCAAAAGAATCAATCCATGCTCTCAACGAAATAATGCATGAACTATATATCGAATCGTACAAAATAAAAGGTATTGGGTGTGCATTATATTCAATGGGATTAAAAGGCTTTAATTCTTTTACTAAAAATGAATCACACGAGAGATGGAAATATGGAAGTAAGGTAAAAAAATATATTTTGAATTTTGGTGGTAGAGTCATTCTCCCTATGATTCCTGAATCCGAAACAAAATACCCTAATGCTCTTGATGCAGTTACGATGATTCAAACTATGGATAGAGGATTGCTTGAATTTATTAATCAAAAAACTAAAGAAATCGCCGAAAAAAAAGAATGGGTTGTTGTAGATTATATCGGGGAAATTTGTGAAGATATGATAAAAGAATTTAATGAAGTATCAGCAGTTGTTGAGAAAACAAAAATGATTGGTCCAGATCTTGTTGGATATGATATTTTTCTTTATGAACATTACCAACCAATGTCTGATAAAAGAATTGGAAAATATTAAAAATAAAGCCTCATGTATTTTATCATGAGGCTTTATTACTGGAGGTAAAAATGGAAAATGATAATAAAGAAATAAATATAAATCTTACAAAAAAACAATTTTTTAATTTACTTTCAAAACTAGGAATAAGAAATTATCAATTAGGTAAAGATGAAAAAGAATTTGTAAATTTCCTTAATAATGGAACTGTTGAAACAACCAAAAGTGATGGTATTACTTCTGAAGATGCCGGAACATTATCTCTTATTTTTAAGATAAGATAAATTTATTCATCAATAATTTTTTTTATTCTTAATATATTCCATTCCTTCTATTATTTCGATATTCAGCATAACATTGCTCACAAACATTTAAGAGTTGCCCTCTCATTTTACAAACAATTCTCCTGAAAACTTGCACTCCACAGTTTTCGCATCGGTATTCTTTGGGTTTCAATCTTCTATACTCCTTTATTATTTTAATTTATCTAAAAAACCCTCATATACTACCACACCCTTACATAACATTTCCCTTCCTTGTTTCTCCACAAAATATACAAACATCACCTTTCCACATATGACCTGAAGGACGGTTACTGCACCATTGCTTCTTCTGACATGCTGAACAAAGCTGACCTTCTTGATAATATCCATCAAATAAAAAAGTATTACAATTTGAACAATGAATCTTTATTTTATTATTCATTATTTTCCTTTTCTCCTCCTTACTTTACATAAATATATTCATAAGCAGCTTTTATTAACTCATTTATCAATACATTATCAAGTATGATATTCTTACTATCGAAAACCATATTCCATTGATCTTTCATTGATTGATTTTCCGGTTTGGTTTTTACAACATCAATAATTTGTTCGATATGATTTTCAGGAGTACCACAACTAATAAGAATTTGTTTCATTCTCTCTGTAACCGTCATTTTACTCACCTGTTATAATATCACAAAAGATGTTTTCAGACTTTTTCCATAAATTCGTTTTATTTGTTTCCTTTTCTTTTATTTTAACATTATCTGATATTAAAACAGTATCTGTTTTAATATCATAAAAAAAAGAAAATATAACATCTCTTTTCAAAAAAGAGATGTTTATTTTTTCTAACTTTACCACCCTACATTTTCTTTGAGGTTCAGGAACTTCTTTTTTATATATAACTTTTGTTTTTTGATATGGCGAAAAAATAGGTAAAAGAATCGAATGCCGATAATTCCCGGTAATAATCTTATTTTTTCTTTTCTCTATTAGCCATTCAAGAATTCTCTTATGATACTCAATACCAGTTTCCCAAAAGAAATAAGTTTTAATACCTCTTTTTAAAACTTTTACTTTAGTTTTATTATTAATATTTTGATAACGGATTTGAAAATTTTTTAAGATTTGAATAGTTATTGTTTCAGAGCAATTTTTATTAAAAAAATCATAAAGGTCTTTATTCATTTTTTCTCCTTTAGTTAAATAATCAATATTTTACCTGTGAATAATACTTTCAATCGTCCATTATAATATTACAAATATAGCCTAAAAAATTTATCTCTTCCTTTTTTTCCTGAGCTTTTTTGTAGGACATTTTTTGAGCATCATAAAAATTTTTTGTTAATGATAAAGTTTTTCCATTAATAATATTTTTAAAATAGTCATTACCAACTATAATAATACAATTTGCCTTTATATTGTTTCTTATTCTTTCACCCAATGATTGTTTTTTAATCATCTTTATTCCCTTTCTATATCGCCCCCTGATTAGTTTTATAAGAATCTTCAATTTCTAAAGTTACTTCAAATTTAACAACTTTCACTGGTACATCAAACTCAAATTCATGGCACCACGCCGGGCAAGCTCCTTCTTTTATTAAATCTCTCTTACTCTGAACTTGAATTAATTCTTTCTCATCACCCCACCCACATTTCTTTGTTCTCCAACATTTAAGATCATATCCCTCCTATATCGCCCTGATTGCCTTCTAAAATCGATTATTTTCATCGATTAACCCTAATATATCATAAAAATGAAAAAAGGGTCTAATCAATCAGTCGTTTTTCCAGGTACAATCCCTATATTTTTTTGCCTTATATTTTGAATCTATTTTTATGATATCCAAAAGCCCAAATCTTTTCCCGGTCACACCGCATCTCTTACAAAACATTCTATCAAAAATCCTACCTCTAGACATGACACTCATACCGTTTGTATATTTTTCCCAAATATGATCATTATTACTTTTATCTAATATAATGACATCAACTAAAATTCTTTTCTTTTCAAATGGCTTTAATGTATAATTGAAAGTTTTTATAATATCTTTTGCCCATTCCTCAGGACTATCAACCTGTCTATTGTATTTTTCTTCCCAAATTTCTTCCTCACCTTCGTTTTTTACTTTAATAATAAAATTCATTGCTACCTCATCATACTTTTATTTAAATAATTAATAAGCTTTTCTAAATAAGTGTTTTCATCTTTTAATTTGTTTATTGCCATTCTCAACATTTGATTATGCCAAGAATTATGGACGGTGCAAGTTGTTTCGATACAACCTTTAAAATCTCCTTTAAATTTACAATCATCACATTGGTCAATTGGCTTATTCATTAGTTTTTCTTTCAATTCCCTACCAGCTTTTGCTGATTTATTTAGATCCATTTTGTTTCCTTTGTTTATTTTCCTTAAATTTTTTTTAAATATTTTGCTCCCTCTTTAATTTTTTGAGGGAGCATTAATTTTTATTTTAATAAATTAAATAAAAAATCTATTCCTCTTTTCATTAAATAGAGGAATTGTAAATTTTATTTATAATTTCACAGAAATGCCGAACGATTACGGCTCAACCACCTCCTTAGATAAAGGAATCTTGATCTGATCCTCTTATTATTTAAATCATTACACCTTTCAAATATATCATCACAAGGCTTAATAAAAAAATCTTCGATATTCATTAAAATATCATATGCTATACTTGCAGTCATAGTATTTGAATCAGAATAATAAGTGTCTTGCGATGATATATAAAAAGAAACCATTCTTTTCCCTTAAGGCGTACAGGCTGAAATAAAGATAAAAAAAATCAAGATAAGAAAAATACTATAATAATTCCATTTCATTATTATCACCTCCTTTGATTTTTTTATATAGTTTACTCTTAATAACTTTTAAGCATTACTCTCCTTTTTTAAGAATTACCATTGCAGAATATTCCTGAAATTTATCAGGAATAATCTCAACAATTCTTTTTATATCATTTGTATTTTTTTTCTGCTCTTTTTTTATATGACGCAACCAATAAAAAATATTAGTAAGAATTATCCCTGTTGAAACTATTGAGTTTAGGATAATAAAAATCATAATAAAAGTAATATTTGTATTACACATTATTTTTCCCTTATTTTAATTTATTGGGCTCGATTGAAAGGACTTCAACTTCCTGATTAACAGTCAGGCGTTATAACAATCGAACATCTTCTATAAACTTACTATATCATAAAAATCAAAAAAAGGTTCAATTTAATTTTTTGATTTTCCATTTATCCCCATATCCCTTTCCCTTTAGAATTCCAAAACTCGATTCAGCTTCTTCTTTTGTCATGATTATACATGATTCTTTTCACAAATCAGACAAACTGTCTTTTTATTAATTATTTTTGTTGATTCTATATCACCTTTCCATCCACATTTTCTTTTTCTAAAGCATTGCATATCCATATCTGTCTCCTTAATTATGTTTCTTTCTTTTTACTCCCTTCTTTCTCAAGAAATATAAAATATAAAAAAACTTTATAATCAATATTCAATTCCTTCCCTAATTTTTTTGCTATTCTTAAATTGGCCTGTTCTTCCGACTCTCTAGCTGTCAATGGAACATTACATTTTTTCATTTTCTCTTCCTTGTTTTCCTCTTGACAAATCAATATCGCCCGTGAGGGTGTTCCCATTTGCCTGAAATCACCTTCTTCGGTTTTCCTGGTACTGTAAATTCGTATTTCATATCTTTTCAAGCCGTTCGACTAACATATGTATTATCTTATGAGTTAGGGCTTCATCATAACTGCCATCAATTGTGAATTCATCAGTTTTTCTAAACTTGTTTGATGAGTTTGAAAGATAGTATTTCGCTCTTTGAATAAGGTATTCGTTTGACCATAAAGTCATGAGTAAGTTACTTTCATAGCTATTGCACCTTTTTGGAACATTCCTTTCCGAAATTGTAACTTTTTTATTATACAGATCGATAAATTCTTGCCTACAATTGGACAAAAATTTTTTCTTCCTTTTATTACTCCATCGCTTTAAAATTCCCATTCTGACTCCTATTTACTTATCATTCCAGTTTCACGCCATGGTGTACCGGATCTTCATTCAAGATACCTTCCTCCTGTGTTCTTTTGGAGTTCCTGGACTATTTTCCCAATCTTTGGAGCATCCAGATAAAAAAGATACGGCCATTACAATTATCAAACATATTACTATTTTTTTCATATTACCCCTATTTTCAAGGTATGCACCTTTTTTGATTTTACTTGGCTGATCGGAGCAAAACGGGCACAAATGTTTATAATCAAACATTGTCCATCCTTTATGATGGATGGAATTCAACAAGGCATTTGCACGTTCTATACGACCTGATTTCATCCAATCTTCATAAACCTTTTTATATCTTATTTTGGATAAAAGATCACCTTGCCTTTCTCCTATATTTTCTTCCATTTCCTATTTCCTCTTGACAAATCCGTAAAAATAGAATATCTGATTCATCAGATATTTCAAAACGCCTTCCATATAGATACTATCATAAAAATGAAAAAGGGGATTTCTTATTTCATACAGATAGCCAGAACTATGATTCTTCATCAACTTTAATAACTTTTTTTGATTCTTCTATTTTATTAATAACCGGCTCTGCTATTAATTTTTCCCATTCTTCAACAGATAATCTTCCCGGTACAACTAAAGTGCCTTGTGTCCTGATATCGCCTTCAATATTTATATTTGTTTTGCTTTTGCATTCTTCAGGAAACTTATTTTCCATTATCCAAATGTTAGCTTTTAAATCAGATACCAATGTTCTTTTAATTGTTGATTTCAACCTTCCTTTTTTATCATATCTTTCTTCAACAACAACTCTACCACCTTTTCCAATCAATCTAATATTATCTAATGTACTGATTAATAGAGATGACTTTGCCGCTTCCATCTTCTCTAAAAGTTTTCTATACGGACCATACTTTTGTTTTTTCCCAAGTTGCTTCCATTTATATAGTGTATGTTCGCTTACACCTGCAAATTTAGCAGACTCCTTATCAGATATGCCTCTTGCCTTTGCCTGACATATCCTATCTATTACTTCAGTTGTTAGTTTTAAATCTGCACCTTTAATAAAATCAAGTTGTTTGAATTTTCCCATAATACTTTCCTTTTTTTATATAATATTTTTTTTATAACTAATTTTTATTATTACATAAAAAAGGGAATAATGTCAATATACATTAAGAATAAAATAAAAATAATATTTAATTAATTTAAGTAAAAATTTAAATATTGTCTTTAATATACATCTAACTTGATGATTTCTTCATTATAGTTTTCCTGTTTTAATATTTTCTTTTTAATAGGAATTTTAATAGGAAGTTGCTTGCCAAAAAAATCTATATAGACATTACTTATTTCAAAAATTACTGGTTTATATTTTAAGTATTTTTTCTTTATAATAAACTTCATTATTTTTTCTCCTTAACCTCTAATAATTTCTCAAATCTTTCAAGAAGCATATGAATCGATGAATTCTTGCCTACAATGTTCAAAAAAATCTTTTTTCCTTCTTTTCTTTTATTCCCTTAAACATTTTTACTTTCCTTTTTTAAATTATTCTTAAGGTTCTAAGGGTATATCATACCTTGGCCTATGGTGGGTGTCTCACCACAAGCCAACAATAGAATTGCTGATATGAATATTAATATTATTTTTTTCATTTTTCCCCTTTACAAGTATCACTTCCAGTTTCATATTTAAAACCTATTGAATTTTGTTTATCCCTAAAGCTGATTCTGTTCCCTTCCATTGAATACTACTTATAACTTCAAACCGACCGGGACAATCATTCGGACATGATCCAATACCATTTAAACTTACTGTAAAATATGAACAATAAAAGCATTTTAAAATATCAACTTTAATAATAACTTTTTTTATAATATTTCCTTTTAATTTACTTAAATTTAGTAAGTCCATTTCAGGTGAAGGTAATTCAACAAGAAATCGTTTATTACAAATCCTACATACAAAAGCGGCAATACAACATTCAAATGGCTGATTACAAATTTGGTACTTTTCTATTTCATTTTATATAACTGTATCATGTTTTTTATCTGAAAACCCATTACAAAACGGACAAGGGCATCCATTAAAATTTCTATATTATCAAAATAAAATTCATCAGTCATATCAACTCCCTTTTTTATCATATACTAAACCAATTAACTAAAATGTAAGAGAAAAAAATACCATATGAAAGATAAATTATAGACTCATATAAAAACTCTATTATTTTCATTTCTCTTTTCCTTTTTAAGTTTTAGTTTATTAATTAAATAACTTGAATATATAATCAAATAGTCATCAGCAACCCCATTATCAATAGCATTATAAAGATTTGATTTTATTTCAAAAATCTCCAACCTTATTGAAATTGATTCAAGATTATCTTTATAAGAACCTATAATCTTTGATTTTTCAAAAAGATAATTATGAATTTGATTTATCCATTCTTGCTTTGTATTTGCGTTCATAAATCCTACCTTAACTTGTTTTATCTACTTCACTTTTACGATATACAGCAGAAACAACATCTATATTAAAATCACGAACCATATGACATGATTTTATTATAATTACATAAATATAATCATATTTCATTTCATTTTAATAAACTTATCAATTTCAATAACATTATTTAAATTTTTCTTTACTGTAAAGAATTTTTGACAAGTAAAACATTCAAAAAGTATTTGAATGTCAGTAATAAGTTTTCCTGTAAAATTGATATTTTTGCAATGTGGGCATTTTACATCCATTATTTTTCATCCCCTTTCATTACTCGATCAGTATATTCTCTCATTTTCTTATATGCAAGGCAATTAGGACATAAGATAACCCCATTATATAAAGTACCATTCTTCCTGGGAATTTCCATTGTACATCCAGAACATTTAGTTTTATTCATTATCTTCTCCTTTGTAAATTACGTTTTTGTTCAAGATATCTTTTATAGTCATCTTTTTTTTGTTCTTTTGTTCTTGTATCCAGATACCCTGTAATTGGGCTTTGGCCTGTATCATCCCAACAAAAAACTTGATTAGGTTGAGGAACAGACTCATACATTGGTTTAGGCTCAATATCTTCAGGATAAATTACATTGTGATACTTCCTCATTATTTTTTTATATGACATATTCCCCCCTTAATAAAAGGTGATTTGATAAAAGAATTTTCATCATCACCTTTTATTCTTTCAAAAAATGAGTCTATTTGAGATTCAGATATTACAAAATCAATATCTTTATATTTCTTACATCCAAAATGAACCTGTTTTTATCCCTCTTTTTTACAAAATCAAGTAAAAGTTTTTTAATATCATTTATATTATATCTCCTTTATTTAGTAAAACATTTTCTACAATAAATACTTTTTCCAACTCTTTGAAACCCTTTTTCTCTTGAAAATTTCTTTAATTCACTTTTTTTCTTTATATAAAAAGAGGCTTTGTTTTCACAATCTTCAGTATCACATTCAAGTTCAATATAAATTACATTTTCTTGCTTAATCATTTCATTCTCCTTTATGAATTTTCTTAAAATATAAAAATTTTTCGCCAGATGGTTTAGAAAATTCCAATTCCTTCCCTTTGAATTTTTTATTAAAATTCTTTGCCCAATTAATTGCTTCTTGTCTTGTTTTGAACTCTGTCTCTATAGACATTCCTGTTGGCACATGTGTTACTGTAAAAAACTTTTTATTATGAAGAGTTTTATGAACAGCCAAATATTTTCCGATTTTAATCGCATAAATACTTATTTTTTTATGTAATGGATAAAGATCCAATTCAACTTTTTCTTTTTTCGGAGTTATATTTTCAAGTTTCATGATCAATCTTTCCATTCCATTAGTTTATATTCCACTGTGGGCATTACATCCTCAATTCTTCAGGAAATTTACCTTCAAGCCTGATACGCTGCACAATTTTCCAACACACAATGGCTTGTTCTGGACTTACCGAAACATCGTCAGGGAACAAATTATTTTCTTTAAAAGAGTACAATGCTTCACTTAAGTGGTCCATCTTGCTTTCAACCGGATCATGCATTTTAATCCACTCCATAAGATATTCTTTTAATCTACTCTGATCCATAATATCTCTCCAATATTTTAACATTGTCATTTTTTTTCATAGTCTTTCTCCTATCCTCTCTTAATGCCATTCAAATAAATAGCTAATGAAAAAAACCATCAATACCAAATATTATTCGTTTAAAAGATTCATCTTTAACAATAAAAAATTTATATAATATCATTTCAAAAATCCTTATACATTAAACTCGGTTGAATACCCTTATTATTCTGGTATTTATTACTTTGGTACTTATCACATTTACCTTCAATTGTATGATAATAAATTTGACAAATTTCAATTCCCGGATAAATTCGAACAGGTTCTATACAAAATAATTCTAAAGTCCAGAATCCTTGAAACCCCATATCGCCAAATCCAGCCGTAATGTGAATAAAAAGACCAAGCCTCCCAATAGATGATCTTCCTTCGATCATAGGAACTAAATTGAATGTCTCTGTATATTCAACAGTTCTTCCCAAATATAATTTATGAGGACTTAAAATCAAACCATCTTTTGGAATTGTTATTTTTTGAAATTGGTTTTTTATCTTTATATCAAGATGGGGATTTGTATAAAATAATAACTCATTATGAAGCGATAAATTATAACTATTTGGATTGATTTTTCTTTCATCGAATGGATTTATTATTATATCAGAAAGCAGTCTTTCTTTTATTTCATTACCCGATAAAATCATTATTCTTATCCCTTTAATTTATCTATTATTTCCTTTTCCTTTTCAGTTGCCATTTTTAAAACTTGATCAAAAATTTTCTTATGTGATATCATTTTTTGTAATTGAGATCTTACTCCAAATTGCTTATGATAATCAATTAGGCTTAAAAATATTCGAGCAAAAAAGATTGATTCTAATTTTTTCAAATTACTTGTTTCAATACTTTTTTTAATCCTGTAATCAAGTCTATCAATATTTATTCTATCTTTATTCTCATTCCAATATTTTTTGTTATATTCTCTTATTTCTTTTTTTTTCTTATCACGATATTTCTTTTTTCTTTGCTTTGTCCTTTCATCATTATTCATCCTTCTTACCCCACAACAGGATCTTTTGTTTACAATTTTTACAAAACTTTATTCCCGGTACAATGAAAACTTTATTTATTTGATTGCATTCAGGACAATAAAAAGATTTTCTTTCCTTATTGATTCCAAAATGTATTCTTGGTTTATTTGAATTATCGATATTTTTTTTAACCTTTTTAAGTTTCAATTTAACTCCTTTTTTGTATACTAATTTTAAGAGTAGAAATATCATAACCTCTATTTTTTAATTCTTCAAGAAAACTCCCATGAATATAATCAGTACTTTTCTTATTATTTAAAAACCAATGGAATAAATGCACATCTTGTGATTGAAAATCCTTGCCATAAAAATAACAAATATTAATTTCACCATTAATATTGCCATATTGTATTTTAATTTCGTTATCATTAGCTTTTGGCTTTCTCCAACGCTTTTTCACATTTTCTCCAATAGCCCGGTAGCTATATAGCTACCGGGCTATAAAAATTTAAATATTTGCTATTGCATCTTTCAAAACTGATGAAGGTTTAAACTTAAGAATATGCTTTGCCTTCACGTTTACATTTTCACCTGTTTTTGGATTCCTCCTGATACAAGCATCCTTGGCAATTACCTTAAAATTTCCAAAACCAACAATATTTACATCCTTTCCCTCTAGTAGATTTTCTTGAATAATATCAAGAATAGTTATAACCGTTTTTTTTGCCTCTGAAGAATTCAAATCAAGTTCAAAAGATACTTCTTCAATAAGTTCTTTTCTACTTATAGAATCATTTGTTTCTTTTTTTACTTTTTTTGTTTCTTTTTTTACTTTTTTTGTTTCTTTTTTTGAAGTTTTCTTAGCCATTTTAATTTTCCTTTTTATGATTTCGTTTTTGTTTTATTCCAATTCCAATAATACTTTATTTACCTCCTTCCGTTTTTATACTTCTTGAAAATATTTGATTACTTTATCAAGTGAATTTATATGTCTTTCTCCAAATTCACATTTACCACTATTTAATATATATCCTTTTAACCACCATAAAATATCATTAAGCGCATCAATTTCATGTTGAACTATTAGTTCTTTATTTTCATATTCTTTTGAAATTTCTTCTAAGATATAAATTGCCTCTCTTAGTTTCGGACATCCTGTTTGTTCACCACCTCTAAATCCTTCTAATGAACCTCTATATAGCCCTATATTGTTTCACGTGAAACAATATAGGGCTATATAGATTTTAAATCTGATCCATCAATACCATATCTTCTCCACTATATTTACAATCACATATAGAAGAAGGATTTTCATTAACAATACCATCATAACAACAGTTTGCTATTTGTATTTTTCTTAATACTGCTATTTGTTCTTTATCCATTTTCAACATTTACTTTTCCTTTAATTCAATAATATTTTCAGTTAAATTTCGAATATTTTCATCATGAGTTAATAAAATAATTTGGAAACCTAATTTTTTTGATACTTCTTGAATAAAAGAATATGCCATTTCCCTCATTTTACCAAGATGTAAGAATGGTTCATCTAAAAAAATTAACCTTCTTTTTCTAGGGCTTTCAAAACAAATCATTATGACTCTCAATGCAAAACCTACTATATCAATCGCCCCATCTCCAACCCCATATTTTAAACTACGTTTTTTATTATTATCTAAAATATGGGGTTGGAATTCAATTTGGTTTCTTTTAATTTCTGAAACCAATATAAATTTGTAAGTTTCAAAAATATTCTCTAGAGCCTTTGATACCAGAGATTCTACTTTATTTTTGAAATTTACTTGCGTTTTTTGATTCGCAAGCATTATAATATTCATTGCTCGTTTATTATTATTAACTTTTTTATTCAAACTCTCAATAGAATCTTGAAAATTCTCTTTTTGAGAATTTAAATGATCGAGCTTCCCTTTTATTTGCTGGATTCTATTTTTCATTTCTAGGCCACATTTCTCCATCTTCAAAAATCCTGTAAATTTGTATTTTATTAATAAAAGGATTTTGTCTTCCATTTTCTTAATAATTTGATTCATTTTTTCTTCTGTAAATTCAGATTTAATTATTAATTCCCACGGATTTACTGGACCAGAATCTTTGTAGATAAAAAACTCATTTTTTTATCCCTTATAATCAGTATATCTTTTGTGTTTAAACAAATGATCTTTTGCTCTTACACAAAAACACCCATTTATAAATTTATAATCACATTGATACTCATATTTTCCAGTCCTATTCCACATAAAATTATTGTATATCCATTTAAATATTTTCATTACTCCTCCATTTCATCTAAAAGTTTTTCTATCTTTGAAAAAAGTTTTTCTATCTTTTTATTTTCATTACCAATGATATCTTCTACTTGCTTAATATTTTTATTAACATCTTTCTTTAACAACTTTATATCATATTTTTTTTCAATTTCCTTTTTTATTGAAAAAAATTCCTTTTCTATTACTTTTTTTTGTGCAATTAATTCATCAACTCGTTTTTTTAATCTTACAATATCCATTATTCCTTCTCCAGCTCATATATGATTTCTTGAATCTCTTTTGGTTCATTTTCTATCGATATCTTTAATATATCATAAAAACCAAAAGAAGTTTCATTTTTCATTTGAATTTCTTCAATAAAATCATCAAAGCCCTGTTTATCAAAGCCTTGAAGCTCTATTTTTTCTTCAAAAACATCAGAAATAAAAGGGATCTCTATCCTTTTGACATTAGGTTTTTTTTCAATCCAGTCCAAAACATAAAAACAAGGATTATGTTTTTTCAATGTAATATCTTTTCTTAGCATTGGTCCGGTATTTAAAATATTATCTTTGAAAAATTCTTTATGGATATCACCACACAAAACAAATCTAAAATCTTTTAATTTTTGAAAATCAACTAAATTATGACCATGATAATTTTTTTCTAATGCTATTGGGGAGTGAGCTACTAATAAATTTTTTTGAGTTTTATCATTAACCTTTGGAATGTCCTTTTGATTCCATGATTGCCCATAAATAAAAACACTATCAATAAAAACCGGTTGATCATTGAGTATTTTCAAATAACCAGTTTTATTAAGAATACTCATATTTGTATTTTTTATATTCCTGAAAAGCATATCGTGTTGGCCAGATACACAATAAACAGAAAAACTATATTTTGATAAAAGCTCCATAAAATCTTCAAGCAGGCGATATGATCTTGGCTTATCAAACATATCTCCTGCTTGAAAAATATATTCAATATCATTTTTTTTTGCATAATCAAAAATGAATTTAAGTTTTTCGAACTGAGTTTGATATGTATCATCCTTCCGGGAAAATATGGGCCTGTCAATTAAATGTAAATCAGATATAAGAATTGCTTCCATTAAAATTTCCCTTCGCATATCGGACAAAATTTTTGTTTCTTTTTCTCTTTTTCAAATATCTTCATTTGAACGTCTAATTTGCGATTTAAAGCGTTCAAATCCAAAAGTAAGGTCTTAACCTTCCGAAAAAAAGATAATCGATCCTTGGTGTCTTTCAGATCCAATAAACTATCTTTTAACTGATTTGTCTTCTCTAAGATTTGATATCGTTCAAATCTTTCCCGGTACTTATTTAAAAATTCAATTTTTTCTTTTTCTTGTTTCTGGTCATTATTTATTTTTTCAACTTGAGATAATAGATTCATTACCCTATCCAAATTCTCAAATCTTTTTATCTCGTTTTGTTTTTTTTGATACTGACTTAATAATTGAAGTTTTTCTTTTTGTTGTTTTTGATTATCTTTCAACCTTTCATATTTTTTGAAAAATGCTTCAATTATATTAAATTTAGAATACTTTTTAAGTTCATTGTTTATACTTATCAAATCATTTTTTCTAATTTCCAACTCCTTTTGTTTTGAATTAATTCTTTTTTTAAGTTTTGAAATCCATTCAAGTGCCTTATCTAATCTCAAAACTGAATTAAAATACCTACCTATTTCTCCAGCAGATGATTTTGCAAGAAAAACTTCATCAACAGTTCCAAAAACATATTCAGAAAAACCTAAAATATTCAATATTTCTTCTGGAACCTTTCTATTCAATACCCTAAATTTTTGATCATTTAAATAATACCACTCATCAATAATTTTTGGTTGATTATCTTTTTGAATTTTTACTTTTTGACATAAACCAAGAATCTTATTTTCTACATTTACTTCAATTTCAACATTCCCTTCTTTTAAGTTATCCGGAAAATATTCCTGGATTCCTGGTTTTTTAGTAATTAAAAGTTGAACGGCTCTTTGGATTGCCGTTTTTCCTGATTGTGATAATCCAATAATTGCCGTAATATCAGAAAAATCAATCTTAAGATTTTTATGACATTGGAAATTTTTTATATGAATTGAATCAATCATTTTATCTCCTCTCCAGCCGAAGAGTCCAGCGCCTTTATTCCTTTAAAATACACATCATCATATAGCGGTGCGCTAAATCGAATCTTTCTTTTTCGTCTCTTCGCTTCAAGTTTTTCGCAGATTTTATTTTTTAATTTTTCGAGGGATTGTTTTCTCTTTTTCTTTTGTCTACAAGATATATCCTCAATAAAGACAGAAGGATTTTTATCATGTTTTATATAACTGGGTACGCTAAAACTCATCATTCCCCCACAATTTCAATTGTGACATCAACCAAATCGCTCTTGAGATCCAGATCGTTTTCTATATACCAATCTTCAAACTGAGAATACCTTTCCATACCGTCATCAAATCCACCTGTCCATTGGATCCATGCTACCAGATTCAATTCGTGGCTTGAATTCGGCATGATTTCTAAAATAACCGACAACGGAGAACCAAAAAACTCTATCAATGCTGACGAGCATTTTTCGAGAATTTCTTTTGGTGTGAAGTGCCCTCCTGGCAGTTTATTAGGGTCGGAATATCTATTGAGAAAAAGAACTATTTCTTCTTTATTTTTGTCATTTTCAAGGCAAGCGATCATCCCCAGAAGTGCAAAACCTTCTGCTAAATCGACATTATTTTTTATATGAATTGAATCAATCATTTTGCCACCCATATTTTTTTTCTTGTTTTTAAAACATCTTTTTTAAAAATATCTATCGCTTCTTTTGGATTAATTTTAGAAATAGTAAACCATGATGAAAACAATGCATCATTACCACAATCCATTCCTTTTAAAAGTATCTACAAATCCATCCCAACTTAAAATAACAATTGGCTTACTAAAACTTTTTCTTTTAAAAACTATCATCCAATTTCTATTTGATTTTTTATTATTATTTACTTGTTCAATTGTTTTCCCTAAATTTAATTGCTCTGTTGATTTACATTCAATATCATATGGAAAAAGTTTTCCTGCTTCCTCTCTTAGTATTATATCGGTTCCGGCTTGCCCCATTTCTCTTGATCTTATTAAACTTTCATCATCAGATTGATCATAAGGAATATTTATCAAATCAGAAATCTTTCTACAAACCCATTGTTGAAGATTTCTTCCTTTACTTTTTGCTGATGAAACTTTTATTGGTTTTAGTCTCTTTTCAAATTTCTTTCTTAACTTAATATTTTTATTACTATCACAATATTTTATACAATCAATAATTTCTTCAACTTCCTTTTTATTCAATATTATATTCATACTTATTTTCCTTTTTTACAAAATAACTTCATCCAATTTTTCGCATCATTTGAAAAACTATAAAATTCATACTTTTTAAATACTTTCAAAAAATCTTTTATCTTTAATTTTCTTTTTTCATATTTTATTTCTTTAGTTTTTTTATGTGGTAAACTTACTATTGGAAAATTCCTATCAAAGACATCATTATTTAATATAATATCGCTATATTTTTTTGTTGTTTTTTTCAACTCTTTGTTTAAGTATTTTATTGCAGTTTTGGGACCAATCCCCTTTACTCCTTGAACCGTATCAGTTTGACATCCTGCCCATGCCTTTACTAATCGCCATGACCATGCACTCAAATTATACTCTTCCCAAAAACTTTCATTTGTCATTATATTTCTTGACATTATTGAATATTGTGAAGTTTCTAAATCAAGTAATTGCCAAAGATCATTATCAGAACTTATAATAATTTTTTTTTCATATGAATATTGATTACAAAATTGAGCAATTAAATCATCTGCCTCAAGACCTATTTGACGAAAACATTGAAACCCCATATCCGGAAGAATTTCTTTTCTTAAAAGTTCAAATTGTCTGTAAGCGTCTTGCAAACTTTCCTTTTCTTCATCAGTCAAATCTTTCCTTCTATCTTTGTATCCAGGATATTCTTTTTTTCTAAATGATTTTTTACTATCAAAAAAGAAAATGCATTCATTATCTTCAAATTCTTCAACAATACTTTTTACTCTTAATAAAAATCCATAAATAACTGAAGTATTATTATCGTCTGAAGTTAATTTTGGCATTGAATAATAAACAGAATACCCAATATTGTGGGCATCAAATAAAAGCATTTATACCTCCACTATATTTTTTTTTAAAGCTTCTTCAATTGCCGAAATAAGAGTATTTCCACCGTTATAAAATTTTACTTCAAAAGATATCGACCCATCTTTATTTTTTTTGATCTAAATATCTCTGTTTCATCAAAATATTCTTTTCTTTCAATAATTTTATATATGTTATTTTCAAAAATTACATAATCTTCAAAATTACATATACGTTCTTCAAATTCTTCCAAGGCTGTTTTATACCATCTTGTGTTGATTTTTCCTATAATTTTTAAAGCATTTTCTTCAGTCAATAATTATATCCTCACTTTTATTTTTCTTGAAACTTTTAATTCTTGTTGTACCTTTCTCCAATAATCTCTTGTTAATTCCCTTAATTTTTTTTCATAATTATTATTTTCAATATAATCAATTGCAGTTTGAATACTACCTTGTTTATATATTTTATCAATTGCGCAATATTCCCCGGTCAAACTATATATATATTCAAGATTTCCTCTTACATCATCAATACCATATCCAAAAACTATATTTATCAACCCTTCTCTCAAAGGATCATCAATTGAAGACTTAATAACTTTACATTTTGATATAATACCTAAAACCTTTTCCACTTTTACCTTTTTCTTTCCTTCAATACTAATTTCTTTTGTTTTGATTATTTTAGATTTTGGGAATGCCGGGTTTATTTTTATTCTCAAAGAAGAATAATATATAACAGCGTTATTTGTTGTTGCATACTTTCCATTTGGTCCTTCTCTTTCTTGGTTTGAAAATATCAATATCATATTCTTATCTTCAATTTCTTTTGAAAACTTTCTCATTGCCGCTGAAAAATCTTTACCTCTTTTCATACCCATTTTATCTTCTGAATCTTTTTCAAGATCTGACATAAGTGCAGCGGCAGAATCAACACAACAAAGATTAATTTTATCAGTAGAAGGTTTCCAATCATATAGTTCTTCAAAAAGCTCATTTATTGTTTTTGGCTTACTGTACTCAAAATTCTTTGAAAGATCCATTCCATAAACTTCTGAATATTCTTTATTCAATCGTCCTTCTGGATCTTTAAACTTTACTTGCCCACCATGAATTTGACAAGACGCTGCAAGTTCAGCGAGTATTGAAGTTTTGCCACATCCTGAAGGACCAAAAATATCAATAATATTTCCTGAAGGAATACCACCTAATTTATTTACTCCACCTGAAATTATCATATCTAAAATTGTAGAACCGGTTGAAAGTGTTATTATCCTTTCTTTAGTTTCTTTTTTCTTTTTTTTTATTTTATTTAAATCCATTGTTTTTCCTTTATTAAAATTTAATGGTCGGTTTTATTTGGCAATCTTTCTGCGAAGGAACCGAAAAACCCGCAGTTCAGCCGGTAGCTATCCGGCAACCTTTATTTATTCCTCACTTGCTTTATAACAATCATCAAAAAGATTGCATTCATCACAATTTTCAAAATCACCCAAATCCTTACCAAAAAAACCTCCTTCAGGGCATTCTTTTTCTTTCTTTTTCCCGGACTTTTTCTTTTTCCCGGACTTTTTCTTTTTTGCTTCCTTTTCTATTTTCTTTTTTTCTTTCTCGCACCCCTTTTTATTTGGGCATTCTTCACATTCATCATAGTCTCCAAACTCTTTCCCAAAAATTCCGTCCTCTATAAAACATTCATTCGGATCATTTTCAGGCTCTTCATTTTCAGGCTCTTCATTTTCAGGCTCTTCATTTTCAGGCTCTTCATTTTCAGGCTCTTCATTTTCAGGCTCTTCATTTTCAGGCTCTTCATTTTCAGGCCCTTCATTTTCAGGCTCTTCATTTTCAGGCTCTTCATTTTCAGGCTCTTCATTTTCAGGTTCCGGTTCTTCTTCAAAATGAGCCTTATATACAATCCTATAATACTTTTCAAAATCCCATTTACCATCTTTAATCGGCATATTCAAAAGCATTTCTAATGCTGGTGCTTCCTCATAAACATCCTCTGGAATATCATATTTTCTACTATCTAATTTATGCCCTATACTTCCGGTATGATCGCCATCCGATCCCTCAAATGATTTTTTTACCCCCTGAAAACTCACTATATTTTCAGAAAGTCCTTCATATACTGAGATTGTAACTTCTTCATCTTCATCTTCATCATAACCACCCTTTAAGAGAGGATTTAATTCTTTCATCATATAATGATTTGATGATTCAAATATCATTGATTTTTTTTCTTTTTTAAACCAAATAAAATATAGTTCTCTTGGCTTAAATTTAAGTTTTGAAAGAACTGTTTTCCAGTCAGCACCAGTTCTTCTTAGTTCTTGAAAATCTTCGCAAACGGGACAGGGCATATCAAAAGTTTTTTTTGTACAAATAAAAGTTTCATCTCCAATATTAGGATGAGTATAAAATTCAAGAAAAATATCATAATCATCAACAAACTTTGCACTTTTACCAAAGAACTTTTTTCTTTCCTTACTTACTTCAAAATCATCTTTATCTTTAATAAAAGAAGGATGAAGAGTCGTCATGGGAAATGGGATAACATTAAATCGATTTGTTCCCATTTGAACAGAATACATTTCCCATGGATCAGCTTTCAAAAGATAAGGTTTTGAATTTACCTTTTCTTTTTCAGATTCCTTTTGATCTTTCTTTGCTCGCATCTTTGCCAAAATTTCTTCTCTTCGTGACATTTTTTTCTTCGCCATTTTGTCTTTCCTTTTGTTTAAAGTTTTCCTTAGTAATAAACCAACTATTAAATATAATCCTTGATAATAAATGAGCTAAAAATAAAACAAAAAATCCAAATATTAAGTATTCCACTCCTTTCATTTTTACCCACTCTTTCTTTTTCCTTTAAATTTATTTTTTTTAGTAATTTGAAAATATTCCTGTCTCCAGAGATCAGACAGGTCTTTGATAGCATCCCTCCTTTGTAAAAGTGCAGATTTAATACCATCCCAAAGCTCTTCATTTTTAATTGCTTCTGAAAGTTTTTGGGACAATACTTTTTGTACTCGCATTTTTTTTTGAATAAAATCATTAATATCATCGTTTTGACTAACAAAAGCTTCAATACTTTTATCAGTAATTTTGTTTCCAAGATTATATTTATCTTGGTTTGTTCTTACATCAAGGGCGAGTTCTGATTTCATTCTTTCAAGTTCAGTTTTAAAAGTAATCTTTTCCTGTCTCAATTTTTCAGATAGTTCAAAAGATCTTGATTTCCATCCCGCATATTCCTTTGTTGCTTCAAAAAAAAGTCCCGGTTGAATCTCCCACTCTTCATCTAATTTTGTTTTATCAGGTTGTAAATATTCTTTTATTTCTTCAGGTGTCATTTTTTTATTCCTTTTTGTTTATGAAACTCTTCAATATCTCCAGGCGTATCCCAAATCCAAGATATTGAAAACGGGTATTTTTTATCAGCAGATTTAAAAAACTTTTTATTTGTTTTTAAATCTGATAAGATTTCTATCCCACCTTTTACATCTTTTATTTTGTAATAAAGTTTTTTAGCCATTGTCTCCCTTCCTATGTGTTTTTTCTCCTTCATAAATAAAATTTGCAATGGTAAGCGGCTTGGGACTTCTCACTTCATGTGGATCAACGCACACTGTGTATCCTCCTGTTTTTCTTAAAAACATCTTTTAAGTACAGTTCGAGGAAACTTATTTCATACTCTATCTTTCCACCGTATCCATTTTTAGTGGTTTTCTCAACTGCTTTTTTTATGTCCAGAAATGACTTGTTTTTTCTATATTGCAACCCGTAGGCTGCAATGTATTTTCCGGTTATACCGGAAAATAGGATTTTTTCACTTAATTTTTTAAAATTAAGTGGTATTCTACCGGGTACTGGTTTTGGTTCTTTTTTTGCTACTCTGTTCATTTTTTTCTCCTTTGTACCAAAGGCAATTTGTTGCGCTGTCATTACTTGTCCACCAGTCTTCATTCATTATACCCTTATCTTTGCACCTTGTTTCTATTCGATATTCTATATGTATCACGAAAACCAAAAACAGTTTTAGATTATTCCATATTTTTTTCGAAAGGATTGCCGTGTAGAATCGATTATCTCTATTCGCCCTATCTTTTCTTACCACCTATCTGATCCAAACACGTTAAAATCGAAATAAGCTGTATTACCATCTTCCATATCTTTAAAAATCTTTTCAACTTTTTCAGGAATGCTTAAAACTTCTAATTTGAAAAAACCTTTTGTTTTTATTGGTGTTGAAATTTTTTCAGCCATAGCGGGACCAATACCTTTTATTTCAATGAACGGTGGAATAATATAATCATTTTCAATTTTCCAATCATAAGGTAATCCATCTTTTAATGTAGGTGGTTTAAATTCAAGACCACCTTTTATTGATGAATCTATTATTGTTTGTTTTCCTTTTTTTCCTGCAAACTTTAATGAAGCTAAAATAAACTCATGTGGAAAATAAACCTTTAGCCATGCACACCAATAAGAAAGTACAGAGTATCCAACAGAATGGGATAAATTAAATGAATAAGCAGCATGTTCTTCAAAGCCCTTCCAAAGCTCTATAGCTTCTTTTTTTGATAATGTTTTTTCATTCTTACAACCTAAAATAAATAATTCTTTATACTTCTCAAATGCTCCTACATCACTTTTTTTAGCAATAATTTTTCTAATTCGATCCGCTGTTGTATAGGGCAATCCTGCAAGCCTGTTAATACACTGCATCACTTGTTCTTGATACGCAATACATCCATAAGTATCTTTTGTTATTTCTTCATAAATGGGATGAAGTTTTTTCCATTTTTTTGAAAATTTTCTTTTAATATATTCTTTAGTCATACCTGAATTCATTGGTCCCGGTCTTACTAAGGCAGTTGTCGCACACATTTCTTTAAAATTATTAACTTGTAAATCTTTAGAAAGTTTTGTCATGGGCCAAGTATTAAATTGAAAAATTCCTGAAGTATCACCTTTCGCAATTATTCTAAAAATATTTTTATCTTTCAAATCAAGAGTTGTTAAATCAATTTTATTACCTGATTTTTCTTCAATTAAATTTAAACAATGTTTTATTGTATCCAAGGTATTTAGTGCAAGAATATCAAGTTTTAACAAACCAAGATATTCACAATCATCTTTATCCCAATTTAACTTTGTCACCCCTTCACTTTCTGATATTACACCTTGGCCAGATAAAGGATTCTTTGATATTATTACTCCTGCTGCGTGTTTTGTATATGATCTTATTCTTCCTCTAATTTTATAAGCATAATCAAGATATTCTTTATATTCATTATAAAAATCTTTTGCGATTTTCTTTATATCATCAAGTTCTTCAATTTGAGTGCTAATAAAATCTGATTGTTTTGGAGAACATAAAGAAAACACTCTACAAATATCCTTAAACGCTGCTCGATCTTGCATTTTTTGAAAACTTGCTACAACTGCAACTTTATCCTTACCATATTTATTTGATAAGTATTCAAAAATATCTCCTATTCTTAATGATTCGAAATCAATATCAATATCCGGATAATCATTCCTATCTTCTGCAATAAATCTTGAAAATAAAAGATCATGTTTTATAGGATTTATTTGAGTTATTCCTAAAATATAAGCAACTAAAGAACCGCCCACGCTTCCTCTACCGGGTGAAGTTAAAATATTCTTTTCTTTACAAAATTGAAGTAGATCATATGTGATTAAAAAATAATCACATAAACCTTTACTTAAAATGATTCTTTTCTCTTCTTTTATTCTATCTTTATATACTTGAATATTATTTATAAATTCAGCTTGTTTTTCCCTCATACCTTTTGCTATCAAAATATTAAAAGCCTTTTCACCTGTAAAATTTATTGTACTTATTTCAACTTTTGGTAAGGAAATATTTTTTTCTTTTAATTCAAAATTTACCTTATTTTCTATAATACTATTATTTTTAAACATCTGAAAAATTTCAGACTTAGAAAAAATACCTTGTCTTAAAAAACTTAAAAACATTTCCTTTCCTGATTTTAACCAATGAGTCCTTTCATCAAATTTCCATCTGTTAGGATTTGCCCAGGTATCACTTCTTTGAATACAAAGAAGTATTTCATGAACTTTTACATCTTCTTTTAAGACATAATGACAATCATTTGTTCCTATCAATGAAAGATTAAATCTTTTTTGTATTTGTTTTATTTTCAAATTCAAATCTTTTTGAATTTGAAGTTCCAAAGGCATTACTTCTAAAAATAAATCGTCCTTAAAAGTATTAATTAATTGAGGTAAGTATTCTTCATATAAATTATCATCTTGCAAAAATGAAGCAATACAGCCGGATAAAATAATTAAGCCCTTTGAATGTTTTTGAAGTATATCAAAATCAATTCTTGGTTTTCTATAATACCCATCAAGATTCGCAATTGATAATATTTCACAAAGATTTTTATATCCATATTCATTTTTAACTAGTAATGTTATATGATGTCTTTTTTCTTTCTTTTTAATTAAATGATTTTTTACAAGATAAGCTTCGCATCCAAAAATAGGTCTTATACCTTCTTTTTTACAGGCTTTATGAAATCTTACATGACCATCAATATTTCCATGATCTGTTATCGCAAGAACCTTTTGATCAAGCTCTTTTGCTCTTTTTACATACTCATCAACTTTACCAAGACCATCTAAAGGAGAGTATTCTGTATGAACATGAAAATGAGTGAAATTCATATTTAGTCCTTTTATCATTTTTTCAAATTCTTTATAAGAGAAACTAATTCATGCGACCAGTTTGATGGTTTCCTTTTTCCCGTTTTTCAAAATCTTATCACCCTTTTTCCCGATCTTAATCTTCCCGGCGCATGGCATGGCAGGTTTAAGTGTTTTCCATCATCTATCCTCACTTAAAAGATAACAAGCATTTATCAATCCTGCTTTTTTTGTATATATAAAGCTTTCTGAAAATAAAGATATAATATCTGATACTCTGTTTCTAATACTATTATTATTTTGATTAAGAATAACAATACTCATATATCCAAGTACTGAATACCTTACAGATTCCGCTTCATCTTGAATACTTTTTAATATTAAAGATATCTCTTTCCAAGATTTTTTATAAAGCAATGCCTGACAAAGGTCTCTCATTTCTTTTGATTCTGATATTGATAAGTCATTCAAAACATTCCTTACAGCCTTTTCATTCTTCAATTTAATAACTTTATTCAATAAAGTTAGAGCCTGTCTTGGTACTCCTTCAGATAATTTAATTATTTTATCAATTGTTTGATTTATTGTTCTTATATTAAAATCAAAATTTTCCTTATCTATTATTTCTTTCAAAAAATTATCCATATTCTTATCGTTCAAGGGCTTTACTTCCAAAGTAACACATCTATTTTTAATAGTTTTGAGAAGTTTGGATGGGTCAGTAGTGCAAAGAATAAATCTTGTATTATTTGGTGGCTCTTCCAAAACTTCAAGCATACAATTCTGCCATTCCCTTGTAGCACCCGCAATCTCGTTAAGTATTATTACTTTCCTTTTTCCAAAAATAGATTTGTATTGAAGTGATTCTATCAAACTTTTTGCAGCATCAATACCTCTTGCATTTGAAAGATTAAGTTCTTGAATTTCCCCATTTAATTCTTTTGCGATTATCCGGGCAAGTGTAGTTTTCCCACAACCACTTTCACCTTTTAGTAAAATGGTTGATGGAAATTCACTATTAAAAAAACCAGTAAGTTCATTTTTCAAATTTTCATTTCCATAAAAATCAGACAAACTATTTGGTCTATATTTTATATTTAGTGACATTTAATTAACCCTTTAATAAATCAGTTTTATTTCCATTTTGATTATAAATTAATTCATTTAAATTATTCATTTTAGCAAAAATGATACAACTTCTTATTTCAAGATCATGGATATTTTTATCATAATTACTACGATATAATAACTTGCCATTATTAACAATGACCATAAACTTTTTCTCAGGACTTATTAATAATTGAGCCATTTTACCCTCCTATTCTGTCAAAGATGCTATATGTTCATGGCAATCAGATATTACATAAACACTCGTCTGATCTTTTGATATCATAACCTTTTTTGATATATTCAAACAAAATTTAAAAATATCACTTTTTAAAACTACATTTCCTTTCCAAGATACTTTATTTTTTACAACCTCTCTTATATTACCCGACTCACTTTTTGTTTGAATTATTAATATTTTCCCTTTTCCTTGAATACTTAATTGATCAAAAAAATCATTATTAAAATCATCCTTACTCTCAAAAAAATCAATCCAATCTTGTTTAAATGCAGGAATAATAGTTTTTTTATATCCTTCACTACCAAAAAAAGGAGGTATATTTGAATCAAGAATTTTAGAAATAAAAAGAATATTATTACCTCGAAAAACAATGTAGTTATCTAAAAACATATACTGGGTATACTTATTTCCTATAATATTTTTTCCAGTTTTTTTAGGAATAAGTATTGGTTTTTTTGTCATTATTTGATCAAGACTATATTTTGAAATTCTTACCTCATCACTTGCTATTATCTTATCACGAAAAAGATAAAAAGCTGTCAATCCCTTTAAATCTTTATTGTTTGAAACTACTGGTAAGCATTCCTTTAAGCCATCAACAAAATTGCTAGGAATATCTTTCCACTTATTATTTTTAATTTCTTTGAAAAATTCTTGATACTTAAATTCAATATCAATAATTTTTAAAGTTGCTTTTCTATTTTTACTTTTGAAAACTATATTATTTTCACCCTGAATAATCTCCAAATCATCCTTTACTTTTGTTTGAATGAATTTCAAAAGTAAAATGCCATCAATATATAAAGTTTCTGTTATCGGCAATTCAATCTTATAAAAAGTAAAAAATAAATCATTAAAACCAATAATACCATCTTTTTTTAACCCAATAATACTATTGTCTTTATCAATAGTTTTTAAGGATTGAATTGCATTTTCTAATTCAACTTTTTGTATTTTCATAATCATCCCGGATTTTAAAATGGAGATTATGGGCGGGTAGGAATCGAACCATCAACAGAATATCTTCTGGTTTAACCATAAGAACCGCCCATTTTTAATTAATTCTTCATCAAACCATTTGTTCTCAATACCTTAAAAACAACCTTAGTATGATACCAGATGTTTTGGAGTGTATTCCTTGCACCTCCAGTCATCTCCTCTAGTTCTTCCAAAGTAACATCTTCATTTTCGAGAAGTGCATTAACCACTTGAACTCCAATTGGCTTTTTCTTTTCCTTCTTTTCCTTCTTTTCCTTCTTTTCCTTCTTTTCCTTCTTTTCCTTCTTTTCCTTCTTTTCCTTCTTTTCCTTCTTTTCCTTACCAGGTTTTTTCTTTTTTACTTCTTCCGCTTCTTCAGTTTCAGTTTCAGTTTCAGTTTCAGTTTCTTCTTTAGATACATATTCAAATTTAGGACAAAATTCTTCTTCTACTTGTCCAAAATAATCTAATACATCTTTTGGCAACTCATCAGTATCTCCATTAAAATGGATTTCTTGCACTGCAAGACAAAAATCATCATGTAATTTTTTCTTTTTTACTCCTACAGTTTTGATTTTATTTTTAAGTAATCCTGTTTCATTAATTTGCTTTGCGACATCTTTCAATTCAGACATTTTTAATTCTTCAATATATCCCATTTTTCTTTTCCTTTTTAATCAATGTTGTTATTTTTTACTTTTTCCTCATTCTCTCTTAAAAAACATAACTTACATTTCTCAGGCAACTCATAATATGCTTTTGCTTCATATCTTTCCCTATTTATTTGATACCCACAAGTAGCATCTGAACATCTTCTTTGTATTTGGGGTATTCTCAATCTATCACCTCCCTTTTAATTTTCAAGATAATTGGCTCCTTTGTGCTCCCTCTCGGGGGTGGTTGGTTAATATAGAGTTATCTTTTCTTCTCCTTTATTATTCCTCAAAAGTTTTTAAATCTCTGCTTATATACTCACTATCAATATTCACATACGCTGAATCCAAAGCCATGAGTACCATCACTTGATAATTTTTCTTCCCTTTTCCGGATCTGTTAAAAAGATTTGAAATCCGAACAACTCCATCTTCAGATTCTTGACGCCCTTGATTTAAGCCAATTTTACGATTAAGATGTGCAGTGATAGATTTACTGCCATCCCAATCTGTTTCTTTTAAATGCATTCTGTTTTGTGCATCTGCCTTTGCCTGATCACCAGTTATATAACATAAATCATATTCATCCGCAAGTCTTTTTGCCTTTTTCCACGTTATATCTATATTTGACCTTTCATTTGTTGCTTCAGGTTCCCATCCATGAATACCTAAATAATCATCAACTATTACATCAGGAACAAAATTTTGTTTTTCAAGTATTTCTAAGTCTTTATAAATTTGATCAAAAGTAATAGTAAAATTTGAGTATTTTTTAAATACCAATTTTCCTTTCCAATTTTTTTGAAAATTCTTTAATTTCTTATTTAATATTTTCTTATTCAATATTTTTGGGTTTTTAAGTTTTTTGAACCAATAAGAAGTTTTAAACGCATAATTACCTCTACAAAGGGTACAAGGTTTATATTTCATATCTAGTCTAAAACTTGGTTTCCTTCCCTTCTTGTCTAAAAGTATTTCTTTATTTTTTCTTATACTTTTTAAACAATCTCCCGACTGATTAAGATCACAATCAAAAACTGGAACAATAAACAAACCATTGTTATCCTGATAATGCTTATCTAGCATTGTTCCAGTCATTCTTGGATAAAATCTCTCTTTTATTTGGTATTCATCCATTTCATTTGAATACCAAAGAACTTTCCTATTTGCTTCCAATGCTGCTATCACCGCAGCTTGAAGCATAAAAGATTTTTTTCCTTTTTCAGGTGCAGTAAAAGTGACTAATTCTTTTCTTTCAAAAGCACCTAAATATTCACCAAGCTTACCATCAAATAGAAAAAGCCCATCTTCTTTTTCTATTTGTTGAAGGAAAAATTTGTCGACTTCTGATCCATCAAAAAAGTCAATAAACCCTCCTGTTTCAAATTCTACTTTTGGCCTTTCTAATAAAAGTTTTTCAGCCTTATCATATCTTCCAAGATCGACTAGCTTTTTTCCTTTAGTATATATTTTTTTGAGCCCTTGATTTTTGGCCCACTCTCTTGTTTTATCAATATAAAAACTTGAATTTTCTGAATTTTTTTCATTTATTGAAAAATCCGATAAATTAAGCAAATAATTTCCAACAATACTTATTTTTTCTTCAGACATTTTTTCTTTCTCAATTGAAAAAATATCTTGGATTTTTTCTTTAATCGGATTTTTATATTTTAAGTAATATTCTTTTGTCCATTGAAAAATAACTTGTTCAAAATCTTGTTCAAAATATTCCTTTTTTAAAAAATCAAAAGCGCTTAAACAAAATTCTTGATCGATAATAAGCAGAGAAAGTATTTTTTTTTCAAAAGGTAATTGCTCAATAGTTATTTTTTTAAACGACATTATCATTACTTTCAGTTTTATTATTACCCCTTAACATTTTATCAATATCATCAATAATAGAAAGTAACACTCTATTTGGAAAAATAATTAGCATTGCTGATAATTTAATATCTTCATCATATTTGTAAGGTCTTTACAAATATTGATTACGTTTTGTTCTGCTTGTTTCACAAAACTTTTATTTTTTTTCATTTCATTTTTTCCTCAATGAATAGTTAAACAACCAACTTGATAAATTTTTTCACCAACCTTGCAATAAGAAATATTTTTTAAACACCCACATTCTTTTCCTAAAACATTTTCAAAAATTTCATCATGATTTTTTGTATGGGAACAATCATCGCATTTTTCAAACCGATAAGCAAAAATGCATTTTACTTTATTTTTTTCTTCTATTTTTATCATGTTTTGGCCTACTCTTTTTTGTTGTTGATTTCAAAAATGCCCTTATTTAAAACAATTCAGGTCTTAATTCTTTGATTTTAAGAATAGTTAAGTTAAGTAAAGTTTTAAAATTAATAGTTGGATTTTTCATTTTTTTAACAATATCCCAAATTTCTTCACTTACCAAGTCATGATAAACAGTATTTAGCAACCTTGGAATATATTTTGAATTCCATCCTTCCATTTCATTAACTATTTTTGAATATACCTTACCAACAAAAAATGAATCAATAAATTTATCAACAATTTCTTGTTCAATTAAATTTCTAAATTTCTTATCAGTAGGTCCCATTTCTTTCTGATGTTTTTCTTTAAAATTAGTTACAATTTTAGCAAAACATAATCTACCAAACTTGTTTTGATAATCATAATTTTTAACAACAATACCCTCGCCTACCCCTGCACCATCACGAATCAAGAATTTGTTGTTTTGAAGTTCTATAAGTAAATTATCATAAGTAGAATTTCGTATAATCGACATTGCTGGAATATAATCAATCCCAAATTCTTCCAAAAGCGGTTGGTAATCACTATAATTAAGATATTTGTCTGTCAAATCACTATAGACATCAAATACATAAAATTTTCGCCAAGCTTCATCTTTATATGTTTTTAGACTATGAGGAACCAACCACTCACCATAAAGACGCAATTCAGAGTGTTCGAGAAAAAACATTTTAATATTTTCATTTTTCTCCATAGTAGCAAGAAAACCAGCATTATCATCTTCAAGAGTTAATTCTCTTGTTCTACTTCCAGCCATCAACAAACCGCCTATACCCGACCACAAACTTGCATTCGTTCCGTCAATTTTAGGAAAAATGTAACACAATCCTAATTCGATCCCTTCCACTTCATCATTCCCAAACCTTTCAAGATGCATATATTTTTTAAAATTCATTTCTACCCTCCTTCTCTCTATATTTAATTGTCATCATAAATCCTCCATTTTCTCATTCCATAACAATTCCCACCTCTTGAAGAATTTTAGTTGTAAAAGAAAGAAGATCGCCAAAACAATAAAAAAATGATAAATGATCTAAAAAACCCTCTTTTCTATTTTCTCCCAAAACTTCTTGAAAAATTATTTCTGAAATTCTATCATTTGGGAGATCGAAAGTTTTAAAAAGATCTTGTTTAAAACTTTCAAGTAATCTTTTTTTATCTTGAGAAAACAAAATAAAATCCTTTTTGTTTTTCTTCAAGGCTTCAAAATAATCCATCCCAACATTTCTTCCACATCTTGAACAAAAATTATCACCATGTAAAAAAACTTTATTACATCTTTTACATTCTCTTTTTGGGTCTTTAGGGATTTTTAATTTTGTAGTGTATTTTCCATTTTTAATATCTTTTTCCATTTCTATCCTCCCTTTCAAAAACGCCCTTATTCATGCCAAATTCAAGACTTCTATCTTCAACCTTTTTCCCATGCCTTTTTGAATTCAGAAAAATTAGTTAAATAAATTTAAACTTTCTCAATGAATAGATAAACAATTCACTATATAAATTCTTTCACCAACAATACATCTTGAACTATTTTCTGAACACCCACATTTTTTACCTAAAACATTTTCAAAAACCTCCTCATGAATTTTTGCATGAGGACAAAATTGACAATTTTCAAATTCATAAGACAAAATACATCTTACTTTTTTATTTCGCAATTTAATCCTCCCAATTGTTTTTAATTTCGCCCTTATTTATGCCAAATTCGAGACTTCTATCCTTGACCTGTATCTCAGTATAACCAAAGTTTTGAAAATCGATTCTACACCCCAATAAGCTCGATTTTGACCCGGTATCGGAAAGAATCCGATACCGGGTTTTAAATTTTCAATCTCCTTCGTTTTCTTTTTCATTGTAAAAAAGAGACATCAAAAAAAACTTTTTTACAATAGCGGCAATACGAACAAAGGTTGGTAGACCCCGGCAGATTGAGTACCGGTCGAAAGGATGCCGCTTCATGAATATTTAAAAATAATTCTCGAACATCATATCCCCTTCACTTTCCGTCATTTCCATTGGCTTCTCCTTTTTTGATTGTTTTCAAAAAATCATTCGTTTTTTGCCCCGATATTTTGAATATATCACGAAAATCAAAAAAGGTTCAAAATTAATTTAAAAAAAGTTGATTTTGTTGTAGATGAGGGATGAATCTTGAGTTTTGATGATTGTCAGAAAGGAAGTAATGCAGTTTCATATCAGGTTGTTCCGCTGATTTAAAAAGCTCATCAATTAATTTTGGAATCCCAAAACGCCCTTTTAAATTTTCGGCCAAATTATCTTCATATTCCTCATAAAATTCTTTTATTTTTTCCCCTATCCTGGCACAAGTGTTTTCGTTATGGGTTGATTTTAAAGGCTCTATTTGAAATTCATTACAATATTCTTCCCAACATTCCCAAACAATTTCTGAATATCTTGATTTTTTCTTTTTTAAAAAAAGTTTTTCGATATGTTCTTCCCCTTTCAAAAATTCCTCTAAAAGTGAATTTATTTTACCATATGCATTTTTTATTGTTTTTGTTCTCCCTCTAAAAAAATCCGATTCAAATTTGATGAAGTTTGAAATCGAAACTTTAAAAACATTTGTTGGAGAAATCTTTGAATCATGTGTTCTCATTGTTTTTTGATAAAGTGTCATTGCATTCATAATTTCTTCAGAAGAATGTTTTTTCAAAAATGATTTTATTAATTTTCTTGCTTTTGATTCGAGTTTTGTGCCGGTTCTATGTTTTTGAATCACCAAGCTATTCCAGTGCTCCCAAATAGTTTTGAAATCATCTGGAACATTAATTTCTTTAAAAAAACCTTTGCATTTCTTGTTAAAATTTTTGTTTTGTTCTTCTTTTCTGATTAATTTAAGTTTTTTAAGTTTCTTTTCTCTTATATCGCGCCCGCACGTTCTAGAATTATTATTATTATTATTATTATTATTTATATAACTAGCCTTCTTTTTAAAATTATAAGAATACGGAGTATTCTTATAATTATTATAAAAGAAGTTTTTTCTAAACATATTATACTCCGTAGGAGTATAATATTTTAGAAAAAAGTTATTTAAATCTATGATATTATTATATCTTGATATATTATAATATAAGGCGAAATCATTTTTGGATATAACTTGTTGATTTTGTTCGTTCATTTTTGGAAAGATTTTTTGATATTTCGATATTTCTAGAGAAGTCGTTTTGGTCGTTACTGTAGGATTTTTTTGGTCGTTGCAGTTGAAATCATTAGGGATATCATCTTTGCATAGTAAGTCCGAAAAGTCATTGCTATTGATATTATTAGATATTTTTTCATTATTTATTAAACTTGAAGAATAATATGGAAGAATTTTTGATAGTATTAGAAAAATATATGTTTTTGCAGGAAATTTTTCTTGTTTAGTGAATAAAAGTCTGTCTTCAGTAAAAGTTTTTATTATTTGAGATTGTATTTTTGGTGATAACCCAATTTCCTTTTCAATTTCATTAGGAACAAATAAAATTTTACGACTCTTTAAAATACTTGCTTTTTCAATTATTAGGGACATCCAAAGCCCTTCATTGACGCCATAATCCTGAATCAATTCTTTAGAAACTGAAAGCATATATACACCTCTTCTTGTATTTAATTAAATTTTTTATAGCCTGATGGAATTCAATTATGATTCTCTCCCAAAAACCATAATCTATTTCGAACCAAAAAAACAATAGATTTCCATTACTTTTTTAATAAGTACTTAATTTTATTCAAACAATTTTGGTCTTGTTCTGCCGGATCACCTCTTAAAAGACTTAAAATTTCAACATTAGTAAAATTTCGAATCCTGTTTGCAATATCCTTTGCCTGTTCAATTGCATCAGGATCAAGGAGAATATAAACTTTTTTGGGATTATGCTCTAAAAGTAATATCTCTTGATCTGGTGTAAGTTGTTTGCCTGATAAAGCAACTGCCCCATCTCCTATGGCCCAAACATCCGTAACACCCTCAACTAACATTATATTTTTACTACAAAATTCAAGGCCATAAAGAACTTGCTTTGGAGTTCTTATACATTTTTTTTCTGATAGATGGAAATATTTTAGTTTTGGATTTTCTGAAATTGATCTTCCTGAATATGTAATAATTTTCTTTTTATCAAAATATGGGATTATTATTCTGTGTTTCCAATCTCCAACATTATAAATTTTTGGAGTTGAAAGATTATACTTCCATTGTAAAAAATCTGGGTTGAATTTTCTTTTTTCAAGATATTTTTTATGTGGTGATGGTAAAAATTTTTCATTTAATGGGGGCATGACGGTATCCCAGGAAATTGAAACCGGCTGGCAAGACCGGGCAGGAGAACCATGACTTTCTGAGATACCGTCATATTTAGAAGAGGTTTTGATTGCTTCTCTTTTCGAAACAGAAAGAAGATCCACAATCAATGAAATCATATTACCACGTTCGCCGCACTTTAGGCAATAAAAAACTCCATTATTTTTTTTGATCGCCAAATGATTAGATTTATCATTACAATATATGCATTTTATCCCAATATTACCCTTACCGATATTCTTCCCTTTTGTTTTAAATTCAATATCATGATCAAATAAAAAATCCTCTATTCTCATATATCATACCCCCATTTTTATTTTAAGTTATCTAAATTGATTATATCATAAAATGTAAAAATAGGATCATATAAAATAAAAAAGCCCTTCTGAATTCAATCCAGAAGGGCTTTTAATTACTTTATTCTTTCTATCATAGGCCAATGTTCCGTGCCTTATAAAATGCCTTCCATGTGGGCAAGTGAATTCGTTATACGTCATAAGTTCGCATTCTTTTTCCATTTCTGGAAGGTTCATAAACCAAACCTTTCCTTGACTTCCTTGCCAAAACTCCGCTTTAAATTTCATTTTAATTCTCCTTTTTTAAAATCAAAAGATAGTTGTTTTATTACTTCCGGAATTTCAACATCTTTTACTGCCTCAAATCTTTCGTAAATTTATCCATTGTTTTTCTCCTTTTTCATAGTTATTATCCATTTCATTTTTTTATACTCACTTATTCTTTTATTGCTATGTTTCAACAAGTAATATCCCCCGTCATTAAAATCAATGACGGTACATTTCTTTTTCCCTTTAAATGTCCGGACCATACGTCCTATACTCTGCATGATCTTTCTATAACTTTTTCCAACATCTGCTAAAATACCACAATCGAGGGAAGGAATATCAATCCCTTCTTTCCAAATTGTACTAATGACAATTTTTCTTTTTTTCGATAATAGTTTTTTTACATTATTTCTTTTTTCTGAACTGCTATTACCAGTAAGAAAACTAAAATATTTTAAGTCTTCTTTTTTAATACATTTTTTTAATTCAATAATATGTTCAACTAGAGAACAAAATACTAAAACAGACTCGCCCTTTTTAAATTTATTAAGTGCTATTTTAATGATTTTTTTGTTTCTTTGTTTATTGTTAATTAATCCGGAATAAAATTCATTAGTATAATCTTTTGAGAAATCCCCGGTTCTTTTCGTTTCAATATCATCAATTAGATAAATTTCAACATAAGGGGGAACAACGAAGCCCTTTTTTACCCCTTCAGACAGTGTGAAATCGTGTATAACAGGCCCAATTAATCCTTCAAGGGCTAAGGCTTCTTTTTTTGCTTTCGGAGGTGTAGCCGTTAAACCAAGGACAAATCCAGCATTAATATTTGATATTATTTTCCATTGCCCATTAATACCGGTAATATTATGGGCTTCATCTACAATAATCAAATTAAAATTAATAGGTATTTTTTTGATATTTTTTAGAGTTTGTATAGTTGCTATACAAACTTTTTTATTAGGATAAAATATTTTGTTTCCATCTCCAATTTTATAACAAGAGAACCATTTTGAAAAATCTTTGTAAGCCTGATGTAAAAGATCTGTTGAATTCACAACAAATAGGCAAGGATAATCAACTCCTGCCATTAGCCCTCCGGCAACATGAGTTTTTCCATACCCAGTATGAGCAATGAGGATACCTCTTTTATTTTTAAGGCCTGACAATATCATTTTGATTTGATCCGGTCTAAAAGTTACCCCTTTAATCTTTGGATATTTAATTTTATATGTTGGGGATTTTTCTTTTATTTCTAAGTTAGGAAATTCTTTTTTAATTCTATCTAAAAAACCTAAAAGACAATGGCCATTTTTTAAATAAGAATCGGAAAATGTACAAAACTTTTTTAATTTTTTTGAATATATTGAATCAGTAAAAGAAAGAAGATTATATATTTTCCCCCTTTCTTTTACTGGAACTTCAATATAGTTTTTTTTGATTATTAACATATTAATACTTTCTATAATAATGGGTTGTGCCATCTTCGCTATATTTTTATTTTTCCGACTTACTTCGCCATAATCTTCCATTTTCCTTTCCTTATGCCCGGTATATTTCAACCGGGCATTTAAAGTTTATGGCTTTCGATATTTCCAGGGATTTCGAAAGCAGATTGAACCCCTTCTAATCTTTAAGCGAATACCATGAAATGGGCATCAGGATTTTTCCCAATCAACTCCTGACATTCTTTTGTTCTTGCAAATTTTTTCTCGATTTCAGTTCTTTCAAATTCAGCCTCAAAATAACCGATATGAATAGAAAAACCGACTGAATTTCTATCAGCAATTCCATTCTTTATTGTTCCCGGACCACCATTTTGAATAAACCTTAATTCCTTATTTTTTTTGGAAACTTTGGAAAAAAAAGTTTGAACCTCTTTTGGAATATCATTTTCTTCATAATACAAAATTTCTCTTCTAATATTTTCCAAAAGTTTTTCTTTTTTTACCCCTACCCACCTTATTTGTGAACCAAAAGTTTTTCTCATTTCGTTTACGACTTCTTTCATTTCTGTTATTTTTGGTTCTTCATTTGACATTGCTACTTTTACTTTTTCTGCCTTGATGTGTCTTTTCATTTTAATTCTCCTTTTTAGTATAACATAAAATTGATTTAAGACAAATATATTTGTCTTAAATCATCATCCAAAAGGAATTTATCTTGATTAACAAATTCAGAAAGCTCCTTTTTAATTCTTTCCTTTTTGTTTTTATCACTAACTCCCACCCAATTTAGTATTTTTGGAATTAGTTTTTTTCCTTTTTCTTTTCTTGTTTTTGTTTCAAAGGGATTTGTATCTCCTATAAATTCCAAAAATTCAAAAGGGGATTTTAATATAACCCTTATGACTTCTTTGGCTTCTTTTGAAAGAGAGTTGAAAGGAGTTTCAACTTTTTTATCAAAATGAATAAGAGAATTTGGAGTAAGTTTTTTTTTAGACATTTCTTGATTTTCAGAATAATTAGAAATGTCTTCTATATCATCAAGTTTTTTTATTCGATAAATATCCAATAGTGTTATTGTCATCTTTTCGCTTTCAACACTCTAAACATTAATTCCCATTGACTTTGCAAAATCAATCCGGGGTTAATAATTCTTTTTTTTGGTGTCATGATCTTTCCTCCTTTTAATGATTAATTGAGTGATTCGATAAAAGTTAAAAATTATTTTTTATTAAGAGAAAAGAGAAAATCCTCATTTTCCTCATCAAATTCATTATTAAAATCTCCTTCTTCTGAAAGATAAGTAAGAAGTTCCCAACTCATTTCAAGAGCTTTTAAAACAAGTTCCTTGTTTTGAGCGGTAAGTTTTCCACGGTCATTAAAAACAAGATTTTCTACTTTTTCTTGTACTTCTTCGAACGTTTTGTTTTCCTTTGATTTAAGAGCAGAAATAATCTGCTCAGTGATTTTAATATAATTTCTTTTTTTTCTTGGTTTTGGTTCTTTTTTTGGTTTTCCTTCCTTTTCTTTTTGAATTGCTTTTGCAAGTCGGTCAGGTTTTTCTTCAGGTTTTTCTTCAGGTTTTTCTTCAGGTTTTTCTTCAGGTTTTTCTTCAGGTTTTTCTTCAGGTTTTTCTTCAGGTTTTTTTGATTCAATCAGATTTATAAGTTCTTGTTTTGTACTTTTAGTTGTAAAGTCTTTACCTTTCTGAAATCCTTCTTTTATGACTATTCTCAAAAGATCGCTTTTCTTTTTATCAATCAGTTTTTCGTCTTCTTTTTTTGGTTCAACTCCCATTTTTATTGCTAACATAACTTTTGCCACTCCTTCTTTCCTGTTATTAAAATCACTCGATTCAAATCCATATCCCGCTGCCACTTTACAAAAATTTACATCAGTCATTTTTTGCAATTCTTTTCTAGTCATGTCATTCTCCCTTTTTTATTATTATCGGCATATTTATTTTTTGTTGAGGTGGTATTGTTTTTAATGCATTACCTACTTTCAGATTATTATCAAGAGCAAGTCCATCAAAACAACTACCGATAGGAAATAGCTCTTTCCATTAAAAACCCGCCTTTTTCAAGTCGCCCATGAACTCCGTAAGATCAATCATCTTAAAAAAGATTAGTCAATTTTTTCAAGAAAACTTTTGGTAACTTCGAAACATGATAATGCATCAAATTCATTGTCAGAACAATTAATAATAACATGCAAAAACGGACTATTGATTCTTGGTGATAATCCTCGTACAAACACATGCCCCAAATCATTTCTATATTTCCATATCGGAACATTCAGATTGTTATTAAATTCAGATGGCATATTATTATAAATATACATCTTGAAATTATAAATATTACCAACTTTGTTAAACCCCTTAGGCATACCAAGAAATATTTTCCCACCAGGATACAAGACCGTTCCTGG
>Ga0180438_10000576_pt1 | contig 69473 bp, 92 predicted proteins | sample SS_ome_12_FD_132455 | JGI IMG/M metagenome (GOLD analysis project Ga0180438, IMG submission 132455) | Hypersaline lake sediment archaeal communities from the Salton Sea, California, USA - SS_3_D_2 metaG | ecosystem: Environmental > Aquatic > Non-marine Saline and Alkaline > Hypersaline >...
GGAAAAAAATGGCAAGAAGACAAAGGCGCAGAAGGGGCTGGGATGAATATTCCACCAAAAGCTGCTTTGGGGGAGAAGGTCATAGCAGCAATTGGGATTAGGATTGATTTAACCATAAACCGCCCGCTCCGGCGGGCCAACGAAATGGGGAACGGCAATGAAAAGAATCATAGTAGAAAACACGCAAGAGGCCAGAGAAGAAATGAAAAAGGCAAGATGCGACTTCGAGCATGTCGCATACAATCACAAACCAGGAACATATCTGAGAAGCATGAACAATCCTGAAGAAGAAATCATAATAGAAATAGCCGATGGACACAACGAAAGGGGAGAAAAATGAAATACGAATTCGCAAAAGATGGGAACTCGTTTTTTACACAGGAAGTAATTAATAAAGATCGATGCCTTGCTCATGTCGCGTCTCAAATCGGAGGCGCAAATCGTAATTCGTTTACGGTTGAGGCAGAAAATCGGAACGAAGCGTTTGAAAAATTTTTCGGGTTTTCCCCGGATGATTCGGTCGATTATCCGGAGGAAGTGGCTCCAAACATGTACACATATGAATCCTGTGATGGCGGCGGATGGGCTGAAAATCCGTATACAGAAGAAGGCTATGAAATCAATCCTGCCATTGAAATCGCAGTTTAACCACAAACCGCCCGCTTCGGCGGGCACAACGAAGACATAGGGGAACTCGTGAGATGTTCATAATAAAATACGGTGAAAAATTTTTCGACGGCAATCAATGGGCGGATGAGTATCCGGAGGCGGAAATATGGGATGAACAGGAAGAAGCGGAGAGAGTTTGCGCCAATATTGGCGGGGTTGTGATTGAAAATTATGGTTATGTGGATGAAAGAATCGTTTTTGATTCGGAATGTGATATTTTGGTATAAAAGCCGGGCTTGGTTGTGACGCAACCAAGCCCAATGGGAAGAAAACTTGACGAGAAAGGCGACGATCGTGTCGCCTATGTTCAAATCGATAAATCTTATGTGTTTGCGGAATCGTTCTATGCTATTAGGAAAAGGAATTAATAAAGGAGAAAAAGGTATGTTTACTCATCGATTTGATGGGGTGTTAAAAATGGAAAGGGTCGATGGAATGCTTAGGGCGACCCATGTCCAGACGATTCCGATGCCGCCGGTAGGTACTATGTGTACGTTTACCGGAGGCGGCCTCGGAATGAGACCGATGAGGCCGGACGAAAAAATAAAACCTGTTGTTGTTTCGTCCGGAAATCTCCGTGGAGCACTGCACGGAAGGCCGATAAAGAGCGGCGGCTATTTTGAATATATGGGAAAAAAGGATGGGCAACATTTTTTTAAAGAAAAAGGAGAAAAAAAATGAAAGACAAATGTCCTTATTGCGGGAATGAATTGCAGGCTAGCGACTGGCCCTTTGCCGGAGCGAGCGGATCATGCATAAATTGTTGGGACTCCGGGATAGTTCCAGGTTCTCCGGGATATCAGGAACCAGGATGCGGCGCGTGCATTGATGAGAACGGAGAGGAGTTTATCGATCTCTCTTCAGTAGCTCAAGCCTGCGGAGTTTGCGGATGCGATGTCGGGGAATCTCGGACTTGTCCGGGATGTAACGCGAACATTTAAATAAAATTCAGAATCCCCGGCGTAGATATGGATTCCGGCAAGCTGGCCGTGAGACAAGCGGAGGCAACCCGGATACCCATACCGGGAAACCGAGTCGGGATTCTGAAATCCAGGAGCAAGATAACGAAAGGGAGAAAATGGAAACGATGATTGAAATGATAGGAATTGGAAAATTAGAAATAGAAGGAACAACAAAAAGCGTCTTTGAATCATATATGAATGCCAAAGGGCATATTTTTACAAACGGCGAAAAATATGCTTTGGTATTCAGAACAACAGCGGGATTAAAGGTTATTGTCCGAGAAAATTTGGAAGAAGCGGTCCGAAATGTTGCCCATAGTTTGAATATGATTATAGATGATTTATCCACTTGTAAGATTGAACACAAATGGATAAAATTATCTTATAATTCCGGTATGACGAGCAATAATTTTTGTCAATATACCGAAAAATATGGAAATTCAGAGGCTGGCTTGCTTCCTATTGGCGGATTTTGGACAATCGAACAAATTTGGCCATATACAAATATTGTATTTGGATCAAATTTGAAATGCAAATATTGTGGATGGAGATTTGATGATAATAACCATCAATGCAGGCCAAAACCAAAAATCAAAAACATACAAAACACAAATTTCAATGATATTATTGATGATATCAAATTGAGCTTAAAGGAATAAAATGAAAATAATTGAACTATCTGAAAAAGTCGGGATAAAGCCTGATACAATCAGGCATGTTTGGACAAACAAATTGGTTGAAAACGGGCATGCCAAAAATATAGGCAATGGCAAAAAAATTGGGAGATACGATTATTTCGAATCTGCCATTGTCTATATTCAAAAAAACAAAAAAGTCGGGGTTGTAAAAACGACCATCAATAAAATAAAACTCCTTGCAACTCCTGAAAAAAACGCCGAATTCAGACGAAAAATGACAAAAAAGGAAATCGATATATTTGATTCAAGAATATATTCCGATTCGCCCACAACCTTGCAGGAAATCGGTGATCGCTATGGCATATCCAGGGAACGGATTCGCCAGATTGAAAAAAATATAGTTAAAAAAATGAGAGAATTTTTTATTGAGGATTGAGGATTGGATAGAATAAAAAAAATTTAAAAAAGGGGGATGAAAATGAGGATTAAATACGGGAAAAGAAATGAAAGAATGTTTCGAATGAATTATCAAGATTTTTTGAAAAGAGTAATTCCTTTTCATCTAAATCCGAAATCAAGAACGGAAAGTCATCGTAGAAGAAAAGCTTTTATCTATTGTTATGAAAACGGTGTGCCAATTGAAGGAAGCATTGAAAAACAAAAAGAAGAATTGGAGAAAGTGGGAAAAGAAAAGAAATCGGGCGAAAGAACTAAAACGGGAAGAAAAAGAAAAAAGAAAACAGATGTAATGATGAAGAAGCAAGATATCGAGGAGTGGCTTGATAATCTGAGAAATGATCCGAGTCCTGAAAATGAGATTAGGATCGAAGTTCTTGAAATAATTTTGGGGCTAAATGTGGCTATTTGAATTGCAGAAGGGAGTCAAACCCGCAAAACTTTAAGACTCCATCCGATTCCATAATTTGACATAATTTCAAAATTGTTATAAAATCCTCTGAGAAAAATAAACTTTCTCAGAGGATTTTTTTATGGTTGAAATGCTCTTCAAAAATATGGCAGAGGAAATTGTTAACGAAACGTTTGCGAATCTGCTGACAATCGAACGCCAACAGGAAATCGAACATATAGGAAAGCGTTGGGATTTCTACGACGGCAATCAGGAAAAATGGATTAAGCAATATATTGGCGAAGAAGATGATGAGTGGAAAGAAAAAGAAAAAATAAAACTCAACTATACTCGCCTTGTTGTTGATAAGTACATCGAAGGAATTTTTGGCAAACCTGTAAAAGTCGAATTCGAGGACAGATCATATCAGGATATTTGGGATGCAATTATAAGCCCCAGGACGTTTTACGACATTTCTCCGTTTATGAAAATGGTCCAAAGAATTGCTGAGATTTCTGACACTTGTGCCATAATAGTCAGAACAAATCCGAAAACCGGCGATATAACTTTTGAGGATATACGGGGGGAATTTCTTCATTTTGTTCCAAAAGAAAACGATGGGAAACAGATAGGGAGGATTGAAATATCATATCCGTTTGATTCATTTGTTGCTGGTGACAGACTCAGACACAGGGTGGAAATTTGGGACGAAGAAAGCTACGGAGTTTACATATTTTCAGATAGAACAAAAAAACTTTTATATGCGGATGAGGGCGTCAATCCATATGGTTTTATTCCAATAGTTTTATTCCAGCCGAAGAAAGACGACAACACATTTTACGGGCTTACAAATATCGGAGATGTTACGGATATTAATCAATCTTATAACAATCTTTGGACTTCTCTTGCCACAATAGTTGAGATGCAATCATTTTCTGTGTTGGTAGTTAAAACTGCCAAGGAATTTAAGGCAGAATTCGGACCAAAACGTTTTATCAAATTCGATCAGTTGCCAAACGATGAGAGATCCCCGGATGACGCATACTATATTACTCCGAATGCCAAAATCAGCGATGTAAAAAATGTTTTAATGATGATGAAATCAGAATTGCAGAATATTTCATCAATGCCGTCTTCCGTAATCCAGACAGGTGATAGCGGAAGTCCGGAATCAGGTTATGCTCTCAAAATCCGCCAAATGCCACTTGAATCACAATATTTTGACAAAAAAACAACATACGGCCCGAGTTATCTAAGACTTGCCAAAATGTCTGTGATTATTTCGCTGATTAATCAAGGAAAAAATTATATTCCAGGGTTCAACGATATTATTGCGAATGTGAAATTTGCGGAAGAAACGGTATCCTTATCGCCGAATGAACAAATAATGAAAGATGATGCGGATTTAAGAAACAACATTATCACTCCGATAGATATTATGATACGCGAAAATCCGGAAATGACAAGAGAAGAAGCACAAACAAAATGGCTTGAAAACAGAAAATTTAATGAATCAATCGGAATGGAACAATTTGAAAATACTGAAGATATGATCGGAGAAGATGAAGAAAATGATTCTGAGAATACCGAATAGAAAAATTTATAAAAGGAAATTGTCAGAAAACCATCATAAATGCAATTGTGAATTATGCAAGAAAAAGAAAAAAGATGAAAAGTCCGATAAAAATTAATTATAGAATGATCGCTGTTACGGCAATAATGATTATAACAGTCATATCGATACTTAAATCTGATGATTTTATAACAATAGTTTCGGACGTTTTGAGTAATTTGTTTGTATTGTTGGGGGTCGAAGTCGGAAATAAAATAGGATCAGGAAAACAATGATTCTATTTTCGACTATTTATGAAAAAAATAATTTTATTTTTATTCTTGTTTCTATCATCAAATTCTTATGCCGGATTAGAGCAAATGCCGATTAATAAAAATGATTTGAGAAATTTAATTGAAATCACACTTAAAAATATTGATCTATATTCCGATAGTGCGGTTGAATTGTTAATGGGGACTGCGGCCCAGGAGACACATCTTGGTCAGGCCGGATTGGTTCAAAGGGGAGGAGGGCCGGCAAAGGGAATATTTCAAATGGAGCCGATTACTGAAAAAGATTTATGGGATCGCATTATCAAAAAACGACCAATGCTTGAATCAAAGATAATCAGAACATGCAAAGTAAACGGCCCGAACGAATTACATATGACAGGAAACATTGTTTATCAAATAATTATGACTCGAATAAAATATTGGATTATTCCCAAAAAACTACCTGATTCCGGAGATGTAAAAGGCATGGCAAAATATTGGAAAGATTATTATAATACATATCTCGGAAAAGGGAAGCCGGAAGAATTTATCCATAATTATAAAAAATATTGTATGTAATGTTTCACGTGAAACATTTTTGGATACATTTCAATTATGACCATCACAAACGGCAAAAAATTTTACTCGCTTGCAATAAGATCAAGAAAAGATTCAAATAAAATTCTTTCTGACTCGCAAGCTGACATAAATCGATTAAACAATATAATAGATAAAAAAGCATCAACAGAATATATGAAATTTTTGTCAGACTTGGAAAAAGACAAAGACAACAGGCTTGCAAATAAAAATTCAAATATCGCGAAAATAAACATATTTTTAAATAAAACCGAAGAGAAGGTGTTTAATCCGTACAAAAAAAAATATTCAAAAGTTTCTAATTCAACTGTCAGAGATGTTCTAAAGCAAGAGAAAAATTTTATAAAAAGCAGGAACAATCTTTTCGGATTAGAAAACAAAACGATAATCACAAAAGATTTGAATGCCAGGTTGTCAAATTTGAACAAAGCGTCATTTCAAAGAATAAATCAGACAATAAAAAAATGGCATGATTTTGCTTATGGTGTTTTTCTTAGAGGGATAACGCAACAACAAACAATTGATAAAATAATTGAGCAATTGTTGACTCAGTTTGGATCGATTCGAATAGGTAGTTCATTCGGACAATCGACAGAAGCCGAAATGATCATAAATGCCGTATCGCAAAGAACTGCGTTTGTAATGGAAGATGCGAAGAAACAAAATTTGAAATGTTGTTGGAACGGTAATCCAATAGACAGAAGAACAAAACCGATATGCCTTGAAGCATCAATTGCAGGTGTTATCCCTGAAAAGCAAATGCTTGATACTTATGGGCCTCCTCCGAGATATATTTGCCGATGTGATTTGGTTTATACAAGATGCGAATGGAGCGATATAAACACAGGGATCAATCAGACAATAGAAGAGAGAAGAATAAAATTAATTGATATATTGAAATCAGATCCGGATTCGTATCAGAAATCATCATGGTTTGCGAATATCAACGGGGAAAAGAAAAGAATAATCCCGAATGATCCAACAAGAGCGGCCGGAAAATTACTGTATAAAAACATGGAAGAGATGATCGGATTGCTTGAATCAAATCCTGTTGATGAATACGAAATCCCAAATCCTGAATCAATATAACTCCATACACCACTGCACATCTGTTTGAAAAATATAAAAAATAATAAACTTTTCTCTTGACAAATCCTTTTTTTGATATTATTATATATTTAGAACATGGGGAAAAACAACAAAACTTAAAGGAGATTGAAACATGAAAGAAATCATCGAAGCCATTAAAAATTGGGAAAACTACGAATTATGGCTTGATGACCCCACTTTGGTTGTCGCTATTCGTGGCGACCAAGTCTCCTTCAAAGTTGGTGAAAGGATTCCAGAATCGAAATCTCTTGATTTTGATGGCTGGGATGAAATCGAATACGGATCGGATGAGTGGGAAAGTCTGGAATCCGTCGGAGGAACATGCGGATTCAAAATAGACCCAAAGGCTTTTCTTGAAAATCCGGAAGAGGAAATAGAAGCCTGCTACGATCAGGCAACGGACTTCGGTTATGATATTCATGTCATAGTCGGATGGAATTACGGAAGAAAAAGAGATATAGGGCCTGTTGCGGAAAACGAAATTATCGTAAATTCGGCAAAAGTCATTTATGCCGAATAAAATAACAATACAAACTTAAATCCATTAACCCGCTTCAAATTAATGAAGCGGGTTTTTTATTTCTAATCCATCCAGGCTCAGCAAACAACCCCCTCTTTTAATTTTTAACTTTTTAATAAAATCCTTTTCTGTTATCTTTTCCATAAATTATTACATTTTTGTCATTTTATACAGAAAGGGTAACTTTTATGTCAGAAGAAAACAAAATGGATCAGGTATCCCAACAAACTGAAACACAGGAAGAACCTAAATTTCAGCCTGCTAAAATTATTTTAAAACCAGAACAATCCAAAGAAAAAGAAGAGCCCAAGGTTTTCGATAAAGATTATGTTGAAAAACTTAGAAACGAAGCTGCCGAAAAACGAATCAGAGTAAAGCAAGCGGAAGAAAAGGCAAGTAAACTCGAAAAAGAATTGAATATAAAACTCAAAACTTTTGACGAAATCCAAGAACAACTTTCTGAGCTTCAAAAAGAAAAAGAAGAACGTGATTTGGCCGGTGCATCAGATATCGAAAAACTCACAAGGCAACTTGAAAAACTTGCGAATCAGGTGAATGATTATAAAGGACAAATTGAGGAAAAAGATAAAATCGTAAGTCAACTATCCGAAAAGACAAAAATTCAGGATAGAAAAATTATGATCGACAGACTTGCCCAAGCTCAGGGAATTCAATTTGCCTCAAAATACGAGCGTGACGGATTTGTAAGAAATTTGCTTGAAAAAGATGATGACGGAGAATTTATTCATAACGAAGAATCAATTGTTTATGAAATGAGCAAATTTAAAAAAACTCGTGTAAAAGTTCCGGAAACACCCGCTCCTGGGAATAATAATAAAATGAGCGAAGTCCCGGATATTGACAGATTGAACACTTTATTGTCAAAAGACAGAGAAGAATTGACAGACAAAGAACTGAAAGAAATGGACGAAATTTTGAATCGCATCGAGGAGAGACAAAAGAAATAAGGCTTGATGCCATTGCCTTCCCGAATTGATTGAAGGAATGCTGAAAAACTGACTCAAATCGAATTATATATATGTTTGGGAGGTATTAAAAAATGGCTTTTATGAATCTGACAACGACAACGGAATTCGCGAATCTTATTCCTGAAATTTGGGCGCGGAAGCTGTTTATGAAGGCTCAGGCGCTTCAATGGTGGCAGCGATTTGTGGGTAACGAAGGAAGTGGAATGCCTATTATCCGCAAAACAGAATTGCTTACAGAACCAGGCGATACCATTCGTGTTAACAGGCTTGTCGATCTTACGGGAACGGGGGTTACAGGCGAAAGTACACTTGTTGGGAACGAGGAACAAATCACTACTCAGCAGGTATCTGTTGTTCCGGAATGGATCAGGCACGGGGTTGCTTCGACGGGAAAAGCGAAAAAGCAAATTAATAATGACTTCAGACAGATGGCTATGACTTTGCTCGCCCGTTGGATTGCCGAAAAGCAGGACAAAGACAAATGGACAGCGGCGCAACAGACAGCGGCGGTAGGTTGGGAATCCGAAGCGATTGGGATTGTTTACGGAGGCGATGCTACTTCTGTTGATACAATTGACAGTTCTGATGAATTCACAGCAGAAACAGTCCGAAAAACAGTTGCTCTTATGCGTGGCGACAATATTCATGGTATCTCTATTCCCGGATTGCCTGGCGAAGAATATTTTGTTTGTATGATTCATCCTTATCAGGCTTATAGCTTGAAACAAGATACGGAATGGATCACAAATCATCGTGATTGTTCGGAACGTGGCAAAATGAATCCGATTTTTACCGGCGCTTTGGGTGAATTGGACGGTGCCGTAATTTACGAATCTACAAATTGCGGAAGAACTCAAAACGCCAATTCTCCGGCTGTTTATTATTCTCGTGCTGTTATGATCGGAGCCGAAGCAATTGCACACGGAGAAAACAAAGTTCTGACTTGGAACGAACAAACTCGGGATTATGGATTTGAACATGGTGTTGGGATTGAAATTGCTTATCAGGACAAAGTTCTTTGTGCAAAAGCAATTAAACAAATTGTAACATCTTCTGAGGCTCCGAACGCCTAATATTCTTTATTCTGGCGGGATTGAAACATATCCCGCTTTTTTAAAATTGTTTCACGTGAAACATATCAGAAAGATAATTCATGGAAAAACTGACTTATATAGGGAAAGAAGAAAAAGTTTTTATAATCAAGGGGCTAAGCGCATTAAGTGAATATAGAAAAATTGCATGCACACCAAATTGCGTTTTTGTTTCCGGAAAAAATATCTCGCCAAACGCATTCAGATTATTGAAAAGAGAATACGGAAAATTTTTCGAATATGAACAATATCAATTATCGCCGAAAGAAGCGTTTGAAGACAACATTACATCACTTATTGAAAAAACAAATTTGACCGAAAATGAAATTTCTGATATCCTTTCAAAATATATTACAAAGAAAAAACCCGGAAGAAAGAAAGCATCTGAGAAGTGAAGGCAAGATATAGAAAATCCGGAACAAAAAGAGTAAGATTTTCAAAGCAAACGTATCAAATCACACCAGAGTGGGAACAAATCGATAACATAAATCTTTATCATTGGCTTACAAAACATCCGGATGTGTTTGATTGTGTTTGTCATTTTGATTATAAATTGTTCCTTGGCATCGCGGATTATCTACGATTTGAAAACGGATTGATATTTTGTTCGGACAGATTTGTTACCAGAAAACTCGAAAAAATTCCTTTTGTAATAAAACAAGCAGAAAGAGGCGACGGAACAAGAATTTATCGAATTGTAAATTATTCAGAGCAAAAACTTTCTGATTATCAAAATTTCGATACGACTGTAAATACGCTTATATTCAGAAAACTCGGAGGGCTTGGTGATGTGATTATGACTTTCCCGGTTATTGAATATGCGAAAAAGAAAAATCCGAATTACAAAATCACTTATTCATGCCCTACTGAATTTCTGTGTCTTGCTGAAAATAATCCCTATATAGATACGCTTGTTCCATATTCTGACAATGTTACAAAAAAAAATTGGGATGTTGTGATTGATCTGACTCGGGATTGTATCAAATATGAAATGAAACATCAACCAAACGTATCTATGAATCGTTCAGAAGTATTTATGGATTCAGTCGGGTTTAATCCAAAAGAAACACCAAGACCAAAATTGTATTTGTCAGAAAAAGAATTGAATGATTTTTCAATGATCAATATCTGGGAATTTAAAAAAATTGCATTTATCCTTGAATCAAATGCTCCGGTAAGATCTTGGGATAAAATTTATGAGTTAAGAAACAGATTACTGGAAGATAAAAACATTATTGGGTATGATGTGGCAAAATCAAAACCAAAAAATTACAAAGTCGGAAAATCAAATCCGTGGTTCAATAAATCATTAAGACAGGTAGCAAGTTTGTTAAATATATGTGATCTTGTCATTGGTCCGGATACAGGCCCTATGCATATGGCGAGTGCTTTGAATGTTCCGACTTTGTGGTTGTTCACACATATCGATGGAAGTATAAGGATAAAAAATTACGATCCTGATATAACACATTTTATTCAAGGAATGTGTGATTTTAAATGAAGCCATGCTGGTATAAAATTCATTGCTCAAACGGACAGCTTGAAAGAAGAAAAAATCCCGGATGCTCCCAATCGATATCCGTTGATGAAGTATTTGGAAAAACAGTTGATATTTTGTCAAAGCCAAATATTTCCTATTGTATTGTTTATGCCAACGATAAAAACATAAGAAAATGTCTTGAAAGAATAAAAGAACACAAAAGAAAAACAGATCAGGTTGTAGTAGCGAATAACGGATGTAAAACTTTTACAGAGCCAAACGTAAATCAATTATTCTCAAAAAACGAATACATTTATATAGAAAATAAAACAAATCTTGGTTGTATTCTTGCAAGAAATCAGACAATGAAAGCGGCTACGGGAATAACTTTGTTTATTCTCGATGATGATCAATTTATAAATTCTGATTCTCTCCATAAACTTCAATCAATTGAAGCCGATATCGTAGGAACAGAAGCGTGGTCGATGGATAGGTCCGGATACGCTTTTGATATTAAAGATAACAAAGGGCCGCTTGCATATGTAGGTGGTGGTGGGCTTATAGTAAAAAAGAAAATTGTCGAAACCATAGGCTATCTTGATGAAAATTATGCTCCGGCTTGGTTTTCCGATGCTGATTTTTGTTATAAGGCAAAGGGAAAAGGATATACAATAGGATATCATCCAAATCCGAACATAGAACATTTGAAACATCAGACAGTAAATAATCAAAAAGATTTTGATAGTCAGGAGGCGTGGAGAAAATCACATAGATATTTTTGTAATAAATGGCTGAATAAGAAAAAAACATTTAACATCAATCTTAATAAAAAACCAAAAATTAATATACTTATAGATTCCCCGGTTTGGTGTTGGAATACAAAATCAATAAACATAAAAAAATGGTTATCGGATGATTTTGATATCGATATAACTTTTGAATGGAACCAAAATGCAGATGTGTATTTTTCATATGAAAGAAGATTACCAAATAGAAAGGCAAAATACATTACCGGAATAACAGCACATGTATATAACAATATTCCTAATTTTGAACAAATAATGAAAAATGCAAATGCCATTCATGCAAACAGTATATTGCTTTTTAATAAAATCAAATACTTGAATAATAATTGCCATTATGTTCCAAACGGAATAGATGAAAAACAATTTGAATTTTTTGAGCGGAATATAAAAGAGGAATTTACCGCTTGTTATGTTGGTAAAGATATTAAAAGAAAGGGGTTACGAGATATTATAATTCCGGCTTGTCAGAAAGCTGATGTAAAATTAAAAACACAGGTTGCGAAACATAACAGTACAAACCGGATAAATTATGAAGATATGCCAAAATTTTATCATGATATAGATTGTGTTGTGATAGCATCTGATTATGATGGAACTCCGAATTTTTTAATTGAGGGAGGTAGTATCGGGAGGACGTTTATTGGAAATAATATAGGAAATGTTCCTGAATTTTATATTGACGGTAATGAAAAAAATGGTATAATGATTTCAGACAAAAATAATGTAAATGAGTATGTTAAGGCATTAAAATATTTAAAAGAAAACAGAGAAGAATGCAGACAAATGGGAATCAAGGCAAGGGAAACAATCGAAAAATCATGGACGTGGAAAAATCAAGCCGAAAATTATCGAAAAATGTTTTGGTCTGTTGTTTGAAAGGTTTAATATGAAAACTTGCAAAGTTGACAAATGTTATAAAAAAAAATCTGTAAACGGATTTTGTAGACGACATTACGATCATATTCGCTTACATGGTAAAATACTAAAAAGAACAAGATTCGACCCTAATGATTTTATGTTTGAAGATAATATTTGTAAAATCCATCTCTATGATTATCATGGTAATAAAATAACAGAAGCAATCATTGATAAAGAAGATTATAAAAAAATTAAAAATCGAAAACGGCATATATCGAAAGGAGGATATGTTGTTGATAACAACAAAATTATTTTATCAAGATTTCTTATAGATCTTAATGATAATAATTATTTTGTAGATCATATCAATATGAATGTTTTAGATAACAGAAAATGCAATCTGAGAATATGTACAAATTCCAAAAACCAAATGAATAGAGGTAAACAAAATAATAATACTTCCGGGTTCAAAGGTGCCTCTTGGCATAAAATGCATAATAAATGGAGATCGACAATCCAAAAAAACAGAAAACAAATCCATCTTGGTTATTTTAATACAAAAAACGAAGCTGCAAAAGCGTATAATGTAGCTGCTATTAAATATCATGATGAATTTGCAAAATTGAATCAAATCATTAGGGCAAAAGATATAAAATTAGGAAAATAAATCATGAAAACAGATAATATCGTAAAATTAATTGTTGATTTGTGGGAAGTTCTACCAAATGATATCAAAACTAAAATTTTTGATAGTATAAAAAACGAAATTGGAAAACTTTTGACGGAATTGTTCAAAAAACAAAACCTCCCCAAACCAATGGCAATAACAACAATGGGAACAAAGCCAAAATACGACCCTATTCTTGTCGAATTAGCTGTTGAATTAGCTTTGAACGACGGAGCGACTACGGAATCTGTAATTCGCCAAAAATATGAACTTTTGCAACGCGCCTTTAATATTGAACCAGAGATAAAAATAGAAACAATCATAAAAAACATCGAATACAGCGCGCAAAATCCGAAAAATCAAGAATATATGCAAAAACTTTCGAGTTTGTTTGAAGACGAATGGCGCAAAACAGGGTATTCAAAAATCGCAACAATTGCTTCTGAAATCGGGTATATGAAAAAAAAGATATTCGCAATCGGGAACGAACAAGAATTCGAATCTTTAAAAACACTTATGAGCAATGCATTTACGCAACTTAGAAACGCAATGGAAGAACAAAATACAAAAAGGGTTTAAAATAAATGAAAAAAATAAAAATCGATGTGCAAAAAATTGAAGAAATAGAGTTAGATATTGAGTCATGTCCGTTTTGTGGCAATGACGGAGTTATTACACAAAGAGGTATGCATTATTCGATAGGATGTTCTGATAATAAATGTATAGCGCATACAAACAAAATGTCATCTGTATTCGATGATTATGAAGAAATGATAACATTGTGGAACAACAGGGTGATCAATGATTGAATTCAAAGAAGGAATGAGCATTCCAAAATATTTGCAAAATTATCTTGAAAAAAAACTAAAAGAAATAAAACCAAAATATTCGCTTGAATTTGGCACGGGATATGGTACTGCTACTGAAATCATTGCAAAATATTCAGAAAAAGTTGATACGTTTGAAGATGATCCGAATTATTTTCGATATGTGTTTGAAAAATTTGGTAATAATAGCGGCAATGTAAGATGTATTCAAAACTACTTCACGTTTATTGAAAAAGATATTAGTTACGATTTTGCATTTATAGACGGACCATCATCCGAAAAAAGAATAGCTCCGTTGTTCTTTCATTGGGATAATATAAAATCAGGAGCTTTGTGCCTATTTGATGATGCCAATACACGCGGTATCAGAACGTTACTTAAAGCATTGAAAAATATGTATGGAATTAATTACAAAATTGACAACAAAGAACGCGGAATATGCGAATTTGTGAAGCCATGAACTATCCGGACATTCAAATAATGATTGACAGTGCTTCAAGGCCATTTTTGCTAAAGCAATCAGTTCCGACAATCATTGAACATCTTAAATATTCTGGGAAACTTGTTTACATTCTTCACGAAGCCGAATTATATAAAGAGCTTTCAGCAGAATGTGTTCATTGGGCGAAATATTCAAAGTTTTTTGACAGAATAGAAAAGAATAAACCGATAGGTCAGGGGATGTCAATTGGAAATGTTCTTAAACCATGTAACACAAAGTATTTTATTCACTGGGAAGATGATCATATCGCTTTGAGAGATGTTCCGCTTGATGATATTATCAAAGTTATGGAAGAAAATGAAGATGTCAATCAAATCGCTTTCAACAAACGTGGGACGATGGGAAGTGTTGCGGATTGGCCTAAAAAAGAAGTAGAAAGGTCAGGATTCAAATTAACAACATCTCCCCATTGGCGTTATACAGCAGCAATATGGAGAACATCTTTTATAAAGCAAAGATGGGTTGATTTTCCGAATTCAGATAATAGCCATTGGCAAATTAACAAAGTACTTAAAAGGCCACATAAAACAAGACCTGACGCAAATTGGATAATCGATAATCTCGGAACGTATTATTGGGGACCTATTGGCGAGCCTCCTTATATTAAAAGCATAGGCGGAGGTTATAGTAACAGAGGTATGGGATATAAATATTAAAAAATGAGAGGATAATAAAATGATTATATATGATACAGATTTTAGTACAAAAGTCGGAGTAAAAGAAAAAACAAATGAATAATCTTGCGGTATGCATAACAAGCGCATCAAGACCAAATTTGTTAAAAGAATCATTCAAATCAGCAAAAAAATATCTGAAAATACAAAAAGCGGGCAAATTAATTTTGCATGAAGATTTTTTTGACGAAGAAAAATCAAATCAAAACATTCATTGGGCAAAATACGAAGGCGATTTTGATGCAATTATAACATCGAATCCGAGAATAGGCCTTATTGGTACAATACGAAATATTCTTGGCCTTTCTTCCGGATACAATAAAAGATATATGTTGCGTTTATGTGATGATTTTGTATTTACTAAACACATTGATATTACAAAACTTATCAAACTAATGGATAATAATCCGGAAATAAATCAAATCATTTTTAATAAAAGAATAAATAATAGCTTTAAAGGTAATTTTATAAAAGAAGAGATAAAAATTGATGGAATAAAACTAACTACAAGCCCAAGATGGTCAAGTTTGAATTCAATTTGGCGTACTGATTTCATGCTTGATTGTTTTGAATGTTGTTTCGAAAAAATTAACGGAACAGGTGGCCAATATAATCCCTGGAAAACGTTTACAGAACACTTGGAAGATGAACTTGATTTTAAAAGCGATGATATAGATGCCGAATGGATAATTGAAAATCTCGGATGTTATCTGTATGGTGGAATAGGCGATGATAACAGCTTTGCAAATAAACATATAGGCGATGATGAGTCGATTGTATTTGCTCATAAAAGAAAGGTACTATAAACAAATGTGCAATTGTTCGAGTAATAATGTTGTTTCCGATATGGTTGGGAAACATTTGAAAGAATGTTTGGAATTACATGAAATAAAAAAACCATTTGTTGATAAATATAATTTTGAATTTTCATATAATATCAATGAGCACGGAGTTTCAGAAACAAATATACTTATTACGATTAAAGTAATTAACGATGAAGGTTAGATATGAAAAGCTACTCTTGGCAATGTTCACAATGTTTTTATACAGATAATGAAATTGTTATAAAGACACAACGACCAAAAAAAATTAAAAAATGCCCTCTTTGTAAATCGGGAATGTATGTATATGAACTTGGTGACGAATTCAAACCAAAAATAGGAAGAAAAAAATGACAGTGGGTAACAAAGTAAGGGTAAAATTTTTAAATAACGAATTAGGAACAATAATAGAAGAGAAAAAGATTACAGAAATTGATTATAAATACAAAATAAGATTTGATGATCCGAAATATAATGAATTTGATTGGATTTATGAGTCTGATTTGGAACATGGAAGATAAACGAGAAAAAAAATAGCAAAAACTTATTGACTTTACGAAAAAAGCAATAGATAATGGAATGAAACTTCTTAACAAAGATGAAATCCTTGAAAAAATCAAACGTCGAAGAAATGGTATAAAAAGCGATAAATAAGAAGAAAATATGTATACAAAAACACCACCAAAAGATCTGCAAAAAGTTTGGCATGAGTTTGTAGGTAAATATTTCAAAAATAAAAATATAAATTCTGTTCTTGATGTTGGTTCGGGTTGGGGAAAAGCAAAAGAACGATTAAAAATAATAACAGAAAATGTAAAAACGCAGGATATCAACAGAGCCTTAATGAATACCATTGATTATGTATGTTGGCCAGCATCTGTTAATCATAGTTACGATCTTGTTACGGCTTTCGATGTTATTGAGCATGTGACTATTGATATTTTAAACAGATGGATTGATGATATTTGTTTTATATCCAACAAATATATTTTTGTCGCAACGCCAAATGGAAATTACCATCCAAATCCATGGCATTATCCCCCAAATGAATTTCTTAATATATTTGATTTTCATGATCATATTAATTTAATAAATAAAAAATATTTTGTAAGATTTAAAACAGGCAACGAAGATTATATAAAAGAAGTCAATAAAGAAGAGTTTATAGTACTGCCATCATACGGGCTTGGGTTTTGTTTTGAATTGGATATTAAAAATGAATAAATATGAAAAATCCGACAAAAATATGCGTTTATTGCAAACATTGGATAAAATATTCTGATAATGGATATGCTGTAAGAAGATGTTTTTATACTTGGGATATAAAAATCTGGCGTGATTCATGTGAAAAATTTGAAAGAAAAGAATGAAACAAATTAGGATAGCAATACTTGGTAAATACACAACATATCCGAGTTATTTTAATATAGGCGTGCTTGAAGGAGCTATAAGATGCGGATGTTCGGCGTTTCCAATTCCCTTGTTACCACAATCCGATCTGACTTATCTAAAAAACCAAATTGATTTTTATAAGCCTGATATTCTTCTTTGCCATTGTATTTTTGATAAAAAGCCATGGAACAGAGATGATTTATTTCAAATCCTAAGAGATACAAGAAAAAAATGGGGAACAAAAATAGTATATCATTGCGGAGATGCCAGAAAAAAACCAAGATTTCCACATAATATTTCTGACATATGCGATTTGGGACTTGTGAATCACGCCGAACACAAGGGTTTTTCTGAATTATGGAAAATACCTGCAATTCACTGGCCTTATGGATGTATGTATCAAAAAGATATAGCCGATAAACAAGATCGTTTCAAAGCCGATATTGTGTTTACAGGCAGTCTTGACTTCGGGGAACACCACAAACAAAGAAAAGAATTTTTAAAACAATTGTCAAAAAGAATTCAAATAAAAACATATCCTGATAAAAAATACGGGAATTCTATGTTCATTACTCCTGTAGTTTCATCATCCGCAAAAGGAATTCTTGGAACACAAATGGGGAGCGATATCGATCTTTATTTGGACGTCCGTCCGTTTCAATACATAGGTGCCGGAGCTATTTATTTTCATGAAAATCATAAAAATATACAAAGTTTTTTTCGGGACTATATTCATTATGTTCCTTATGAGCTTGGCAATGTTGATGTTTTTATTAGAAAATTCAATCAATTCAATGATAAAAAATGCATACGCGAAAAAGGATTTGAGTTTTGCCAAAAATATCACTCAACAAAAGAACGATTACGGATGATACTGGATTTTTTTGATGGTAAAAAACTACAAAATATTTATTTGGATTAGAAATGAAACTTAAAGAAATTGATATATCAGAACTAAAGGAACCTTATGATTTTTCTAATTACAACAAACATCCGGAAAATCAAATAAGAGAGCTTGAAAAATCGTTAGAAAAATTCTTGCAATATAAAAATATTGTAATTTGGAAGGATAATCAGGTAATAGCCGGAAACGGTTTGGTTGAAGCAGCAAAAAGAAAGGATTATAAAACATTATTCGTCAATGATGTGTCACATCTAAACAAAGAAGAAGCGATAGAATTATTGATAGCGGATAACTCTTTGCCATTTTTATCTGAAGCAGATGAAAACGAATTAAATTATCTTATATCAGAATTAAACAATATCAACATTATTGGTTTTAACAATAAAAACGAAGAAAATAACAACGCAATAAAAGAAAAAGATCTTATTCCATATAAAAAATTGCATTTATTGATATCGTTACCAGTTGATAAAATAGAAGATATGTCGGACATAATAACTTATGCAGAAACGAAGCAAGATATTGAGATAACTTATGGCTCAAATTAAAAAAACAGATAATTCAAATTTCGATATCAAAAAAAGATTAAGAAACGATTTTTTACCAAATAAAAAAAATATTTGTGTATTGGATTGTTTTTATGGCAATGGTTTTTTGTGGAAAGAAATAATAAAAATAAATAAAAATAAAAATATAAATGTAATCGGCATAGATAAAAAAGATAACAAACATGCAAAAATAATCGGTGATAATATAAAATATTTACTTGGCATGGAAAATTTAAACATATTTGATATAATAGATCTCGATTCTTATGGCATCCCGTTCAAACAATGTGAAATATTATACAATAAAAAGTATACTGGAATTGTGTTTTTCACAGCTATTAGGTCATTATATGGCGCCCTTCCGAAAAATATGCTAAATAAAATTGGTTTTTCCAATGAAATGATAAACGAATGCCCTACTTTATTTTATAATAATGATAGGTTTTTCCAATATCTATCATTAACGCAAGTCAAAAAAATAAAATATTATCAACCCGAACAAAAAAAAATATATGGAACATTCCGATTCTGTTTCAAATAACCCTTGACAAATAAGAAAAATATTATTATTCTATATTTAGAAAACAATTAACAAAGGAGAGGGAAATGAATGTTATTTATGAACCAAAAGGGAAGGCGAAAGAATATGCGGGATTGGCATGTAATCTTTATAAAGGGTGCGAGCATGGATGCGTATATTGTTATGCACCATCTGCAACTTTCGTTAAAAGAGAAGCATTTTATTCACAATCTACGCCAAGAAAAGATATTATAAAAAAACTTAAAAATAATTGCAAAAAAATAAATACAAATACAAATACAAATATATTGTTATCTTTCACGTCTGATTGTTATCAACCAATCGAAAAAGAATTGGAAATAACAAAACGTGCGCTTGAAATATTTTCAGAATATAATTTAAGTGTTTCAATATTAACAAAAGGCGGCCTCCTTGCGACAAGAGATTTTGACGTTTTAAAAAAAAATAAAACAAATGAGTTTGCGGTTACATTGACAACAGACTCAGACTCGGAATCATTAAAGTGGGAGCCAAAAGCCAGTTTTCCAAATGAAAGAATCGAATCGTTATTAATCGCAAAAAGAGATTTTGGCTTAAAAACATGGGTATCGTTCGAGCCTGTTTTTAATCCGGAAGCAGTTTATAGACTTATTGAAAAAACGTATAAATTTACAGATTTTTATAAAGTAGGAAAAATGAATCATCATCCAATATCAAAAGAAATAGATTGGCAACAATTTGGTAAGAATATCATTCTTATTATGAAAAAATACAAAAAACCTTATATTATAAAAAAAGATTTACAAAAATATATATAAATTCAAAAAAAAAGAGATGTTTTTAGACATCTCTTTTTTTTATATCTATATTGACAAATTTTTTATTTTAATATATTTTTTATAAATAATAATACGAAAGAGAAAAAATGAAAATAATTAAAAAAGCAGAAATCAAAAATAATAAAATAGACATATTAAATAACAAATATGATATCGTAATTGGAAAACACGCATTATGGATTCCGGAATTAGGAATGAAAATAATTAATTCCTTTAATGGGAAAATAGAGCCTTATCATGATTGGAGAAAAGGGCTAAACAAAGAATCAATCAAAACCGGAACTTTCAATAATTCTGAAAAACATTTTGATTTCGAGAGTCAAAAATCAATCATATCGGAATACGAAATCTTGAAATATCTTCAAAAAAACCGATGTTCTCCAAAAATCGGAGAATCATTTTATATTGAAAACTTTGTATCTGACTTCCCATATGGTTACAAATATTGCGACTGTAAAGGAAGATACGGATATTTTATGGATGATGCTAATAAATCAGAAAACGGAAATTTTAATCTTGATTATATAATGAAAAATGTCAGAATTAAAATCCCGTCAAAAAGAACAATCGGAGACATAATAAAAGAAAAAAATATTGTTAACGGGTGTTTGATAGATGTACGTCGAACAATATGGGATATGATGTATCTGAATTATTCTGATTCATGGTTTAGAAAAAAATGGAGAGAATCATTTGAATATAAACAAAGCAAGGAATTATTGGAAGATAGAATAAAAAAACTCACACAATTTCCACATAAAAATAGAAAACAAAACTATCAAACGTATTTTATAGACGGCAAATGGCAAGCCGGATCAAGAGATACACTTTACAGATTTGATCAAATGAAAATTGACAAAAATCTTTCCGAAAAATCGATAGTTGATCTTGGGTGTCAACTTGGCTCTGTTTTAACCGAGTGTTGGAACAGGGGATCAAGATTGTTACACGGATATGATAACGAATTTGATTATATTGATTGTGCAAGAGATTTGGCGAGATATAATGCAATGAATATCAATTTTCTCGAATTCGACATAACAAAAGATAATTTAAAATTTGACAGAAAAATTGATATAGTATTTGCGCTTTCGTTATATAAACATGTCGGAGAAAAATTATTCGAATTACTAAAATCGTTTGATTGGGATATTTGTTATGTAGAAAGTAATGCGATACAAAATAGAAAATCCGATCAAGCGAAGGAAATTGAAGACAAATTCAGAAAATATAACTATGATTTTGAATTTATAGAATTTACCGAAGACAGATCGAAAAGAGCAGTTTGGAAAATTTATAAATGATCAAAATTCACAAAATAGAAGCAAGAGATTTGCCAGATCTGTGGTTTCAAGCTGTTTATGATATTTTGAATAATGGAAGAAGATTCAAAATAAACAGAGGTTCATATGAAGGCCAGACACGTCTTGAATATGATTATTTTATCGGTCATGTAAAATATCCCAGAATAGAACCAAAATTGCCAGGAATACCTGATCATCTTGGAATCCCTAATCCTGTTGAGTATGATTATGTATATGGTGGCGAAAATTATTCAAGATCTTATATCGAATACTTAATGACGTCTCTAAAAGAAGAAGATGAATCATACACATACGGAGAAAGACTTACAAGTGTTGATTTAAGCGATTGTTTTTTGGACCAAATCAAATATATTATTGATACTTACAAAAATTACGGATATAGAAATAATCAAATGATTTTGCAAATAGCACAACCAAGAGATTTGATTTTAAAAGACCCTCCGTGTTTACGCCATATTGACACAAGGATTCAAAATGACAAATTACATTTTTTTGTCTATTTCAGATCATGGGATTTGTGGGGAGGTATGCCAGCCAATCTTGCGGCAATCCAAGAGTTAAAAGAATATATGGCAAGTGAAATAAGTGTTGATGACGGAGAAATGATAGTAGAATCAAAAGGGCTTCATCTTTATGGGTATGTTGAAAAACTTGCAAAAATAAGATGCATGAAAGAGGAATAGTATTTTTATGTCAAAAAAAGATGATCATAAAACAACCAAAAAGAATCAGCAAATTAAAGAAAAGATAAAATGGTATATGAGAAAAGAAAAACATAAAAAAGAATACGAAACGGAGGATAAATAATGCCTTTGCCAAAGCCAAGAAAAAACGAGAAACAACAAAATTATATACGAAGATGAATGACAGAAACAAAGTCAGGGTCGCTGACTCGCGAACAAAGAATAGCAGCATGTATGAATAAGTGGAGAAACAGAAATAAAAAAACTTGACGTTTTATAGTAAAGAGATATGAATTTTTTCATATCTCTTTTTTCATATAATCCATTCTTTAATTTTTAACTTTTTAATAATCCTCTTTACTGTTATATTTCCTTAAAGAAATTACAAAATTGTAGGAAATATAATGGCTACGTACTCAACAAATTCGGATTTGACGCTTTTAAACGGAATCTCGATTGATGATCCGCAATTAGGATTTTTCATATCCGGATTGTCTCAAGCTGAAAAAGATACGTTGATGGAAAGTGCGCGAACAAAAGCGTATAACTTCATTAATGACAAACTCCGTGGAAAAACAGCAATTCCGGCAACACATATCCCAGCTTTGAAAGAGATTGAAATTGATTTGGTTTTTTCATATCTGATTAGGGATAGTCATGTCCAAGAAACTCTGAATCAATCCGAATGGCAACCCAAATATGAAGATGCCATAAAAGCCCTTGAAAATATGCAGTTTGATTCTTCCGCAAATGTTCCGGAAGCAGGTAGTGAGAATACTGGAAATGGAACTATGACGGTTCATTCGTTAAACGAAGAATTTACAAAAACTGAAATATGGCTTTTTACAGCAAATTCAAATAATCAATTTTCAGTAAACGGAACAAAAACAGGGGCATTGCCAACGCTAACAATTGATATCAGATATCCTGAAAATGATTGGGCAGATTGGGTAAAATTTCCTTTTTATGTAACTATTAATTCAGGTAGTATTGATTTTGCTGCGGATGATAAATTTATTCTTGAAACGTATGCAAGCAGGTTCAAAATTGTAAAAATAGAAAAAATGGTGAGGGCATAATAATGAGTCAATGGCATAACAATATTGATAAAAATCCTCAAATAAGAGATGATTTGCAATATGTTTACAAATATAACGCAAATAATCTTGTTGAATATGTCTTGGTTTCAAAGCCTTGGAATGTAAGGGAAGGAAGAAAAACAAGATTATCTGATTATTTATGGCAAATAGTAAAGTTTATTTATGACGGTAATAATAATGTCATAGAAAAAATATTTGCAAATGGAAATAATGACTTTGTTCATAAAGCTGATGATTATGATGCTCTTGAATATATTATCGATGGATGATGGAATCTGTTTTTATACTATTACAAGCATGAGTTGCTGTATCCATTTTGCTATTTTCAGAGATGTATCTAATGATAGCGTTCTTTTTGCGGGTGTTGATCCGAGTTCATTGACTGAATACATAATTGAATTCGATGTACACATAGAAAAAGATTCGCTTGGTAGTAGGCAGGAATATATAAAATGAAAAAGATATTCTACATATCGATATTGATTGCGTTTGTATGTATCGCGCAAAAAAGCGATGCACAGCCATATAAAACGGTTTTCAATCCATACACAAATGCTTTTGATTATGTTCAGGAATCAAGCGGTGTTTCAGAATCACGTCAAATAATAGCCGGAATCGGGCTTGAAGGCGGAGGCGATTTGTCCGCTGATAGAACAATAGATATTTCAAATACAACTGTAACGCCCGGAGATTATACATCTGCAAATATCAGCGTTAATGCGCAAGGGCAAATAACAGCAGCAACAAATGGCGCTGGCGGAGGTGACATGTACACGTCGGTATACGATCCGAACGGTGACGCGTGTCAAATAGCTTGTGAGGCGTTTCAGGTGAACGTCACATCACCGATTACAGGCGGTGGAACATTGGCGCTTCCGTCAATGACAATCGGTATGGCTACGTCAGGTGTGACCCCGGGATCATACACGAGCGCGGATATTACTGTTGACTCCTTCGGACGCGTGACGGCGGCGACGGCCAACGTGTTGATAGCCGATGGCACGGCGACACAAAATACGTTGTTTTGGAATGGGAGCGCATGGGTTGAAAATACGGTTTTAAGGGTTGATGCGCCTTCCAATGCTATTGGAATAAATATCGACCCGACGAGAACGCTACACATATACACAACTGGTACGACTGCGTTTCGGGCAGAAAAAAACGACGGGGCGGCGTTTAACCTGGAGCTTGCAAATACAGATAGAACATGGAATTTCGGTTTGAATTCAGCTGAGGCGTTCGTCGTCAGAGATGTCACAGGGGGCGCGAACGTATTGACATTTCTGGCTGGAACCCCTGCCAGTTCTATCGTTGTTGACACGGACGGTGATGTGGGATTTGGTGTCTCGAACCCATTAAATAAATTGGATTTCATATCTACAGCGGGGCCGCAAATGAGAAGCCGATATAGCGGTTCTGTATATTCAACGTTCGAAACAGATTCAACAGGCATATTGGAGATTAGGACCACCGGATCAAACATAATATCAGGGAAAAACCTGATAATCGGCCGAGGGCTATTTAACATAGATTACACATTGTCATTTAACGGGTTCAACGATGATGCAACGTTTACGTGGGTTGAAGATCAATCACGCCTTGATCTTGACAGAACATTTGATTTTCAGGATGAATACATATCATCGTATATATCCCCGGCGGCTTTAAGCGCTGATCAGGACGATTGGAACCCAACGGGATTGGCATCGGCAAGGATAATCAGAATAGATACAACGACAAATGTCGATATTAACGGAATTGCAAAACAGGCCAATAAAAAAATACACCTTATAAATATAAGCACAAACAACATACGTCTGTTACACGAACAGCTAACATCAACAACCGTAAACAGATTTGCGTTGCCTGGTACGTTGACCTTAACTGAGAATGATTCGTGTATAATTTGGCACGATCCAATTGCAAACAGATGGAGATTGATGGGGACAACATCGTAAAGGATTTGAAATTATAATAAATTCATACACATAAGGGGGATTGGAATGAAAGAAAAAATCGTAGGATTGATACTCGTACTCGTAATCGGATTTGCAGGACTTGTAGGAGCAGCATTAATCGATGATCAAAAAGCAACTTATTTGTCAGATATGCGAACATTGGCAAATATGATGGTCGAAGTGCGCGAATATGCAAAACAAATGGATCAAAAATGGTCGAGTCTTGCGTTTAGCAGCGGCGAAGCAAATGAATTTATTCAAGCGGATATCGATGCAACCTCGTTTTCGGGATTCACAGTGGCTCAATTGACAAGTTGCGTCACTACTACTCAAGCGTATGAAACTTGGTTTAATGCGGGGCATGATGATAACATGGAAAAAATCAGACAATAAATGAATCCGATAACAACATATGATGTAATTAAAATTGTGGGGATTATAAACGGAACTTTTTCAGGATTAATCCTCACAGCCATCTTTTTTTGGGCACGTCATGTCAAAGAAGATATGAACAGACGCTATAAAGAAGTTAAAGACGATATGGATGCGCGTTATCAGGAAGTAAAAGCTGATCTCGAAGAACGTTATAAAGCCCAAAAAATAGATATGCGTGATATGATAAGAGGAATGCATGAGAATTTCGAAAAAAGAAATGTCGAAAAATGGACATATATCGAAGGTAAAATAACGGAAAATCGTGTATGTATAGATGCTCTAAAAGAACGATATCAGGAACATTATGATAAATATCATTCAAGAAAGGAATAATATGAACAGAACGAAATTAGGATTTATGCTACTTTTTATATCGATGTTTTTTGTATACGGATGCCCAATGATTTAAAATGGCTATCGAACTAAAAATAGATGACAAAGAAGTCAGACAAACATTCAAAAGTATTTCACAGCTTGATCGTCAAAAAATATTAGATGATGCGGCTACAATTTTGCTAAATTCGGCAAAGATAGGATACGCTCGTAAAGTCGATCCGGAATTGAAACCATGGCCTGAAAACCCAAAATGGTATGCCGACATGAAAGGGCAAAATTCCCCGCTTACAGGTCCGACAACAAAGAAAGTTAAAGGCGGGCGATTCAAGGGGTGGGAATTTCAGACAGTTAACACTACAAGAATGGCAAATGAATTATGGAAAACAGTGGGTGAAAACAAGGCTGAAATATTTTATAAAAGAAATGCGAAAGAACGAGCCACATTGACTCAGACAGGCGGCGAATCGAAAATGATATTAAAATCAAGCGGAAGAACTGTTGAATTTAATATCAAAATCCAACCAAGGATTCATTTGGGAGTTAGTGACAAATATTCACGAATTCCAGGTGGTAGCGACGTTGAGCATATTGAAAGAATGATCGATGAAACGATTAAAAAAAGATTGGGTGTATAATGATTCCTATTGCGAAAAGAGCATATAAAAATAAATATCCATGGTTTGGTTTTAAAAAATACATAGTTGACGGATGTATGGAAATTTATAACATTATAGAACATTTCGAAAACAACGGAATAAAATTTAGCCATAAAGATACTTACAACCTTTTTTATAATAAGAAAAACAATGTTTAAAGACGTTTACAATGCCATATACAATCAACTTAACAACAACACCACGCTTGCGGCATATGTAAGTAATTTCGAAAAAGCGTTTAAAGAAAATTATCCGAGACAACCTTATACCGTAATCCTTGAACCTTTGAACGAAGTGGAAGCAACCGGAAAAAGAAGTTATCCTGACATTGCGGAATTTGTTTACCAAATAGACATATACGCAAGAATGGAGTTTCAAAAACAACTATCCGAAATAATCACCGGATATACGGATGGCGGAACAACTTACAAAGGATTGCTTGAATTTACGGATGATATAAAAAACGCAATAAGAGAATTAGGAAATGATCTGATAACGAATTATAACACAAAAGGTTATAGCGAAAGCAATTCAAATACCGGATCGACTTTCGATCTTACACCTTCGCAATCAACAATAACCGTAATTATCAACGGAAAGACTTCGAGCGGTTATAACAATATAAATTGCGGTAGTTCCACTTTAAGCGGATCTGCCATAGCTACAAACATTCAAACATCTCTAAGAGCACTTGGAACGCATAGTGATGACGGATATCTCGATGCGACCGTAACTTTCGATTCAGAAACAAATAAATTCAAAATCGAAAGTTACGAAGGTCCGCAAAACTATGTCACAGTATCTGCTGGCGCTTCGAATGATTGTAGTGTTCTGTTGGGTTATGACAATCCTACGGAAGAAAGAGGGAAAAATATAATTGATTACACATTTGATACCATAACCGTCGACAATTTGCGTTTCCCGGTTAGATACCGAATTATTCCGCTTTTGGTCACGGAAGAGGTATATGTGGGAGGTTAAAAAATGGGTACAAGAAAAACAGGGAAAGATGTAAAAATCGAAGCCGAAATTGGTTCCGACTTTTATCCTTGGAATGTGCTAAGCACTGTGTCCTCTCCCGCTGCTGATATTGGGAAAAAATTTGTAACATCTGCAACATTCATTAGTGATGATGAAGACAGACAAGCCGAAGTAAGATTAGATGGTGTTGTAAGCGGATTTACAATAACAGCGGGTAGTGGGAATAACGAAGTGGATGTGAGTTCCGGAACCGGGTATCTTTTGGGATCAACCGTAACAGTTACTGGTACAACAATTAGCGATCTTGAAAGACCTACCGGAGCGGCTACTTATGTGAAAGTTACAGCGCTTAGTGTTGATACAAACGGAACTATCAATAAAACAGTGGGAACAGAGGGGAATACAAGTTCTACAAGAGGCGCTGCTGGCGGTCCTCCGTTTATTCCGGAAAATGAATTTCTCATCGGATATGTTACAATGACATATTACGGTGGAAGCGTTTCCGGTGCGGCTGCGGTAACAGCGGGCGAAATCAATAGCGATACAAAAGAATATGCTAATATTCCGTCTTTTTCCATCCTTCATCATGACGGAAGTGGAAATGACGCCCAAAATGTCGGATGTATTCAATTTGCATCTGTTTTGCCGTTGATACACGGAGCAGGATCGGGAACAGCACGTAGAAACGTTTACGCTCAATATTATGACGCGATTTTTGAGGAAGTTCCGGATACATATGATTTCAATTTCACAGAAGACGTGTCCGTAATTGAATCAAGAGCATATCGCGATCCGGCATCCAAAAAAGCATTGGGAACTCCAAGCTGGTCGAGTTCCGGAAGTGCTTATTTTAACGCTGTAAATGACGTATTGTCTCTGTTGAAAAACAAAAAGAGATGGTACAAACATTATCCGGATGCTGATGAAACCCCGTATTATGCCGGCCTTGCAATTTGGACTGTTTCTCGAAACTTCCCGGTTGAAGATACGCTTAATGCGGCTGTAACAGTGAATGGGGACGGAGAACTTTACGCGAAACTTAGTTAAACAATTAGGGGGGATTAATCCCCCTATTCAAACAATCCTATCTTAAAAAGAAAGACTGCATAATGGAAAGAATCCTTCTTGACAAAGCTAAATTTTCAAGAAAAGACAATGTATTTGAAAAAGAAATTGTTGATATAGAAGTTCCGGAACTAAATCCGATTATGGGGCTTCTGTCAATAGAAGAATTAAATAAAAAGGAAGAGGATTTAAGACAAAAAAGAACGGAATTGGAAAAATTAAAAACAACAATTCAAAAAGACGAAGATGTAAAAAAAACAAATAAAAGAATAGAAAAACTCCAAAAAGAAATAAAAGAGCTTGAAAAAGAAGAAATAAAAGTAGTCACAATAAAAGTTTCAGGAATTGATTTTTCATCATACATAAGAGCGCGAATGGATGTTAATGAACAAATTCAGAATCTTGTCGACGGAATAACAAGTGCATCCGCAAAATCAGAGGAAGAAGTGGAAAGTGAGACATTAAATGCTCTGAAAAAAGTCAAAAACATGAATCCCCAAGCAAAATTTCAACTACTTTTGATAAAATACGGAATGGTTGACCCAAAGTTAAATTGGTCGGACATAGTTTGGTTATCAACAATGTTTCCGATGGTTTGTCAAAGAATTTCGGATAAAATTTCAACCCTTACCGCAAAAGGACCTACTTTAAAAAAAAATTTGAAGTCTATTTGAATGATATTTATCTTCAAAGTCTGTTTTCATTATGTGCTGATAAAAACAAATTTATTTATGAAACGTCCGGAATATTTGGCAACAAATTAACACTCGAAGAAATTCAATATTGGTGGATTTATAATATTATACAAACAGCAAAATTTTATAACATTGAATATGAAAAATACGATTTTGAAAGTTTGTTGGAATGCATAAAAAAAGAAAAAACAAAAAGAGCAAAGAAACTGAAAAAGTAATATTAAACAAAGATAGTTTTGTCGATTTTATCAATAATAAAACTATTATAAGAGAATTCAAAATTCCGCTCAAATGGAACAAAAAAATAGGACTGAAAGAAAATGAACAATTTATATTGAGAGTCAAAGGAGCCTCTCTTGATGATCATATTCAATGCAAATCTTTGGCAAATCAGCCAGGAATTTTGTTTTCATATATAAACAAATGTTCCGAAAAAGGTGAAAAAGTTGATTTTAACAAAATTATGGAGATAATAAATTCTGAAAAAATAGGCAACTCCACTATTTTTGAACTAAGCGTTTTTAAAAGAAATGTTGTTGATCCAAAATTCACTTTTGAAGAAATTCTACAAATTAGCGAAAAAGCTCCAAGATTTATAAACGAAGTTGTAAAATTCTCACTTGATCTCACTGAAATTGAACAATCCTAATCCATCCTAATTTTTCACTTTTTAATAATTTGCATTTCTGGTAACTTTCCTTGTATAAATTACATTTTTGTAGGAAATTCACATGGCGATTGATCGAGAAGTAAAAATAATAATAAGCGCAGTCGACGATTATAGTTCAACGCTTGAAAAATTTGGCGGGCTTTTGGGTGGAATCGGGACAGCAGCGGTAGAAGCACAGGCAGCAATAGCCGGATTTTCATTGGTGCTTGCAAATTTTACAATAGGTATCGGCCAAAGCGCTGTTCAAGCCGCAGCGGATTTCAACGATGCTATTTTTGATGTCAGTGCGGTAGTTGGCAAGGCGGGAGCATCAACAGAAGAAATCGGAAACATTCTTGATCGTCTTGTTGCAAAATTTCCGGTAACTGGCGCACAAGCCGGACAAGCGCTTGAGTCAATTGCCCAATTCGGTTTCGGAGCAGCGGATCAGTTAGAAAATATTACCGATGCGGCAATTGAATTACAAATAGCTACAGGTACAGAATTAAATACAAGCGTATCAGCTTTAACTTCTACTCTTAGCCAATTCGGTCTTGAAGTAACGGAAGTATCAAGAGTCTCAAATGTACTCGCCGCAACACAATTTAATTCTGCTGCCAGCGTATCTGATTTAAGAGAAGCGTTAAAATTCGCAGGGCCAACAGCAAATTTGTTTAATATGGGTTTGGAAGAAACTGTCGCGACTTTGGCTTTATTAAGGAAACAAGGTCTCGATGCGTCTCAAACAGGAACTGTTTTCAGAGGTGCTCTTGTTGCACTGACAAAAGAAACAGAAAAAGGAACAACAGCACTTGCAAATTACGGCCTTACTTATAAAGATGTAAATCCGGCAACAAAAAACTCAATTGAAATATTAAATGCATTCAAAGGGCAAACAATATCGGCAACAGATGCTGTTGCGTTATTTGGCGTTGAAGCATCACAATTCGCAGGAATTATAAACAACGAATCACAAGCAATTAAAGAGTTAACAACAACAATAACAGGAACAAATTCCTCAACAGACGCAGCAAGACAGAAATCAGAAAAGTGGAGCATAGTCCTTAATAATCTCGGCGGAACACTTGACGTATTTAAAAAAACGATAGGTGAAGAGTTACTTCCTGTTTTGATAGAATTTGTTGGAAAAGATGAAAACTCCGGAATAAGAGGTGTTATAAGCCAATTGCTTGAACTTGAAAAATCAGGCAGAGGGATAGGCGGTCCTCTTGTAGAAGCATTTAACGCATTAAGACAAGCAGCACAGGAAGTATTTGACCAAGCGTTTCAAGGAAATATACAAAACGTTTACAAATTTCTTTCAGACATATCAACAATTCTGAGCCAAAATATCCAAATAATGATAAATTTGGGAGCCGAATTTGTAAAAGGCTTTGTTGATTCGACTTCGGGAGGTGAAAGACTCGAAGGAATACTAAAAATAATAAATACGTCGCTGACTTCAATTGCTCTTATAGTTGCAACAGTTCATGATGCGTTTACGGGTTGGTATACCGCAGCAACACTTGGAGTTACAGAGCTTCAGGTTATTTTTAACGAATTTTTAAGAGATGCGAACAAATATATCCTCGATCTGCAAGAAGGGCTTAACACACTTCCTTTTGTTGATCTGCAAGAAGAAATAGCGGCAACTACACAAAGAATACAAGAATACGGGAAAAAAGCGGCAGAAGGCAATGCAGAAATCGCAAACAGAGAGCCGATTGATTTATGGGTTGATAATGTTTTAAAGGCGTCCGTTGAAAACATACATGCCATAGAACAAGTTGCGGAAAAAGCAGATAGTGTTATAAGCAATCTTCCACCTGCCGAAATAAAAGTCGATTCGGATCAGGCAATAGCGGATTTTGAAGAATACGGTGAAATCTCCCGCCTTATACTTGAAGAAGAAGCAAGGATAGTAGAAAAAGTCGGGGAAAAAATAGTAGAATCAAATAAAAGAACTCTTGAAACGATTAACAAAGAGCAAAAAAAATCTCTTGAATTAAGAAAAGAAACATATAAAGGAGCAACAGACGAAATAAACGAACTCGAAAAAAGCGGAGTTATAAGCGCGGAAGAAGCAAATCAAAGAAAAGCCGAAGCCCAGGAAGAATATAATTCAAGTTCGATAGAAGCAGCACAAGCAAGAGTTGATACATTAAAAGAATTTTATTCCGAAGATATAGAAAATTTTAAATCAAAAACCGGTGAAAAAACACAGGCAGAAAAAGACGAAAATGCCAAAATAATCGAAGTAATAAAAAATGCCGAGGCCGAAGTAACAAGACTAAAGCAACAAGCAGAAGAAGACAGAAAGAAAAATCTTGAAACAAGGCTAACAGATATAGAAAACTCATTAGAAAAAGAAAAAATATTATATGAACAAAATATAGCAGATATAAATCTTCTTGAGGCTGAAGGAAGAATTGACGAAGAAGAGTCTCTGCAAAAACGTCTTGAAGCTCAGGAAACATATTTAAATGATAAAATAAGCAAAACGCAAGAAGCCTATGATATCATAAAAGAAAATTATCCGGAAGATGTTGAAAGACAAAAAGAGGCATATCAGGCAGTAAAAGACGTACAAAGAGAGTTTACAGAATTTAAAATACAAAAAATAGAAGAAGAAAGAGAAGCATTAAAAAGTAGTCTGGAAGAAGAAATTTCAATAAGACAAGCAAACTACGAAATCGCAACTGTCGAAATAGAAAAACAAGAAGCGCGCGGAGTTATCAGTGTTGAAAATGCGACAAATCAAAAACGTGCAATAGAAGAAGATTTTCTTAATTTTAAAATACAAAAATTAAGCGAAAGTATACAACTTGCCGCATCACAATATGGGCAGGATAGCGAAGAATATGCAAATGCCGTACTCGCAAAAAAACAAGCCGAACTCGAATTAATAGAAGTAAAGCAGGCGGTAAAAGAAAAAACAGACGAAGTAACAAGCGCCGAAAAGGAAGCAGCCTCAGCCTCAAGCGAATTATCAAGACAAACAACAAGTGATTTTCAAGTAGCTGGCGAAAAACTTGAAATGCTTTTTGATCGAGCAACAAACATGAGGCAAGCATGGCAGATCCCGGTAGCTTTTTTTGTAGACATTGATCCGGCAACACAGAGCCTTAATGATCTGAATCTTTTGCTTGATAATGCAAGAATCAACGTAGCAGAATTTGCCGGATCATATAGTCAAAGATCAATAGCGAGTGCGGCAAAAAATGACATGGAAGCAATAAAAGCACTTCAACAGCAATTTCAATCAATAACTGTTGAAGCCGCTAATTTCGGGCTTAAGGTCGATGTACTTGATCAGACGCTTGAAGAAGCCGCAGCGGATGTTGAAGCAAGAATCGAAGGGTGGACAAACTTCAAAGATACGCTTACTGGTTTGTCAGGTGAAATATCAATCCTAACAGAAGATTATGGAAATTTCACATCATCCGTAGATGAATCGGCAACGCAAGCAGCCGATTCTTTTAACGACATAGTTGATAGTGCTTCGAAACTACAGGAAGGAATTAAACAAGTAAACGAAGCGTTTGGTTCTGGAAACATAGAAGCCGCTGAAAAAATGGCTGACGGAGTAATAGGCGCATATGAAGAAATTTACGATCAGGCTACGGATATTCTTGATGATCTGAAATCCGAATGGCAAAGTTTGGCTGACGAAATTGATAAAATTAATGGGAAAATCGTCGATATTCAGCAAACTACTGAAGAAAAAATAAGAGAAGCCAGACGCGAAACAATGACTGAACTTGAGCAATTCCAAGATATTCGACTTGAATACGACGAAGTTTATGCCCAAGCTCAGCAAGAAAGTGCAAAAGGAAATTTTGAAGCAGCAGCAGAATTGTATGAAAAAGCAGCCGATCTTGCCGGAGAATTACAGACAGAAATAAAAGACGAATCAGGTGAAGTAGTAAAATCACTTGAACAAAATACAACGCTCTCAATCGATCTTATGCAAAAAGCAAGCGATGCGGCTGTAAGCGTACTTCAAAATCAAAACGATTCTCTTATTTCACAACAAAGTCTCGTAGAAGATCAAATAAAAAATACAACAGATGTGATAGGCGGACTCGGTAATCAAATAGATTCGGCTTTTAGCGGAATAGCTGACAGATCAAAAGATATTGTGAACATAGGAAATCAAATAGGAAGTTCATTCTCAAGCATAAATAATCAAATAGGCGGAATGACATCTTCGTTTATGAGACTCTCCGATTTGGTAAAACAAACAAGTCAATACAACATTGATTTTACAGGGACAGGCTCAAGCAAACTCCCGCTTTCTGAAAAAATAGCGGAAATACAGGGAAAAGTAATCGGATTCGCAGATAAAACAAGCGGATTGAAACCAAAAATAGAAGCTGATTTTAGCAATGTTACGAGCGGGATAGGAACAATAATTAAAAGCATTGAGGATTTTCCTTCAATGCAAGATACATTTGGAGAATTATCAGTATCGCCGATACAGCCTATTATTCCCGAAGAAGATGGAGAAACAACAGAGGGTTTGTCATCTGCGATAGAAGAAGGCATCGGTAGGCTTTTAACAACAGGAGGGCTTGGACAGGCTGCGGGTTTTGATACGGAAATAGGAGGGGCTGCGACACGCGATGCCCTCCAATCATTGATAGAATCAAATAGTTATCTTTTAGAAAGTCAGGAAAAATTAACAGATGCAATAAGGCAATTCGGATTCCCGGAAAGATTTGTTTTTAATGTCGAAGTTAATTCAAACGGGGAGGAATGGCTAAGAGGGTTGACAAAATCATTAATTGATCAAATTTTCGTTGAAGCCGAAGCGGAACAATTCAATGTATTCGGGCAAGAAGGATAAAAATGAAAGCCTCGATAAATAGCAAATATTACAGAACAGCCGGAAATTCAATAAATTTTGATATTGATGAGCCAACTTTTAAAAGAATAGGTCAAAAAAAAATAGCAGAAGTCACATATCTTAACGGCGATATTGTTTGGGCTGTATGGGATTATAACAACAAAGGAACAAAAATAGAAGTATCGAATATAAGGTTATCACAAGATGATTACAATTTGCTTGCGGAAATGAAAGAAGACAACACGTATTTGGAATATTTTTTCAATTATGTTGACAAAACATGGCCTGTTTATATTACAGATGTACAAAAAAGCGGGAATGAATACGGAAAAACATATACGGCTATTCAAATGCTTGTAACAGGCGATTCAATTGATATGGAGACTGCATAATGTTTGATTTTAATCTGATTTTTTATAAAAACGATAAAGAAGGATTGATACTAAATTTTCTAAATTTTTACTTCAATAATTCTATGAAATGCTTATTCGGAATTCAGACATATAATGAAGATAATTATAAAAATATTACTATTGAATTATTTTTTAACAAATTCAATTATGAAAAAACGAATGTTTCACGTGAAACATTTTTGGGATACAAAAAATTTGATATAAACGGATTTGAAATAGGGAGAATATAATGGCTACGGTTCAAATCCCACAAAACGCGGCTCTGTTATTGGCCACAAAAGAAATAGATTGGGATAATGATACATTCAAATTAATATTATGTAGCAATTTCACTTTTGATGTTGATAATGATATTGAATATTCTGACGTTTCAGGAAATGAACTTTCAACAGGAAACGGATACACAGCCGGAGGAGAGACGATGTCCGGTGGTTCCGTTGCTGTTGATGACGCAAATAATCTCGCCAAAAGAACGTTTAATAATGTGACAATAACAGCATCGGGCGGTAACATAGGGCCTTACAGAGTCGTAATTATTTACAACGATACAGTCACAAACGATCCTATTATGTCAGCAATAACGTATGATAGTGATCAAACAATTTTAGATGGAGATTCGGCAGTTTTTGAGAGCATAGTTGCAAAATTCGAAACGCCGGATTCAACTTAGGAGAAAAGTAAATGGCTGAAAGAAGTTCAACAATAGCAGATGGAAGTAGAATAGCCACACGCGATGCCAATGTTGACGATGCGGACACGAATGCCCGTGATGTCCAGTATTTTGATGCGACTTGTAAATATCATGGCCTTGATTTTGATACGGTCAATAGAACTGTGTCATCCGATGATGATCTTCAGTTTAGCACAATTCCATCAGGTATATTAAGTAATGCGATAACAATCGGAGAAGCCACAACTTTTACATGCATTGTTCAATATTATTGTACCGGATCGACAGTCGGCAATGTCATAGTAACGCCAATAGTGATAGATAGCGGAGATGATGCATTAGGGTTTCTTGAACCAAAAGTATTTTCCGGATTCGCACCTCCGGGAGCAGCAAGCGCATTGTATACAACAGGAAATTACACACTGTGTATGGTGCAAACGTGGTCTGTCAAAGGCGGAGCCAAAATAGGGGTGCATGTCACACTTACAGGCGGAGTTACAAGCGCGGATATCTGGTATGCCGCAACAACGGGTGCGATAGATGAATGGATATCCGATTCGACACCATCCGGTAGCGGATCATGGGAAGCATACCAAGCTGGTGGCGGAGAGTAATAAATGTCTCTGACGCTCCTATTTGGTGGCCAAGGTCATCAATTCCCGATCACGCTCAATTTTGAAATTTCAAGATCGTATCATTATGGTTCCGTAGATTTGCCATATAGCATAAATCTTGTTGCGTTGCCTATTCCGGGAATAATCCCAGGCGAAGTTGTGGTTGATCCGGGAATAATACCTACTCCAAGCGATATAATAAAGCCAAAAGCATATGTAATGTGGAGAGATTATGACCCGGATGTGGGCGTTTATCAATGGCAATATCTTTCTACAGCATACGCTTTTAATATTTCTAATTCCAAAAGTAATGTCATAGGTAGTTTTAGCGTAACAATTGACAAGGCTGAGTTATATAATTCAAGAGTGTGGGTTTCCGGACATTTGGATGATTATGGAATACTCGGACCACACAGATATAAAAGATTGCAAATTTATTATTCATCAAACAATGGAATTTCTTATGAATTATTGTTTGAAGGGTTTGCGAACAGAAAACCGGAAACATATTCTTTCGGAGGGAATAATTATATAACGTTATCAGGAACATCTATTGCAACAGAGATGAATACCGTGTATTTTGAATCATACGAAGATGCCACAGGATCAAAATATTCCGGAAACGCAGATGGAATTCTAAATTATTATCTTGCAAAAATATTTGGAGGAAGAGACATAATAAGCGGTAGTTATTACGTAAACACAAACTCACTTTATGATTGGACAGAACAAGATTTTGCGTATAAAACAGCTCTTGCCGCAGTAAACGATATAGTCAAAATTGTTGGAACGCAATTATGGCATTACATGGATTATTCAGGAGGAGTTACAAATTATTTTGTGGGAAACAGACCTTCTGATTTTCTAACATCGCTTTCGTATAATGATTCACAAATAATAAGCTTCGAAACAGATGATGTACTTGGAATAACAACAAGATGTGAGGTAATAGGTGTAGACGAAAATGCAAGTACATATCAGGAAGCAGTTGGTGATTATACAAATAAGCATGGAATAAACAATTTGACAATATCATCCGGGCTTATAAAAAATTTAACAGAGGCAGCGCGGTTGGCTTCAAATATTATTTCAGATGCGCAAGAAATGGAAAAAAATTTTAAAATAACAACAATTTTAAATTCTGATATAGGAATAAGGAAGTTTGTCACAATAAACTCAACCGAAGCGACTTTGGCAGCAACAGGATGTCCAATATATGAATATCAACATTCCTATCAATATGGATCCATGCCGACAACAACATTTAGCGCATATATCGGAAAAGAGTCGTGAGTCGCGGTGTAATAACAAATATTGATGATGCGGAAAATAATAATTATATCGTAAATGTTCCTGATATCGGCGAAACTTCGGCACAATGCGTCACAAAAGATGAAATTCTTTTGGGCACCGAAGTAAGAATCGCAGATATTGACAACGAACCGCCTGTTGTCAACAAAGGACACGGGAATCTAAGATTCCTACCGAATACACATACGGGCCAGGAAGAAGAAAATATCCCTGTTTACACATATTCAACAAATTCTGTGTGGAAAAAACCAAAAGAATTATGGGAAACAAACAACAAACATCAGCTTGTCAAGGGGTACATCCTGTCATCTGAAAGAAACAGGCGTTGGCAAAAAGAATATCCGTTATACAAAAAAGGTAAAGTTGCTTCGATCACAGATGCCGAATATATGGAAGTAGAAATATACGGGGATTCTACAAGATCATGCAAAGCACAATATATGCAATGCGATACGGCAGCATTTGAAGCAGATGACATAGTAGTTGTTTTTTATGAATATGGGAGTTATGAAAGACCGGTTGTCGTAGGTTTTTGGGATGAGCCTGTTGATTGTTTATATTGGGCAACATATATTCAGTTATATATGTATTATCTCATACCAGGACAACCAACGGTTATCTGCTGTCCAATTCGTGATGGAGCAAGTTTCTATATTAACAATATAGAATTTAATACGGATTCCGGATGGGTTTCAAGATTCACTCCAGATTATTGGAATGACGGAGGGAGTTTTTATGCAAAATGGGAAACATCAAATCAAAGATATCTGACATATCCGACTTTTGGCAATTATTGCAATCAAAATTGGACTGGCGAAAGCGTGATTGAGCATACACAATGGCTAAACGAAAACAGACCATCGCAATTAAGAATCAATTGGACAAATAATTATAATTGTCCGGAAAAATTAGGGATGATCTTTAGCGTTTACTCATTTACATCAGAATATGTTTATGATACTTTTTATGATTTTGATGATTATACGTATTCGGGTTCTTGCGATAACGGATATACATCAAATACAATTCTTAATCTTGATTGGGCAGGAATCCCGAATTTTAATAATGCCGCAATTGACTGGGGCGAACCATGGGAAACTTAAGAAAGAATATAAATTGCAAGACATTTTAATATATGACTGCGAGACAAGGAACAAAGGGACGTTTAAAGATCCCCAAAATACGATGGGGTTTTTGTGCGGATGCATTTACAGTTATAATCGCGATACCTATTTTATATTTGACAATTCTTCAGAGCTTATAAGAGCATTGAATGGAAACATATGTGCTTCATTTAACGGAATTAATTTTGACACTCGGCTTTTACTTGGAAACAATAGAAAATATCGCTTGAATTTCCCGTATTTCAAAATTGTTTCACGTGAAACATATTGGCTTGAATATGATATATTTTTAATTGTCTTATCATCATTTTATGGTATAAAGTTATCTGAATCTGTTAAAAAAAAATCTCCAGGCGGATTAAATTTAAATGATTTATGCAAAATGACCCTCAATAAACAAAAAATCAGTATAAATTTCAACACATCGAATTTTATTGAAACAATTGAATATTGTTTGCACGACATCCGAATCACAAGAAAATTATTCGAATTCTTTATAAAAAACGGATATTTACGCTCGCCGAAACAAGGGAAAATCAGAATTCCTTTGAAATATCGTGAAAATATCAAAAACAATCCGTCATTTCTTAGAAAATAAGAGAAAATAATAGAAATTCTTTGAAAAATTAAGAAAATAATTCATTTTGATATAATATTTCCGAATATTTGCCGATAATCGTTATTTTTTGACTAAAATCAGGATTGCATTTTGTAATTTTTTTCTGTAATATACTCCTCAATATCAACATTAAAAATAAAGGAGACTGAAAATGATCATGTCAGAAATTTCGGAAATGTACGATATGTTATTGGGGCAGATTGATGATTTCAAAATGTTACTGAAATCCGAAATCAGAAATCCTGATATCCATGAAAATTGGACAGGGGAAGGACAAATGAAGCTGACAGAGATTTTGTCCGCTCTTAACAAAGCGAATGATATCCTTTGCGATGTCGAGACAGAACCGTAAGGAGTGTATTATTATGAACAGTTTCAATGCATTTTATGGGAAAGAACTCATGGTATTCGATTGGGATAAAGCAGCCAGAATAATCGCAAAAGAAAAACCTGTTTTTTGCAATGCCGGATTAAGGAACGATTGGGAATGGACAGGTGGCTGCATTTTCCGTGACAATAAAATCGTTGAAGATAGTTATACATATTTATCTTCAACGTGGGCAGTTCCTGAACTGGATATTGACGGGGTATTAATTCCTTGCTTTAAGATGGAAAGCGAAACTCCGGGTTGGTCGTGCGACACGAAATGGCCGGAATCAGCAAGAAAGATTCTGAAAGGGAAAGTGTAATGCCAGATTTGATTTTGGTTCCAATGGAAATTTGTAAAAATGGGAATACCGCTCATATTGGCGGTTACGAGCAATGTCACATCAACAGTATTGGGGGGCGATCCCGCTGCAATTGCAAAGGGTTTTATTTTCACCGTAATTGCAAGCACCTTCGGGCGGCACGCGAATTAATGTGCGGTTATCATGAACAGATTGATGGCCCTCCGGAAAAAAGTGGAATCTGTCCAAAGTGCGGCGCTAAGACTGTCAAAGTCAGATGCGCCGTTTAACCAAAAAAAGAAAGGGAATTAAAAATGAAAGTAATGTTGATAAAAAAAGCAAGCGGTAATAGTTTTTCGTTGGAATCAGGTTTGGCAGATGGCCAGAATCATTTTGATCATCACGGGGTGCATCATGAAAACCCCGCGCCATGCAATGATGACCGGATTCCTACACTTGATGAAAATGATATGGTAGAAATCACTCACATCGATGCTGACACATATATTGGGTTGCTTCGAATGGCAGGAAAAGAACTGCCGGATGTCGATGTCGATCTAATGGAAAAAATTGACTTGAACGGTAGCTCAGCATGTTCCAACAAGTTTGATCTGACTCTGTTGTATATGGTGGGCGTCAATCAATTGGCACGTGATCTCAAATTCCCGTTCCCCAAAGACGAACCGCAAGAAGTTACACATCTCATTGAAACAATGATGGAACACACTGAAAACAAAATCATCAAGATTGGCAGAAAAGCCAATATGGCCAGCTTGCAAGCCTATATTGATTGTAATGTTGCTTCGAACGGAACAGTCGGATATTGGGTTATCGGTCCAAACGATCCGCTCGATCCTTCCAGAGCTTATGAAGATGGCATTGATGTCGTGATTGTTCATAGAAAACATTACAAATCAATATCAATCTACTGTAATCCGCTTTCGGAGTATGCATTTGGCGGAAAAACGGTAGCCAGTATAGAATTTGCCGGTCATCCGAAAGCCGCAGGTTCGCCAAGAGGAATCGAATTCAACACAGAAGACGGGCGGCGTGTTTATGATGCGCTTGTATGAAAAAGAAAGATGTTAAAATCGGCAAAATATACGCCGTAAAAGTCTCGAACAAAATCGATTCGGTAAAATTAACTTCCGAATCGATTTACGGAGGATGGAATGGGACAAATCTCAAAACTGGCCGACAAGTCAGAATAAAAACGGCCGGTAAGCTCAGACAAGAATTGACAGAATAGCCGCACTCCTAAGGGTGATGCGGGCATCCCAGTAAACCAAGTGTGTTCCTGATGGCTTTGATGTACATAACAGGAACACACACAACCCGCAAAAAAATAATAACTATCCATAATACCGAAAAGGAGCTGGATAATGATAGAAAAAATTAAAAAATCATACAAATATGAAATAAATCAGGAAACAGATAAATTTATTGCTTCATTCAAATACAATGTTAAGAAAAAAGACTTCATTAAGACTCTGAAAGGCCGTAAATTTGATTGGGATAGAAAAGCATGGATAATAGACGCCACAAATGAAAATCTCTCGAAATTGAGCAAATCAGGGTTGTTTTCGATTAATCCGGAATGCACTCCGATAACTACAACTGCTGAACAAATAAAACCTCCCGAAAACGAAAAAACAACAATAATGAAAGATAATAAAATTTTATTATCTTTTTCGGGAGATAATTTCAGGAACACGCTTGGTTTCGTAAAAACTTTGGCTGGTAGAAAATATTCTGATAAAAAATGGCATGTTCCGTTTACTTTGAATAATTATAAAAAACTTGTTGATTTCGAGTTTGACATTGATGATTCGATTCGCAAAAAATATTTTCATGAAATTAATTTTGATGATCCGGGAATTAAAGAAATATCAGGATTAAAAGGTATTCCGTATAACTTTCAATGGGATGCGTTTAATTTTATCGAAAGCCACGCCGGAAAGTGTATGCTGGCAATGGACATGGGGCTTGGTAAAACTCTTGTGTCTCTTATGTATTGTCAACATCATCTCGAAAAAAGACCGGTTGTCATCGTTTGTCCGGCCACACTGAAATTAAATTGGAAATCTGAAATTGAAAAGTGGCTTGGTGAAAAAAAAATCCAAGTTTTAAGCGGCCTTCCGAACGAAAATAATCAACTTGATCCTGAAGCGGAATTCTATATAGTCAATTATGATATTATCAGAAATATTCATAAAAAAAATGTTGAAATAAAACACTCCGGATGGATAAATTATTTCAACAAAGTAGAAATATTAATTATAGACGAATCACACAAAATAGGAAACTCGCAAACTTATCAGTCAAAAGCGGTTCGGGAATTATGCGATATCGCAAAACATATAATCCCGCTCACAGGTACTCCGTTCAGAAATTCGGCAGATGAATTGTGGTCGATTCTGAACAAAGTCAAACCCTCCGTAGCAAGCACAAGATATGATTTCAGATTCAGATATTGTAATCCACGTCATAACGGATTTGGGTGGCAATATAACGGAATTTCGAATGCGAAAGAACTCAATGAATATCTTAATTATTGCATGATCAGAATGAAAAAAACAGATGTGTTAAAAGATCTTCCGCAAAAAACAATCCAAATCATGCCAATTGAACTTGAATCATCTGACATGGCAAAGTACAAAGCCGAAATCCGTGGAATTGTTGATAATATAAGTAAATACGACAACAAAAAGAAAAAAGCCTGTATATTCAGATTAAGAAGAATATTGGGCGATGCAAAAGCGAAAGTTGTCAAAAAATGGTTAACTGATTTTTTCGACAATAATAATGAAAAATTCGTCATGTTCGCTCACCACAAAAAAGCGATTTCTGAATTAATGAAATCTCATAAAAACAGTGTTAAAATTGACGGCGATATTGACGTAAAAAAACGTCAGAACATTGTCGAAGAATTTCAGAATAACGGTGATATCAAATTGTTTGTCGGAGGTATTTCAGCAGCAGGAGTGGGGATAACGCTTACATCAGCATGTTACGGAGGTTTTACGGAGCTTCCTTTTGTTCCGGCTGATTTTGATCAATGTTGTGACAGATTGGTAAGAATCGGACAAGAAAGGCCGGTAACAATCTATGTATTCGTTGCAAAGGGCACGCTTGACGAATATCTGTGTGAAATTATTGATTACAAAAGAGAAATCACGGAAAAAATTATTGACGGAAAATTCAAAGAAAGCGATATTATAGAATCATTAATCCAAAAACTTATCGAAGGAGAAAAGTAATGAAAAAGATTCATATCATTGACAGCAGACCAGCAATAATTCCGAGGGATTGGAAAATCATCAATGCGCCTCGTCCTCTGTGGGGCAACCAAACTTGGCGTGGAGAATTCAGGCACGGCATATTTTATGCGGGTCTTGATCCCAATGATACAAACCATGAAATCGATATTAAAAATGCCGACAACCTGGATGCCTGGGAGCTTGTCTATTGGACGCCGGACAAAGCCAGGGAACATTTGAAAAACGATCCGAAATACAGAGATTATACGACCATGATTGACGAAATGGACTTGGCGCAACTAAGACAGGCATTTTCATATGTCATGAACGAGAAAAATCAATAATGCTCATCAATTGGCTAAATAAACAAGGAGAAAAGTAATGATTTTTACAAATTTCAGTATTGAAAGTTACGAAAAAGAAATGTCATTTGGAAAACTGTGGGGATTCCATATCGGAGAATATGGAAGAGGAAGGAAAGAAGTCTTCATCCCGACTCCCGGATATATAGAATTAAAAAAAGGAATTAATTCTGCATTCTCAATAGGGCAAACAAAAACGGGGAAATGCAGAATTAATTCCGGCAATTCCGCTGATTTTTTTATTTTGTCAAGTCAAGGAGGTTATACAAGGCGAGGTAATGGGACTATAAAAAAATTAAAAACAAATCCGTTTAAAGAACTCGATTATGCATACGGAGCGGATGGTGCGGCTGGCAGAATCGGATCTTGGTATGTTGTCATAGGTGAATTTCCAATAACAGAAACATGGATTCGTATTAAAATTTCAGGAGGCAATCCGTCTGATCTTGTTCATTGGGACGGATCAAAAGTCATTTATATCAAAAATGACGAAATAAATCATTATATCGATATGAACAATCTTGAGATCCCATTTAAATTGGGAAACTCACGATTCGACAATAGTGAGTGGGATTGTTAAATGCTTCTAAATTGGTTAAACAAACACGGACTGTCTCCGAAAACAGGTGGTAAAAACGTCGGTAGAAAAGGTTGGATAAACATCCGCTGTCCTTTTTGCGGAGATAGTTCAAATCATCTTGGAATATCCCCAACAGGCGGCTTAAATTGTTGGAGATGTCAGTGTAAAACAAACCTGACAGAGCTTGTAAAACATTTTGAAAGATGTTCGTGGAAAAATGCCAAAGAAATAACCGATTCGTTGGTAAAAGACAAATATTTTTCAGATAGTAATAAAAAAACAAAACAAATAAAAACAAAACTTCCGAAAGATCTGCTTGATGAACCTCTTGAAATTCATAAAAAATATCTGAAATCAAGAGGATTCAATGTGTGGAAACTAATAGAAAAATATAACATAAAATTCACTGGAAAAATAGGACAAAATCGATTCAGCATTTTTGTTCCTATTTACGGTGGTGAGTGGATTTATGCGGATTGTACAAGAAAAAGAATCCCGTACGTGAAATCTGATAGCGCGAATCAGTATCTTTATAATATCGAAAAAATCACAACAGAATATGTTTTTTTGGTTGAAGGTTTGATTGATTGTTGGAGATTCGACGAAAGTGATACTATTCCGGCTTTGGGAGATTCCCTTTCAAATGAACAAATAAATCTGATTGTTAAAAAATTTGAATTTGTGTATATAATTTTTGATGGAAGAAAAAAGAAAGCAAAAGGAGCGGAAGAGCAGGCGATAAATTTGGGTTGTCAATTAGACGGATTTATAGATAACCGAGTTTTTTGTTGTGATTATGATGATCCGGGGAACATGACAAAAAAACAAATAAAAGAATTCAAAAGGAGTATGTTGATATGAACAGAATTGTTGTCGCATTAAGCGGAGGCAAGGCATCAGCATTTTGTGCAAATTGGGCAATAGAAAAATATAACAAAAATGTCCTTCTATATTTTAACGATACAAAATGGGAGCACCCTGATTTGTATAGATTTTTGGACGATTTACAAGATTTGTATCATAAAAAATAGTAATAGATAATGACGGCAGAAATCCTGAGCAATTATTTTATGACAACAAAGCAATAGCAAATAACAGAATGCCTTTCTGTTCGCGAATTCTGAAAGCGGAAAGATTGCAAAAATTTGTTAAAAACGGAGATATTTTAATTTTTGGTATTGATAAAAATGAATCCAAAAGAGCAAAAAGAATCGAACAAGTCTACAGAAATATCGCTTTTAAAAAAAAATAAAAATTAAAAAAAGATGTTCATATTTTTAAGGATGAAACTTTAAAAGAATTTAGAAAAAGAATAGAAAATAATCAATTATCAAAATATTATGATGATGATTCGAACATCGTCGGTGAATGTGTTTGGATATGCAACAGTTTAAATTAAAATTTTAAACATTTTATTAATATCAGAAGCCACGTAAGGGAGGCTTTGATTATGGAAAACAAAATAATTCATTGCCAAAGGAGATAACAAATGATTAATTTGGCAGGGGTAACAGAAAAGATAGCGGATTCAACAACTTTTTCGGAATTAAAAGAAGCAAAAATCGATTTGATTATTTCCGATTCGTTTTCAAATTATGAGGTCAAAACGAAAAACAGAGGAATCTTGAATGGATGGATATTCAGACGGGCATGGTATTATTGGATAGCAGAGACAAAAACAAATCCTATCTCGTTCAAAGTGGCAGAAAAACTACATGAAGAATATGGAAAAGAAATAAGAGTAGCAGGATATGCCGGAGGGATAAGCCCGAAGGAATGGTATAGTGATGAATATCGTAATGGGGTTTTCCACTATCATATCGATACGCAAAAAGGATTAAATAAACTTGCAGAGGTCATAAAAAAGGGTTGGAGTCAAAAAAAACGAAACTCGGAAATGTTGGGAGATGAAAACGAGTGAAAATGAATAAATGCAAAATATGTGGTAAAGATACAACGAACGAAATCCCAGGAATAGATAAAAATTATTGCCTGAAATGTTTTATGTCGATTGAATATAAGAACCAAAAAGAAAATAAATCTTTGGTTGGCAATCAAAAATTCCTTCGTTCAAAACTTGACAGATTTTTGAAGGAATGATAAAATTCCTTATAAAGACTGGCAATCTTTATAGTGAGAGAAATTGGCGTTGGATAAAAAAAATTACAACAACAAAACAGTTTTCATACCTCTGCCAATCTCTCCAAAACGCGCGGTATTCGACTGCCAATCGATAAAAAAATGCCGCGCTCCTCTTCTTTTTAAAACAAGGGGATAACATGTTTACAAGTCATAAAACAAAAGAAACAGTTAAAGACAAAAATTATAGAATCACTGTAAAACCGGCAAATGAGGAAATCACAGAAAAAATTGTGGAATCGGAAGCCAAAAAACTCAAAATTGATATTGATAACTGTGATAAAAAATGTTTGGCTTTGCTTTATAATCGTGCTGTAAAATTTTTTAGGGGCGGAAAGGAGTTGGATTGGTAAATGAAAATTTTAGTTGCATGTGAAGAAAGTCAAGCTGTTACAATTGAATTTCGAAAAAAAGGACATAGTGCTTTTTCATGCGATATTTTACAATGTGGTGGTGATCATCCTGAATGGCACATACAAGATGATGTAACCAATTTACTTTGGAAAAAATGGGATATGGTCTTGGCATTTCCGCCGTGTACTCATCTTGCGTCATCAGGAGCAAGATGGTTTAAAGAGAAACAAAAAGACGGTAGGCAAAAAGAAGCAATAGATTTCTTTTTGATGTTCACGAATTTATCTTGCAAATGGATGATTGAAAATCCAATAGGAATTATGTCAACACATTATAGAAAGCCTGATCAGATTATTCAACCATGGCAATTCGGGCATGGAGAAACAAAAGCCACATGTCTGTGGATAAATAGGCTTCCACAACTAAAACCTACAAAAATCGTATCGGGAAGAGAGCAAAAAAATATGGAAAATGCCACCAAGCCATGACAGAAGAAAGAAAAGGAGTAAAACTTATGCAGGAGTAGCAAAAGCCATGGCGGAACAATGGAGATAAAGGAGAAAAAACAATGGCGATACCTCTACTAGAAGAAGAAAAAGCCTGTCAAAAACGCAAAGGGAGTGGAAACATAGTGGTATATATCGATGGAATATGAATTGAACCAATATTTGATTGCAATCTTCGTATTATAGACAAAGAAAGCACAAACCGTGACAGAAGCAAAACCAAACACAAAAATAAAGCACTGTAAAAATTGCCCTTATTGGGATAACCCGGAAAGTCTTTATTGTCAGAATTGGATTTTTTGTTCTGTTTTTTTACATGAACTAATGAAGAAATGTGAGTTTTTTTTGTTTGATGATAAGTAATTTTTAACTTTTTAATAAATTATTTTTATGATAATATAATATAAATAATGTGAAAGGAAAGAAATGAAAATAACTGTAAGCTATACGATTGATGAAAATGTAAAAAAACAATTTGATGAGTATTGTGACAAAGGGTTGCATAACAAAAGTCGCGTTATAAACAAACTCATATCAGATTGGTTAGTTAAAAAAAACGGAGAATCAAATAATGGAAAAACAACAAACGTGGGAAATATGTGAAAAAATAATGAAACTTGGCATAACAGGAAATATTGTTCCTCATAATTGGTTTAAGACGATATTAATGGAAACAGAAAAGGGCAAAAGCAAGCCTGATCTTCTCGCAATAAATATTTTATCAGATGTTGTTTATTGGTATCGCCCAACAGAAATAAGAGACGAGAAAACAGGCTATATAATAAATTACAAAGCAAAATTCAAAGCCGATATGCTCCAAAAGAGCTATAAAGATTATGCTGATTTTTATGGTTTAAGCAAAAGACAAATTAAAAGAGCAATTGATAATCTTGTTTTACTCGGATTGATAAAAAGAGAATTCAGAAAAATAACAATTCGAAATAATAACACTATTTTGAATAATGTTATGTATATTTGTCCGGTTGCAGAAACTATTGAAAATTTTACATATAATCACCCCCTCTTACAAAAAACAGTACCCCCCTCTTACAAAAATTTGTACCAGGGTCATGAAGATTTTCGTAACACTAATACAGAGATTAACAACAGAGATTATCAACATAAAAAAAATGTTATTAATAATAATAACATGCTTTTTGATAAATCAAAAGCAACAGATTCCGTTTTTGATAAATCTGTTATAAATTCAGAATCAAATAAAAATTTATCCAAAACAGAACAAAACAAATTTTATAACAAATCAAAAGAAATCATGGATTATTGGAACAGCAAATCAAATTTAATATCCCACAGAGAAGGATCAAAAGTTTATAATAATTCAATACAAGTATTAATAAATTTACTGGAAAAAGACGCAGATTCAGCCATAATTAAAAAATCAATTGAAAAGTATGATCGTTTATGGCAAAACAAAGATATGCTGATTTTATCCAAACAAGCAATAGGCCATAGAGTAAGTTTATGTGATTTTTTAAATGGCTGGAATAATTATGTAAAAAACAAAGCGAAAGAATCAAAAAATCCGATAAAATTAAAAAAAGATTGCTGGTTTATCGAAATAAAAGATACGGATTACAGAGATCTGGAATTTAAATTTGCTAAAAAACTTCCAAAACACAATGAAAAAGTTTATGGTGAATTAAAAAAGCGATTCCCAAGAAAATTGAGTCTGAAGGAAGAACAAATACTTATGTCGGGCTCAATTATTGCAGAAAAGTGGATTAGAGAAAACCAAAACAAATTTATCGGAGAAATAACAACACTTCCGGAATTGATAGATATGATGGAAAACTCAATTTCGGAAAAGAAAAATACTATTTGGACTCCTGTGATATTTACACAGGGATGGTTTTATGATACGGTTATGAAGTTTGGTCAAAGGATAGGTGAAATAGAATCAACAGAATGTTAAATTTTATTGGAAAGGAGAGGGAATAACGTTTCTGAACAAAAAAAGAAAGGAACAGAAAAAAATGGCAAACAAATATAAATTTATCGATTTGCGTGATGATGCAAAAGAAAAAAAATTTGCGATATATGATGCAAAAGAAAAAAAATTTTTCCAGAATCGGGATACTCAACAACATATATTTGATTCGTTTACTGATTTTTGGGTGAATGTTTTTGAAAATGGTGAGTTTGATTTGGATTTTTTTCAAATTAAAAAAATTTGCCCAGAATGGGTTTTTGGAAGAGAATACTTTGTTGAATATGTCATTCGTGTTAAATACGACACGAAAAATGAAGCGAAAGAAGCGAAATTTAAAAGCATAGGCGATTTACTTTATGATTTTGAATATTGCGATACAGATATTATTGACAGAAAGAAGATTATAAAAGAATCTCATAAAATGCCATGATTACCCTCAAAATTCGACTTTTATTTTTTCTTAATGGTTTGGTATGGGTTTTAAAAAATAATCGAAAATACGCGAAATGAGGAGGCGAGAATGTCATTTAAAAAATATATGCACATTAAAAGATTCGAAAATGACGAAGTTGCTGGAATAGAATTAGGAACTTGTCACATATTCCCAAAAATTGACGGAACAAACGGGAGTATTTGGTTTGAAGATGAAAAAATAAAAGTCGGATCAAGGAATAGAGAGCTCGCAACAGAAGATGATAATGCCGGGTTTTGTGATTATGTCTTAAACGGAGAAAAATCTAAAAATTATAAATGTTTTTTTCAATGCAATCCTAATTTGAGACTTTACGGAGAGTGGTTGGTTCCGCATAGTTTTAAGGATTATCAAAAAGACGCATGGAGGAAGTTTTATGTTTTTGATGTTTTTGATGATGAAAAAGAAGAATATCTGAGTTATGAAAAATACAGATTGTATCTTTTTGAACGCGATATTGATTTCATCCCTCCGCTTTGTGTTATAAAAAATCCGACAAAGGATAATATTTTGCACGAATTGGAAAGCAATTGGTTTCTTGTCGATAACGGCAAAAATACCGGTGAAGGTGTTGTTGTTAAAAATTATAACTTCCGGAATAAATATGGAAGAACAACATGGGCAAAAATGATCACGAACGAATTCAAAGAAAAACATTCAAAAAATCAACCAACAATAAAAAAATCAAAAGGCGGAATAGAACAGAAAATAGCTGAAAAATATATATCCGAACATTTTGTAGAAAAAACTTATGCGAAAATCGTAAACGATATCGGAGAATGGGATAAAAAATTTATTCCAAGATTGCTACAAACGATTTATTATGATTTGATAAACGAAGAAATTTGGAGTATTATTAAGAAAAATAAAAATCCTGTTATTGATTTTTCAAGACTTTATGGGCTTATGATTGCAAAAATAAAAGAAATAAAACCCGAATTGTTTTAAGGAGCGATAATGGGAATAGTTGAATTAAAAAAACCGAATGAAAACAATATTGAATTAAAAATTGTAATAGCATGTGTGATTTCTGATGAATTTATAAAAAAAATCATTCCGATATATCAGCGTGATTACATAATAAACAAGAATATGAGAAAGATTATTGAATGGAGTATTGAGTATTTCAAAGATTATGGAAGAGTACCAAATAAACATATAATTGACAAATTTGATGAAAAAAAAATAAAATATGAAGATGCTGAAAATGAATTGATTCAAATTCTTATAGAAAAAATCTCTGTAAATTTTGAGTTAAAAAATTTTAATGATTCGTATGTTTATGATTTGGCTGTAAAATATTTCAAAAAACGATCATTGATGCTGTTTACAAAAAAAATTGAATTAGCTCTTGAAAACGATAAAACGGAAGAAGCTGAAAGGATTTACGATGAATATAAAAAAGTCGAACATCAACTGAGCGGATGGTATAATCCTTTTAATACGGAACACATTAAAAATCATTTTGCAAATCGCGATAAAAACAATCTTTTTAAATTTCCGGGAGTTTTGGGAGAATTGGTTGGGCATTTTAAAAAAGGACATACATACGTTTATTTGGGGATCCCAAAACGCGGGAAAACATCATGGCTTCAGGAAACAGCGTTATTGGCCATAGAAAAACATCTTCGCGTAGTTTGGTTTTCTTTTGAAATGACGATGGAAGCAACTGATGATAGAATTTATAAGCAAATTACAGGGAAATTGGACAAAAACAATGATGAATATGATTTTCCTTATTTTGATTGTCTTTTAAATCAGTCTCTTGAATGCAGAAAACCGAACAGAGTAAAAAACAAAATATCAGTAGTAGGCAAAGATTATAAAATATGCGTTGATTATAAGACGGTTGATCATAAAATTTGTACAGAATGCAGAGGTAGCAAACATTTTATTCCGTCTGTATGGTATAAATCAAAAAAAAAACAAAAAATGAGCGAACACCATGTTTTAAAAAAGAGCAAACAAATAGAAAGATTAAAATTGAATAATCTCAGAATCTGTGTGTATCTAAAATTCTCGGCAGGATTTTTCAATGTTGAGCGCGATTTGGAAATATTGGAGAATCAGGAAAATTTTATTCCGGATGTGATCATTCTTGATTCTATACAGTCAATGAGTGGATGTGAACAAAAGCATGATATCATCGATCTGATGTATCGGAATGCGTGTGGTCTGGCCGGATCAAGATACGCTGCTTTGTTTACGGCGCATCAGGGCGATTATGATGCACTAAAAAAGGACAATCTCGATGAAAAAAATGTATCCGGATCAAAAATCGGAGTTTTGGCCAATGTCGACGGAGCTTTGTTTTTATCGCAGTCAAAATATGAAAAGAGGTTAAAATACATACGGATTGGTTGGTTCGACAGACATGGGGATTTTTCAGACAGACAAGCGGCGTGTTTACAATGCCGGGATTATGGGAAAATGTTTGTTGATTCAGAATGGCATAGAAAAATCGAGAAAAAAAGAGATTTTATATGATTTTTGAAGGAAATTTGATGGATTGTATTGATATTTGCTGATAATTGACTGTAATCAGCTATTTTCATGATTGACTTATAAAAAAACTTTGTTATTTTATTTTAAATAATAAAAAAGGAGAAAGAAAATGGCAAATCAAGAACATTTGGAAATTTTGAAAAGCGGAGTAAAAAAATGGAATGAATTTAGGATGAAAAATCCGGGTATAATTATAGATTTGTCCAAGGCTTATTTGTCCAAGGCTGATTTGTATAATGTCAATTTGTCCGAGGCTGATTTGCCTGAGGCTAATTTGTTTGGGGCTGATTTGAGATGGGCTGATTTGTCCGAGGCTGATTTGCCTGAGGCTAATTTGTTTGGGGCTGATTTGAGATGGGCTGATTTGTCCGAGGCTGATTTGAGACGGGCTGATTTGTCCAAGGCTGATTTGAGACGGGCTGATTTGTCTGAGGCTTATTTGTTCGAGGCTAATTTGTCCGAGGCTAATTTGTTCGAGGCTGATTTGTTCGAGGCTGATTTGAGATGTGCTGATTTGTCCGAGGCTTATTTGAGACGGGCTAATTTGTCCGAGGCTAATTTGTTCGGGGCTGATTTGTTCGGGGCTGATTTGTTCGAGGCTGATTTGCCTGATTATAAAATTTGCCCGACATATGGAGAATTTCATTGTTGGAAAAAAGGAAGGGATGAAGATATAATAAAATTAAGGATCCCTGCTTTTTCAAGAAGAACATCAAGTTTGATTGGAAGAAAATGTAGATCCGAATATGCCTTTGTTATTGAAATTAAAGATGAAAACGGGAAAATAAAAAAAGAATCTACAGGATCGATTAGGCCGGAATTGCGATATATTGTTGGGAAGTATGTCAAAGCGGATAACTATGATAATAATCCGAAAACTGAATGTTCTGATGGAATTCATTTTTTTATGACTTATGAAGAAGCTCTTAAATATTGACAATCTCAAAAACATATATATAATATATGATTATGATTGCGCTCCTTTAAGGGGACAACGTCGTCTGTCCTAGCCAACAAAGCGGATATCGGATAGCAATCGCTCACCAAAAACATTTTCTGGCAATATCCGCAAGACGACACATTTTTAAAAATATTAAAAAAAAGGAGAATTGAAAATGAGGATAAAAGCGAAAGAAGATAAAATTAGGGTAGAAGTTCTTGAAATTTCAAAATTTAAAGGGATGATATGAAAATACAAAAGGATGAATTATTAAAAAAAGTTCAAATTCTGGCCCCTTATGCAAAAGACAATCCAAGATTAGAAAATTGCGATTTGTTGTTTTTTTACAACAACAGAATTTGGGTTACCAACGGTTTGATTTTGGTATCTTCGAAATTTGAAACAGACGAAAAAACGTTTTCCATTCCCGCTAACGAATTAGTAAAATTTCTAAAGAAAACAAAAGAAACAGAATTTGATTTAAAAATAGATGAGTCGTCTGTTTCTTTTGTATCGAAATCAATAAATCTTGATTTCGGAATAACAGACATAGAAAACGAGGTTAAGCGATTTTCTTTTGAAATTGGTGAATTTGAACAACTAAATGAAGATTTTTTCGAAGCATTGGAAATTTGTCAAAAAACGGCGAATAAAGACAAAGATCATATTTCAAGTAGTGTTGTGTTCGATATTGATGCTGCGACAGGAGGAGCGAGGATAGCAGCCACATGTTGCGATGTAGATATAAAATCTTCTTTTTGTATTCACCCGATTGTATCAGAATTCATTATTAAAAACTATCCGATTGAATATTGTGTGCTTCCTGAAAATGTTGTTGTAATGAACGGAGAAGATTATCAAATAAAATTCAAAAGTCATGATATTTCTAATTTTGACGGATGGAGAAGATTTTTTGAAGATTTTGAAGGCAATGATATTGAATTTCCGAAAGATTTTGATAAAGTTATTGACGAATGTGTTATTTTTAAAGATGATGATAACGCAATAAATATAAAAATATTCGAGAATGAAGCGGTTATTATCGGCAACAAAGGCGCAAAAGGCAGAATCAAAAAGAATATCGAATTCGACGGATTTAACGAAAATATCGAATTTTTTGTTGATTCTGATTTGTTCTATGATTCTTTAAAATTGACAAAAAAGGCAAAAATCAACGATCATGGGATTATGTTCATCGGAGAAAAATTCAAAAGAATAGTAAAGATAAAATCTGTTTAGTAAGCCTAATTATAATTTTTTATCGAAAGGAGAAAAATAAACAAATAATAATATGTCTATGTCAAAAAATAATTTGATTTTCGTGTGAAAGCCTCGTAAGCCGATGTAAAAACCAAGTCAGGAATGGCGTTAATTCGGTTGGCTTGCCGGATTTTAGGTCTGAATAGCTCGGACATCGGCGTATAACAGTAAGAAATGGAGATTATAACTATGAAAAAGATACCGACGATTGTGTTCAAACAACGTTCAAAGCATGATTTGTGATTGTCACAAAATCTAAGTGTTGCGGAATTCAGAAAATTGATAAAAACAATGCAATCCGTACTTGATACTATCGAGATGTAAGAATGATATGGAAAAAATAAATATGAATTTCACCCATCTGCATGTACATAACGAACATAGTCTTTTAGATGGTTTCGGATCTGCAAAAAACTATGCAAAAAGAGTAAAAGAACTTGGATTTGGAGCGCTTGCATTGACAAATCATGGAGGTGTTTCCGGTCTTATCGAGTTTCAGGATGAGTGCGATAAGCAAGATATAAAAGCTATTCACGGATGCGAGTTATATCTTGTCGAAAATATGTATAAAAAAATAGGCAAGGAAAAACGATATCATCTGACTTGTCTTGTAAAAAATAAAAAAGGTTGGGCAAATTTATGTAATATCATTTCAAAATCAAATTTGGAGGGATATTACAAACGTCCAAGAGCAGATTTTGAAACCGTTTTGAATCATTGCGAAGGGCTTGTAATTTTATCCGGATGTGCGAGTAGTTATCTTTCCGACTATAATTGGAATGATAATGTAAAAAATTTTCATGTTGAATTAAGTAACAGATTAAAAGATGATTTTTATTATGAAGTTCAGGCGCATGATTTGGATATTCAGAAATATGTTAATTTAAAATGTCTTGAATTATGCAATACAAAATTAGTTGCCTCATGCGATTGTCACTATATTAACGAAGATGAAAAGATAATCCAGGAAATTATGCTGGCAATTCAATCTGGTAAAACTTGGAATGATCCGAACAGATGGAAATTCGATAGTTCTCATTTGAAAACAGCGCTTGAAGTTTTACAAGATTTTAAAAAACAAGAAATATTATCAAAAAAACAAGCAAAAAGAGCAATAAACAATACACAGGAAATTATTGAAAAATGCAATTTCAGATTCGAACAAAGAGAAATTTCATTGCCGGATGTATGCGAAAATCCGGATGAAAAACTGAGAGAGTTGGTATACAAAAAACTCCCTAATAAAAAAATATACAAAGAAAGAATTGAAAGGGAACTTGGTGTAATATCAAAAAAGGGGTTTAGTAATTATTTTTTAATCGTCGAAGATGTTGTAAATTATTGTAAAAAAAACGGTATTCCTGTAGGGCCTGGAAGAGGTAGCGTTTCGGGAAGTTTGGTTGCGAATTTGATAGGAATCACTGCCAAAGAACTCGATCCTGTAAAATACGAGATGATGTTTGAAAGGTTCCTCGATGAAAAAAGAGATGCGTGGCCCGATATTGATGTTGATTTTGCTCCTGAAAAAAGATCGAAGGTTATAAAATATGCAAGACTAAAATTCGGGGATGCTGTTTCTATTCCAACTTTTTCAAGAATGAAGGCGAGAGGTGTTGTCAGAGATGTTTCAAGAGTTTTTAACATTCCGCTTAAAGAAGTAGACAAATTTACAAAAGCTATTGATGACAAAACAGAAAACGCAATTCAAAAGACGATTGATGAAACATACGAAGGTCGCGAATTTAATGAAAAATATCCTGAAATAGTCAAATATTGCAAAAAACTTGAAGGAACAATAAGAAATTATGGACAACATGCTGCGGGATTTGTTTTTGCGAACGAAGATATAAAAACAAGTGACAGGTGCGCTCTTATAAAAACAAAAGGTGAAATTAGTGTATGTTGGGATAAAAAATATTGTGAGCGAATGGGATTGATAAAGTTCGATTTTCTTGGACTTTCAACATTATCCGTTATTGACGAAACTTTGGGATTAATAAAAGAAAATAAAAATATCGAAATAGATATAGATTCCATAGAACCAAATGACAAGAAAGTAATTTCGGAATTCGCAAATGGCAATACATCTGGGATAATGCAAGCTAATTCGGATCTTCAAACCGGAATTCTTAAAAAAATTAAACCAACAAAATTTGAACATATTTATGCGGTAAACGCAATGTGCCGTCCAGGTCCGTTAAGAGGAGGCGTTGTTGACAGATACGAACAAGGAAAGAATAAAAGAAAGATTTTCAAAACAGGAAATAAAATAGTAGATAATATAATAAAAGAGACGTTTGGAACAATAATATATCAAGAACAGGTAATGATGTTATGTCATGAGCTTGCCGGGATATCTTTATCAGAATCGTACAAAATTATAAAATTAATATCAAAATCCGCTGGCAGTGAATTATACAAATATGAGCAAAAATTCATAGAAGGTGCTGGGAAACGCATCGGAAGTAAGAAAGCAACTAATCTATGGAATGAAATCAAAGAGTTTGGAGGATATGCATTCAATCTTTCGCATTCTTTGGCATATTCCTATATTTCATATCAAATGATGTGGTTAAAATATTATTATCCTGCCGAATTTGCATCCGCATCGTTGATGTATTCGGAAAACGACAAAGACAAACAAGATTTTATAAATATGGTTGGCGATCTTGGGTTAAAAATTATGCCACCAAAAATAGGCATATCCGATGCGAAAAAATGGGTTACAAAAGGAGATAAAATATACACTCCTTTTATCGAAATCGACAAAGCAGGTCCGGTTCTTGCCAAAAAGTTTTCGAAAATGAAATATGAGATTCCAAGCGGATTTTATGTTGCGGAAGATACAAATACCGCCGAAGATAAAATTTTGTATGAAGTCGGAGCAAGGCGGATAGACGAGGGATGGAATGAAAAAAATGAAAAATATTTCGGCTTTAAGGTTTCAAATGATAAATATAAAAATTTGAATTCGATAATTGGTGATAATTGGTTTCAAAAGGATTATGATGATATAAGAAAAGGGATTTTGACGCCGGAATGCGAATGCGAATTGATAACAAAAACAAAATTTAAAGGTCATGATTTTGCAAGTTGTAAGAGATGCGAATTGAGCAAAATTGCAAATCAAATTGTTCAACCATCAATAGGGAAATACAATGTTTTCGTTGTCGGAGAAGCGCCGGGTCCGGATGAAGATAAAGAAGGCGTTGGGTTTGTTGGAAGAGCCGGAAGGGTTTTATGGGATGAATTAAAAAAATATGGGTGTTCAAAAAAGCATTTTCACATTTCAAATATATGCAAGTGTTATCCCGGAAAGATCAACGGAAGAATAAGAAAACCGGAAGATCATCATATTTTGAAATGCGGAGAGTATTTGCAAAAAGAAATTAGAGATTCTAAGTGTCGACTTGTTTTGGCATGTGGCGCCACTACTTTGAAATATTTTCTAAACGAAAACTACGGCATTAAAAGAAAATCAGGTGAATGCTTGTGGATTGATAAAATTGCCGCATGGGTTGTTTTTTGTATTCATCCGGCAAGTGTTTTATATGACAGAGCAAATAAAGGTTTTTTCAACAAAGGGATAAAAAAATTTGTTGCAAAATTCAAAGAATGGAAGTAAAATCAAAAAAAGGAGATTGAAAATGGCAAATTCAGAATATTTGAAAATTTTGAAAAGCGGGGTTGATAAGTGGAATAAATGGAGATTTGAAAATTGGAATATAATCCCAAAGTTGTCCGGGGCTAATTTGTCAGAGGCTGATTTGAGTCGGGCTGATTTGTCCGGGGCTGATTTGTCAGAGGCTGATTTGAGTCGGGCTGATTTGAGTCGGGCTGATTTGTCAGAGGCTGATTTGTCCGGGGCTGATTTGAGTCGGGCTGATTTGTCCGGGGCTGATTTGTCCGGGGCTGATTTGCGTGGGGCTGATTTGCGTGGGGCTGATTTGGATTTTTCATGCCTTCCGTTATGGTGCGGGAGTTTTGCAGCAAAAATAGACAGACGATTGTTTTTTCAAATTGTCTGCAAACTCCACAGATTTGAAATTGAAGACAAGGAGTGTTTGGAATATCTGAAAAAGACAGACGAATATAAAAACATTTTTTGCGAATATAGAGATGTGAAAAAAATTTAAATAAGGGAGAGAAAAGCAGTGAATAAAGAATTGTTGTCGCTTGAATTAAAATCCAGACCAAAAAATTTTGATGAATTTTATGGAAATAATGCACTTAAAATTGGATTGAAAAAAGCAATCGAAAGCAGAAAAAAAAGATCATTTTTGTTTTACGGACCTTCGGGTTGTGGAAAAACTACGCTTGCAAGGATATGCGCGAATTTTATAAATGCTGAAATAAACGAAGTAAACGCAGCGGATAAAGGGAAAAAAGATGACGGCAGGAGGATAAATTTTGAGTCAGAATATAAGGCTTTTGACGGAAGAGATGCAGCTTACATAATTGATGAGCCACAGGAATCATCAAGCGGATTTCAAGAAACACTTTTGAAAACGATCGAAGAGCCAAAAAGCCATGCTTGGTTTTTTCTTTGCACGACTGATCCACAGAAAATCAAAAAGACATTGATCAAAAGATGTGCCGGGTATAATGTTAGAAAGTTCACTGAAAAAGAATCGATCAAACTATTAAAATCGATTTGCAAAAAAGAAAATAAAAAGGTTGATATAGAAATACTAAAAATAATTGCGGATGTTAATGAAGGTGCGCCACGTGAAATGGTTGTCGCTCTTGATAAAATAATAGATATTGAGGATAAAAAAACACAAATAAAATTGGTCGAGAGCGGCATACCATCTTCTAAAAATCCGGAAATAAAAGAGCTTTGCAGAAATTTGATGAACGGAGATTTTGAGAAAACTAATAAAATCCTCAATAATCTTGAATTCAGATATGAAGCAGAAGGAATAAGACACGGGATTTTGAAATATTTTAATTCATGTTGTAGAAAGAGCACGGATGAAAAATTTTTGAAGATCGCTAAATGGTTTGAGGAAAATTTTTACGACAGTGGATATATAGGACTTAGAAACGCTTGTTATGATGCATGCGAGGAAGAATAATGGAAAGAGATTATGAAAAGGATGCAAATCTTGATAAATTCGATTTGGCCGGCGAATGGGACAGACATGTAAATATTTGTGATTATTATAATCGCGAATATGCATTGGCAGTTGAAGAATTACAAAAGGCAGAGGGTGATTTATATATATCAAAAAAAGATGATTCTATAAAAAAAATTAGAGCTAAATTATGGATTGATATAACAAAATATCCCAGAAAATACGGAATTGAATGTAAGCCTACAAAAGATGTAATAGAAAGTGTTATTTTGGTAAATCCAGAATATTGCAAAACACTAAAAGAATACGGAGAAGAATATAAAAAAGCAAATGATCGATATGCAAAAGCTAGAAAAGACGAAAAAATACTGAAACATGCTTATGATACGGTTATTTGGCACAGGAGAGATACATTTAATATTTATGAGTTAAAACGAGTTTTTCCATTAATGAAACAAAAACAGAAAGGATTAATTAAATGAAAAGAAGCGAAATGCGAAAATTTAAAAACAAAATAAAAAATCAGTATAGCGTAAAAAGACAGGCGCAGAAAAACGGTGAAAGCATATATGATTATGTAGATATGGTTTTCGGCGGGAAGTTCAATGAATGGAAACCAAAAGCTCAAAAACAAAAACATCAATGCGTTATTGTTCCTTATTTTACTGGAAGATATCCAAGCGTTATTAATAAAAATCTTTTCGGAACATCGTCAGGAGATCCGACGTTTTGTTTTAGACATGTGATTCATAGAAATGTTGGCACATCCGGAAAAGACAGCATGCTGTGTCTGAAACAAACTTATGGGAAATATTGTAAAGCCTGCGATGAACTTTATAATGATAAAAACGGATTATATCTTGATTATGAAAAAAACCAAGAAAGAATTAAACCTATTCGGCCAAAACACAGAATTGCTTGGAATGTGCTTGTTATTTCGGATGATGAAGAAAAAGAAAAAGGATCGCAATTGTGGAGGGTTGCTTATAGCGTAAAAGAGCAATACAAGGGATGGGCGGAACAAATTGACGATGTCGCAGAAGATCCTGATACTGACAGATATGATGATGAAACCGGATTGATTCTTTATTGGGATTGGGAAGAGCAAGGGAGAATAATTTCTTTTACCCAGCTTGATTATGAAGAAGCATGGGGAAAGATGTCAAATGTTGCTTTAAAAAAACGGGATTATTCGGTTGAGGAATATATGGCCAAGGCTTATATAATTGAGGATTTGGTTACGGCTAATTTTGTTTGGAATAATGATAAAGTTGATTGGGCAGCCACAGAACAAAAGTTTATCGAATTTTACGAAGGTGATAATGTTGAATTTCAAAATGATGATCCGGAAAGTGCGGATGAAGATTATAATCAGGAAGAGCATGAAACAATTGAAGTAAAATCAGATAAAGAAATGCCTTGGGATGAAGATAAAGAAAATAGTGATGATTCTGATGATAATGAAAGCCAGATTGTAGAACTTAAAAAACTTGATCTTGATGAAATGTCGAAAGAAGAATTGCTAAAAGTTGTTGAAAAATACTCTGTTCTTTCAAGCATCAAAAAACCAGAGGGGATGGGTAAAGATCAACTTTGGGATGCGATAGACGACATAGTTGATGCTTGATTATTTTTTTACGGGATGGTGGGCGGGAAAATAATTTTTTTTGAAACGAAAGCAAAAAACATAATGGGCAGACAAAAAAAAATAACCGAACAAATAGAAAAATATGTTAAATCAGAAACAAAAGGCAAAAAACAAGAACCAAGCGATTTTATAGATACAGGAGTTACGATTTTAAATCTCGCTTTATCTGATCATTGGCAAGGCGGATATAAGAAAGGCACGATAATAAATTTTGCTGGCGGAAGCAACACTGGAAAATCTTTGTTGGCCGGGACTTGCATGGCTTGTTGCGCGAATAATCCGGAATTCGATAACTACAAATTAAAATATTATGAATCCGAAAACGGCTTTGGCTTTGATGTAAAAAAAATGTTCGGTCAAAAAACATATGATAAAATAGGGGATGTTGAGCCAGTTCCTTATCCTCCGAGACTTGAATTGGTCGCTGAAGAAATTAAAAAGATGTCCGAAGATAAGCAACCATTTGTAGCCGTTTTGGATTCGTTTGACGCATTTAAGGTAAAGGAAGATTTGGAAAGAAAGGAAGGCGAGCAAAGTTATAAAACGGAAAAGGCAAAATACACAACGCAATTTTTGACTACGATAGCGAGTGGGTTGAAAGAAACTAATTCTTTGTTAATTCTTATTTTTCACGAAATGAAAAATTTTGGGAAAGATAGCGTGTTTCGGCCATATAAAAAAAGCCAGATAGGCGCAATAGATTTTATGTCTCAACAAAGATTTTGGGTTCATAATGCCGGAGACATAAATTATAAAGAAGATAATAAAAAATTGTGTCAAATCGGCGGATACATGACTATAAATATCCATCGAACAAAAAGTACCGGATTTGGTTGGAAAACAAGCAAGATCCCATTTTATGCGGATTATGGAATAGATGATGTTCGTGCGAATATTAATTGGCTTATCGAAAGAAAATTCTGGCCGGAATACGATAAACAAGGATATAAGAATCCGAAACATTATGTTCTTACAGATTTCGACAATGAAGCGTTTCCTATTGAATCAAGAAAAAAAAGCGATGACAGAGAAAGCGGAACAATTATTGAGTTTATTGAAAAAAATAATTTGGAAACAGAATTAAAAAAAATTGTCGGGAAAAGATGGCTTGAATTTGTTGAAAGCATCAAAACAGAAACAAAGGTTAGAAAGAGGCGTTTTGAGTAAACACATCCTTATTGATAGTAACAATTTGGCAATGATTACTTTTAATTCATTATCGAGAGAGATGGATATTGAGGAAAGTGGGAAAGACATTGTTTATGGATTTATGAATCGTATTTTGAATTTTGCCGAATTTTTCAAAACGAACAGTTTTGTTTTCTTTTTTGATTCAAAAAAATCATACAGAAAAGAAGTTTATTCCGAATATAAAGCAAATAGAAAACCAAAAAACAAAGAAGAAAAAAAGAGATTGATGGTGGCTTACAAATGGATAAAAGAATTGAAAGAAATAATTCAGCAATTGGGATTCAATTTTTTTATTCAAGATGGATACGAATCGGATGATCTTATTGCCGAATTTTGTAATATTTATTCTGATGAAAATAAAATAATAATTTCATCTGATTCGGATCTGTCGCAACTTATAAATAACACTACAAAAAGATATTGTCTTAGTGCGAACGTGATTTATAATAAAAGAAAATTTTTTGCAAAGTATGGATATTATCCGTTAGATGTCATAAAAATTAAAACGATCGCGGGGGATAGTTCTGATAATATAAAAGGATCTGAAAATGTCGGAGAGAAAACAGCGTTGAAATTTTTGAAAGGTGAGTTAAACAAAAAAATCAAAGCGTATAAAACTATATTGAAAGACAAAACGATCCACAAAAGGAATTACAGGCTTATCAAACTGCCTTATGCTTTTGGCAAAGAAAAAATAAAAGAACTTGAATATTTTGAAACGAGTTTTGATATTGGCGATTTTGACGGATTATTTAAATATTATGGATATAATTTGAGTAAAAACGAATTAATAAGATGGGAAAATTTTTGCAATGGAAGTTTTTCTTGATATTGAAAAAATTAGAAAAATAATAAAAAAACGAAGATACAAATATAAAGAACTTGCAGAAATGTGTGGCTCGGATTATGATGATTTTGTTGATATGCTGAGGATTAAAAAAAATAATAGACATCACAAATCAATTATATCTTTTATTAGAATGTGTTCAATTTTTGACATTGATCCTTTTGAATTTTTGCAAGAAAAAAAATCGAAATAAAATGAATAAATATTTGAAATTTTCAGAAATAAGGCAATTCAGAGAAAAATTATTAAAAAAACAAAACGGGATATGTCCATTGTGTAAGAAGCAAATTATAAGACCAAGCCTCGATCATGAGCATAGGAAAAAATTAGGAGGTAGTGGATTCATAAGAGGGGTTTTATGTTCAGATTGTAATGCATATCTTGGAAAAATTGAGAACAACGCTAAAAGATATAGTGTGAAATTATATGAAATACCGATGTTTTTGGAGAATGTTGCAATATATTTAAGAGAAGAACATGTGCAAATATTGCATCCTTCCGAAAAACCTAAAAAAAGAAAATTAAAAAAATCATCATATAATAAATTAAAAAAAGCTAATGATGGCAAATATAAATTGCCGAAATATAATGGGAATATGACAAAAAGAATTTCAATATTATTTAACAAATACAACATTGAACCAGAGTTTTACGGACAAAAATATAAATAATTAATTCAGACGAGTGTGAATTTGTTGATTATTATTTTGATCCATGCCCGAAAGATTTTTTATAAGAATGTTAAAAACGCTAAAAATAAAAAATTTTCAATCTCATAAACATACATGTCTTGATTTTTCCGAAGGCCTGAATGTGATTGTTGGCGAATCAGACAAAGGAAAGAGTGCGGTATTACGCGCTCTGAGTATGCTTGTAAATAACGATTTTCCCGGATGCAAATATTTCCCGAATTTTATGGGAGACAAAGGAAAAACAGTCGTTGAAGCTATTTTCAATGATTGCAAAGTAAAACTTGAAAAACGCATAAGCAAAGGAAAAACAAAGAAAAAAGTAAGGCTTGGGAGATATATTTTAAACGATATTCAGAAATTTGAGTCATTTGGTATAACAATCCCCGATCTGGTAGAAAACTCAATCAATATAGGACAGATTAATTTTCAAAAACAACACGATCATCATTATCTTGTTCTTGATTCCCCTGGAAACATAGGAAAAGAAATAAACAAAATAATAGATATTGATTTGATAGATCAATGGATATCAAGTTTAAATTCGGAAATAAATGAAAATAGACGGGAGTTAAGACATATTGATGCAAAATCAAAAAACCTTGAAGAAAAACTGAAAAGATATAAAAGACTTGATGAATTCGAAATAATAATCGAAGAGATTGAAAAAATAACGAAAAAAATAACACAATGTGACAAGAAACTTTTGTTGCTTGAAGAATATAATAAAAATCAATCGGAGTTAGAAAAATACAAGGGTAGATTAAAATTTGCAGCTCAGAATATCGAAGAAATAAAAAAATACGATTATGACATAGAAGAGCTGGACTATATTTTAGAAAAGTGCGCGGAATATAAAAAAAATATTTGTAAATTACATGAATCAAAAAAAGAATTAGAATCAAAAATATTGAGTTATAAGAAAAAACTAATACAATTAAAAAAATGTCCTGTTTGCGATTCTGATATTAATGGCGATTTGATAGAAAAAATTTTATTATGAAATTTGTTTGTTTGTCGGATATCCATTTAATCGAAAAGAATCCGGGATGTCGAAAAGACAATCTGGTTGAGGAACAATTTAAAAAGTTAAGTTTTATATTTGATTATGCGAAAAAAAATAATTGCAGAATATTGCAAGCCGGAGATTTTTTTGATAAACCAAGGTCATATTTTTTGCTTGTCAGATTATTTGAAATGAATATGCCGCAAATAATATCAGTCCCAGGACAACACGATATGTACAATAGAAATTTGATGTATAACAATTTTGATATCCTGTCAAAAACCGGATATATAAATTATTGCGGGGGTGGAAATGATATAGAATTTGAAAATATTGTCATTAAAGGATGCCCTTATGGAGCAGAATTACCAAAACCAAGTCAAAACACGAAGAATATTTTGGTAATTCACGCTCCGATTAGGGATGAAGAGCTGTATCCGGGTCATATTTATACAGATGCTCATAAATTTTTAGTAGAAAACAAATTTGATTTGATTGTTTGCGGAGATATGCATAAGAAGTTTTATAGTGATTATGGTGGTAGATATATAGTAAATTCTGGATGCATGAATAGAACAAAACGAGATTTGTATGATCATTCTCCCGGATTTTGGGTTTTTGACTTTGATAAAACACAATTAGAATGGATCGAAATACCACATGAATCAAGTGAAAAAGCGATCGATATGTTTACAGAAATTGAGGACAGAACGGATATTGATTTTTCTATTTCCGCAAAAAATATAAGTTGTTCCGGAATAGATGTTGTGAAAAATTTAATTGACTTGATAAAAAAAATGAAAATAAAAAAAAGAGTTTTAAAAGTTATAGATAACACAATAAAAAAAAGCGAATCCGGCAAAATAGACGGATGGAATGACTTTATAAATGAATGGAAAAAGATGAATGAGAACTCCGAGGACTAAAAGCGAACAAAACATTTTGATGATAAAAAAGTTGATTAACGAAGGCCATACTATAAAATGCGCAATAAAAATCATATTGATGAATAGTGATTGCATTTGCGGGAGCGATAAAAATGCAAAATGATGACAGAGCAGATATAGAAAAAATTAAAATAAATATTGCAATGATTGAAAAAAACATAGCGAAATTAATATATGAATTAGAAAAGTTCGATGTTTCGATAAACGATATTGAAAGTGTGATATCAGAAATAAAATTAAAAAAAGAAAAATTTGTAAAAAAAAGAAATGCGAAAATAGCAAAAGCACACGAAATTGATAGAGAGATAAATGTCCGATTTTAAACAAAATTATCTGAAATATAAAACAGAACGGGATTTTTATAGAAAAGAGTTAAAAAATGTGAACAAAAGCAAAAAAAGATTAAAACGTAATATTAAAGAGGAAAAAGATGTTTTGCTTATATTTCAAGAAGTCGCTGCGAAAACACAAACAAAATTTACAGAAACTGTTGAAAAATTGGTAACAATGGCTCTTCAGGATGTTTATGATAAAAATTTCAGATTTAAGTTGATTTTGGAGAGAAAGAGGAGTAAAATAGAATGCAGACCAACAATAAAGGAGGGAAAATTTGAATACGATTTAAAAACAGAGAAAGGCGGAGGTCTTATCCCAATTATCTCAATTGCCATGAGGATAGTTTTGTGGCAATTAATGCCAAATAGAACACGTAATATTTTTATATTGGATGAACCTATAAAATGCAATCTTGGCGGAGAAATGATTTTGAAAACTTTTGCAATGTTAAAATCAATTTCTGAAAAAATGGGTGTTCAGATAATCTTGGTAACACATCATGAGGATTTGAAAGATATTGCGGACAAAGTTTTTGAGGTTAGACAAGAAAACGGGATTAGTTATATAACGGAGATATAGGAGGATTAAATGAAAAAAAATGAAAAAGAAAAAGAAGGATTGAGAAACGGGACACACAAAAAATGTCCGGTATGTAAGACGGTTGAATCAAAAATAAATTGGAATTATTATCCTGACACAAATAACTGGCAGTGTATACATTGTGGAGTAAGTCATATTGATCCTGATGCTGTAAAAATTATAAAATTATATAGCTTGGTGGATCAATGTCAGGATTCTCAAAAAGTTGTTGAAGATATGGAAAAAATCGCAAAAGAAAGAAATATAAGATTTACAACGAAAATGGCGGATTGGTTGTATACGGAATTAAAGAAGCGAGAAACAAAAGAAAAAGAAATTTGTATTGATGATCAGATATTTAAAAATTGGCCATTTGTAATAGAAAAAGTTATTTTGAAATGTTATGGTAGTACAAGAGCCATGACAGTTATAGATGTGGAAACAAATATAGAATATGCGCTTAATGGCATCGCTAAGAATTATATGGAAAAAGGTCACGATTTTGAGCTAATAGATTCGATTTGGAGAGACGATATTGAAAATGGTTATAAAATTTCGCTATCTCCGGTTATTGCTTATGTGGAATCTTTATACGAGCAAAATTTTACGAATAATGATGAGGAATAAAAAAATGGCGATACCAAAATACAGAAGATGTATTTGGAATGTTACAAGAAAACAATATAGTGCATTTAAGCCGATTTGTCGCTGGCCTGATAGTATTATGATGAGTCACAAAATACCACCACATGTTTTTATAAAAGTTGATGAAACCAATTCTGAGGTTTGCAAAGTATGCAAAGCGTTTTGTGATGAAAAAGATGGTTAAAAAATAATATAAAAAAGGAGAGAAAATGAAATATAATGAATTTCTTGAAACGAAAAGTTATTTTGATAAGCCATCCGGGTTTGAACCAAAAAAAACAAATGATAAGTTATATGATTTTCAAAGGGATTCCGTTAAATGGGCTATTCGAAAGGGCAGGAGTACATTGGCTTTTGCTCCTGGGCTTGGTAAAACCCCGTGCCAACTTGAATGGATACAGCAATGTATAGAAAATACAAACAAACCTGGGCTGATTTTTGCTCCATTGGCTGTATCGAAACAAACTGCAAGAGAGGCTGAAAAATTCGGTTATCCGAAAGCAAATATTTGTAACGATATGAAAGATGCGAAAAAAGGTATAAATATTACAAATTATGAAAAAATGGAGAAGTTTGATTTTTCAGCATTTCCACAAATTGTTCTTGATGAATCAGGCATTTTAAAGCATTCGACGAGCAAAACAAGGAATTGGTTTACCAAACAATTAACTGGGACTCAATATAAATTGATGTGTTCGGCTACCCCTTGTCCTAATGATTATACAGAAATAGGCAACCATGCTGAAGCGCTTGGTGTTATGAAATTGAAAGAAATGCTTTCAATGTTTTTCGTTCATGACGGAGGCGATGTTTCAAAATGGAGACTACGAGGATATGCGAAAGATGAAAAATTTTGGCAATGGCTTTCCTCTTGGATGATTATGATGCAATTGCCATCGGATTTGGGATACGATGACAAAAGATTTGTTTTGCCAAAGTTAAATAAAGAGTTTGTTGTTGTAAAAACAAAACACGATTGGACAAAAGACGGATTTTATACTACGGGGAAAAAGGCTTTGAATGAGAGAAGAAAAGCAAGAAGGAACACCATAAAAGAAAGAACGATTGAAGCAAAAAGAATAATAGACGAAAATCCTGATGAAAACTGGCTCATATGGTGCGGGTTGAATGCTGAAGGAACAGAACTTGCAAAAGAACTTGATGCTGTTGAGGTTGCCGGAAGACATAGCGACAGACATAAAGAGGAAACCGCCATAGCTTTTCAAAAAGGACAAATTAAAAGACTTGTATCAAAACCGTCAATATTCGGATATGGGTTGAATTTTCAAAAACATTGCAATAATCAGATTTTTGTAGGTCTTTCTGATTCATGGGAGGAGCTATATCAGGCTGAAAGAAGGATATGGAGATTTGGACAAAAGAAAGATGTAAATTCTTTTATTGTTATATCCGATCAAGAATCTTGCGTTTTAGAAAATATTAAAAGAAAAGAAGAACAAACTATTGAAATGTTTAATAAAATCATTGAAAACACAAAAGATATAACGAGTAAAAATTTGGATAAAACAAAAAAAACAGAAACTCTGTATAATCCGATTTTTAAAATGGTATTGCCTAATTTTATTTAAGTTTTTGGAGGTTATTATGGATAAAAAATTTTTCTATAACTCGTATATATTCGGATATCCTGAAAAATACTATCCTGAAAAATTAGAAAAACCAAAAGTAAAAGGGAAGGATACAAGGAATGGAAGATTTGTTCTTGTTTGGTCGAATGATAAGGAAAAAGAATATTACATGAAAATCTTGGGGATAGATGGGAAAAAAGTTATATATTCGTTTTCTGAAATGAATAAGGAGAAAAAATGAAATTTTTCATACCTACATACAACAGATACGATACAATTTCTACACATAAAATTTTTCCAAAAGCAAAAATAATAGTGCATAACAAAGAACAATACGATTTGTATCGTTCCAA
>Ga0180438_10000579_pt1 | contig 69282 bp, 57 predicted proteins | sample SS_ome_12_FD_132455 | JGI IMG/M metagenome (GOLD analysis project Ga0180438, IMG submission 132455) | Hypersaline lake sediment archaeal communities from the Salton Sea, California, USA - SS_3_D_2 metaG | ecosystem: Environmental > Aquatic > Non-marine Saline and Alkaline > Hypersaline >...
CCACCATTGTGGGCGGTAAAGGCGACACGAAAGCCATTAAAGGACGCATCGAGCAGATCCGGGTTGAGATCGATAAGAGCACCAGTGATTACGACAAAGAGAAACTGCAGGAGCGCCTGGCGAAACTCTCCGGCGGAGTTGCAATCATCCGGGTTGGAGCAGCCACAGAAACCGAACTCAAAGAGAAAAAACACCGCGTTGAGGATGCCCTTTCTGCGACCCGTGCAGCCGTCGAAGAGGGGATTGTCCCCGGCGGTGGCGTAGCACTCATTAATGCAGTGCCTGCCCTCGAGAAATTGAAGGTTGAAGGGGACGATGCCCAGATTGGCGTTAATATTGTCCGCCGCTCACTTGAAATGCCGCTGCGCAAGATTGCAGAAAATGCAGGTAAAGACGGTTCCGTGATTCTGGAAGGCGTCCGACGCGCTCAGAAAGAAAATGACAATAACCGGATTGGTTATGACGTTCTGAAGGAGGAGTATCTCGATATGGTCGATGACGGCGTTATCGATCCGGCAAAGGTCACCCGCGGCGCCTTGGAAAACGCGACCTCCATCGCCGCCATGATCCTGACCACCGAGGCTCTGATTACAGATATCCCCGAAGAAAAGAAGATGCCGGCAGCCCCGCCGATGCCCGATTATTAAAATTAGATTTTCATTCAATAAAACCCGGTTATAGCCAGCTGCACCTAGGGCAGCAAACTGGCATAAAACCGGGTTTTTTTTAAATTCATTTCGCACAAAATTCTTTGACAAATAATTATAACCATGCTAAAATGCGCCGGATTAACAAGGAGGTTGGAATACCGGCCGGTTATCTCCCGGCCTCTCAGTGATATCATACTGCGATTAAATATTTCGTAGCTAAACAAAGATTGCAGAGTGTACATGCTTGCAGCATAAAAAAATTCAAACCCCGGCCGGAATAATTCTGGCGGGGTTTTTTATTGATTAAAGGAAACAATGAGTGACAAAAAACTAAGAATAATCCCCCTGGGAGGATTGGGGGAAGTAGGCAAAAATATGATGGCCTACGAGTACGGCAAGAATATCCTCATCGTCGATACAGGCTTGATGTTCCCTGAGAACGACATGCTTGGAATCGATTACATCATTCCGGATTTTGATTACCTGATGGATAAACTCCACTGGGTGCGCGGCATTGTGGTAACCCACGGTCACGAGGACCATACCGGCGCGATCAACCATATCCTGGAACATTTGGAAGCCCCGATTTACGCGACCAGACTGACCGCAGGTCTCCTGGAGGTAAAACTTTCACGAGGTAAAATGACCGACAGGGCGGATATAAATACGGTAAACGCTGGCGAAGAGGTTAACATCGGACCATTTAAAGTCGAGTTCTTCCACGTGTGCCATTCAATACCGGACGGCGTTGGGCTGGGTATCACAACTCCCGCCGGACTGGTGGTTCACTCCGGCGATTATAAATTCGACCATACTCCAGTTGACAGCTGGCCCACAGATTACGCCAAATTGGCTGATTTTGCCGATCGCGGTGTACTGGCGCTGCTGGCAGATTCGACCAATGCAGACCGCCCCGGATGGACGCCCTCCGAAAGGGTAATTGACCCGGCACTATCGGAAGTCTTTCGCACCGCCGGAGGCCGGATCATCATCGCCAGTTTCGCCTCCTTGATATCGCGCATGCAGCAGGTCGCAAACGCAGCGGTTCAGCACGGCCGTAAAATGGCGTTCTTCGGGACCAGCATGAAGGAAAACGCCAAAATGGCCCGCAAACTGGGTTACCTGGATGTACCCGATTCCACCTTGATCAGCCAGGAACAGGCCCTCAATATGAAACCGCACGAGGTAGTTTTGATGTGCACCGGGACACAGGGAGAGCCTGCTTCGATCCTGGGCAGGTTATCCATGGGATCAAACCGCCAGTTCGATATCGTGCCTGGTGACACAATTGTGCTTTCTTCACACCCAATCCCGGGCAATGAAGAGATGGTTTACCGGACGATAAACCGCCTGTTCCGGCGCGGGGCGAACGTGATCTATGAAGATATTGCTCCGGTTCATGTGTCCGGACACGCCAGCCAGGAGGAGATGAAACTGCTGATGCATCTCGTTCAACCAAAATTCTTCATTCCGATTCATGGCGAACTGCGCCACCTCAAGCAGCACGGTCAGATTGCCCGCGCTGTCGGCATTCCTGACCAGAATATAGCTGTAATCGAAAATGGTCAGGTGGTCGAATTCCAGGATGGAAAAATGAAACTGGCGGAGAGGATCCCCGGCAGATATGTTTTTGTGGATGGCGCCGGGGTTGGCGATATCGGTCCCAGTGTGGTGCGCGAAAGAGAAGCGCTCGCCAGGGATGGCTTTGTGCTGGTAAATCTGGTTATGGACCAGGATTCGTGTAAGCTGATCGAAAAGCCTGAGATTATTACGCGCGGGTTTATTTTTGCTCAGGAAGAAGAAGATCTGCTTGAAGAGACCCGTAAACTGGTTGAGGAACGCGTCCACTGCCAGGACGGCAACCTCCAGAAGGACCTGGAGCAGTCAATTAAATCGTTTTTATACAGCCGCACCAAGCGCCGGCCAATGGTTTTTATTACAATGACCACTACCTGAAATGCCCGTGTTTATCTCCTGCGCCGGCGCCCTGAACGGAATATCGACCACATCAGCCAGATACCAAGTACGCTCATAAAGAAAAAGGCGAAAAGTATCACCCAGGTTATGGTCCTCCATGGCCAGGTCAGGTCGATATTTGGGATGAGCAGCGCCAGGGCGACAATAAACGCTGCCACCAGCACTCCAAAAATAATCCGGTTGGCAGCCCGGTCAAGGCTGTCGACCGCCTCCCCCAGTTCACGCACATCCACGTCGATGCCGAATTCGCCCCGCTCAAGCTGGCTGAGTACATTCGATGTCTGGCGCGGGACGTTGCCGACAAAGTCAGCCCAATCAGTCGCCATTCGCAGCAGCGACGGCCCCCAGGTTGATGGAAGAACAATCTGCCGGATCAACTTCCCCAGGTAGGGTCGGGTAGCCGACAGCATATCAAAATCCGGGTCCAATCGCAGACCCACCCCCTGCATAACCATGATTGTTTTGATCAACTGCAGGTAATCGCTTGGTATCTTAAGTTTATGTTTGTATATCACAGGCTCGAGGCTGTTCATTACTTCTGAAACCGGTATGTCCTGGATGGGTAACCCGTAGTATCGCAAGAGGATCCTTCGGAGTTCTTTCGCAAGCGTAATCCGGTCAACCCGGGAATTGGCGATCCCCATCCGGACTAACTGGTCAACAATTCCCACTGTATCCCTCTGGACAACCAGGATCAACAGGCGCGCCAGCCCTATCCGGTCACTGGTTTCGAGGCGCCCCACGGTGCCAAAATCGATCACACCGATGATTTCACCCGGCAAAATCAACAGGTTGCCGGGGTGCGGGTCAGCATGGAATAACCCATCCTCCAGGACCTCTTTAAGCACAAACCGGGCGGAAGTGTTAGCCAGGTTCTTTCGGTCATATCCCGCCGCATCCATCGCAGATGTGTCATCTATTTTTATGCCGGAAAAACGTTCCATCACCAGCACTCGCCTGGTTGAAAAGTCCCAGAATATCCTGGGTACTTTCAACCTGGGTTCATTTGAAAAATTCTCCCTGAACTGGTCGGCGCTGCGGCCTTCCCTTTTGAAATCGAGTTCGCCGCGCAGATTGTTTGCGAATTCCTCGGCAAAATCCACCGCCTCAAAACGTTCGCCAACAGCGGTACGCTCCTGAGCTAACTGCGCAAAATCCTGTAAGATGTCCAGATCAACATTAACCACTCCCTCTATATCTGGCCTTAATACTTTAACAACGACCTCTTTTCCCTCCGGCAGGACCGCAAAATGCACCTGCCCAAGGGAAGCAGCCGCAAACGGCTTCGGATCAAAATAGGCAAACACCTCATTTATCGGAGACCCCAGTTCGGTCTCAATCACCCCCCTGATCGCCTCCCAATCCGAAGGGGGCACCTGGTCCTGCAGCAGGCGAAGTTCATCAATAAACTCCGGCGGAAGTAAATCCGCCCGGGTGCTCAGCACCTGGCCGACTTTGATAAATGTCGGGCCTAATTCCTCAAGCGCCAATCGAAGTCGTTTTGCATTCGAAAGCTCACCTTCGATTGCCGGGCGGCGGCGCAATAACCGCCTGGGTATGTTTAACCGCTCGCTTATCCCCAGCTGGGCAAGCGCTGCGCCAAACCCGTAATCGACCAGTATCCCAGTTATCTGGCGGTAACGCCTTAAGTGTCGGGGGCCGAGGTGCATTATTTTCAGGCCTCAGGCGAAGACATCCCCGCCGCGCATCCTTTTGATCACTTTTGAGCCTTCCACCGCAAAAAACACGAGCGAACTCGCAGCTAAACAGATTAACATATCCTGCGCAGATAAAGGCTCAGTTTTGAATACCTGCTGAAGAAACGGGACATATATTAACCCGAGCTGGAGCGCAAACCCCAGCGATACCGCGCCTATCATCAGCCTGTTAGCAAAAATTCCGATTTTGAATATTGAGTCTACAAAGGAACGGGTTGCGACAGCATTGCCCATCTGTGCGAACACCAGGGTGGTAAATATTATCGTCTGCCACGGTCCGTCTGGGTCCCGTAGCCAGTATATATAACCTGCAACCAGTGAAATCAACCCCATCAGGATCCCAATCCAGATGATCTGGGTTCCGAGCCCGCGGCTGAAAATACTCTCCTTCGGAGAATAGGGCGAACGGTTCATTATGCCCCGCTCGCCTTTCTCTTCAGCCAGTGCCAAACCGGGCAGACCGTCTGTAACCAGGTTGATCCAGAGAATCTGCAGTGGCAACAGCGGAAGAGGCATACCCAAAAATGGTCCTATCAGCATCAGAAATAACTCCCCGGTGTTGCTGGAGAGAGTATATTTGATAAATTTGCGTATGTTATCAAAGATCGTCCTGCCGGCTTCAACAGCCGAGACTATCGTTGTGAAATTGTCATCAAGCAGAATCATATCAGAGGCTTCTTTGGAAACGTCTGTTCCGGTTATCCCCATTGCGACACCAATGTCCGCCCGTTTTAACGCCGGCGCGTCATTCACTCCGTCCCCAGTCATAGCAACAATCTCGCCTTTACTCTGCAGGGCTTTGACAATGTCCAGTTTGTGCTCAGGCGCAACCCGGGCATATACCGACACATCCTCAATAATATCCACCAATTCAGCCTCTGGCATCTCTGCCAGTTCTGTTCCCGATAGATATCTCTCGTTCTCTGTGATACCCAGATCTTTTGCTATTTGAACTGCTGTGAATGGATGGTCGCCTGTAATCATGATCGGGCGGATGCCGGCGGTTCTTGCCGTTGCCACTGCCCGTTCCACCTCCGGGCGGGGTGGGTCCATCATCGCCACAAGTCCAACGAATATCCCATCCTTCTCAACCATTTCTTCCCCTTCAGGCAGATCCGGGCAGTCACATATCCGGATTGATACCCCCAGAACGCGCTGCCCCTGTTTGGCAAACTCCATGTTGGCCTCTTGAATCCTTGAATACATTAACTCATCCAGGGGTACAAACTCATTATTAACCAGCACACGCTCACAGATTCCAAGCAGGCTGTCAACCGCCCCTTTTGTCAGCATGATATAAGGCGCATCTCTCCAGGGCAGGTCAGATTGTTTCACAACAGGACTCATCTTGTGCACTGTTGTCATCCGTTTGCGTTCTGATGTAAACGGCACCTCATCCACCCGCGGCCACTCTTGCTCCAGTTCATCTTTATCAAAACCGAGCGCCTTTGCCGCCAGCAGCAGTGCGCCTTCCGTTGGATCTCCAATCGCCCGCACGACGCCGTTTGAATCGGTTTCAAGCACAGCATCATTGCATAAAGCCCCTGCCCTCACCAGCACGCTCAATGCGCTCAGGTGCGGGTCAGCATCCTCAGTAATTAATCGAGCCCTTACCAGTCTACCCCGCCGGTCAAGGAGCGTCTCCAGGTCCTCCGTATTCCCGGCAACATCAAGAATCGTTACAGTCATCCGGTTTTCCGTCAGCGTACCGGTCTTGTCTGAACAGATAACGGTAACCGAACCAAGCGTTTCGACGGCTGGCAGTTTTCGGATCAGGGCATTACGCCCAAGCAGCCTTTGGGAGCCAAGCGCCAGTGTTATCGTCACCACCGCTGGCAGGCTCTCAGGAATCGCGGCTACCGCCAGGCTAACACCTGTCAGGAAGAGCTCTTCTATATCTTCTCCCCGGAAAAGACCGCTAGCTACAACGATGGCAATGATGACCAGTGCCACCAGGGCAAGGGTTTTTCCCAGATGAGCGAGCCTTTTCTGGAGGGGTGTTTTTTCATCCCCTACCCCCTGAATTAAATCAGCGATTTTTCCCAGTTCGGTGTTCATTCCGGTCGTTGTTACAACCGCGCTGGCCCGGCCGTAGGTAACAACCGTGCCCATATAGAGCATATTGAACCTGTCTCCCAGCGGCACGCCCTCCTCCATAATTACAGCAGGGCTTTTTTCGGCCGCTTCAGATTCCCCGGTCAGGGCAGATTCCTGAACCTTTAAATTCTTGGTATCCACAACCCGGCAGTCTGCCGGCACCAGGTTCCCGGATTCCAGCAGGATAATATCGCCCGGGACCAAATTGGTTGACAGTACCTCTGAAATTCTCCCGTCCCGACGCACCCGAACCTTTGGAACAGCCATTTTTTTCAATGCCGCCATTGCCTGCTCGGCTCGATTTTCCTGGGTGAAACCAAGAACAGCGTTCAGAATGACGATTGCCATTATGACGGCAACATCCACCAATTCCCCCAGCAGGCCAGAGATGATTGCCGCAATGACCAGAACAATTATCATAATTTCTGTAAACTGGTCCAGCAAAATCCGCCACTTGCTTTTCCTGCCGCGCTCCACCAGTTCATTGGGGCCAAATTCAGCCAGTCTCTGCTGCACTTCCGTGCTGGTGAGACCGCTTACCTGATTTGTCCCCAGTTTCTGGATTGTCTCCTCTGTTGTTAATTGATACCAGTTCATGATCGTTTTCTTCATTGTTTAAATAATACCCAAAAAATCTACTTTTCCCTTTTAGATTGAGTAACTGTAATTATTATGTTCAGATTACGGTTCAACCAAATCCCGGGGTGTCTCCAGCGCCAGAACCACCAGAGAGAAGGGCTGGGCGCGAATGACAGAACCTGTCGCCGGCCGGGCATCTGACCAGCTGTAAAAATCGTCCGGGGAGTCACAGGATGTGTCAATTATTCTTCTCCACCCGTCCCGGGTCCCGTTCGACACCGGAGGTATTTCAAAATCAAGCACACCTGAATAAGCGTTTATTACCAGGTGAAATCGCTCACGGCGCGCCTGAACCGTAAACGCCAGGCTGTGGGAATTATATCCCCAATCCGGTTTACCCAGTTTAACCCCATGCCACTCAATATGAGCCTGATGCAGGAATTCCGTAAGGCTCAGCCCGTGATCCTCGTTAAAAAACTCCAGGTTGCGTCGGACTCTTATCAGCCGCCGCACAAACCTGTGGATATCAGCATGTTTTTCCAGCATTGTCCAATCAAGCCAGCTTATCTCGTTGTCCTGGCAGTATGCATTGTTATTTCCATTCTGGGTTCGGCGCATCTCATCGCCCATCAGCAGCATCGGGACCCCGAGCGACAGCAGGGTGATTGCCAGAAAATTCTTGACCTGACGGTTGCGCCGCGACTCAACTTCCGGGTCGCTGCTGGGGCCTTCAATCCCAAAATTCCAGCTGAAATTCTGGTCTGTGCCGTCTTTGTTTCCCTCTCCATTGAACTCATTATGCTTGCGGTTGTAAGAAACCAGATCATTTAAAGTAAAGCCGTCGTGGCAGGTGATAAAGTTGACGCTCTGCTCCGGCTCCCTGCCCTCATGTTCATAAATATCCGGGCTGCCGATAAACCGGGATGAAAACTTTTCAGCCATCCCGGGATCGCCGCGCATAAAACTGCGCACATCATCTCTGAACATGCCGTTCCACTCTCTCCACCTGTCGCCAATAAATGTTCCCACCTGGTATAAACCAGCCGCGTCCCATGCTTCCGCGATCAGTTTTGTCCCCGCAAGGATTGGATTTGTTTCAATCTCCCACAGCACAGGCGGGTTAGCGAGCGGCTTCCCGGTTCCATCCCTGGATAATATGGAAGCAAGGTCAAACCTGAACCCGTCCACATGCATCTCCTCCACCCAGTACTGCAGGCTGTCAACAATCAAGCGGCGGACCACTGAATGGTTGGCGTTAAGGGTGTTACCGGTTCCGCTGAAATTAGCGTAACGGGATTTATCCGCCTCGAGAATGTAATAAACACCATTTTCCAACCCCCGAAAGCTGAAAGTCGGCCCTTTTTCATCAATTTCAGCAGTGTGGTTGTAAACGACATCCAGAATAACTTCAATCCCTGCCCTGTGCAGCGCCTTTACCATATCCCGAAACTCATCCAGCGCTTTAAGAGGTTTTTTTTTGGAACAGTAACCGCAGTGGGGGGCAAAAAATGAGACCGGGGAATAGCCCCAGTAATTCGTCAAACCCTGGGGCGCCTCGAGCTCATCAAAATGCAGAACCGGCATAAGTTCAACTGCGGTAATGCCCAGGTTTTTCAGGTATGGGATTTTTTGAATCAACCCCAAATACGTGCCTCTCAGCCCGGGATCAACCCCCGAACTAGGATGCTGTGTGAATCCCCTGACATGCATTTCATAAATCACAGTTTGCGCAAATGAACGCTGGATGGGCGCATCCCCTTCCCAGTCATACCCGCTCAGGTCAGCCACGACATTTTTCATGGCGTATGCCGCGTTATCCCCCGGCTTAATGGCTGCCTCCCGGTTATAACGGTCTGGAACTGCGATCGCCTTACCGTAAGGGTCCAGCAGCACTTTCTCGCTGTCAAACCGCATCCCGTTTTTCGGTTTATAAGGTCCAAAGACCCGGTATCCGTATATCTGTCCGGATTTGATTCCCGGCACAAACACGTGCCAGTAATGGAACGTGCGGTTTTTCAGCGGGTCCAGTTGAATAACGCGATCCGGTCCTTCGTCATTGCGATCGGTAAACAACAACAGCTCGACTGACTTGCTCGATTTCGAATACAGGCTGAAATTAACCCCTTCCGGGCTGACTGTTGCGCCAAGCGGGAAACTCTTGCCAGGCGAGATTCCAGAAGTTTGCTGAAATCGTTTCTTGGATTTATCGGCCATAGTGTAAATTCATCATTGATTTAAATGTATTCTGGGGGTAAAAACCGGGCCGGTCTGGTTTCTTACCAAAGGGGTGGTTCCGCTGGCGGGTGACTCAGGTCAATGATTTCAAGTTTATTGGTACCGCCCACCCCTCCTGCGCCTGATCCCTGAGTAAGCAGAACCAGTTCGCCTTCGATCTCACATTTCTGGCGCAACTGCCGGGCGTAAATCTCCCAGTTTTCCGGTTTTTCTGGCTCAAGAACAGGATACACTCCGTACGAAAATTGTAATCCCTGGCAGGTTGATTCGTTTGGACTCACCGCAATAATCCAGACTGGGGGTCGAAACCGGCATATCCGGCGGGGCGTGCTCCCGCTCAGGGTCGGGGTAATCAACAAGCTCGGCTCCAGCTTATTGATGCTGTAATTTATGGTGAGCGAAATTAAATCAGCATCGCTGATTTCACCGCGGATTTTCTCACCCTGCAGTATTCGATCGAGGTCCTCGTTCTTTACGCTTACCTCTGTTGTAGTGGCGATACATGCCATAACATTCACTGCTTCAACTGGAAAATTACCTGTCGCGGTTTCTCCAGACAACATAACACAATCGGTGCCATCCAGGATCGCATTGGCAACATCGGTCGCTTCAGCTCTAGTGGGTCGGGTATGGGTTACCATCGATTCCAGCATGTGGGTTGCGGTGATTACAGGTTTTCCAGAAAGATTTGCTTTACGGATAATATACTTCTGGGTAACAGCGATCTTTTCAATCGGTATCTCCACTCCCAGGTCGCCGCGGGCGACCATTATCCCATCCGCTGCATCCAGGATATCTTCAAGATTATCAACTGCCATGGCCCGTTCGATTTTAGCGATAATAAACGGGAAATAGTTCAGTTCTTCCGCAGCCCGGCGTAATGTTTCTATATCCGAGCGTTCCTGTACAAATGACTGGCTGACAGCGTCCAGGCCTTGCTCGGCAGCGAACTGCAGGCATTCCCGGTCCCGTTCTGTAAACGCCTGGATGCCCAGTTCTATTCCGGGCAGGTTGATTCCTTTATGAGAGCGCAGTTCATCCCCAACCTCCACCCTGCAGCGGATTTCTTCATCCTCCACTTCGAGGACAACCAGCTGGATGAAACCGTCATTTAAGAATATCCGGTCTCCGGGTTTTACCACTCCTGGCATATTCGCAAAACTGACCGAAAAACGGCTGCTGTCCCCGACTATCTCCCCGGTCTGCAGCACCACTTCCTGGCCGCGCACAAGCCGGACCGGCTCTTTAACCAACCGCCCTATCCGCATCTTTGGTCCTGGCAAATCCGCCATCACTGAAACCCGCCGCCCGCTTGCTTCCGCAGCCGCCCGTATGTTGGCAATGATCTCCCGGTGGTTGTCAAAATCGCCGTGGGCGAAATTCAAACGGGCTATATCCATACCCCTGGAGATCATGCTTTCCAGCGTTGATTGTAATTGGGACGCAGGGCCTATCGTACAGATTATTTTGGTTTTCTTCTCAGGCAGTGTGATATGGTCCATTTTCGTCTATTTATTTTCCGTTTTTTTAGTGAAATATCTTTCTCTCAACCTCATTCCACAGATTATGGTAGCGGTAAGAGGCGGCCGAGATCGGGGCAAAGGCAGGCAGCGGCCGGCGCTCTGCCCCCATAACTTCCACCAGCGACAAGTACGGGATCATGCTTCCAAGAACCCCTTCAAATTCACTGTAAATTTCTCTCACAATTTCTTCGTCAGCTCTTTTAAACGGTTTTACCATAGATATAAAGGTTAATATCGAATCCGGATTATAGCCTCTATTCTTCGAGAATTTTACAAACTGGCGGTGGGTCCTGACTGCCAACGTAGCGGGTGTGATTGGCACCAGCAGGTAGTCGGAGGCGTTAAATATATTTTCGGCGATAATGTTTATCGTCGGCAGGCAGTCCAGTATTATCAGGTCATACCCGCTTTCCAGAGGCTCCAGCACTCTTCTTAGGCGCTGCTTGGAACGCCTCAGCCTAGCAAATGTAATGTCAAGGTTCCTGTGGGTAAAATCGGCTGGCAGCAGGTCGAGATTCTCGAAATCTGTTCCCCTAATGCTCCTCCGGATTCGCTCCCCGCCTTTAGCGAAGCCCCGGGAACCCGCCTCCACTTTCGGCTTAATCCTGAAAAAGAAGGTCGCTGAGCTCTGAGGATCCAGATCACATATCAGGGTTTTGTACCCCGAACGCGAAGCCAGGTATGACAAATTAACAGCCGTCACCGTTTTGCCGACCCCGCCTTTATTGCTGTATACTGCCAGGATTGTCACTGTGATACTCTTCCTCTACCGGTTGAAACAGGTCGCCATACAGTATTCTGTTTTTCGGGGATGAAAATTTTTTGTAAACCTTGATAAACTCATCTTTGTATTCCCCCTTGCTTTTCTCAAGCGAGCCAATTAAACAGCCAATCGCCAGAAGAGTCCGGGTATTCGTCCTTTCCCCATCTGCCAGTTCCTGTGAGATATCCATGAGATATCCCACCTGGACGCAAACATCATTAAAATCTCCCAGGTTGTCCTGAAGCCTGCGCAGTTGCTTTAGAAGGCGGGCGATATCACCCGGATCGAAAAGGCTCGCAAAAAATTCAATCAGATAGCGCAGTTTTTTGCAATCAATCCTGAGGCGGTGCAGGTCTGCCTCATCCAGACTTCTTTTTGCAGCGCCTCCCTTCTTTAATACCCGTTCATATCTTTTATAAATGCTCTCCTTAGCCAGTTCATAAACAAGTTTTCCGGCAATCGGGGCATCCTGTGAGTTGGCGGTCTTTTCATCTAAGAATTTTTTATATGCAGCAATCCCGGTCCGGTAATCATCGCTTTCAAGGAAACAGGTAACCGCCCTCAACTCGCTCTGGCGTTTTCCCTTCAAATAAGCGAAAAATGGATCCAGGTCGCTTTTCAAATCTGGCGGCAGGACATCCCTATACTGGTCTTCTTTCAACAAGTAGACATCCAGGTCCCTGAGCGAGTTGGTCAGCTCGCCAAACCGGTCAAATTCTTCCCTGAACCTGGCTGTGCTGTCAGAAGGGAACACCCCTTTCATCTGGGAAAGAGCGGATCTCGCCCGGCGGATTGACACCCGATAATCATGCAGGAACTCGGAATCGATATCCTCTTTGATGCCCGGTTCATTTTTGCGCATCACCTCCAATAAAAACCGTAATATGACCCTGAGTGCATCATCCGAACGCATCTCTCTATCAAGCTGGATATCCAGCCGGGTTGTATATTCTCCCGGTTTTTTCCCGGCTGTCTCCATAAAGGCGTAATACAGATTGCCCCCAGAACCTTCCAGGAAACCCCGCTCTTTGAAGTATTTTTCCAGATTGGCGTAACTTGATTGGTAGCCGCGCAGCGGGATCAACCGGATGTATACGATAAGCTGCCCTGGTTCTGATCCATCACCTTGGAAGGACTCGAAGCGAACCCGGGCGGTTGTTTTTTCGTCTTCATTCAGTACCCGGTACGAATATGCGTCAATCCTCCCGCTTACAGGCTTAAGCATTGCCCGGATTCCGGCAACCGGCTCAAGATGTTCCCGCAGGGTTCCCGCCGGCATGTCCTGTACGAAAGAAGGGATTTCCTGAGCCCCATCGCTCCATATAATTTGACCTTCTTCTAGGTGATACAGGTATAACCAGTCCCCGAATCTGTAAAGCGATAGCGAATGGTTGTATAACCGCCAGTCAAATGTGTCGTAAATATGCAGTTTTACAAATGTTGGATCCTCTTCCTTTAAGAAAAAGATGCTTCCCAGATCAGAAACGAACTTTTCTCTTGTATAGCTCCCCGGGGGGATAAACGAAGACTTTATCAAACCAGCACCTTTCCTGTCGCCGCAACAAAGCGCAGCGTCGGTTTGCCAATAGCCGGGATCATTTCGAAATGCTCTCGCCTGAGTTAATTTTCATTCATCCCATCCAAAGCGACCGAGCAGGGGGACGAATGCAACCGGCAGAACCGTTTCGCAGTCAAATTTAACGCCGGTCCTGATCCAGAGTTCCAGCATCTGGCCACCCCTTCCTCCGACCGGGATAACCAGACGGCCGCCTTCAACAAGCTGATCCAGCAGCGATCGGGGCGCATTCGGAGCAGCGGCGGTTACAAGGATGCCATCGAAAGGCGCTTGCTCCTCCAGACCCTCGGTGCCGTCGCCGATATAGATATGCACATTCGACATCCCCAGTTTTAATAACAACCTCTCGGCTTCTCGCGCCAGTTCTTCATGCCGTTCAATCGTGTGAACTTCTTTTGCCAGATACGACAGTACCGCCGCCTGGTATCCAGACCCGGTCCCTACCTCCAGAACTTTTTCAGCTCCTGTCAGTTCAAGCAGCTGGGTCATCAAAGCGACAATATAAGGCTGTGAGATTGTCTGACCTTGTCCAATCGGAAGCGGTCCATCGCTGTACGCCATGTCAGTATAATCGCCGCCTACGAACATATGTCGGGGTACCCTGCCCATGGCATCCAGCACGCGCCCATCCCGGATATCCCGCCTCCTGAGCTGGTTATCAACCATCCTTAAACGTTCAGCTTTGTAATTGGCTTCCTGGTCCATAATCCGCCGCGCCTTACCCGGCTACCATGCCGCACTTCCTGATAATTGCCCCGAATTGGCTGGTCAAATCCTTCCAGAAAGCAGCATTCTTGACCGGCTAAAAAGGTTTGTAAAGGTTTATCCGCTGTACAATACCATTATAGCGAATCCACAATTTTTCTGGCAACTCCATTTCTGAACAATCAACCGCGAACGCCTCCAGCATCCGGTCATCCACCAAATCCGCCATCTCATCCCATTTCGGGCGGCTGCCAGCCGGGAAAGTCCTTCTGACTGCTGCTCCCGGCGCATCAATTCCCATTGCGGATCAATATTATTCCTTCAGAAAACCAACCCCTCAAATTCGGTTATCGCCCTGCGCCAATTCTCAGGAATTGGAATTGTCGCTGCGCGCTGGTAATCATAGGTTACCAGGACTGTCCTGCCAACCGCGAATTCCTGAACCCCGTCCTGATCCTCAATACTGTACTCCATTATCAGGCTCTTGTTGCCCATACCGGCAACCCGAACCCCAACCCTCACCGCTGTCCCAAAAAGAATTTCCTTTTTAAATGTCAGCTGGGCATCCGCCAGCACAAAACCGATTTTAAAAAAGGTACGCCCATCCCATAATCCCAGGTTAATGATATAGCTGACCCGGGACTGTTCCAAGTAAGTGAAGAATTTTGCATTGTTTACATGACCCTGAGGATCAAGGTCCCCGTAACGGATTTCAATCGGATGGAAAAATTTAAAACCCTCCATAGAATGATTATACACGCCAACATTTTTCACGCAAAGACAACCCTCCCGATCAATCGGGAGGTTATGATTAAGTCTGGATTTTCCTGGGTGCTCTAACCGGCGCCTGAGGTATAATTTGGCGCATGACAGAAGAAGAAAAAAGGGATAACTCGCAGGTTGAGGAGACCTCCAAACCGAAACGAAGACGCTGGATCTGGATAACCCTGATAGGGTTGGTGATCCTGGCTGGAATCGCGATCCTGAGCGCATTTGGCGGATACAGGTCCGGATTGGAAATGCGCCAGTTCGCAGAAGCTACCCAGCGTGTGCAGGTTGTGCAGGAACAATTTGAGCTTGGGATCCAGGATCTTGAACAGGGCGCATTCGATCGCGCCCGCCAGCGGTTCGAATATGTTATTCAATTAGACCCGAATTACCCCGGCGTGACCGATAAATTATCGCAGGTTTTGCTGGAATTGAACACAACCGCGACTCCCACGCTCGCCGCCCTGCCAACCCTTACACCCACACCGGATACTCGCTCCCAGGACGTAAAATTCGAGCAGGCAGAACGTCTTCTGGCGAACAGCGACTGGAACGGGACAATTGAAACGCTGCTGAATCTGCGCAAAGAAAACCCCGACTCCCGGCCGGTTGAGGTTGATGGGATGCTTTTTCTGGCCCTTCGGAACAGGGGTCTGGATAAAATGCTCCTGGAAAATGACCTCGAAGGTGGCCTTTACGATCTTTCTCTGGCAGAACAGTTTGGCCCGCTGGATGCTGAAGCCCTGTCTTTTCAAAAATTCGCTGGTTTATATATTACCGGGGCCAGTTTCTGGGGACTCGATTGGGTTCAGTCAGCCCAGTACTTCAGCCAGGTCGCACCCCATATGCCTAACCTGATGGATGGATCGGGTCTGACCGCTGGGGAAAGATACAAACAGGCTTTGATAGAACAGGGTTACTATCTGATCCAAACTGGAAGCTGCGGAGCAGCTTCCGAGCAGTTCAGAACCGTGCTGTCGATTTATAACGATCCAGCCCTCGAACAGGAGTTTATCGACGCTGTAAATGAATGTAACTTATCTAAAGGTAATCCTTCCTAGAACCAGCCGTAATTATCAGGGGACCCAACAAAAACCGGATCGCCGCTAAAACGGCCCTGAATCGACTTTCCGCTCATGACTGAACCTGGATGGGGACTGCCAGTAGTTTATTTGTTGCATATGCTTGCCACTGTAGTCTCGGTGGGCGGTCTCACCACAATCGTTTTTTTCCTGGCGCCCCTCGCCGGGAAAAAGAAACAGGACCTTGAATTCATATCCTTGCAGCTGAAAATAATGCGCCGTTTGGAAGCGGTTGGATGGTTCTGCGCAGCGCTGCTGGTTGGGACCGGATTGCTGCAAATGAGCGCCAGCCCAAATTACACAGGGTTGCTGGAAATCGAGAACCGCTGGTCAGCCGCCATTCTTATCAAACACCTGTTCTTTTTCCTGATGGTGCTCATGTCTGTTTATTTCAGCCTGGTTACCCTGCCGGGCCTGCGCCGGTCACTTCTAAAAGCGTCAACCCATCCATCAAGCCCGGGTCGCGAACCTGCCCTGGAAAACTTATCAGCGCAGATTGACCGGGCAGGATTATTAATCACCATCGATCTATTGTTTGCCATAATCATCCTGTTTTTTACCGCTATCGCGCGTGTATCCTGATTGGGCAGACTGCGATAATGCACCTCCGTTATTAAACATATACCAATGAGTGAAAACAACCTGCGCCCGTTTGATATACAGCACGACCTGGCTCCTGTTGCGGATCTGGTTGAAACATGTTTTGCCGACACCCTGGACCCGGATGGGAAGCGCTACATCGCCCGGATGCGTTCATCAGCCAGGAATAGAAACTTTTTACGCTGGGCGGCGTTGAATGTTGAAATTCCCAATATTCCTTTCAGCGGTTACGTCTGGGAGCAGGATGGAACGATTGTCGGCAATGCAAGCCTGATCCCATACCGGATCGACGGTCACCCGTCCTACCTGATCGCCAATGTCGCGGTTCACCCGGATTACCGCCAGAGGGGCATCGCCCGCCTCCTGACCCAAAAGTCGATGGAACACGCCAAGCAGAGAGGCGCTCCGGAAATCTGGCTCCATGTTCGCGAGGAAAATGAGCGTGCCGTGGCACTCTACCACTCGCTCGATTTTCAGGAAAGAGCCCGCCGGACCACCTGGATTGCAGAACCCGGGATAGGTCCAGGTCCCGGAGACCCGGATGTAAAAATTGGTACCCCATCCCCGGATCAATGGCTCCAATTGCGGTCGTGGATCGAGTCTAACTTCCCCCCGGAGGTGACCTGGCACCTGCCTCTCTACAAGAATGCACTGCGGCCGGGGATTTACGGAACTTTATTCCGCTTCATCAATAAAGTTCACCTGCGCCAGTGGACAGCCAGCCTGGGAAAGGTTTTATTTGGCGGTTTGTTCTGGCAGGCAACTTCCTCATATGCAGATGCACTCTGGTTAGCCGCGCCGGTTGACGCTGATAACCAGTCAATCCGCTCCCTGCTGATTGCGGCCCAAAAATCCCTTAAATCTGTTCGGACATTGCGGCTGGAATACCCTGCCGGCCAATCAGCAGCCGGAATCCAATCCGGGGGATTCTCCCCACAGCAAACCCTAATATGGATGTCGTACGGTCTGGCAGGGTCCGAGTCTTCGATTTGACTTTCATCCCAACTCGGCGTATACTTGTCCTACTGGAGAAACCGTCTTGCGAGGATTGATTTTAAAAGCGAAACTTGCACATGGCAGATAAAAGGCACGCGCGGCGCGTGCCTTTTTTTATAATTCGTCAGGGTTCCTTCCTGGCATTTTATTTATTAATGATAAATTCTAAAAGAGAAGCGACCCGCAAATTTCTCAAAAAATAATTAACAATCCTTTGGAAAGGAGATCAAAATCGATGGATTATGGAATGATTGGAAAAATAGAAAAGGCGAAGCGCTACGCCGAACAGCGCGACCGCATCAGGATTGATTCTCTTCAGGTTACTTTCGTGGGTCAAAACAATGACCATATTGTCAAACTCCAGGATGGCGAATGGGCCTGTGATTGTGATTTCTTTCAAACCCGCCAGCGCTGCAGCCACACCATGGCGCTGGAAATTGTTTTCGAAGGCATGCTCCCGGAAGGGGCGGCCCTGGCGTAAACGCATCCGTTCATTCTGTTAGATCGTTATTAATTCTTAAAGCGCAGTTTCACCCGTGAAATTGCGCTTTTTATATCGGGCGCCTTAAAAGGATTAGCGCCGCCCTGAATTTTTAAAGCGGCAACAACTGGGATAAAATAAAATCGAACCTATACCTTTCCAGCGATAGATAAAGCAGTTCAAATTAATGAGAGAATGAATGCTTCAGGGATTGGAATGGAAGAAAATACTGGGATCATTGCCGTTATTCCGGCTTACAACGAAAGCTTTCGTATCCAGGAAGTAATCCGTTCGGCTTTCAAATTCCTGCCGGTCCTGGTGGTTGACGATGGATCAACTGACGACACTGCCGGGGTCTCCAGATCTGCCGGGGCTCAGCTTATTGAGCAATCCCCCAACCTGGGCAAAGGCGCTGCTCTGCGGGCAGGTTTTTCCCACGCCATGTCTGCCGGCTATCAAGCAGCCGTCACCCTTGATGCGGATGGCCAGCACGACCCCAATGACATCCCCTTGTTTCTCAATAGCTACCGCGAAACCAGAAGTGATCTTATTATCGGAATGCGTGATTTCAGCGACATGCCGCTGACCAGGAGGCTGGCGAACAGCCTCGGACAGCTGTCATTTTCCTGGGCTGTTGGGGAGTGGGTCCCGGATAACCAGTCCGGTTTCAGGCTTCTGAGCGGCCGGTTGATGGAGGCGATGCTCTCCAGCACTGAAAGCGGATTTGAATTTGAAGTTGAAATGGTTGTGCGTTGTCTCCAGATGGGATTCCACCTTGAATGGGTGCCTGTACAGACCATTTACACCGGCGGGGGCAGCCATATTAAACCGCTCAAGCACATCAAAGAATTCACCAGGATGGTTATAAAAACCCGCCGGATGCGGGATACATTTCAGTATAAGCCAGAATAACGCCTCAATGCAGGTCCACCTTCACACCCATTCTTACTACTCTTTCCTGGAAGGCGTAATTTCGCCGGAAGGACTGGTCCAGGCAGCCGTAAAGGTGGGTATGCAGGCGCTCGCCCTGACCGACCACCGCTGCCTGAGCGGGGCGATCGAATTTTACGACGCCTGTTTGCAGTCTGGAATAAAACCAATCCTCGGGCTCGATATCGATATCAGCCTACCCGGGTCGCTATCCTCGCTCTCCCAGGCCGCATCTTCTGGCAGGCTCACGCTGCTGGCAGAAAATGACGCCGGCTGGTCCAGCCTGTGCCGCCTGAGCAGTCTGCTCCAGAGTCAACCTGGCGGCGGCTCCGAGGCGCTTCTGGACCTGGAAGACCTGAATAACTGTTCAGCGGGACTGCTCTGCCTGGCAGGCGGGACGGACGGCATCTCAACCAGCCTGGCGCTTGCAGGGGACGAGGGCGCAGCTCTAAAATGGCTGGCAGGGCTGGGAGAAATATATCCCGGCCGCCTGTATATCAAGCTGGAAAAACACGCTGGCATTGGGGAAACTGGCGTGGATAAACTGGCCAGGCTCGCAAGGCAGGCGGCCATCCCCTGCACCGTTTCTCACAACGTCTACTACATTGATAAGAACCAGTCAGAACAGCAGCGCCTCCTGGCATCAATCCGGCTGAATAAACCGCTCAGCCAGGTCATTCCGCTTGACCTACCGCCGCCTGAAGCCCATTTTCTAACCGCGGCTGAGATGGAGCAGCGTTTCTACCATCACCCGCAGGCGCTCTTAACAGCCTCCGAAATCGCAGAGCGCTGCAGCCTGAAACTCCCCCTGGGCGAAGTCAAATTCCCGGAGATCACCCTTCCAGAAGGACTGACCCCCATCCAGGTGCTGCGCCAGAAGGCTGAAAAGGGTGCATGCCATAAATACGGGGGGATAACAGCTGAAATTAAGGACCGCCTTGATCACGAAATCAGGGTCATCGATGAACTGGGTTTCGCGCCTTTGTTCCTGATCATGGAGCGGGTTATCGAGTTCGCCCGCAGCAAAGGGATCCCCACAGCCTCGCGCGGTTCCGCTTCATCGTCGCTGGTCGCCCATTGCCTGGGGATAACCGATCCGGATCCGATCCGCCTCAACCTGTACTTCGAACGCTTTTTAAACCCCGCCCGCCAGACGCCCCCCGATATCGATACCGACCTGTGCTCCAACCGCCGGGATGAGGTGATCCGCTTTGTCTACGAACACTTCGGCTCCGAGCGGGTTGCGATGGTGTGCACAATCAACCGCTTTCGACCGCGCTCGGCTCTGCGCGAAGCCGCCAAAGCGCATGGGCTGTCCCAATCAGAAACACGGAAACTGGCCGACCAGATCCCCCACTTCTGGTACAGGTCCTCGAGCGCCGGGGGCGGGGATGAGCCCTATGCTGAACTGTACAGCAGGTACACATCAGAGCGCCACCGGGTGATTTTCAAAGATGCGCGCAGTCTTCTCGGAATCCCGCGCCATCTCTCCATCCATCCGGGCGGGGTTGTGATCACACCCGGACGTCTGGATGAGATCACCCCAACCCAGGTGGCAGGCAAAGGGGTGGTCATCAGCCAGTTTGACCTCGAATCGATCAAGAGGCTCGGACTGGTCAAAATCGACCTGCTTGGGATCCGCGGCCTCTCAGTTCTGGGCGAGGTGTCGAACGCCCTGCTGGAGCAAAACAAAACCCAAAAAAGGTCCGCTCTCGAACTGCTGGACGGGATTCCAGAGGATGACCCCGAAACCGCCGCTACAGTCGAACGCGGCCGCACAATCGGTTGTTTTCAGATTGAAAGCCCCGGCATGCGCGCCACCCTAAGAGAAGTCCAGGCTCGCAGCGTGGATGACCTGATGGTCGCCCTGGCGCTCTACCGGCCGGGCCCGCTGACCGGGGGCTTGAAAGACGAATTCGTGCGCCGCCACAAAGGTCTTGACCCGCCATCCTATATTCACCCATCCCTGGAACCGCTTCTGAACGAGACCTACGGCGTCATCCTGTACCAGGAACAGGTTCTGCGAATCGCCCACGAACTGGCAGGCTTCAGCCTGAGCGAGGCGGATCTGCTGCGCAGGGCAATGAGCCACTTCGATCCAGGGAAAAAGATGGTCACGCTAAAGAACAAATTCCTGGCGGGAGCGCATGAACGCTACAACGTCCCGGCGCTTTCCGCCGGGCAGATCTGGGAATTAATGGCGGCTTTCGCAGGATACGGCTTCCCCAAGGCGCATGCCGCTTCCTATGCCCAGGTCGCCTGGCGTTCCGCATGGTGTAAAACCCATTATCCGGGTTTGTTCATGGCGGCGGTGCTGGCGAATTGGGGGGGCTATTACCGCCAGAGCGTCTACCTCACAGAAGCGCGCCGTTTGGGCCTGCAAATCCGCCCGCCGCTGGTTAATAATGCCGGGAGTGAATTCACTTTCCAGATTATTGAAGGGGCAGACTGCCTGGTGATGGGTCTCAACCAGGTGCGCGATCTCACCCAGCGTACCGAATCCCGGATCAGAAAGCTGCGCCCTTTTAACTCGCTTTCCGATTTTTTAATCCGGGTCGACCCGCGCCCGGTTGAGGCCAGCAACCTGGTCGTGTCCGGCGCCCTGGAGGACCTGGGAGAGATTCCCACCATGCTGGCCCAGGTCGAAAGCCAGAGCTGGACAAAGGGTCAGCTTCCTCTGTTCCAATCCCTGCCCAATACCAAAGACGAATGGTCACCTGCCCAGAAAGCCTCCGCCCAGGAAAAAATCCTCGGAACCAGCGTATCTATACACCCGCTCGAATTGTACGGCGACCAGATCGCCAGGGAGGACTGTCTCACCACTCTCGAAGCCGCCGCCCGCATCTCGCAGGGGGTCCGCATCGCCGGCATGCGCCAGACCTGGCGCCGTTTTGGCGGTTCCGGAGGCGAATATACCTATTACATGTCGCTGGAAGACCTGGAGGGGATGATTGACGTCGTTCTGTCTGCGGATTTGCACCGCCGCTACCGGGCCGAACTTTCCGGCTCGGGACCTTATATTGTCGAGGGGGTTGTCGAGCTCGACATCGAACGTGGCGAACCCTTCATCCGGGCTCGCCGAATCCGCAATATCTCTAATACGGAATAATTAAGCGGAGAGGGTGGGTGCCCACTCCACAGTGAGTAAAAAGAGGCCTGTATCTATCCTAGATTGAACAGATACAGGCTTCTCTAATAAAGTCCCAGCTCTACACCTGCCTGCTCAGTCAGAAGGTGGCGAGTAGCAACAGCCCGGCGGCGACCAGCAGGTAGACCTGTTTTAGGCGGTTTGTGAAATCCTTCCCCGGCGTTTTTGTGAGCGTGCTGCTGTACCACCAGAGCAGGTAGACTCCTTCGAAGACCCGGCTGGCCTCACCACACGTCCTGCGCCCTCAGCTCCTGCATGGCGGATTTATGGATCTCGATCAGCCGGGTGATGTCTTCATCGGTGTGCTCGGTGCACACGAATCCATGATGGGGAGGATGTGCAGCCCATTCTTGCGGTACAGCAGCCTTAAGCCAACACTGGCGAACGGATTTCCCCGGTGCGCATCGCGGACGTTGTTGATCGGTCCACGGGTGGCGTGCATCCAGAACATGGAGCCTGCGCCGGTGGCAAGCGCTGGAAAATCTTCTTCCTGGGCAAAGCGGTTGATCTCAGCCCGGAAGCGGTCGCCCATGGCGTTGAGGCGGGCGTACAGCTTGGGGTCGCTGCTCAAGCGCCGCAGGACGGCTGTCCCCGCCGCGGTGACCAACGGGTTGCCATTGAAGGTACCCGCCACCAGGATGGGTTCCGGCTCTGTATCGTATTCCATCAGGCGCATGGCTTCGGCGGTCCCACCCACTGCGCCTACGGGAATGCCGCCTCCAATGATCTTGCCGTAGGTACTGACATCCGGGATGACCCCGTAGAACTCTTGAGCCCCGCCCGGAGCCAGGCGGAAGCCGGTGATCACTTCGTCGAAGATGAGGAAAGCCCCGATCTCGCGCGTGATCTGGCGTAACTCGGTAAGGAAATCCCTGTCCGCGGGTATCGAGCCCCCAGCGCCCTGCACGGGCTCGATGATCACGCCAGCCAGCCGGTCTGCATGCTGCCGGATTTTGTCGAAGGCCGCGGGATGATTGAATGGCAGGACGATCGTATCCTTCCAGGCGCCCTCCGCAAGCCCAGGGCTCTCGGGGATAGCGATGGGATCCTCGATGGGTCCAAAGTTGGAATTCGGGCGAGGCCGGCCGAGGCTGACGGCCAGCAGGTCATGCGTGCCATGATACCCGCCTTCGAATTTGGCGATCAACGGACGCTCGGTGGTGGCGCGCGCCAGCCGGCAGGCGTACATGGTCGCCTCGCTACCCGAGTTGCACAGGCTCACCTTATCCACACCCGGCACCATGTCGCAAAACAGCCTAGCAAACTCATACTCGTGCACGTGGCATTGACCATAATGAGTCCCACCAGACAGTGCCTCCCGGATCGCTTCTTGAACCTCGACTGGCGTGTTGCCGAGGATCATGGTCGAAAAGCCAAGCATGAAGTCCAGGTATTCATTGTCATCCGCATCCCAAATCCTGGCGCCTCTTGCCCGCTTAACCACCATTGGGAAGGGATCCGCCAGCCGGAAGATACTGCCCACACCTCCCGGCATGACCGTGCGGTTGCCTTGCCAGATCGATAATGACTTCGGGCTTTTGGCCATGATCTCGCCGTGATAGGAGTCGAGAAGCCTTGCAATAGATTCGTTTTCGACCATAGCATTCTCTCCTGTTTCAGAAACACATCCTCTACCTGAATATTGCATCCAACGTGGTTTTGATTGGTTGAATCTTGACAATCACGCGCGTTTCCTTTTCTTTTTGTTCAGGCGGATAAACATCACCGTAGAAATGGCGCTTGCCTGGGCAATAGCGTTGCGTGAGTTTATCAGCGTGAACCTCTGCACCATTCCGCGTCATTTCCATGACCAGCCCACGTACTTCAACCCAACGGCTCGAATCTTTTGGGTCAATCACGAGTATCGTCACTTTTGGATTCGCCTGCATATTGCGCCCTTTTTGCCGTTCCAAGGTCGTGTTGATGAGCACATACTCTCCATCACAATCTACCCAAACAACGCTGGACTGCGGCGTTCCGTCGGGCATCATGGTGGTCAGCACGCCGTGGACCGGCTCCCGGAACAAGTCAAGATGTGTGTTGGGTATGGGATTTTGCATTCCTTCTCAACCTTCCACCCGAATATGGGTTGGCAATATCTTGACGCGCACGGGTGTGTATCGCGATTGCAGTTCCGCCGGTATCGAATCGCCAAAGAATTGGGCATTGGGCTTTTTTAAATACAGCTGGGTGAGCTTGTCGAGATGTTCCACCGCTCCGTTTTCAGTCATCTCGACCACATAACCGCGAATTTCGATGTTGTGCAATGGATTCTTTGGGTCGTACACCAGCAATGAGACCTTCGGATTCGAGCGCATATTCATTTCTTTACGGAAGCCTTTCATGACGTTGACGAAGATGTAACCCTCATTGCGGTTGCACCACACAGGCATTGTCTGCGGCTGGCCATCTGGCATGACCGTAGTCAGTGCCACAACGAAAGGTCCATCAATCAATTCCAGATGTGATATGGGGATATGTTTCATCCTTTCCTGTCCTGTGTAGTTGTTGCTTGTTCAGCATGGATTTCCTCTTCACAAAGTCCATAGCCGCTCTCAATCAACTCCACCAGGCGACGAACAAAGCGGGTGGCAGGACCGCCATCAACGATATCGTGGTCGAAGGATACCGTCAGGTTGAGGATCTCGCGCGGCTCGACCCGCCCATCCACGACGACTGGCTTCCAAGAGATACTCCCCACGACCAGGCCGAGCGGATGGAGGGTGGGGCTTATCCCCCAGCCGCTATGGCCCCCACCGAACATACCTACCGAGGTAAGGGCGACCGTGCCACCCATGGACACGGCAATGGTGGGATCGCGGCGGCCGTTCATTCGGATCAAGGCGATAACCAGCCTGGATAAAGGCCATGGCAACAGCAAGGCCGAGCGGAACCAGTTGGGCATCCCTCTGCCCGGCGGCACTGGCTCGGACTGCACCCTGCGAATCTCGTCATGGATTTCCCGGTAGGTCTTGCGGTTCGCAGCCCGGATGGTATGTCCCATCAATGCGCGCTTCTCGCCAACCGTCCGCTCGACCATCAAGCCAACATCTACATCGTCAAACAGGACAAGGTGTTTGTTGCCTTTCCGGTGAGCCTGGATGGTCTTGTCCTCATCCACCGCCCGCGACAGGCAATAGGTCAAGAAGCCGGCGAAGGACAGCTTCTCGCCGGTGCGCCTCTCATGCTCGGCGATGAACTTCCGGACGATCGTAACATCCACTTCCAGCAGGCCGTAGATGGTATGGGCTGGCCAGGACAGGTCGAGCGTGTTCACCCATATTCGGCGACCCGGCGGGAGCTCGATAATATGGTAGGGGCTGGTTTTAGCATTCATTGTACAGTTTCCTCCATACAAAATTTCAACGGCGGGGCTTCCGCAAGGTTCGCAGCATCAGCCCGGTGCGCAAGATAGCCCATAATCCAGCAAAGCTACCGCTGATCCGGGCGATCCAGGCCAGGTCGGGCATGAAGAGATCCACAAAATGGATCACCCCGGTGGACCGCAGGTACACCAGGATGCCTGCCAGCGTCAGGTTCGGGAACAGCGGTAGCAGTATGTGCTGCCCCCACAGGCGTCCACCGCCTGGACGGATTGCCGGTTCCCGCTCCCATCGGCGCAGCACCCACAGGGTGGCGAAAACGCCCACCACTTGCAGGAGCGGGATCAAGGGTAGCAGGCGCATGACCCACTGGATGAAGTCTAGCTTGATTGGAGCGGGCTGCTGGCCGGCAAGCAGGGCGGTCACGCCCATCCCAATTTCCTCGGTGATGGCTGGCAATCCATACGGGTCGGCATTGAGCAGCAGGATCACGCCTCGCTTTTGCTCAGGCACGAGCCCCATGAAAGCAGAAAAATTTGGCACGTTGCCGCCATGCGAGACGACCCTCACCTTGCCAATCTCCTGGCTGACCCAGCCCATGCCGTAGTAGCCTACCAACATCCCCATTGCTCTCCATTCCGCCGCTCCGCGCTGCAGCTCCGCGATCCCCGCCTCCGAGAGGATCTGCAAATCCCCATAGCGTCCCCCGTTTAGATGGGCGATCAGGTAGTGCGCCATGTCTTCCGCGCAGGAGATCAGTTGGCCAGAGGGCAGCGAGCCTGCCGGGATGGGGATATCCGGCTCGGGGAAGGGCAGGCTGAACCAGTGGCGGTGTCCCACAGCCAGGCCATCGCGCTTAGCGTCAGCCGTTGTTGAGTAGCTGTGGAGCATCTCAAGCGGATCGAATATGTGCTTCTGAACGAAATCCGCGTACGGTTCCCCGCTGATGATCTCCACAATCAACCCCAATATATTGAAGTTTAGATTGCTGTACGCGAACCTGGTCCCGACCGGGCTTTTCATCTTGAGCGTGGACAGATCTCGCACCTGGCGCTCGATGGCCCTCGGGTCGTCGTCGAAATCAGCCAGGGCTGCTGCGGAGGGGAAGTACGGCAAGCCGCTGGTCTGGTTGAGCAAGTGGCGCACAGTCATCTGGGCAGATGCCTGCGGGTCTGCCACGCGAAACCAGGGCAGGTAGCGTTGTACCGGGGCATCCAGCTCGACCTTACCAGCCTCGACCAGTTGCATCACCGCCAGGGCGGTGATCGACTTGGTGAGCGAGCCGATGAAGAAGGGCGTTTGCGGGGTGGGGGCATCACCGGCTGGGCAGGCGCGGCCGAAGCCGCGTTGGTGTACGATCCGCTCGCCTTTGACGACGGCCAGGGCTGCCCCCGGGATGTTTAAGCGGCGGCGTTGCTCTTCTACGTATGCATCAATCGCATCAAAGGAAGGATCCTGGGAGTTGGGTTCTTCTGAGACTGGCATTGGACCGGCGGTTTTCGAAAACAGCCAGCGGATGAGCGCCAGCACAGAGCCGATGAACAATGCAGAGAAAAGGAATTTTTTAATTATGTGCATGTGAGAAGTCCCTTCTATACAATGTTACAAAAGATCATGAACTAAATGCGAGCACCAGAGACTCGCGTAAAAAAACTCTTTATGTAGATAAGGCAGATGGCAATGCTTCACTTACCTTCAACACCTTTCGAAATAAAATCGCCATCAGGATGCTTGATATGGGCATGATGATATCCCAGGCGATCAGACCACCGGCCAAAATGGTCATGCTCAATCCGAGCGCATAGCCGATGATCCCGCCAATACCCAAGATGCCATTGATGATAAACAGCCAGCGAACAGCCTTTTCCAATATGCCATCTGTAAAAATAAAGGCAGTTGAAAGGGTTGCCAATCCCATAAAACCATACCCAAGCGCTTCAATCACGATCATGATAGAAAGAGGGTCATCCATCGCAAAAGGTTCCGAATACAGATTTTTCCGCACCAGAGTTAGCTGCATATAGTAATTAAATCCGATCAGAGTTATATAACCTGTAGAGAAGAGTAGCCCAAGACGGCTGAAAAACTTCTTATCAGGGGGCGAATACTCATGGATGCACGCCATAAAGAAGAGATATACGGGGATGAGGATAAACCCAGATATCAGTGAAGGGAATTTCATGGCTGTAGAGGCGGTCGCTCCTGAGAAAATCACAGCGATCGTCATGATCATTGCCGACCAGAAGCCTAATGAGGCATACTGTCGACTTATCTGATTATTATTACCTGGATATATGTTCATGGATGTCATCAGTTGCTCTCCTCGTTGAAGCGCACCCACTCGAAGGTGAGCTTCAGCACATTTAACAGCGGCTCTATGGTCAGAATTTCAGGCCCATCCTTTTTCTGGTGATAGAAGGCCACAATCTGTTGCGGCACCTTGAAGGGCAGCAGCGTTGTTGCCATGAGACCCGCCTGGCTGAACGAGCCCGCGTCGCTGCCGCCTGCACCGGTGGGAGATGGCTGCACCTGGAAAGGCACTCCGGCGCGCTGCGCGGCGGCGACCACGCTGTTCACCATCTCGGGGGAGTGCTTCACGCCGCCTACATCGGTGGTGAGGATGGTGATTTCCGGGTAGGCGACTGTCTCGTAATTGAGCAACCGGGCGTCCAGGCGCTTCAGCTCATCCAGGTGGCGTTCGACATAGCGCCGTGAACCGCGCAGACCGGCTTCCTCGCTGCCAAAAGAGATGAAGCGGATCTCTGTCTCCTCAGGTATGTATTCTGGATTTTTCACCAGGAACCGGCACATCGCCACGGCAAGGGCGCTGGCGGAGAGGTTGTCAGCCGCGCCTGGCACGGTGCCCCCGTTTCTCCTGCCTCGATTGAAGAACAGCCCAAAGACGACGGCGGGCAGGATCGGGTAGACCAGCAGGACCCATCCCAGAGTCCCTAAGTCCAGGATTTTGGAGCTGCCAGTGATCAATCCAGTCAGCTGGATGAGGCTCATCACCACCATCACAATGAAAGCAATCATGATGGTCGGTACTGTGACGTACAGCCCGTAGCCCAGCAAGCCGATCCAGGTATTTTCCGGCGCGCTGTCATGGTGCCCGCTTAGGATGAGCAACCGCTTCACCCGGCTTGTCCCGGGCCTGCGCAGCCTGCCGATCACGTTCACGGACTGCTTTTTCTTGAAGAATGGATCGACGAACTCCTTGTACTTGATGTACTCCTGGAAAAACGTTGTCAGGGCAAGGATAGAGAGCGCCAGGGCAGATATTGTGGTTACCCTGGGTGAGATTCCGGGGAGTCGCCCCGTGAAGATATTCAGCAAGGCAGCTGCCAGCAGCATGATAGCGCTCAATGGGATTGAGCCCAACCAAGCCCACTGTGCAACGGAAAACTCTTCTACCGCAACGTTTTCAGCGCCCAGGTGCGCTTCCAATTCCCTTTTTATAAGCTCAGCTCGTCCCCGCTCCTGAGGTGTCCCAGGCATACCCGGCCCTACCTCGTTGCAGATCGTCCGGACAATCTCCAGGGCATAGCCGGCATCCGCTTCAGTAATGGTCTCTGGCATCCGCTGATCCTCCTGCTTTTATGTCCGGCTTTTATCCAGGTCTTTTGAAGGGCACCATCCGGTCAACCCTGGCTAGATAGTCTTCATACTCCTTGCCAAAAGCCAGTGTGAGCTGCTTCTCCTCTACGCCGATGAAGATCATGACGCCCGAATATAAGAAGACCGCTGGAACGAAATAGACCCAGGTCAGCGTGATCAACGAGACGGCTGGAAGGACGAAGAAGGTCATACTGGAGTATATGGGGTTGCGCACCACGCCGTAGGCGCCGGTGGTTACCAGCTTGCCCTTAGAAAAAGCGGTTAACAATTGAACCACTGCAGTCCCCCAAAGGATCAGCCCAGGAATAAGCAATAGGTATCCGAGTGGTTGGAAAGAACTCAGGCTTTCGGGCAGTGCTGCGATCTTGGGGAAATAGAGATTGACTAATACAGCAGCAACCAGAGAAGGAAGGGTGAAAAGGATGATCTTCCCGCCCTGCCCGATGATGTTCATCCCATTTTGCTTTTTTAGGATGTTTATCATGTTGCTCTCCTGTTTCTTTGTGTGGCTGATCAACCGACGATCCGATCAGCATAACCGGACGCGGATCATCACCGCACTCTGGGCGGCTTTCTCTACCTCATCGGCTCTCAGGTTCTTCTGGTCGTCGAAGGTGACGCCGTAATACCTGGCATCACTGGGCACCTTGCGCAGGTGGGCTGCCAGACCGGCTGCTACAGCTTGCTTGTCTTCGGCGACCGGCTGAGCCAGCCCTTGAAGCTCCCGTCCCCGGATGCGCAGGGTAACCGGCGCCCCGCCGCGCAGGTTTTTCCACCAGCCGCCATGAGTGAATATGGTCACCTGATCGCCGTCTTGCGAGTAGTCGACCGGGGTGGTGTAGGTCTTGCCGCTCTTGCGCCCGGTGAAGGTGATCAACAGAACGGTTTTGCTCACTATCCCGTGGGCGGGAGAGCGGAGGATCAGTTTCATGGTTTTATTTACGAACGGTGGAATAGTTGGTGTTTCGGACATTTCAGCCTCTTTCTTATGATATCGATTGTTTAACCTGTGGGCAAGCCAGTCTACTGGGTCGGCGTTGCCAATTGGTCTACTGCTCGGTACTCAGTCTTGGAGCAACTGGTTACTTCGACCATCAGGGCTGCCAGGAGCATCAGGACGAATGCAAGCCCGATGGCAACATATGCTTCTGGCGCGAGCAGCAGGGTCAACAACACTATCGAGGCAATGATGAGCAACGGCCCCCACCAGCTTCTGCCAAAGATCAGGAATCCCAGCACGATGATGCCAACAGCGATGAAAGCTGCCAGGGCAGACTGGATATCATGACCCATCAGCAGCGCTGGAAGCCCCACCACAATGGGGAGCACCAGCCAAAACCGGCGCCGTCGTTCGATCACAAACAGAACAGCCACGGTAATCCCGGCGGCGATCCAACCCAGGTGCGCAATGGTTATGAGGACAGCGGGAGCGTCCGGGCGGCCTTCCGCACGAGCTTTGAGCCCAAGCAGCATGCGCCGCTCCATCGTGAATACAATGGGGTCCACGATCATGGTCAAGATTGGGTTCCCAGTTCTCGATTCACCGCGCACGAGCAGCCGGGAAGTGCGCTCGTCAATCGGCTCGATCACGTGTGCCCCCATCATTTCAAGAACGATCGCATGGCCCGACTCGATCATCCGTACCCGGAAGCCTGCATCCTTTCCCAAGCCTCCCAGGTAATCGGGCGGGACCACCTCCCAGACATCCCCTACATTTAGGGTCTGCCATTCGGGGCGAATCTCGTTCACATTGTGGATATCAGCCCCCACCAGGTTCTCGAGCCAGGTGTAGGTGTAGTAACCGGCGCGGTTCTGGCCAATCTGCACCAGCCACTGCCAGACGATATCCGCTGGGGCATTTATGGTGATCGCTTTGGTAGATTGGCCGGCTCCTTCGGGGATCAGTTCGTCGCCGAACAAGGCCATCTGCTGTTCAGCGGTGGTAGAGCCCCAGTTCGTCATCCACGGGTGGATTCCGAACCAGTAGACAGCTACCAGTAGCAAGACGATCAGGATGGCGTAACGTACACGTACTGCCTTGATAATGGTCAAGATCTTCTCATGCAACATGATGACCTCCAATCAGGCAGAGACGGGAGTCGTTTTGGTTAAAAAGCTCCGGACGATCCCAACCGTGACATCCGTCTCCTCTAGTTGTGGGTTATGACCAGCGCACTCGATTAGCTCCAGGCGGGCGTCCGGTATTCGATCGGCCAGGATGGCCTGATGTTCCGGTGGGAACAGGAAGTCGTAGCGCCCTGCAGTGACCAGGGTCGGCACTTGAATCTCGCCCAGCCTGTCCATGACCGTCCAGCCTTGCATCACTTGGCCATAACCAAAAATCAGCGCTTCGGGTCGTATTTTCATCGGAGGGCCCAAGCCAAATTTCATTGCAAGCGTAACAATGCCAGGTTGCTCCAAGAGGCTGAAGTGGTACGAGTACGCCTTCATAAATTTCATGAAAGTGGGAAGGTAATCTTCAACCGTCACTTGCCCGTTGTAGAAACGGCGGGCTGCTTCGACAGCCTCAGCGCTGAAGCCCCGTTTCGCCAGGAGCTCAGGAGCATTATGATTTGCCCACCACTGGTCGCCGCCGGTATCCATCAATATCAGGCGCGAGAGCCTTTGCGGGTAGCGGAGCGCATACTCCAGGGCGACGTTGCCGCCAAAGGAATGCCCGAGCACCGCCCACTGGTCGTAGCCCAGCGCCTGGCGTAAGGCGTCTGCATCGGCGGTCAGGTTGTCCATCGTCATGGTCGATGCGACCGCTCCCTCAGAACGGCCGTTGCAGCGGTGGTCATAAAAGATCAGGGTGTATTGGTCCGCTAAAGGCTCCAGCGGCAGCAAGGTGGTGTGATCCAGGCTGGGGCCGCCGTGCATGAGCACCAAGGGGTATCCTTGTCCCATGACTTTCACGAAGAGGGATACATCCCGAATTTGCATGTGTGTCATTTCAGCATCTCCTTTTTTCATCAACTCTTTGTTTGCTCCGGTTGAGCGCGTACCAGCACGATGGCCAGCACCGCTACCCATAACAGCCACGCCCCGGTGAGGATGCGCTGGGTTAAGCCAAACCAGCTCGCGGTTTCCCCTGCGGCCATCTGGGCAATCTGCATGCCTGACAAGGCACCACCCAGGAAGAGCACTGCGATTGTCAGAATCGAATAAAGGCGGAACCACTTACCCAGCGCCGCCGCCCCGAATCCGATGGTGACGAACATGAGCAATGGCGTGACAGTGCCCATCAGGATGTTGTGCTCCATGTCGCTGCTCAGGTCAAGCTGGGTCATCGGGAATGCCAGCCCCACAAGGCCCAGGATGCCGCCTGCGCTCACGAGGCCGCCCGTCACGCGCAGGAGGCGCTTCCCCTGGGCTGATTGCCAGACACCGATCCCGAACGCGATGATCAACAATTCGTAGAGCACGATCAGTGGAACGAGGACTGTTCTCGATGGCGCGAAGGTGGCGGAAAGCTGGCTGATGGGCTGAGAGATGCGGCTGTAGCCCGGATAACTCATCGCCGCGACGACGTCATTCGCGACGATGTAAAGCAGCGAAGCAACGATGCCGCAGACGAGCAAGACCTTGCGAACCAAATCGTGGCGGCTGGCTGCTGAGCTTAATGTATCATTTGAACCAGCGATAAGTGTATTCATGTTTGCCTACTTCTTTATCATTCAGGTGTACAGAGTCGATTCACCGCAGCAGGTGACCGAGACCAATTTCAGGTTGAGATCACGGATGCGCTCGAGCAAGCCGTGCAACGCGGCCTGGTCGGGCAGCTCGCCGGACAGCAGGGTTTCATCCCCTTCCAGGTGGGTTAATTTCATGCCTGTAAACCAATCCGCCCAGCCGGGATCCAGGTGGCTCTTGATTTTGATCTCGTAATAATCTGCCATAACAATCCTCCTTAAAAATAATTCATGGTCTTGATGATGGATCACCGGATCATGACTTTTTCACATTTTTCACCGTTCGATTGAACAGCACTGCAACGGAAACCGCAGCTGCGGTGAAGATGGGGCACCAGAACACCAGGCTCCCAAGCAGATAGAGTGGAGGACTATCTAAAAAGGCACAGGCAAGGGTAACGACCCCCGAGATACCGTTCAGGATGAACAGCTGCCGGATGCGATTCTCCAGGCGATCTGCGGAAAAAACCGGGGCAACAAACAGCATCGCCATATTCATAAATATATAGGCGTAAGCCAATCCCCAAAACATGGAATGCGGGTTTCCCAAGACGAACATCGCCAACCCATCCGTCTCGCCGTGGTTGATGCTGCGCCACACCGGGAGCAACTGAACCAGATAGTTAATCGCTGCCATGGCGGCGTAAATCAAGGTGAATGACAAACCGAGAAGGCTCCAGATTTTCTTGTCTTCGGTTGCATAGGAATGGATGCTTACCATCAACGCGGTGAACGCCGGAGCGAGCAACAGCGACGGGATCAACGGCATCATCTGGATGGGCTGAAACGTAGCCAGAAAGGAGTCGATCCCGGTCCACCCTTGAGCCGATGAGGAGGACAGGCTCGACAGGGAAGCCACCAGGACAGCAATTACCGCGATGCCATACCCGGCTCCGCAAAGCGCAGTCAACACGGCCGACCACCACCCGACCTTGCCGATCGTGATCAGCGGATTGGCGATGGTCTGGTTTTGGATGTGGAAGATATTTTCACTGGGCTCACGTCCGGTCATGCCTGAAACACTTAGCTGAGACATCTAGACCTCCTTATTTATTCGTTGATCATAGTTTAGCGAGGTACGAGACAACCCGCATCTGCCAAAAGGGATATCTTGGGTTTATTTTTTTACGGTTTATGCTCCGCCATGCTTCCGTGCAGTTTCAGGGGTGGGCCGCCATAATTCAGGTCCGTAATGTTCAGTGTCATCTGACTCTCCTCGAATTTGAAGCGTCCCACGCTTTCGATAAACTCACCCAGGATGATATAGTCCAGTTCAAATTCATCTGACGCCAGCCAGCGGCCCCTCAAACCCACCGGTCGGCTGACAGGTGACTCGGTCAGGCGGTAGCGATTGTCAAGGCCGATGAGCAGGTCCGGCGATCCAGACATTCTCAGGATGGCTGTGTCAGAATCGGATTGAAAGATATAGGTCATGTCTTTCCAGCCCAAAGGATTTGGATCCAGCTTGTAGGTCTTTCCGGAAATCTCTAAGGCGGTTTGAGGCAGGGCAGGCACCGGCTGCAGCGAGCCGGCGGCTGCCTGGACCAGGGCCTGCAACTTTGCGAACGCCTGCGGGCTGTCCGGAAGGGGGTCTTCCGAGATAACGGCTGGAATGATATCGTCATTGACCAACCGCAGCAGCGCAGCCGCCTTCCCTACCGGCAGTGAGCCGGTGAAAACGATCACCATATTCTGTTCGGGCAGCACAAAAAGCCCCTGCCCAGCCATACCCAGATAGCCATAATACTTCAGATCAGGGAAGATCGACCACATGTAGCCAAATCTCCGATCCAGACCGCCCACATAGTTGTCTGAGCCGATATATGCCTGCTCGCGGGTCGACTCATCCACCCATTCGGTGGGCACCACCTGCTGGCCATTCCAATTGCCTCTCTTCAAGTACAAGTAGCCGTATTTCGCCAGGTCGCGCGGCGTCAGGTATAGGCCCGCAACGCCGTTGGTCACGCCGCTGGGATCGCTGCTCCAATCCTTTTCCGGTACTTCGCGGATTCCCAGCGGCTTGAAGAGATGTGTGTTGGCGTATTCCCTGGCCTCCATGCCGGTAGCCTCCTGCAGTATGGCGGAAAGCAGGTGCGCCGCCCCGCTGCAGTAAGTCCACCTGGTTCCCGGCGGATTTGTGACCGGCAGATCCAGCAGGTACTGGGTCCAGTCCTCAGCCCGGAACATCCCCTGCCCGTCTGACGACAGGTCCTGGCAGCTCAACCCGGGGGTCATGGAAAGCAGGTTACCCAGGGTGATCGCCTTCTTCTCTTCATCCAGGTTCTTAATGGCCCGTTCCGGGAAAAAATCGAGCAGTTTTTGGTTCACGCTCTGCAGAATCCCCTGGTCCATCGCGATCCCAATCAGTGTCCCGATCATGCTCTTGGTGTTGGATTCGATGCTATGCACATCCTCTGGGCCGTATGGAGGCCAGTAGGCTTCTGTAACCAGGTACCCGTTGCGGGCGATCAACAGGCTGTGAAGGCGCATGTCATCCTCTTGGATGGCTTGGAACATCTGAGCCAGCCTATCAGAGTCCATTCCCTGCGCTTCTGGCGTCCTGCTCTGCCAGTTTTGGGTGGGCCAGTATTCCACATCAGGTTGTGATTTCAGCGAGGCTGAGCACGATTCCGTGAGATAACCTGCCAGTAAGATGATCACCAACAGGCAAATTATGCGCTGGGCTTTCTGCATAGGCTTTAGTCCTGGACTATAGTGCGCCACGACCACACACACTGCACGGGCCGCGCCGCCGGCGTCCGCTGCAACCCCTGGTTAGGCCAGTTTTGATGGTACATTATCTTAAGACCGTCCCCTATTCCCGGGTGCGCCAAGGCGCATCACCGCTGCATCAGCGCGAACACACCCCAACCCAGGTATTCACGCGTGTAAGCGGCGTAGCGCGCGGGTTCTGAGGCAAGTTCGACTCGAACAACTTTCGCGAGCTCGTCATCGGGATTGGATTCAAGCCATCGACGCATGGTGAGCCATTTGGCCGCCTCATACCTGTCCCAGCCGTCTTGGTCAGCCAGAACCATTTCAACGACGTCGTAGCCAAGCTGGCCGAAAGACGCGAGAAGTTCTGGAAGCATGAAAAAGTCGGAGATTGAGTTGGCATGACATCCCTTGGCAACATCTTCCGTCGGCGGTAACTGCCGCCAGTAGGGCTCGCCGATGAGGATGATTCCTCCAGTGTGTAAACTTCGCGCGAGAAGGTCGATAGTGCCGGCGACTCCCCCGCCGATCCAAGTGGCACCGACACAGGCTGCCACGCTGACCTTCTCTTCAGAGACATAGCCGGCAGCATCGCCATGGATGAACTTGACTTGATCGGCGACGCCGAGTTCTTCAGCACGGAGTTTCGCTTGTTCGGTGAACAACTGGCTCATGTCGATACCGGTGCCAATGACGCCGTGATCGCGTGCCCAGGTGCACAGCATCTCCCCCGAACCGCTGCCGAGGTCGAGCACTCGGGCTCCCGATTCCAGACGCAGCGCCGCGCCGAGAGTGGCGAGCTTTTCGGGTGTGATCGGGTTGTGGATTCTATGAGCACTTTCAGTGATGTTAAATATTCGTGGGATGTCCATTTTGGAAAATCTCCTTACGAGTGTGAATGGATTTGGTCAGGGCCTAACTATGCGATGGGCGACTCTTTTGCACGCGTACCACGCGGCGGGGTTGACGAATTTGCGCCGCGACCACACACGCTGCACGGACCGCGCCGCCGGTAATAGTAGCCCAATGTCGCTACAGCAAGCGCTACACCCGTAACTGGGAACAGCAAGGTGGGGCCGACCTGGAAGATCATTTCCCCAATGAGTCCAAACCCCTCTGCCCCAGCAGCCACTGCGTTAGCGACCATTTGGGCTAAATTGTTCCAAATCCCAATGCCACCCACGATCAGCAACACCGATGCGAGCGCGGCCGGAATCACCACCAGCGCGATTGAGATCCGGCGTCCAGCCAGGCCGATCATCCAGCGCGGGAATACCTCACCCCAGGGCTGCACCAATCCAAGCATCATGAGAGCCACCACCAAAATAAAGGTTGCCAGGAAGAGCCCCGAAGTCCACATCCCACTCTCTTGACCGGCACGCAGGTACTCCTGGGTCATCCCCAGCGGGATCCCCAGCGCCCAGGCATAGCGGGTGAGGGCGTAGAATACTGGCGCCACCATTGCTACATATACGGCGATCCGGCCCCAGCGGGCGGCATTGCCCGGGCTCGTCCACCCTTCCGGGCCATTTCGGCGTCCGCAATACGGGCAGGCATCCCCGCTCCGGCGGGCGTAGCTAATGGTAGCTGCCAGCCAGAGAAACCCGCCGAGAAGACACATCAACTGATGGATCGTCGCCCATTGAGTCCAGGCCTCCAGGACGACCTGGCTGACATCGGAGCCAGTGAAGAGGCCGACGACGGCATAGGGGACATACCCGATCCAGACCAGCAGGTTGAGGGCGGTCATGAGCAGGAGGAGAACCCCGGAGAGCAATGCTCCGGCAGTGATGAGGAGAGGCCGGAGCGCCCTGCCTCGCACGCCACGCAGCATCGTCACTCCCACCGCTGCCGCAGGAATCCCAGCCATCATCACGACGATCCAGGCTAAGTCCGGTCCGAACCGTCCAAGCAACGGCCCCATAACGTCGGACACGGTTTCGGGGGTATAAGGGAATCCGCGCCCGCTCACCGCCCAGTAGATCCCGAATATGGCGTAGACCAGTGACCACGCCACCGCCGTGTAGGGCGCCCAGCGCTGCCAGTCGCGAACCCCACCATCATGGTCGGACACGATACTGGCCATCCTATTTGAATCTGCGATTAGAGTTTTCATGTTTTTCTCCATATTCTTCCTTAACTAAATCTTGGGTAAACGGGCCGTCAGTGTTGGGTGGATTCAGGCATGGCGGTGTTTCTTTATATAAGTTACTAACAGTTTAGCGCGCAGCGAGGATGCCCGCATCTGCTAAACGGGATATTCGGGGTTTATTTACAGGGTTTACCTGCGGGGATGACTGGGAGTCAGGGTAGAATACCGAGCTGTCTGGCGCGCGCCACCGCCTCGGTGCGATTGGCGACATCCAGCTTGCCGTAGATGCTGGCTGTGTGGGCTTTGACCGTGCCCGGCGACACGACGAGCTGCCGGGCGATCTCCTGGTTGGTCTTGCCCAGGGCGATAAGCTGGAGCACTTCCAGCTCGCGCGGGCTTAATGGCTCAACCAGGGTTTCTGTTGGATAGATTTTTTCTTGTACCGCCTTAATGTTTGGCAATTCGGCCTCAAATTGGGAAAGCAAGCGGATGGAGTAATCCCGCACGGGGCCGGAACTGGCATGTGCCAGCCATTGAGCAAGCAGCATCTGCACGGGCAGGCCTTCATTAACAAAAGTCCGGACATATCCCCCTGGTTGAGCCAGCGTCAGGCTTCTCCCCAGTGCCACCAGTGCCTGGACAGTTTCATACAACATTTGTAGGGTGAGTGCCTTGATGATCAGGATTTCAATGAGCCTTCCTGTTCTTCCACCCGCTTCAGCGCTTTCCTCAAGGCGGTTCAATAATCTTATCGTTTCATCTGGTTTCTTCTGAGCCATGTATACCCGTGCAATTGTGATGCGCGTCAGCTCGTTTTCAAACCTAAATCCACTGTCCGAGATCAATCGCTCTTCCTGGGATGCAGCCCAGCGGCCAGCGGATAGGGTATCTCCTTTTGCCAGCCATAGTTTTACCTGGGCAGTCCGCAAAACATCCCGTGCTGTTGGGAAAACCCCTCTTTCTTTGATCAAGTGGATCCCTTTTTCTATGTCGTCCTCTGCACCTGTGATATTCCCTTGTGCCAGTTGAATTTGAGCATGGATTGTGTATGCCAGAACGATATCATCCGCATTGCCCCATAAAGAGATGAGCGCCAACGCATGCTCAACGTGAGCGAGAGCCTCCTCAAGATCGTTCAGCTCATAGAGTACATTGGCGATTCCAATGTCCGCCAGGCTCATTACCCCTCGATTCTTGCTGCCTGCCTTATCGGCAAATATCCCGGCTTCCAGGTATAGCTCGTAGGATTTTTGGAACTGGCCCTGGATTGCATACAACCTCGCCAGGTGGCCGTATGCTGCCATGGTTCCGTTGATTGCATTAACTGCGATACTGTATTGGATTGTTTCTGTTAGTATCTGTATTGCATTGTCAAAATTGCCATTCAACATATATCCAACACCAAGCATAACGCCGATCCCTGATTGCAAGGCTTGGTTACTGGCAGGAGTATTTTCACGTGCGATAAGGCTTAGCTCGATAGACCGGCTCACATCACCGCGCATCGCTGTGACCCGGCTTTTAACGTAAGCAAGATGGCCCAGCATGACTTTCGGATCGCCAGTTATCTTCTTGGATTTAAGATGCTCTTCCGCCTTCGCGGTCAATTCATCAGCTTTATCGAGTTGCCCAAACATAGCATGGCTTTGGGCTTCGTAAATGCATAACCAGGGTCTCCTATATATTAATTCCTTGCTCAACTTGCCAGTCCAAGAACGTATGGACGAAGCTTCTCCGCGATGAAACACCTCCATATAATTTTGTTCAATCAGTTGCTCGACCCACTCGTTATTTGAGGTTAATGAAGCGTGATGGATCGCCTCATAAGTTAATCCATTGTGTTGGTACCACTGTGCTGCCCGCGTGTGTAACGCAGCGATATCTTGGCTCTTGAGGGTTTGCTGCAAGCGAGCGTATAACAAATCAGCAAATAGGTGGTGGTAGCGGTACCAATTGCGCTCATCATCCAGGGGCGTCAGGAACAGGTTAGCCCGTTCCAGGTACTCCAGGATAGAGGCTGACTGGCTGGCGAAGAGCGGTCGATCATCGCCTTCCCTCTTCACCCTTTCACTGTCTGCCAGGCTTGTGCTGAGTGAAACCGAAATGACGGCGTCGCAAAGCGGGGCCGTCAGGCGCTCCAAAATCGAGGTGCACAGCAGAAAATGCTGGACCTGTGGCGGCTGGCCAGCCAGTACCTCCTCAAGCAGGTAATCCAGGATGTAGCAGTTGGTGCCTGAAAAGCCCTCGATGAATCCGAGCACGTCTTCACGATCGCGCATGGAGAGCGATGCCATCTGCAAGCCTGCGATCCAGCCTTCGGTACGCTCCGCTAGAGCTGCCACTGCCCCTGCATTGAGGGGAAGCCCCATGACGTCGTTCAGGAATTGGGCAGCCTCCCCCTCGGTAAAGCGCAGGTCGGCAGCGCGCAGCTCAACCATCTGGCCGCGGGCGCGCAGGCGGGCTATTGGTAGCGGGGGGTCAGAGCGGCTGGCGATCACCAGATGCAGCGGTTTCGGGCAGTGCTCCAGCAGAAAAACCATTTGTTCATGCACAGCCTGGCTGCTGATAAATTGGTAGTCATCCAGAACCAGGACAATCTCTGGGTTGGCGCTGTCCAGGTCATTGATCAAGCTGGTCAGAATCGCTTCAGGGGGTGCTTGCTGTGCCGCCGCCAGCAGTCGTGCAGCATCGCCCCCGATCGCCTGGTTTGCCTCCTGCAAGGCAGCAACCAGATACCTCAGGAAGCACCCTTCCTGGTTGTCGTTCTTGTCCAGAGACAACCAGGCCACGGCCATTCCACAACAGGTGATACTGGAAGCCACCAGGGTGGTCTTGCCAAAACCAGCGGGGGCGGTAATCAGGATGAGCGGGCTGCGCAGCCCTTGGGCGATCTGCTCCGCGAGTCTTGGTCGGGTGACCAGCTCTGGTCGGGTGAAAGGCAGGCGAAGCTTTGTGTGGATGAGTGGGTCAAGCCTATTCATGCTCTCTCATGATCCACGGCAACGTTGTTATGGAAAACGCCCGAGGCTCATACTAAAACAGGATCCACGCGATGGGAAGTTCATTGCATAAGTTGGATTCGGAAAGCCACCATAGAGATGATCCCCAACAATATTTTAGATTATCTTAACTGTTTAGACAAGTGGGATCCATTCAAACTACAACCCACCTCCAAACGTGACTTGTGGATAAAAGCCCGACCGGATTACGAGCCACTCTTCTCTATCCTGGACGGCTTACGCCATGATACCGATAGGCGATTTTGGATAGAACGAATGGAGGCGCAAGAGAACAACTGTGACTTAGAGACAGATACCGGACATATGAGTACCGGTGTCAAAATCCTGCTAAAAATGTCCAACAACATCTTGACAATCGCCCAGGAGCATATAAAATGATGGATAAGCGATTAAAAAGTGAGATCGCCCAGCTGGAACTGAGCGATCTCTGTCGTAAGCCCTCGGTCGGTTAGGACCATATCACCAAACGATTGAGGCTGGCGATAATGTGCAGCTTTCGCTGCTACGAGGATCTTCCGACCTGCGGAGAGGGTGGGATTCGAACCCACGGTGGCCCAAAGACCACAACGGTTTTCGAGACCGCCCCAATCGTCCACTCTGGCACCTCTCCTTTAAACTGAACCGGGCAGCCATCTGCCTGCCCGAGAGATTATAGCAAAAAGTCAAGAAGTTTTCTACTGGCTGTGCCCCATGTTTCGTCAGGATCACCCAATGCCAGGTTCTAAATCTCCACGCTTGAATGCGGTTCGGGGAAATACACCCTTTCGATCCCGCCCTCCTGCATTTTTTCCATCAGCGGTTGGGCCCCTTTCTGCTCGCCGTGAACCAGGAAGGTGCTTTTTATAGAACCCCGGGTAGCCCGGGCATAATCGAGCAGGAAGGCCTGGCCGGCGTGGGCTGAAAGGCCGCCGATCGTCTGCACTTCCGCCCGCAGTTCGTACACTTCCCCAAAGATCCTTACCCGCTCCTCCCGGTCGGCGATCCTTCTTCCAAGCGTGTGGGGCGCCTGCCAGGAGACAATCAGAACCGTGTTGAGCGGGTTCTCAATATTGTTCTTGAGGTGGTGCAGTATCCGGCCCGCTTCCGCCATCCCAGATGCCGAAATGATGACCATCGGGTCACTGCGGTCGTTCAACGCCTTCGATTCGGCGACTGAGCGGGTGTAAACAAGGTGGTCAAAGCCCAGCGCGGCTTTGTGCTCATCTCTGGCGATGAACGCCCGGGTCTCCTCGTCAAAACATTCCGGGTGCGTCCGGAAAACATCCGATGCGTTCACAGCCAGCGGGCTGTCAACATAGACCGGAATTTCAGGTATTTCATCGCTGTCCATCATGCGGTGCAGGTCGTAAACCAGTTCCTGGGTGCGCCCGACTGCAAAAGACGGGATGATCACTTTGCCGCCCCGGCTGGCGGTTTTGTTCACCACATCCCGCAGTTCATCGTAAGCCTGCTGCGGTTCACGGTGCAGTTTATCCCCGTAGGTGCATTCCATGATCAAATAGTCAGCCCCCTCAGGGGTGACCGGGTCGCGGATCAAAGGCAGGTCGAGCCTGCCGATATCCCCCGAAAACCACAGGCGGAATTTCCGGCCCTTTTCTTCAATATCCAGAACAACTGCGGCAGACCCTAGTATATGGCCTGCATCCACCAGGTACGCCGCAACGCCGGGCACCGGTTCAAACTGCTGCCGGTACGACAGGCAGTTGAAATACTGGGCGACATGGGCTGCATCCTCTATGGTGTAGAGAGGTTCAACCGGGGGTAATTCTTGCCTGGCCCGCTTTTTATTTACATACCGGACGTCCGCCTCCTGGATATGCCCGGAATCCATCAGCATGAGATTGGCGAGATGGGCGCTGGCATGGGTTGTATATATTGGCCCGTTATACCCGTTTTTTACCAGGTTCGGGAGATTGCCGCTGTGGTCAATATGGGCGTGTGAAAGAATCACTGCGTCCAGCCGCATGGGGTCAAACTGAAAAACCCGGTTGCGCTCATAGGTTTCGTTACGGCGGCCTTGAAAGAGCCCGCATTCAAGCAGCAGCCTGTATCCATTCACCTCAATCAAGTGCTGGGAGCCAGTGACAGTTTGAGCGGCTCCGTGAAACCAGATTTTCACCAGCTAATCCTTCAATACCGCGATAATCTGTTCCCCGAAATTTTCCATCCTCCAGGGGACCGCGTTAAACACTTCCGCCAGTTCATCCAGGGAATTGGGATTCTCTCTGGCGATTAAGGTTAATAGATCGCGCGGCAGGATTACATCCGGGCTCACACCCATATTCTGGGCGGTGATTTTCCGCCACTGTTTAAGGTTATCCACCCTATTTAAATACTTTCCATTTGTTTTCGGCCGCTTAGGAGGGTAAACCGGCCTGGCCTCCAAACCTGTCCGGACCGCGTCCAAGATTTGTTCACCGTGGGTTTTTGCCTGCCTGGCGCTCATTCCCGGCACCTTGTACAGGCTGTTGAGTTCAAGTGGGGCCCGCTCTGCGATATTCAGCAGGGTCCGGTCGCTGAACACCCTGAACAACGGCTGGTCTCTTTTGCGGGCGATATTGTCCCGGTAGCGGCATAACTCCTGCAGTACGGCCATTTTTTGGGGATCAAGCTCGTTCGATCCGCTCACCCGCCAGCAGTTATGCTCAATATTGCCTGGTTGGTAGGCGTTTTTCTTAACCTCCTTCACCTGGCATAACCGCTTAAAATCTTCAGCCGCAAGAGTCGCCAGGTCCCGTTCACAGAGTTCCCTGTGGAGCAGGTCGCGCAGCGGAATCAGGTAATGAGTATCCTGCTGGGCATATCGCCTGAGGTATCCGGGGAGCGGCCGTTTGCCCCAGTCTGCGCGCTGGTAGCGTTTGTTGATCTGCACTCGAAATTTATCTTTTAACAACGAGCCCAAACCCAGCGCCGGGTACCCCAGGATGCCCGCTGTAATCATCGTGTCAAACAGGTTCGAAAAAATGAAATCAAAATCACGCTGCAGGCAAATCAGGTCATATTCCGCCGCATGGAATACCTTTTCGACTCGCGGGCTGGAGAATACCGGCTTCAGCGGCGATACATCTTCCAAAAGGATCGGGTCAACCAGGTAATCCGCTGACCGGGTCGAGAATTGGATCAGGCAAACTCTCTCCTGATAGGCATGCAGGCTGTTGGACTCGGTATCCACCGCGATTATCTGCTCGTTCAGCAGTTCGCTGACCAGATTTTCCAGCGCAGTGCGCCTGGTTATGTAGACTGGCTGTGATAAGTTCTTGATATTCATTTTCAACGTCTAAGAAAAATTTTTCTTTTCCATTACAAGGGCATTTTCGCCATCCCGGTAATAGGCCGGCCAGATTTCGACCTCCTGGTAACCAAACCTTCTGTAAAGGCTTATTGCTGGCTTATTGGATGCGCGCACACTCAGTTTTATGACTGGCTGGCGTATCTGCGATTCGCTTTCAGCTAGCAGCGAGCTGGCAATGCCTCTGCGCTGGTACTGCGGCTCCACGCAAACTGTGGCGACCCAGGCCTGGTTCTGGGAGTGGCGGATGTCGATCCCTATAAAACCAACCATTCTATCATCTGCCATAGCTTTTAACCGCAGCACGTTCGGAAATGTGAGTATACCGATTAAATCGAGTACCGGCCAGGAATCTTTTGGAAAGCAAAGCTTTTCCACCCTTCGGAGTTGACTCAAATCTCTCCAGCTGGCCGCTTCTATCCTGGCTGAATCCCTGCTCACTCCGATCGATGAGGCATCCATATTAATTCAATAAACAGGGTGGGCAGTATTCCCCGGCTGCTGCTGCACACCCTGCCGGGCTGATTTTACTCTTCTTTCCCTTTTATAAAACTCTCCAGAAGGCTGGTGAACTCCATCGGAAAGATGTATTTTGTCGATGGAGAAGAACCCAGTTCCTTTAGGGTCTCAAAATACTGGAGGGTCATTGTTTTAGAATCGACCGTTTTGGCGATATTGAATATCTGGTCCAGAGCGTTCGAGAAACCCTCCGCTCGCAGGATAAGACCCTGCCGGTTGCCCTCCGCGGTAAGAATCTCCGCCTGTCTGGCGCCTTCCGCTTTCAGGATTGCGGCCTGTTTTTCCCCGTCCGCCACATTAATCTGGGCTTCGCGCTGCCCGGTCGACTCGGTCACCACCGCCCGCCGGTTTCTCTCGGCAGACATCTGGCGGTTCATCGCATCCTGGATCTCCCTAGGAGGATTGATTTCGCGGATCTCCACATTGGTCACCTTAACGCCCCAGCGTTCGGTGACCTCGTCCAGACGCGCCCGCAGCAGGTTATTGATATGTTCCCGTTTTGAAAGCACATCGTCCAGCAGTATCCCGCCGATCACTGCGCGCAGGGTTGTGGTCGCCATTCCCTGGGCTGCAGACTCAAAATCCTGCACCTGCAGCACACTTTGAGTTGGGTCAAGCACCTTGTAGTACCAGATAAAATCCACATTTACCGAGGCATTATCCTGGGTGATCGAATTCTGATGCGGTATCTCGCGTACCTGCTCCCGCAAATCCACTCTCACAGACCGGTCCACAATCGGAATGAGAAAGATAATTCCGGGACCTTTTGCGCCCACACACCTGCCTAACCGGAAGATCACAAGCCTTTGGTACTCCGGTACTATCTTAATCGCGGCGGCAATAAACAGAACTCCGAGCAGGATCACCGCGCCAACCAGACATAATGCCGTACCACCGACACTTTCTAACATTGTTTTACCTCCATTCTATTTAATCCAATTAATCACAACTTATGGACCGCCTGTACTTCTTCATGTTTTCCTCGATATTTAAAATCCTCCATCTTCAACTGGCTCGACAACCAGTACAAACCCGTCTCTTTCGATCACTTCAACGGTTGTGCCCTCTCTTATCGGTTCTTTACTGGACGCAGTCCAGAGTTCACCGGCTACCTGTACAGAACCTTCTTCATGGATGTCCGATTTAGCTGTGCCCCTCTCTCCTATCAACCCTTCCAGGTCGTGGGTTGGCCGGACGCTCCTCGCTTCCAGGATCTTTCTCCCAACAATCCAGAAGAAACCTCCCATAAAGAGCGATACAACCAGAGCCAGAATGGGATTTACCGCCGGATACCACCAGTCTTCGCTTCCAAAGAGGAAAGCAGAACCCACCACCATGGCAAAAATAGCCGAAGCAAGAAAAACCAGTTTGTCGGGATAACGCATCGCCAGTAAAAGTAAAACAAAACTAATCAGCAGGACAATTAATGCCCACCAGTTGATAGTCTCCTCCATACTGTATGCCACCCAGCCTGCCAGAACCAGGATAGTCAAACCAAATATCTCCAGCACTCCGCTTCCAGGGCTCAGGATCGCCAGTGCTGTAAAGAAAACTCCGGCTGCAAGCAGCAGGTAAGCGATATTCGGGTTCAGAAGAATTTCCATATTTTTTTCCGATACTATTTTCAGGTATGGGTTATTGCCTATTATACAACCACTTGAATTGGTTATTGATTATTACTGCCTCTCTTTCGCTGGTCCTGCCCCAATTCCTGTTTATGCTAACAAATCTTCAGGCTTATAGGGCTGAGTTTTTCTGCGGATTCAAAAACAACTTGCGGCATGAAGGAAGCCGGAACCAGGCGTCATGCCTATAACTGGCATGGTATAAATATAGGCGTGGAAAAAAGCTACCCTTTTTACCCGCCGCGCAGAAATGGATACCTCTTCCTGACAGGATTCCTGGTCATCCTGTTTTCGGCAGGAATTACTGCGGTCTGGATATCGATCCACTCCCAGACCAGCTTGCAGTTTTTTACTTTGTTCATCCCTGCACTGCTGATAATATGCGCGGTGCCCATAATAATTTATTACATTTATGCCTTGAGAAATGCCCGCTACCTGGTTGAAAGGGATGGTATCCGGCTGTACTGGGGTTTGCGTCAGGAGGACATTCCTATCACAGAAATTCAATGGGTACACCCGGCGGATAAACTGGAAGAGCGGCTGCCTCTTCCGCTGGTGCGCCTGCCTGGAGCTGTGATTGGCTCCCGAAAAATCAAACAAGGGGGTGAGATAGAATATCTGGCCTCCCGCACCAGGAACCTGGTCGTCATTGCGAGAATAGATAAAGCTTACGCCCTCTCTCCTGGCAGTCCAGCTGAATTTATCAACGCTTACCAGCGTTTCACTGAGATGGGGTCTTTCATCCCTTTCGATCCCCAATCCGTTTACCCTTCGCACTTTCTCAACCGGGTCTGGCGGTCTTACCCGGCCAGACTGCTGATCACCGGCGGCGCCCTGGTTTGTATTGCCCTGCTGGCGATGGTAGTTATTGGCATTACATCTGGAGAGTATATTCACCTGCGCTTCCTCATAGATGGGACGCCCGGGGAGGCCATTCCGGCAATCCGGTTGCTGCTGCTGCCATTGTTAACAACATTCTTTTTCCTGGTGGATTTGTTTGCCGGGCTGTATTTCTTTCTCGACAGCCGCAGGGAGCACATCGCATTTCTACTCTGGGGGACCGGCCTGGTCACTGCCATTATTTTTATGAGCGGGGCAATTTTTATCCTCAGGACCCGCTGAGCACAATAATCCGGTTATCAACAGAATTCATGTATTTTTCCACATATCATAAACAATTATCCACAACAACGCCTTTTTTTATCCACATTTTCTCCCACTGCCTTTTGATTTTCAGGCAGACCCCTGCTTTACAATCAAGCTTCCGGCACGGTTAACCTCGATTGCCTGCTGCTTATTCCTTATGTATAGGATATCCGCCAGGAGTAGTAATTTATCCTGTTCGGCAGCAGCCCTGTAATTATTCTACAAACTCAACCCGGGCCTTTTTGTTTGCTGGAGTATAATCTTAATTGCCCGGTTTCTTCTGATAAATGTTGACTCTGAGACTGAATTGATAAGAATAAGCAGGCTGGAATGTCTTCCATTGATGAAATAAAAGCCCGGGTTGATATTGTAGACCTGGTGCGTGAGACGGTTGATATTCGCCGATCGGGCAAGAATTACACAGGCTTTTGCCCGTTCCATCCCAATACGCGCACCCCCGCATTTGTAGTCTTCCCCGAAACCGGCACCTGGCGCTGTTTCGGTCAATGCAACGAGGGGGGCGATATCTTCGGTTTTATCATGAAGAAGGAGGGCTGGGATTTTTCAGAAACCCTGCGCTATCTGGCAGACCGGGCAGGCATCCTGCTGCGCCCGCCTACCGAAGAAGAAAAGGCTGCCGCTGAAGAGAATGAAGGTCTACGCGAAATTCTTGAAGAGGCTCTCATTTTTTACCGCCACCAGCTCAAGAATTCCCCCCGTGGCCTTGAAACCCTCGAATACCTCCACAACCAGCGTAACCTCAATGACCAGACCATTGAATCCTTTGGCCTGGGGTATGCTCCGGATTCGTGGGAAAGCGCAATCGAGCATTTCCGTCAAAAGGGATACCAGGACCCCGATCTGCTGGAATGCGGGTTGGCCAGCGAGCGCGATTCAGGTGGTATATACGACCGGTTCAGAAACCGCTTGATGTTCCCGATCAGGGATGCCCGCGGCCGGATGGCGGGATTTGGCGCCCGGATCTTAGACCCGGATGACGTGCCCAAGTTCCTCAACTCCCCCCAGACGGTGATTTTTGATAAAAGCCGCCTGCTGTACGGGCTTGACCGGGCGCGCAAGGCAATACGAACCCTGGAGCAGGCAGTGATTGTCGAGGGTTATCTTGATGTAATAGCCCTCCACCAGTCAGGCTTCACCAACACTGTCTCTCCCATGGGCACAGCTCTTACCGAACACCATCTCTATCTTTTAAAGAAATTCACCCAGCATATCATCCTGGCGCTCGATCCGGACGCTGCGGGAGAGCAAGCGACCATCCGCGGGCTCGAAATTGCCCGGGCGACCCTTGAGCACGAGCGCGACCCGGTCTTCGATCCAGGCGGCCTTATCCGGCATGAAGTCCGGCTGAAAGCCGATATCCGGGTTACGATGCTGCCAGAGGGAATGGACCCGGATGAAATCGTCCACCGCGATCCTGAAGAATGGAAAAGGATACTGGAGAATGCCCGTCCGATTGTGATACATGTGATGGAAACGCTCGCGGCTGGCCGCGACCTGGATGATCCAAAAGTGAAGACGGAAATTGCCGCCAGGGTGATTCCATTGATTGAAGACCTGCCCAATCCAATCGAGCGGGATACCTACCACCAGAGATTGGCGCGCCTGCTGCATGTTGATGAACGCACTCTGCTCGAATTTCACCCGCCGAAAACACCTGCCCACAGACGCAGGACTTTACCTGCCCTGGAGCCTGATCGGGAGGCAGGTAAACCTGTTGCTGCAGCCAGCGGTCACTCACTCGAAGCGCACTGCCTGGGGGTTTTATTACGCAGGCCAGAACTGCTATACCAGGTAGATCGCCGTCTCCAGGAAGCCGGTTTGGCGCGCCTGTCCGCCAATGATTTCCAGCATGCTGACCACAAAGCGATTATGCGCCTGTTCCAGGAATCAATCAACCAGGATATTGGCGAACCGCTCAATTACATCCTGAACAGCCTCTCCCTTCCCATGATGGAACTGGCTGATGACCTGCTGGCACGCACTGGCGACCTCAATCCCGAAGACGAACGCGTCCGGGATGACCTGATGCGCGGCTTGCTTGAACTGCGCACCCGTGTTCTGCGCCAGGAGATCGAATATCTGCGGTACTTGATGGAGGAAGCCCAGGCGGATGGAGATACGAAAGCCAGCGGGTACATGCAGAAGATGCTGCAGCACACCGGTGATCTCAAACGCCTCAACTTTGCCCTCGCCGAATATACCAGCCGGGCAGTCTCGCCCCGCCAGTAAGGAAAATAAATCATGCCTGCATCTTCGTCCGAAGATAATAAAAAGAAATCCTCCAGCAAGTCAAATTCAGACACCCCTTTTTCTGAACCGGGCAGATCTTTTGAGAGGCCAGCTGCCAGGCGGGGTTACGAAGATGAATATGCCGGTTTTGACCCGGGTGACGAGGTAAACGCTGAGACCGGGAGCCCGGATACAACCGGCGATCCCAATCTCCTTGCCGAGATAAGCGAAGACCCGGTCAGGCTTTACCTCAAGGAAATCGGAAGCATCGAACTCCTGGAGCCTGACCAGGAATTCTGGCTGGCAACCATGATCGAAGCCTCCCGCCGGATTGATGCCCTGAAACGCCTGCACCCCCTGGCACGCGGGCAGCCACGCCCCCCCGGCATCCAGCTGGATGGCGCAGCCGGGATTTACGCTGCTCTATACGAAGAACTGAAAACATCCTGGAAGCGGTTGGTGGAGGACGCAACCCGCCTGGAACACGCTTGCCCTGATCTGGGTCAGATACTGGAGGAAGCCCAGAATTTACACCTTACCTGGCACATGGACCAGCGTTCCTACCTGCGGGGATACCTGGACAATGGGCGGTGGGGCAGCGATCCGCTCTGGGACGGGATTGCCCAGCTTGCATATACAGTATTTCTTTATTTATATACCCTCCCCAACAGCATCGCCCAACCTCTCAAAGATTTTATAATTATGGAAGGAGACCTGCCCGACCAGAAAAATTTCGAAGCCTACCTGACCGGAGGCGAAGGTCTGCTGGAAGAACTTGATATTATTTATAAACGCAGCGACGAAGCGCACCAGGCTCTCATCCGCGCCAATCTCAGGCTGGTTGTGAGCGTGGCAAAACGTTATGTCGGCAGGGGGACCTCATTTCTGGACCTGATCCAGGAGGGCAACATCGGCCTTTTGAGGGCAGTTTCAAAATTTGACCCGGCGCGCGGATATAAATTCAGCACCTATGCAACCTGGTGGATCCGCCAGTCCATCAGCCGCTCGATTGCAGACCAGGCCCGCACAATTCGCATCCCGGTCCATGTTTTCGAATCGATCAACCGCCTCCTGCGCGTACAGCGCGAGTTGATCCAGAGGTTAGGGCGCGAGCCAACAAGCGAGGATATCGCCCTGGAAGCTGGTTACCTAGAACCAGAAGACCGCCAGTTGATCCTTGATACCCTTGCTCAATCCACTCCCATCGAGGATGACCTCCGCCGGCGCTGGGATCTTGCGACGGCAAAGGTCGATCGAATCATGCGGGCGATGGAAGAGCCAATGTCGCTTGAGAGTCCGGTCGGATACGAAGACAGCAGCCAGCTTAGCGATTTTATCGAAGACCAGGATGCCGTTGAACCGATCGATGCGGCCGCCCGCGATATGCTGCGAGAATCTATCCAGGATGCCCTGGCTGTGCTCACCGAGCGGGAGCGCCAGGTATTGGAAATGCGCTACGGGCTTGTTGACGGAAGGGATCATACCCTCGAGGAGGTTGGCCAGTATTTCAACGTCACCCGTGAACGCATCCGCCAGATTGAAGCGAAAGCCCTGCGCAAGCTCCGCCACCCCACCCGAAGCCGGCAGCTGCGAGACTACCTGAAATAAGTTAAAAGATTGTGAAATTTGACACTTTTGAACCCGTATGATAAACTACCCTGGCTTTTGTTTAAGCACTTATAATATTTCTATTAAGGCAGGTTCCCTGGCATCTGACAGCCTGAAATGCAGGCCGCAGCAGGTACTCGAACAATGATTCTGCAATACCAGGCGGCGGCATTTCACCCCATAAAACAGAAAAATATCACCTCCAGGAGATCATAAGAGACCGCTATGCTTCAAGAATATCTTCCTATCGCTGTACTGTTGATCCTGGCAACCGGGCTGGCGGGATTGGTTATCGCGATCGGGCACCTGTTTGGCCCCCGCAAACCAACCCAGCGGAAATCAATGCCCTACGAATCGGGTATGCGTCCCATTGGTCCTGGAACCCGTCGGCTTCCTGTCCGTTTTTACCTCATCGCGGTATTATTTATTCTCTTTGATATTGAAGTTGTGTTCTTTTTCCCCTGGGCTGTTGTTTTCAAACAACTCGGCCTTTTTGGCCTGGTCGAGATGCTGATCTTTATTGTTATTTTACTGGTAGGTTATGTATATGCATGGAAGAAGGGAGCTCTGGAATGGGAGTAGAACAGAAACTGGGGGATTTTGGGGCAGTCACCACAACACTGGAAAAAGCCATAAACTGGTCGCGCACCAGAGCGATGTGGCCGATGTTATTTGGGCTGGCATGCTGTGCCATCGAAATGATGTCTGCCCAGGCTGCAAATTATGACATGAGCCGCTTTGGAATGGAACTGATGCGCGCCAGCCCGCGCCAGTCCGACCTGATGATTGTCGCTGGCAGGGTGACCCGTAAAATGGCCCCGGTCCTGCGCAGACTTTATGACCAGATGCCGGACCCGAAATGGGTGATCTCAATGGGAGATTGTGCGTCCTGCGGAGGCATCTTCAATAACTACGCCATCGTCCAGGGTGTGGATGAAATTGTCCCTGTCGATGTGTATGTCGCCGGCTGCCCGCCCCGTCCGGAAGCGCTGATCCACGGGGTTGTCACTCTTTACGATAAAGTCTACGGCGAGAAAATCAAGGATTGGGCATAGAACTAATATGGATGAAAAACTGGAAATCATCGCTGAAAACCTGATCCAGCGCTTCTCTGCTGAAAAGCAGGTCTTCAAAGACGAGTTGAGCCTGTCCGTCAAACCCGAACAGATAGTCGATGTCTGCCTGGTTTTAAGGGATGAACACCAGTTTGAAGTCCTGACAGAAGAGACTGCGGTTGACTACTGGCCAGAACAAACCCCGCGCTTCCATGTGATATACCGGTTTCGCTCAATAAAGCACAACTTGCTGATCGGGCTGCGGGTGCCCCTGGACGGCAATTTTCCCAAACTGCCCACCATTGAAGGGGTGTATAAAAACGCGAACTGGTTTGAGCGGGAACTCTGGGACATGTTTGGCATTAATATCGAAGGGCATTCCGATCTGCGCAGGATTGTTTTGCCTCACGATTGGGAAGGACACCCTCTCCGGAAAGACTACCCGCTCGGTTATGAAGAGGTGCAGTACTCATTCAATTTTGACGAAATCGACCTGCGCAAACCATATGCCGAGGAATAGCGCCGCTTAATAAATTTTGGAAAGTATAAAAAAATCCCTATGACCGAAGAAACGCCCTTCACCCTCAAAGAAGCAACAATGGACGAAATTAAACACCTGGTGACTGATCGCGCCATCCAGGGCGAAACTGTCCTGCTTAACATGGGACCCCAGCACCCCAGCACCCACGGTGTCCTGCGGCTGCTCTTAGAGCTTGATGGTGAGGAAGTGATCAACTGTATCCCGGATGTTGGCTTCCTGCATACAGGCATAGAGAAGAACATGGAAGCCAAAACTTTTGAAAAATCCATCACGATGACCGACCGGCTGGATTACCTGAACAATCTGGGAAACAACCTGACCTACTGCATGGCTATCGAAAAGCTAACCGGGCTGGATGTCCCCGAGCGGGCCCAGACTATCCGGGTGATCCTGGCGGAACTGCAGCGGATTGCTTCCCACCTGATTTTCCTGGCGACCACCGGACTGGATGTGAACGCCACTTCGGTCTGGATGTACTGCTTCCGCGAGCGCGAGATCATACTGGACATTTTTGAGATATGTTCCGGGCAGCGTATGATGACCACATTTATCCGGCCCGGAGGTCTCTGGCGGGATGTCCCGGTGGAATTTGAAGAGGCAGTGCGCGATTTTATCAAAATATTTCCGGCGCGAGTCGATGAATACGAAGCCCTTTTAACGAATAATCCCCTGTTTCGTGATAGAACCGTTGGCATGGGCGTTCTGACACCCGAAGACGCTCTGGCATGGGGTGTGACAGGTCCGATGCTGCGCGCCTCGGGTATAGAGTATGACCTGCGGAAAACCAATCCATACTCGGGTTACGAGCAGTACGAATTTGAAGTACCGGTCCTCAACGAAGGCGACACATTCGCAAGGTATATTGTCCGCATGGATGAGATGCGCCAGGCAACCCGAATTATCGAACAGGCCCTGGATACCCTCCCCTATGGACCGGTTCGCAGCAATAACCGCAAATACGTTCCTCCGCCGCGCTCTGAGCTTGGTACAAGCATGGAGGCTCTGATTCACCACTTTAAACTCTGGACTGAAGGGTATAGCGTTCCAGAAGGATCGGTTTTTGTATCAACCGAATCGCCGCGCGGCGAGCTGGGCGTATACCTGGAGAGTGATGGAGGTCCTAAGCCTTTTCGGGTGCACTGGCGTACCCCGTCATTCACCAACCTGCAGGTTCTGCCTCTTCTTACCAGAAATCACCTTGTGGCCGACCTGGTTCTCCTGATCGGCACAGTCGATATTGTCCTTGGCGATGTCGACCGGTAATCCAATTATATTGAGGAATTATGCTGGTTGAAAAATATGCCCAAGAAGTAAATCGGATTCTGGCAAAATACCCGCCAGAAGAACGCCAGGCTGCTGTAATGCCCCTCTTATACCTGGTACTGCGCGATCAAATGGTTATTGACCGGAAATCTATGGATGAGGTCGCCGGCATTCTGGGGATTTCAACCACGGATGTCGCCTCTGTGGTGGGATTTTATACACTTTTCCATGACAAACCCGGCGGCAAATTTCGGGTCCAGGTCTGCACAGATTTGCCCTGCGCCCTGCGGGGAGCAGAACGGTTCATGGAACAGATGTGTGAGAGATTGGGTATTGAACCAGGGGAGACCACTCCGGATGGTCTGTTCACCGTTGAGCCGGTTATGTGTCTGGCGGCATGCGATAAAGCCCCAATGTTCCAGATCCAATCCGCAGACGGACTCGAATACCACGAAAACCAGACCGTCGAGAATGCGCTTTCGCTGATCGAAGGGCTGCGGGCTCAGGTCGCTCACATGGGCGGTTTAAAACGGAGGCGGGATCATGAATAATCCATCCACCGGGGCTGGATACAAACCTGTCCTGCTGCGCCATCGTGACCACCCTGATTTAGATAATTTAGAGACCTACCGTAAGTACGGTGGATTCGGCTCATTTAAAAAAGTGGTTACATCCATGCAGCCCGATGAAGTGACCGAAATTGTGAAGTCCTCCGGCCTGAGGGGCCGGGGCGGTGCAGGTTTTCCGACCGGCTTGAAATGGTCCTTCATCGATAAAAATGCCTGGCCGCATTATGTTGTCGCAAATGCAGACGAATCTGAACCCGGTACATTCAAAGACCGGGAGATTATGGAAGGAAATCCATTCCAGTTCCTGGAAGGTCTTGCGATCTGCGCCTATGCAATCCAGGCAACCACAGCCTACATTTACCTGCGCGGCGAGTTCTGGAAGATCTCAGAAAGCCTCGACCGCCAGATTGAAACCCTTGAAATGGCGGGCTTGCTCGGGGAGGACCTGTTCAACACCGCTTACTCCCTGAAAATATACACCCACCTGGGAGCCGGCGCATATATCTGCGGTGAAGAAACCGCCCTGCTTGAATCTATGGAAGGTAAGCTCGGCCAACCCCGCTTGAGACCGCCCTTCCCGCCATCATTCGGCCTGTTCGGAAAACCCACCGTTGTAAACAACGTCGAAACCCTGACAAATGTCCCCCCAATTATCGAAAACGGAGCGGACTGGTACCGCCGCATTGGCACCGAAAAGAGCCCCGGGCCGAAGGTCTTCTGTCTGTCCGGCCGGATAAACCGTCCCGGCAACTATGAACTGCCGCTCGGCACTACCTTCCGGGAGTTGATTTTTGAACACGGGGGAGGTATTCCTGAGGGAGGTTCCATCAAAGCGATTATGGCAGCCGGGGCGAGCTCGGCTTTAATCCCGGTTGATGACCGGGCATTGGATACACCCATGGACTACGAGAGCGTCCCCAGCCTGGGAGCCCAGCTCGGTTCCGCCTCAGTCATCGTAATTGACGATACAGTCGATATCCCCTGGCTGATCAATAAGACAAACCATTTCTTCAAGCATGAATCCTGTGGAAAATGTACTCCCTGCCGGGAAGGTACCTACTGGATGGCAAAAATCTCAGAAAGAATCGTTACAGGCAGGGCTGTGATTCAAGATGTGGATTTGCTGCACGAAGTGGCCAGCCAGATCCAGGGAAAATGCCTGTGTGCGCTGGGAGAATTCGCGGTAGAACCAGTTCTGAGCGGCATTGAACGTTTCAGACCTGATTTTGAAGCTGCAACCAACGGGATGGAATCAACCTGATGGACCGAATGTATCAGGTATTGGAGCATTGAATGGCTAATTTGGTGACATTGACAATCGATGGGGTCCAGGTAAGCGTTCCAGCCGGGACGCTGGTTGTGGACGCAGCCAAAAAGGTCGGCATCGATATCCCCGTTTTCTGCTATCACCCCAAAATGGAACCGGTTGGCATGTGCCGGATGTGCCTGGTCGAAATTGGATGGCCGGTAATCGACCGCGCCTCCGGGGAACCCGTGCTTGAAGAGGACGGCAGCCCAAAAATGCAGTTCAGCCAAAAACTCGAAACCGCCTGTACAACCCGGGTGACGGAAGGTATGGTTGTAAACGGGATGACTGAGAAGGCAAGCGCCGGTCGGGATGACATCCTCGAATTTCTGCTGACATCCCACCCGTTGGACTGCCCGGTCTGCGATAAAGGGGGAGAATGCCCGCTGCAGAACCTGACGATGAAATTTGGCCCCGGGGAAAGCCGCTTTGTTTACGACGAAAAAATGCACCTGGCGAAGCACGTCCCGCTGGGCGAGTTAATCTACCTTGATCGCGAAAGATGTATCCAGTGCGCACGCTGCGTACGCTTCCAGAGCGAGATTGCCGACGACCCGGTGCTTGGGTTTTATAACCGAGGCAGGTCACTCGAAATCGTGACCCTCTCAGAACCCGGTTTTGATTCCATCTTCTCCGGCAATACAACCGACATTTGCCCGGTTGGCGCACTGACAACTGCTGATTTTCGCTTTGGCGCCCGGCCGTGGGAATTAAAACCCACTGCCACAATTTGCAGCCACTGCCCGGTTGGCTGCAACCTGACCATGGATATCCGCCGCGAGGCCGTCTCGGGTGGAGATTGGGTCGTTAAACGGGTTATGCCGCGCCAGAACGAGAACGTCAACGAAATCTGGATCTGCGACAAAGGCCGCTTTGGGCACCACTATGCCTCTAAAAATAAATCCAACGGTAAAGGCCTCCCGCGTTTAACCGAACCGCTGGTGCGAAAGAATGCCGATTCGAATCACGCCGGTGAACTTGTCCCGGCAAGCTGGGATGAAGCCCTTTCAGTCATCGCTGACCGCTTCCGGCAAGCGGGTGAAAATTTGCTGACCATCCTGGGCGGACGCCTGTCTAATGAAGACCTTTTCAACCTTAATCAGCTTACGAACCGGCTTGGCGGGGAGACATTCCTTTACTCCCATATGGCTGGAGGTGAATTCACCAGCAGTTACGGACTCCCGCCTGGCTCTAACTTTGCCGATCTCGGACCGGATGATGCGGTTCTTGTAGTAGCCTGTGATCTGGAGCAGGAAGCCCCGATCTGGTGGCTCAGGATCAAGCAAGCCGCCGAGCGCGGAGTAAAAGTTATTTCTTTGAATGCGCGCTCGACAAAGCTCGACCGGGCTGCGTCTTACAAATTGCGTTATCATTACGGTACTGAAACAGCCGCGCTGCTGGCTGTGCTGAACACTCTCTCAACAAAACAGCCCGGCTTGCCCGAACAGGTCCAATCGCTTGTGGAGAATCCAGAATTTACAAATGCGGCGAGAGTTTTTTCGGAAGCCAGGAATGCCGTGGTGCTTTTTGGAAGCGATGGCAGCGGAGTGGAACAATCTCATGCTCTCGCTCAGGCATGCGCTAATCTGCTGGTTTCAACCGGTCATGCAGGGCGTCCTAACAATGGACTGATCGGCGTCTGGCCCAGGGCGAACGAGCAGGGCGCCTGGGAGCTCGGTTTGAGAACCCGCCCGGATCTTCATGAAAAAATAAATGCCGCCCAGGCGGTTTACATCGCTGCCGCAGATCCCGCTGGCGATGATCCAGCCTACCTGGGACAGGCGGGATTTGGCGGAGATGCTTTTATTGTCGTCCAAGACCTGTACCTCACCCAATCAGCCCGCCTGGCTGACGTCGTGCTGCCTGCCCTATCCTGGATTGAGAGAGAAGGCAGTTACACTTCCGGCGAGAGAAGAGTACAGCGCTTTTATACCGTACTTCCAGACATTGCCAAACCCATAACAAGGGTTGAAAGCACAGGCGCAATTAAGACCTCTTTGCTCACCGCTGGCGAAATGGTGCCTTATGGTCCTCTGGCAGACTATGTAATCCCTCCATTAATCGCCCGGAAAATGGATTTGGAATTCTCGCCATCCGCCGGAAGCGCCTCGAGTGTCTTTGACGAGATCGCCAGAACCGTGCCCGTTTTTTCGGGAATATCCTACAAACTTCTTTCTGAGACTTCCGAACAATGGCCGGTTTTCGGCAGGGAAGACCTGTATTACGGGGGTACGGGTTACGAGAACAACCAGGGTTTGGGTGTACAACTTCCCCTGGCTGACCGTCAGGAGCAGAGCACCCTCCAATTATCCGGATCCCCGCTCAAATCTGTCCACATCCCCAAACTGGGCGGGGTGGTTTTCCCGGTAAACCGGCTTTATGACTGCGGACAAACCCTGATACATTCCAAACTTGTCATGGGCCGGGTTGGAGAGCCCTTTGTGGTCATCAGCATCAGGGATGCAGAGAGGATGAGGCTGGAAGCAGGCGACATGGTGCAGATTTCGTTCGAAACATCCCGGGCTGGTACTAACGCTCCCTATTCTTCAGACAATATAGCTATTGTTAGAGTTCAAATTTCAGATGAACTGCCTGAAAGGATCGCCCTGATTCCACGCAGTTTCGGGATGCCCGCCGATAAACCAGCCCAGGTTGATATCCGGAAAGCAGATAAGAATGTTTGAGCCAGATATTCGCCGGGAAGTGGATATTTGATAACCAAGGAAAAGATATGGAAATCGCCTTAATCGTCGAATGGTTAATTAAAGCTGTACTTATGCTGGCGATCCTGATTGTCGGTTTCGCATACACCACATACATGGAACGCAAAACCCTGGCGCGCATGCAGGTGCGCTACGGGCCAAACCGGGCAGGACCGTTCGGCTTATTACAGCCAGTTGCAGATGGGGTGAAGTTGATATTTAAAGAGGAGTTAATTCCCGCGAAGGCTGATAAATTGATTTTTATACTTGCGCCTATGCTAACTGTTATTCCCGCGCTGGTTATGCTGGCTGTTGTGCCTTTTGGAGGGACGGTCAACCTGTTCGGCCAGGAAATCTCACTTTCCATTGCAGGAGACATCAACGTGGGCGTGCTGTACATCACCGCGATTGCTTCAATTTCGGTTTATGGGATTGTGCTGGCTGGCTGGGCGTCCAACAACAAGTACGCAATGATGGGTGGCATCCGCTCATCCGCCCAGATGGTCAGTTATGAATTAGCGCTTGGCCTGGCGTTCATCGGTCCAATTTTACTGGCCAGTTCAATGAGCCTGGAAGAAATTGTTCAGACTCAGGGACGGAACATCTGGTTCATAATCCTGCAGCCGCTTGGAATGATCATATTCTTCTTAGCAGCGATGGCGGAGATTAACCGCTCCCCCTTTGATATGCCCGAGGCCGAGCAGGAGTTGACCGCCGGTTACCACACAGAATATTCCGGGATGAAATTCGCCCTGTTCATGATGACCGAATATATTAAAGTAATCGTTATTTCCGTTTTATTTGCAACCTTCTTTCTGGGAGGTTACCTGGGGCCGTTCGTTGATCAAGTCCCCTGGTTAGGCCCACTTTATATATTTATCAAAACCTTCATCCTGATTTTCATAATTATCTGGATCCGGGCGACGATGCCCAGGATCCGCTACGACCGTTTGATGGCGCTTGGCTGGAAGGTTCTCCTCCCGCTAGCCCTGCTAAATGTATTCCTGACGGGTGTTCTTATTATTGTCTTTCCAAATTTAATCCAGTAATTATGACAAACACCTGTATCTCTGGAGGTTACGAATGTTTGTGAAAGGGTTAGCAACTGGTTTTTACACCACCTTTCGCCACCTGTTTAGAAAACCGGTTACATACCAGTACCCGGAAAGAAAGCGACCAGTTAGACGCAGGTTTAAAGGCCGCCATTCCCTTCATCGATACGACAACGGGCTTGAAAAATGTATCGGTTGTTCCCTCTGCGCGGCAGCCTGTCCGGCGGACGCGATATTTGTTGAATCAGCTGAAAACACAGATGAAATTCGGTTTTCTCCAGGTGAACGCTATGCCAGCACCTATGAAATCAATATGCTGCGCTGCATTTTTTGCGGTTACTGCGAGGACGCCTGCCCAACTGAAGCAATTGTACTGGGAGACAATTACGAGCTTTCATACACAGACCGGCATGACGCGATTTACACCAAGGAGATGCTGATCGTCCCGCTCAATGAAGGCGCAAGACCAACCCCGCAGAAAGTCGAACCCGGCCTCTATACCCGTTCAGTGCCAGTTATGGATAATCCCAGGGACTGAGATTAGAAGAGATGCGGATGAGAAGAACGATGCCTGAAGAATCCCCGAAACCAGTAGATATTTGGCCAGTGAATTACCCCGGTGTAATCCAAAACTGGAGAAAAAAATGATACCGGACACGATCCTGTTTATCCTGCTCGCCCTCGTCGCTTTACTCTCAGCTTTGGGTATGCTGTTGAGTAAGAATACTGTTTATTCAGCTCTGTACCTTATACTGAATTTTGCTACTATTGCGGTTTTATATCTGATTTTAGGCGCCTCCTTCATCGCCCTGGCCCAGATCACCGTATATGCCGGCGCAATTATGGTGCTGTTTTTGTTTGTAATTATGCTTCTGGGCACGGAACGGCTGCCTGAAGCGGAAGCACTGCCCTGGCAGAGGCCTCTGGCTGTTTCTTCTGCTGTTTTGCTGGCAGTCCTCGCGGTTTATGTGATATTTATCCGTCCAGAGACTTTTCCCGGCGTCACTCCTTTAACCCCGGGATTTGGCTCTCCGTATGAAATTGGCACCCTGCTTTTTAATAAATACCTGCTGCCTTTCGAAATTATTTCCGTACTGCTGCTGGTCGCAATGATCGGCGTAATTGTTCTGACAAGGAGGAGAGACCGGAAAAATCAGGGTTGATCAAATGCCCAACCTGGTCCGCTGTTTTTTCCGGTAGAAATTGATCATGGTACCAATCGAATACTACCTCGGCTTATCCTTCATTTTGTTCCTCATCGGCGCGCTCGGTGTGCTGATCAGGCGTAATGCAATCATCATATTTATGTCCGTGGAACTGATGCTGAATGCAGCGAATCTAGTTTTCATCGCATTTGCACGCTCCTACCAGTCAATGGATGGGCAGGTTATTGTCTTTTTTGTGATGGGCGTTGCGGCTGCAGAAGTAGCTATCGGTCTGGCTTTGATTGTGGCTATTTTCCGCACAAAACACAGCATAGATGTCGACCAGATGCACAGCCTGGGCGGTTGATCAAGCAGGGAATGCAATGTTAATAAGTTTAACTTTAATAAATTCCACAACATTATTTTTGTCTGAGGGATGCTTATGCTGCTGAGCGAAATGGTTTCCTACGGACCACAGTTCTTTTCCCTGGTACCCCTGGTTGTAATTCTGCCAGCGATGGGACTGCTGATTAATATGGTATTCGGTTCCCGCTTACCGGAAAAAGCGATCGGGATTATCGGGAGCGCGGCAGTTGGGCTTGCTTTCGTGGTCGCGGTCCTGCTTGCGGTCTCATTAGTCGGACATCCCGAAGGGGCTGTTGTGCCAATCCGCTCCTGGATTTCAATCGGTGACTTAAATATCAATTGGGGGTTCAAGGTGGATACCCTCTCTGTCACGATGATGCTGGTCGTTTCTACCGTCGGCGCCTTGATCCATATTTATGCCATCGGGTATATGCACGACGACGTCCGCTTCCAGGGTGACCCGGGCCGCTACCAGCGCTTTTTTGTATTCATGAACCTGTTCATCGTAATGATGATGGTCCTGGTCAGCGCTGACAATTACATGATGCTCTTTGTTGGGTGGGAAGGCGTCGGTTTATGCTCATATTTGCTGATCGGATTCTGGTACGACAAAGGCGAAGACGGGATTGGTAATGCCGTTGCGGGAAAGAAAGCCTTTATCACCAACCGGATTGGAGACTTTGGATTCCTGCTGGCTATGTTCATCATGTTCTGGGTTTTCGGCACTTTTGAATTTACTGCAGTCTTTGAAAAGGCGCCTGAAATTTCTTCAGCCCTTCCCGCCGCCATTACCGCCATAACCCTGTTAATGCTGGTGGGCGTTACCGGTAAGTCAGCCCAGATACCGCTCTATGTCTGGCTGCCTGACGCTATGGCTGGCCCGACCCCTGTCTCCGCCCTTATCCACGCCGCTACGATGGTGACCGCCGGGGTTTATTTAATCGTTCGCTCTGCCGCTCTTTTCACACTGGCTCCAGATGTGCAGTTTTTGGTTGGGATAGTGGGCGCTGGCACGGCCCTTTTCGCCGCAACTATCGCAGTCGCCCAGTTTGACATCAAAAAAGTCCTTGCTTACTCCACGATCAGCCAGCTTGGTTTTATGGTGGCGGCTGCCGGTATGGGCGCCTTTGTTGCAGCAATTTTCCACCTGGTCATGCACGCATTTTTCAAAGCGCTACTCTTCCTTTCCGCCGGTTCAACCATTCTCGGCCTGGAACACGCTCACCACCACCTCGAACATGAAGGGGCACTCGATGGTGATGCCCGGGAAACCCTCCATCACTTTGACCCTCAGGAAATGCGCACAATGGGCGGGATGAAAAACCGGATGAAGGTCACATTCCTGGTTTATCTGATAGGAGCGCTTGCCCTGGCTGGAATCCCGCCACTGGCAGGTTTCTGGTCGAAAGATGAAATCCTGACTGAAGTAGCCCGGCCCAATCCAGTTGCCTTCTGGCTGCTGGTTCTGGCGGCTTTCCTGACAGCCTTTTATATGGGGCGCCAGGTCCTTCTGGTCTGGTTTGGCAAACCCCGCAGCCTGCCGGCAGGCAGCGCTCATGAAAGCCCTGCGATTATCACTGTTCCGCTGATAATCCTGGCTGGTTTTTCCATTCTGGGTGGTATGCTGAATCTGCCTTTCTGGCACACGTTTACCCATTGGCTCGAGGAAACCCTGACCGACCTTCACGTGGCCGAGTTTGCGTTCTGGATCGCCATCCTTAGCACATCTGCGGCAGTAATTGCAATCATACTCGCCTGGTTCATTTATGGGCGGGTCTATCAGAAGCAGCGTGATTTACCCCAGGCTGAGCGCCCGGATGACCCGCTGCGTCCAGTACTGGGACCTTTGTTTACAATTCTGGAGGAAAAATACCGGGTAGATGAATTGTACAGGAAAGTCATTATCAACCCTTACATCTCGCTTTCCCGATTCCTGGCCGACAGCGTTGACTGGCGCTTCTGGCACAACTGGTTCCATGATTCTGTTATCACTGCCGGGTATAACGCCCTTTCAACGCTTTTGTCAGTCCGGATCGACCTGGGAATAATCGATGCCGCTGCAAACAAATTAGCTGAGTGGGTCATGCTCGCGGCTGAAAAGTGGCGCCGGATTGAAACCGGCTATGTGAGAAACTATGCCCTGTCGATCTTTATCGGCGTGGTTCTAATTCTTGGATACTTAATATTAACAAAATGAGTCCACTCCTTCTGTTTTTATCCAGAGAGTTATTTGGGCAAGCTATTCTGCGGATAGCGGTAATTACAAACTGCTCAATCCGCTGGAGGACAAGAAATGAATTTTAATATCGATCTACTGTCGCTCGTCACTTTCTTTCCGCTCATTGGAGTGGCAGTTCTGCTCTTTCTCAAACAGGAGCAGAAAAACCAGGCCCGCTGGGTAGCCCTGGTGACTGCGATAATTACTTTTGGGATTTCACTTGCCATTCTGGCTCAATTTAATCCCCAGAACCCGGATCTCCAGATGGAAATCATCGTGCCCTGGATAAACGTTGGAGGATGGGTAATCACTTACTACATGGGTGTAGATGGGATGAGCATTTTACTTGTCCTTTTAACAACCCTGCTGACAGCAATTTCCATTCTTTCCACCTGGACCGCAGTCCAGGACCGAGTTAAGCAGTTTATGATCTTTTTCCTTTTGCTGGAGGTAGGGATGCTGGGGGTATTCATGGCACAGGATCTGTTTCTTTTTTACGTTTTCTGGGAGTTTACACTGGTGCCAATGTACTTCCTGATCGGAATCTGGGGTGGGCCATCCCGGATTTACGCTGCGGTGAAATTTTTCCTCTATACCATGGCGGGTTCAATCCTGATGCTGCTGGCAATTCTCTGGCTGGGGATCAGCCAGGGCACCTTCATCGTGCCAGAACTGGTTGAAATGAACGGCATAGACCCAAACCTGCAGATCTGGTTATTCATCGCGTTCGGTCTTGCCTTTGCGATAAAAGTCCCAATGTGGCCGCTCCATTCCTGGCTGCCCGATGCCCATGTCGAAGCGCCCACTGCTGGTTCGGTGATCCTTGCCGGCGTGCTCCTGAAAATGGGCACATATGGTTTTTTAAGATTCAACATCCCGCTTTTTCCTGATGCCTCTGTAAAACTGGCCCCTTGGATTGGGCTGCTGGCTGTTATTGGCATCATTTACGGCGCAATGGTTTCTTTTGCCCAGAAAGATGTTAAGAAATTGGTTGCATATTCATCCGTCAGCCATCTGGGGTTCGTAATGCTGGGCTTATTTGCGCTCAACGCCCAGGGAATCGAGGGCGGCATCCTGCAGATGGTCAACCACGGAATCAGCACAGGCGCGTTGTTCCTCATCGTTGGAATGCTTTACGAGCGCCGCCATACCCGCGACATGGACGAATTCGGGGGCCTGTGGAAGATCATGCCCATTTATGGTGCCCTGACGCTGATCGTGGCGCTCTCCTCGATGGGTCTCCCGGGCTTGAACGGCTTTGTGGGTGAGTTCACCATCCTGCTGGGTTCCTGGGGCGCCGGGGTGCCGGATGGAGCTTACGGCTCATACTGGTACACAATTCTGGCTGCCCTAGGCATCATCCTGGCGGCGGTATATATCCTCTACATGTTCCAGAAATTATTCCTTGGACCGGTGACAAAAGAGGAAAACAAATCCCTGCTGGATATCAACTGGCGCGAGATTGTCACCCTCCTGCCCCTGATCATCCTGATCTTCTGGATCGGTTTGTACCCGAACCCGTTTTTCGGGTTGATGGATGCCTCTGTTGAACAGCTAGTCTCTTCCATAGAAAGCGTAACGCTGGCAGGACTGCCTTAATTGCGCCGGAGCAATATCAGTTTGGAGTAATCCATGAGCCTAAACGACCTGCTGGTAAACCTGAATTATATTCTTCCTTTAACGTTCCTGATCATCTGGGTATGTGTCCTACTTATTGCTGATTTATTTATCCCGCCAGAGAAAAAAGGCTTCACAGCCGCGTTGGCCGCCCTCGGGTTGTTGATAGCCCTGGTCATCGTCATTGTCCGGTTCGGTTTCACCTCCCCGGCTTTCAACGGGATGATCATGATGGATGGTTTTGCCGCTTTCCTGAACGTGATATTCCTGTTAAGCGGTCTGGTAAGCATCGCCCTCGCTTACGACTACTTGAAACGCTCCGGTATTGAAGGGGGAGAATACTACATACTGCTTCTCTTCTCAGTCATCGGAATGATGCTCATGGCAGGCGCATCCGACCTGATTGTTGTTTTCCTGGCGCTGGAACTGCTGTCAATCCCTCTTTATGTCCTCGCAGGGATTGCTGCTCCGCAGAGCGATTCAGAAGAGGCCGCCTTGAAATATTTCCTGCTTGGGGCGTTCTCTTCCGGGTTTTTCCTTTATGGAACAGCCCTTGTGTACGGCGCCACTGGCTCTACTACTTTAACTGATATCATCAAAGCAGCTTCGAACCTGACATCAGCCCCGACCATTCTGCTGTATGGTGCTGCATTGATACTGGTCGGTTTGGGTTTCAAAGTCGCCCTGGCGCCCTTCCATATGTGGACCCCGGATGTATACCACGGGGCGCCATCTTCTGTAACCGCATTTATGTCGATTGGCGCAAAAGCAGCCGGCTTCGCGGCACTGCTGCGGGTCTTCGTGCTTGCCTTTCCATCCCTTTCGGAAGACATTACACCAATTCTGTGGGCGCTAGCGGCCATTACGCTGGTGCTCGGCAATGTGATCGCAATCTCCCAGAGAAACATAAAAAGAATGCTGGCGTATTCCAGCATCGCCCATGCCGGTTTTATACTGATGGCCCTGGTTCCATACGGGCAGGAATCGCTTTCAACCAAAGCGGTTGCATCAGCTTTGTTGTACCTGTTCTCATATATGGTTACTAATTTTACGACCTGGGCGGTCGTAATCGCATTAGAACAAAGGACAGAAAACGGAGAAGGCTCTGAGGGTTTGATGATTGATGATTATGCAGGACTGGGGCGCAAACAACCTCTGCTAGCGCTCGCAATGACGGTTGCAATGCTCTCATTTATCGGGGTCCCGCCCACATTAGGCTTCCTGGCAAAATTCTTTGTCTTGCGAACTGTGATTGAGGGGGGCTTTACATCGCTTGCCTTAATCGGGGTGCTCACTTCACTCGTATCTGCCTATTATTACCTGCGGGTGGTTGTTTATATGTATATGCGTGAAGGTGAACCGGTTGTGCGCCGCGAAATCTGGACATTTTCTACCGCGGTTCTCACGGCTGTGTTAACTGTACTGCTCAGCATTATCGCCCAACCTCTGATCAACTGGGCTTCCAGTGCAGTCCTGAAGCTTCTTTAAATAACTCTGGCACTTGATATTTCTTAAGATTACGCCGGAACTGCGGCAATTCCTGGCTCTCTTATTTTAATTTCATCATTCTAAGAATTACATAAATAGGGAGCCGTCCCCCTTGCGATAGAATCTAAAGAATGGTTTAATTTGATGCTTGTTTTTCCTGTTAGAGGAAAAAATCGTTAAAGCTACTTATATTTGAAGGAGATAAAAAAATGCTAGTAAAATCTTCAACGATGAAGATCTTATTCCTGGTTCTGGTTGTGGCTTTAATATCCGCTGCATGCCAATCGCAACCACCAGAAGAGAAAGAGATCATTATCGGTCCGGGCGGTGAAGAATTGGAAAGCGAGGACGCTCAATTAGAACCCACACCGCTTCCTACCCACACCCCATTCCCGACCGAAACACCGACAGATGTACCGACCGCCACCCTGCCGCCCACCGCTACAACCGACCCGTATGAAGCCCATGTAGCCAACGCAAAACAATTCATCACTCAGGGAGACATGGAAAAAGCCGCCGAGGAATTCGAAGCGGCCCTTGCCATCAAACCGGATTCAATTGAAGTCTACGGCGTGCGCGGTATCGCCTTCCTGGACTTCTACATGTTTGATGAGGCGGTTGAGGATTTCACCAAGGTCATTGCGCTGGGAGAGGACACTGCCCGTACTTACAGTTACCGTGGTATCGCATACGCCCAAAAAGAGCTCAGCGACCTGGCGCTGGCTGATTTTAATAAAGCCCTCGAACTCGACCCGCAGGACGGCCAGATTTATGTCAACCGGGCGCTTACCTATATTGCCTTAAATGATTGGAATGGGGCAAAAGCAGACCTGGATAAAGCGATTGAATTGGATCCGGATAATGCCCTTGCCTATAATTACCGGGGGACGATATTCGGCACACAGGGATTCAGGGAACAGGCGATGCAGGATTTTGAAAAAGCATTGGAGTTGAATCCTGAGATCTCGGAAATTTATTACAACCGCGGTATTTTCCGGGCTGCCGACAACCAGCTTGAGCTGGCGATTGAAGATTTTTCCAGGGCGATTGAACTTGACCCGAATAATGAACGCGCATATTTGAGTCGCGGGGCCGCATACGGTGAATTACTGCAGGACGAACTGGCAATCAACGACCTGCAAAAAGCCTTGGAACTGGCCCAATCCGACGAAGTCCGGGACCAAGTCATCGAATATCTGGAAATACTCGGCGTTTCGATTGATGCGGAAGCGACGCCCACGCCTTAATCCAACCGCTGAATTCAGAAAATTTTTTTACTTTAAAGATCTCGAAAAAGCGGGGCGGCTCAACCTGCCGCCCCGCTTTTTTTTAAGCATAAGGAATCCACCTGCCTGATCTGCGACAATTGTTTCTTAAATGAAAATTTCTCAATATTTGTGAACAGGGTTAACTGGGGTTAACCAGCAATATCAACGCTCAATCCGGGGCGAATTCCAGATCGCCCAATCATCCTCAGATGGACCATCCGCTTCCACCAGGAAAATGATTTTAACTGTCTTACCCTTTATACCAGAGAGGTTTATATTCACAGGCATAAGCCCCCCATCGCATCCTTTGCGCCACTCTCCCAGTAAATACGCTGATTCACCCTCCTGGTATGCTATCCGGAATATTACCCGGCCGCTGCCGCAATTCCCATCAGAATTTGCCAGGAAACCGATCCGGGCTTTGAGCCGGTCCCCTTCTTTTATTTTGTATTCAGGATAAAAACCAGCAATTACGCCATCATTTACACTTTTTGGGTAAGTCAGCAGCAGTTTCCCGGAGACACTTCCATTTTCCAGTGTGACAGCATCCAAAATCTTAACAGCGCCATCCGGGTCATTAACATCGCCTCCGAAATTCAAGTCTGTGCTCAGCGAATCCCCTGTTCCGCTTTTCCATTCTGCGGCTGGAGCCCGGGTCAAAAAATCAAAAGAAATCCCCGATTCTTCCCCGACCACAATTTGAGCCCAGAATGGTTTTGTTCCATCGGAGCCGACCCCAAATTGTTCGCCGGCTTCGTTGGCGAGTTTAAAATTCTGGCGAAATTTTCCGTTTGAGAGCGGAGCCTGCAAAGGGACCGTAAATTCAACCGTTTCCCCCGGGGTGACCGGAGTGGTGGATATCTGGACGGAGGCCGGGGCGTTCAAATCGTTATCCCCAACGAATACAACCGCATAAGCAGGAGACCACGTGCATTTTCCGGCATTCTTCAGGCGCCATGTTTTATCAAATTCTTCACCTGGCTGCAGATTGGTATTATCTGGAATGGTCACATCGCTGACGAATTCGGCTAAATCGCACCTGGGTGCTCTGGTAACAGTTGAATCTGGTTTCTGGGTGTTTGTTGCTCCGGGTAGAGTTGGAGTAGGTGTCTCACTAACCTGGATTGTACCTGTAATCAATTCAGCAGTGGCAGGAGGCTGGCTAACCTGGGTTAATCGGGCCTGGACAGTTTCGGCAGCAGCCGTGTATATAAATCCGGCAGACGGCTCTGTCGCTTGCGCTCTTGTAGGAAAGTTACACGCATTTAACCCGATCAATAATAAAAATAAAATTCCTGTTACAGCTATGTGAGGTCGGTTTAGATGGTTGGACATGCCTCTCCTCCTGGTTCTGAATGATATTATACCTTCAGAGCCATAATCATCGCAATTATCAGCTTTCTTTTCAAATGTCGTAATATCCTGTTTCCCCAAACTGCGCTCAATATTTTCCCTCGCTTTTGTTCTTTAGAATATTCCAGATCAATATTACAGCAATTCAGTTTCCATCCTTCAAGTTGAATGCCCCAAAATTTAAGCGAAAAAGATTAGAATTTTCCAATTTCTTAAAAGAACGATAATATTTTCATAAAATTCTACCCGAATCTATCCTTTTTTAGCCCATTTTACCCCCCCAAACTTAAGATACTGTTAAGTGATTTACATTAATTGGTTAGGAAAACACTTGACTTCTGTTAAGCATACTGCTATAATCTCGCTAACTTACAAACCTATTTATGGTATCAAATACATAAAGGAGAATGGAAAAAATGAAGAAAACGATCTTACTCGTTGTTGCTGTTGTGATGATCGCCTCCATGCTTCTGGCTTCCGGCCCGATGCTGAGGGTTGTTCGTCTGACAGTAATCAACAAGTCCGGCAATGATGTCTTCCTGAAGCTGGAAGGCTCGGACATCGGCAAGCAGTTCTACTACCTGACCATTCCTGCCGGGACCAAGACCTTCCCG
>Ga0180438_10000580_pt1 | contig 69273 bp, 60 predicted proteins | sample SS_ome_12_FD_132455 | JGI IMG/M metagenome (GOLD analysis project Ga0180438, IMG submission 132455) | Hypersaline lake sediment archaeal communities from the Salton Sea, California, USA - SS_3_D_2 metaG | ecosystem: Environmental > Aquatic > Non-marine Saline and Alkaline > Hypersaline >...
AGTTTCAATGGTCTGGTCTATAAATTTATGTTTGATATAAAATCCTACGCGTTTGAGGATGTCATCTTTGGAACACTTCCATAGATAATTGCTAGAATAATTTTCTTTTTGCTCTTTAAGTTTAAAATTGATGGCATCGTTTGGTTTTAATTTAATTTTAAATCGCCAGAAGTTGGCAGTCTCCTCGGGTTCAAGTGGTTTTTCAATAAATTTATAGTTATAACTCTTAGGATGATCTAAAAAGAGCTCTTTTTCCTCAGTTGTTTTATTTTTTATTTTATACATCGTCTCTAGATTAGTATAGTAATATTCATAGGAGTATCCACTTCCAAATGTGACTTTATGAACACTTAGATTTTCTGATTTCGCTTCGTGGTTAATTATAACAGCTTGTTCTACCGCATAGTTTAGTAGGCGAGTATCTCCTTTATTTAGGAAAGGGATGATGGCCTCTCCCGCTAGATTATCGTCGTAAATAATGGTTACCGGTCCTCTTTCAAGGGTTAATTGTGTATTATTAGTAATTTCCAAGCAAGCGTTGGGATTTTTATCGTTTTCATTTTTATTATATTGTAATACCCTCTTTGCTTTGATAGATTCTGCTAATATCGGAACTAAGGCCGATTGTTTTCTTTTTATAGTAACTGGGTTAGATATGTTATATTCAAATAGTTCCCCTAAGTCTTTCGTTTGAGTTTGAGTTTGGGTCTTAACTTTATCCATTAACGCATCATCAGCCATTCCTCCCATTATAGCTTGATAACGGCCTCCGGAAGCAGCTCCTGGGGCAGGAGGTGCTCTTGATGCCATCCTTTTAGCCTTTTCTTTCATAACAGCACCCACAGGTTCAGCTTCTGCCATTGCAAAATCAGCATATTTCTCCATCTCTAACCCTTCTTCAATTTCGGTCGGACGTGCGCTTAACGTTTTCGGAGGGCGTACTACTGGACGATCCATAAAAATAGGACGATAGAACTCATATTTAAAAGAAACAGGCATTCCTGCTACTAAGGATAATTCAATTTTTTCCCAATCTTGATTTGTAGTGTTTTCAATTAATCCCCATCCAGAAAGTAAGGATTGTTCTTTGAGTGCTTGTTCTTTGCTCATAATTAGGCGATAAGAAGTTTTCCAGATTGGACTCTCACGAATATAAGATACATAAATATTTCGTTCGACGGTGTCATTTCCTCCCGATTCGCAATTAATCATGATTTTTTTAGCATCCTTTTTTTTTCCTGAAACTACAGTGTCAAGGAAAAACTTCAAATCTTTTTTGAGATCCTCGTTTAAAATGTCGAGTGATTTGATTTCATCAAAATTGATTTTGGAAATGCCATTATCATCTTCAAGCAAGATTAATTGCTTTTCTGCTATTTTTTCATCTTTACTTAGTTTTTCTATTTGTTCTATGCCCATTATGGTACCAGTTATTACTTTTCCACCTTTAATGGTCATACTAACGTTAGCACCTTTAATCTGAGTTAAAAAGGAGGAGAATGAATCCATATCGGGGATATCGAGCATTATTGATTTTAAAAGCTGGGAAGTATCAAGAGCAGCGTCATAAGAGATAGAACTGATATATCCCTTTTCACTAGCATCTAATACAAATAACGATTTCAGTACATCATCCATTTCATCTATTTTAAATTCGAGTTCAAGAATATCTGAACCTTTCACATTTCCTTCAAGAATATAATATGAAACGCCGTGTTTGAAAATAATGACTTTTTTTACTTTTAATTTGGACATAGAGATATTATGGAGATTTACCAATATAAATCTTAAGGATTTAATATAGAGGAAGACAGAAGAAAAAGAGTAGCTCCAGATTAATAATTAGACTCTAATATTTCTAAGAGATCTTCTTCCATTGATTTTTTTGGATTTTCTTGGATCATTCCAATAAGTCCATGATCCTTGTTAAAGAAATAGAATGTAGGGACCTTTTTTAAATTAAACCTAGGATTTGTGGCTTCTGGTGGAGACCGGGTCTTATGCCATATGATTTCTCCCGGTTTATGTAAAGCATTTTTCATTATTCCATACAATATCCGAAAGTCAATATGTTCATTTTTCAACATCTTAGCTAGTTTTATCATTCGAGGGACATTTGTATTACAATCAGGACACCAATCAGCACCTAATGCTACAATCTTTAATTTCTCATTTTTTTCAATAAGTACATTTTCGATTTTTTCTAATATTTCAGATTTAGGATTATAGGTGTCATAATTATGAGCTATTTTTTCCTTGTATATTCCTAGATAATCATCAGGACTCATCGTAGGAGAAACTAAATCATCCCATCGAAGATTATAGTTAGCATCCATAATTACTTAATAATCATTTTCCATAAAAAAATTATTTTAATGATCCATAAAATAATTCTCAAAATAGTATGACTAATAGAATTAAAGGGCAAAAATAATAAATAAAAATTGAATTGTTTATTCTAATAGAAAACAAAAAAATGTGTGAAATAACGATATTAAAAGCATTTAGAGGGCAATTACTCAATGTGGATCTATCAACTCATCATATTTCAACTGAACCTTTAGATCAAGCTATTGCTGAGAATTTTTTGGGAGGAGCGGGTTATGCGTGCCGATATTTATATGATAAATTAGATAAAGATACACAACCGCTTTCACCAGACAATATATTAATGATAATGACGGGTCCTTTGAACGGGACATTCGCACCGAATACAGGAAGGTGGGTTGTATGCTCTAAATCACCCTATACAGGGATTTGGGGTGAATCTAATTGTGGAAGTTGGTTCGGGGCCGAGATTAAGAAAGCGGGATACGATGGGATTATCATTAAAGGAGCTTCTGAAACACCAGTTTATTTAAGTATAAAAGATGATGAAGTGAAGTTGGAGGATGCAGAGTTTTTATGGGGTAAGGGGACTATATATTCTACTGAAAAATTGAAAGAAGTATTTGGAGACAAGAAGGCAGTGGTTGCATGTATCGGACCAGCAGGAGAGAATTTAGTTAAATATGCTAATATCATTTCCGAAGAGAGAGCCGCTGGAAGAACTGGTATGGGGGCTGTCTTAGGTTCGAAAAAGTTGAAAGCTATTATTGTTAAAGGAAGTCATGTTCAGTTGGAGGTGCATGATAAAGAACAACTAAGAAAAGCTATTACAAAAGCTAGAGATAATGTAAAGGCTTCTTTTGGGACTCAGGTTCTTAGCGCACTTGGAACTTCTGGAGCGCTAGATATGTACAACACGACGGGAGAATTGTCAATAAAGTACTTTTCTCAACCTCAATGGGAGCGTGCTTATAAGATTTCAGGCGCTACCATGGCAGAAACGATTTTAGTGAAAAATAGATTTTGTCATTCATGTGTTATTGGATGTGGTCGAAGAGTCGAAATTAAAGAAGGTACGTATAAAACTGAGGAAATTGAAGGGCCAGAATATGAAACAATCGTGAGTTTTGGAAGTCTTGTATTGAATGATGATTTAGGAGCGATTGTCCATTTGAATAGAAAATGTTTTGATTATGGAATCGACACCATCAGTTCGGGAGGAACGATAGCATGCTTAATTCACCATTTTAAGAAGGGAAAAATAACTTCAAAAGATATAGATGGATTAGTCCCAAAATGGGGCGATATTGAATTAATTGAACTACTCCTAGAAAAAATAGTTTATCGAAAAGGAATTGGAGATCTTTTAGCAGAAGGATCAAATGCCCTCGGTAAAAGGTTTAATATTTCTTCTAATGAACTTGCCACGGTCGTAGGATTGGAGGTCACTTATCATGATCTTCGTTCAAATTATGGTATGGCGATTGCTTATGGGATCGGGGGAGCGTATAGGGGGCCGTCTCATAATGCTTGTGATCCTTACTTTACTTTAGTTGGAGTTCCATTAGAAGAGATCGGAATGGAACTTATAGATAAATATAGTGATGGAGAAGATATGGCGAAATATTGCAGTATAGATATGGATTATCGGGCATTATATAGCTCTATGATAATGTGCTCCTTTTGTAACCCACTACCCTCTCAAAATGCAGCAATAATTGAGGCTGCAATAGGGTTAAAGTTCGGTCTTAGAGAAGTAAAACTTTATGGGGAGAGGATTCTTACTATGAAAAGATTATTCAATGTTAAAATGGGATTGAAACCAGATGATGACAAGCTACCAGCTATTTTACTTCAAAAATTCGACGAAGGCGGTTCTGCTGGGAAATCTCCCGATTTTAATAAGTTAAAAAAATTATTCTATAACTATAGAAACTGGGATATTAATAGCGGAGCTCCAAATATAACAAAGTTAAAATATTTAGGATTAAATGATATTTGATTATCAGAAAAAGAAAAATGGTAAAAAATCTTAAATTAAAGTCTTTCAAGTTAAGCATCTTTAATTCTTATTAGAGAGGAACATTTTATGATTTAAATAGAACCAATTAATTTATCCAAGAGAAACAGAGCTCCCTTTTTATCCAATGGCTCATTCTGATTACCACATTTAGGCGACATCACGCAACATGGGCAGCCATTATCAGTTGTACAACTGCAAGTTTTAATTAATTCATAAGCTAATTTCATTAGTTCAAGAAGGTTTAGGTATAATTGCTCTGAGATACCTATTCCTCCTTTATAGGCATCATATATATAGATGATGGGTTGTTGTTTTACAGGATCAAAATCAATGGAAACACCTCCGAGATCCCATCTTGATATCTGTGCTAAGGCAGGAGCCATCGCGATCATGGCATGCTCAATCGCATGGATGGTTCCTCCTAAATCGAACCCTTGTAATTCTAATTCTTTTTGATCGTCAAATGGGATTTCAAACCAGACTGCTTGGGTTTCAAATTCGATAATCGGAATATTATCTAAAGGATGACGGGAAATAATCTCTTGTGTAAGGGTATTGATGACTTTGTAGGAATAATATTCATGTTCGACTTTTACCTTGCCGAACTTTGTTTTAATCTTATCATATGGACCAATTTGGCGTTCAAATAGTATATCCAAAGGGGTAATCTCTGTATGTTTTAAGGATTGAGTAAAAAAGTCAACATCAGTTTGCGATATATAGACTTTTCTCTCATCAATATCAAGATCATTTACTATATAAGTCTCAGCTTCATATAAATATACTGCTCCAGGATGCAAATCTCGAAACACATAGCTTTCATCTTCCACAGTTAAGACTTCTTCACGACCGTCTTTTTTTGAGATTACTTTATAGCCTTTCGTAGAAAGATCATTTAAACCATACGCCTCATTCGGAAAGAATTCTCCCTTCCAATAATACTTATCACCCCGTTTCATCAATAATGATTCGGAGATTAATTCTTCTATACATTGCTTAAAGAGCTCTCTATTTTTAAGCCCAAGGTCTTTAATTGTATCTAAGGTTAGAGGTATTTCTTTACTGGCACAACAAAGATGATTCTTAAGGATATACTTGTTGTTTAAAGTGATAAGAATCTCTTCATGAAAATTATGGAATAGTTGATCAGGATTATGGACATAAAAAAGATCTAAAGGATTTTGCATCGGAATATAGGTTGATATGGATAATTCAGAACCTCTTCCAGAGCGTCCAATTTGCTGTTTAAAGCTGGAAATAGTTCCTGGAAACCCCGAACTTATAGTTGCTTCCAAAGATCCTATATCTATCCCTAATTCAAGAGCATTTGTAGAACTAATCCCCAGAATCTGTTTACTCTTGAAATTGATTTCTATTTCTCTTCTTTTTTTCTTACTAATTCCTGCTCGATAACTATGAATTTTATCTTTTAATTCGGATAACGCTTTTCGAACCCAAATAGCTTGCAATTCAGCCATTTTTCTTGAAAGGGTAAAGGTTAGAGTTTGTAGCCCCGCTTTATAAGTTAAATGAGAGATAAATAAATTTTTTGTCTCCTGATGAGCAGATCTATATTTTCCAGAGATTTGTTCATAAGGCAGATCCCAAAGAATAACTTTTTTTGGTCCTGATGGGGAATCATCTTTATCAATCACATTAAATTGCTCTCCAACCAACTTTTCACAAAATTGCTTAGCATTAGTAATTGTTGCACTTGAGAGAATCCATATCGGTTTAATATTGTAAAGATTAAGAATGCGCTTTAATCTCCTTAATAATAATGCAAAATTAGAACCAAATATTCCCCTATACACATGAATTTCATCAAGAATAATATATTTTAAATTAGAACAGACTCTTCTCCATTTTTGTTTAAACCAAGGTAAATAGAAGTGTAAGCCATATGGATTTGTTATAATTATATTTGCATTAACTAATACTTGCCGCTTTTCATTAGAATCTACATCCCCATCATAAACACCTGCCCTCATTTGCTTTATATTAGTTTCAGTTAAAAATTTTTTCAAGTTAAGATACTGATCTCTTGCTAAAGCTTTTGTAGGGAAAATATAGAGCGCTGTTGTCTTTTCATTATTCAAAATTGAATCCAGTACAGGTAAATTATAACAAAGCGACTTTCCAGATGCCGTAGAAGTAACTATTACCGTATTATTACCATTCCTAATAGAATTAATAGCTTCTGCTTGATGGCGCCATAATCGAATATTATTATTAACTAACCATCGTTGTAAGCGTTTTCTTAACGGTTTATCTAGCTCATCATATCTAGCTTTTAATTCTGGAATGTTTTCTATATGAACTATTTGTCCAGCATAATATTCTTGTGATTTAATAAATCTGAGAAAATCTTCAAAGTCTAACATGTATAAGTTCAATATTAGAGATTATTCTTTATATAAAAAGATGCAGAAGATTATTGATTTTATAATTTGCGATACTGAGATATTGATTACTTAAGACATTTAATAATATTCCTACCAAAATATAAAAATAATACCCCTTTAATGAGATTAAGTTAAATGTAACTACCAAATTTTATACATTGGAAATTATGCCCCAATTAGAGTGGAGTAAATTAGATTTTCAGGAATTTGTCAACAAATATAACAAAACATGGATAATTGAGAATGCTCCCCCGATTTTGTATTCTAAAAAAGATAAGGAGCCAGAAGCCTTTGCTTCATTAATTGTGTTTTTTTTTATTATTGGAGGTCTTTTTATTTATATTTCCTTATCTTTTTTATTAGCATCAATATATTTTAGTGTATCTTTATTTTTTTTTGTAAGTATAGCTTGTTCCATAGCAGCTATTATCCTTATAATAAACTATTTTCGCTCGCATGTATTAATATATCCCTTAGAAGCATGGGTAGAAGTATTTGAAAATAACACTGAGGAAAATTCTACATACCTCTGTTTGATATACTATCCCGTATTTTCAGGAAAGTCACACCCAAATAAAGCAAAAAATGTTCTGTATAAAGTACTACAAGAAGAATTATTTAAAGGTAAAATTGATATTACCCAAATTGAAATATATCTGAAGATCTCCCGAGAAAATCATTATAATTATGAAAAAATAGGGTATTTCTTCCAATATGGAGAAGGTTTACCATTTAAAAGTGAAGGAATAAACCGTAATTCATGGAAATTCTTTCCATCAGATAAGGTATCCAATGAAAACTATCTCGCGATTGCTAATTGGGATCATCAATATGAATGGCGAGATGATTTGGAATTAGATTATGATAAGTTACATAATTATGCTCCTTGGATTATTAAACATTGGAATGAAAATAACTTAAAACCATTAACAGAATCATTTAAAAGTAAAGTTAATTGGGACTTAAGACCTGTAGAATCTTTTCCGAAATTAAAACCGTGGATTCCTAATTTTAAATCAAAAGAGTATGAGAGTTTTTCTGCATTCAAGGATCTCCAACTAATGAATAATGCGATCGAGCGCGTTATGGGAAAAGATTTCAAAATAGAAAAGTTAAAAGATATAAAAAATTATATATTAGAATTTAAAGCATTCTTACGGGATATACCTAAATAAAAAAGATGTTATAAACATATAGCTGATTGATAAAATTAAAAAATCTAGAGGAATATGAAATGGAATCATTACAAATGATTGAAAAACTTGAAATTGAAACAAATAAGATATTTTATGATAAAAAATCTGAAGTTCTTTCTGTTTATCTTCCTGAATTTGTCTTTATTGGGAATTATAAGAAATCGGTAAGGATAAAGAAAATTTTAGATGACATTTTTGATTCACTCAAAAACGTTAAATTAATACGTGAAAATTTAGCAATCGTTGATTTTGTTACGCTTAGACCTCTTCCAGAAAATACTAAACTAAATCAATTAAAACTCATTTCTAAAAAGCAAAAGGAAGAACAAAAGGTCCTAAAGGAAGAAAAAACATCAAAACAAGTGTTAATCTCTAAAAAAGAAGATATTGACAATGACAAAGGTAAACGCAAAAAAGCCCTGCGCTCAGATAAATTTCCTGCTCCGAAGGCGGCAAAAACTTTAGAACCAGAAGAAAAAGCTTTTGATAGAGATGAATTGTTATATGAAGAGACAGAGGAGAGAGATATGCTGAGAGTAGTAGATATGCTTTCTGATGATGTGGAAAAAAGAAAAGACGAAGCTGTTAAGGCGGTACCCCCTCCACCCCCATCAATGGCTCCTTCCGCCCCACCTGCAGGAGCTCCAGGAGGAGGTATACCTGCAAGAGAATCGATTAGAGATAAAGAAACAGAGGAAATAATATCTGAGGAACCAAAGCCAACGGTATATGAAATAAATATGGGGCTCCAATATTATTCCGTTATGATGGAACAAAACAGTTATTTATTTTATGTATATCTGTCCCATAAAGAATTAAAGATTGTGGATGAAGAGGGAAAAACTGTATTTGAAACCTCTTTTAAAGTGGTTACTACTAAAAAGGAGCCTCCCATCTTGAATTTACGAGTTGAGGGTGAGGGGTTTGAAGCTCATCCCTTATATGGTAAAGTTGAAGTAAAAAAGGATGCCGTAAATCCACCAGTGATTATCTTCTCCATTTTAGCTCTCAAGAATAAAGATCGTTCGAAAAAGGAAAAAAAGGAAGGGGAACGTCGTTTTCTTCATGTATATGTTGATTTTGAAGAAAAAGTAATTAATCATTCAATCTTATCAATAATAGTACAACCAAAACATTTTCATTTAGATATAGGTCCATTTCACCTGAATGTTAGTAAAAAAGCTGCAATGATAATTTCTTTTCTCTCGGTTGTAATCGCTGCTGTTTCTTTGATTTATACTATTTTTTCAATCGATTCTTCATCAACGTTTGTCGATTTACTTAGCAATTTTGCTCCAGGTTTAGGTTCCATAGCATTTATTACGATTTTTCTGATTACACTCTTTAAAGAAGGTATTTATCCTCTCAAGGAAAAAATTAGTTATTTTCTAAATTTCGATAAAACTGGGATGCTAATAAAATAGAGATTCTATTTATCATTTCTTTTTAATTTATTTGCTATAGATTTCCAGAAATATTCCTTTAGATCAGGCTGTTCTTCTTCTTTTCTTCGAATGAAAAATAGAGGTCTCTTAACAATAACCGGATGATTCTTTATCTCTAACATTTTTATCAAACCAGCATTTTCAGCCTTTTTTGCCATTATTTCACTCATTATACTAATATAATTTGATTCGCTGACTGTAGAAATAATAGAATCATTATCATTAATCTCTAATTCAATATTCAGTTTTTCATAATCAGGAAATTGTTGGCTAAATGTATCTCGCATTCCTGAACCTTTTTCTCGCCAAACGAAAGGGTAATTTAATAAATCCTCAAATTTGATTATATTATTTCCACTTTTTAATAAATCGTGATTAGGAGCACATATGAATTTGAATTGATCTTCTCCAATTTGAATGAATTCAAAATCATTCTTATTAAAAGTGATAAAACTACCGATCCCAGCAAAATCGGCTACCTTTTTGATGAGATTCTCAATGGATTTTTGAGAATTATTAATTAACACCTTGAAATTTACATTCGGATTTTGGTTTCTAAATAGAGCTATATATTTAGGTAATATGTGTGAACCCGGAATTGTAGACGCTGAAATGATAATTGTTTCATAATCTTGGTTTCGATATTTTGATAACTCTTGAATTGCATTATCATATAATTCTATAATCTGCTTTGCATATTTTAAGAATAACTTTCCTACTTCAGTTATTTCAAACTTTTTTGTCGACCGGTCGATTAGAATTACATCCAAATCTTTCTCTAACTGAGAAATTTGATGAGAAAGTGTGCTTTGTGTGATAGGTAAATCTCTTGCTAAATCTGAGAAGCTCTTATATTCTATTAATTTAATAAAATTCCGTAAATAGTCTATATTCATAGGATTTTACTTCTTTATATATATTATAGTCAAACTCTATGATAGATTATTTATCGATATTATAAATAGATTATTACGAAAAAATTAATATTTGAAATTTTATTTCCTCTATCATTAATAGGTAATTGATCTTAAATTGAAAAAGTGAAATTTTGAATGGCATCTAAGAATAAGATATTTACAGTAGTTATTGCAAATGGCGCTTATACTTCAGAGCGACCTTACACCATGCTTAGGTTCGCCTATACAGCTTTATTGGAAGGTCATAAGATAAATATTTTTTTAGTAGAAGATGGTATTTTTGTTGGAAAGAAAAATCAAGAACCTTCAACATATGATAATGTTGGAAAATGGATGACTGATGTAATTGAAGAAGGGGCTAAAGTATTGGCATGTGGTGTTTGTATGAAAGCCCGCGGATTAACTGATGATGAATTAATACCAGGTATATCTAAGACCACTATGCATGGATTTGTAGAAATGTGTGCAGAAGCGGATAACATTTTGTTTAGTTAGAAATTAGGAGGTGTTGTAAAATATGGTTAATACTCAAAAATTGGATTTATCCGGATTGGTTTGTCCATTACCAGTTGCGAAAACTAAAAGAAAGTTAATGGAAATGCAAATTGGGGATATTTTGGAAGTTACGGGAGATTTTGCTGAAGCTGGTGAGAATATTAAGCGATATCTCGAAAAGGTTGATGATAAACTTTTAGAAATTAGATTTGATGGGGAACATTATTATGCTAAAATCCAAAAAGCATAATTACAAATCGTAAGTAAGAACTTCCTTTATTTTATCATGTTATGCAATAGAGAATTATCAGGATTTGGGATCAAAAATTATTTGAGGCGTCTTAATTTTAGATAATAATTTCTTTTATAACATCTTCCAACTCTTTTTCTGTAACATATTTTCTCTTGGATATAATTAAATGAACTCTATTTAGAATCTCATCAATATAATCATTATAATTTTCATATCCCATTTGTTCACACTTTATTTTAATTGCATCTCCATGTAGAGTGGTGGGACCAAAAATTAAATGTTCTTTTTGACCAACGATTTCGGGGCGATATGGAGTAAAGCACATCCAGTATTTATCTTTCTTTAGAGCACTCATTACATGAAGTTCACTCTCATGTAAAAAGGTATTTTTGCCAACAACAGGCTTATTAAATGGAATTGGTACTTTTGAATACTTTTCGACAAGCTTACTTAGTTCAAATAGTTTTGAAAGATCAATCCCTGTATCTATTCCATAGAGCATCTCTAATGCAACTATCACTTCTTCTAAAGAGGTATTTCCAGCGCGATCTCCCAATTTATTTACGATTAAATCCATAAATGTAGCTCCTTGTTCTACTGCAGCGATAGTAGAAGCTGTCCCTAATCCAAAATCATCATGAACGTGAATTCCTATTGGAATATCTTTTGCAATAGGTTTAATTTTTTTTATCAAATAAGAAATCGCCGATACGTTGCATGCTCCGACGGTATCATATAGCATTACCATTTTTACACCACATTTAATACCCTTCTCTATTGCTTTCAAAAGAATTGATACATCGGATCGTGTTGCATCAACACAATCAAGAATTGTATTACCTCCTAATCGTTTAACTCTCTTCACTATTGAAGGAATAAGTGAAATAACCACTTCAGGAGTAATGTTTTCATTATTTGTAAATAATCCTAATTGCCAATCGGTTAAAACTATACCAAAACCAATATAGTCACATTTAGCCTTGAGTGATTTATTTATTTCATCATTCCATCTTGCAGGATTTGAGCTCAAATGGGTGTATGTTTTCATATTAAGACCCAATTCCTTAATTTTATTTGCCAAATCCCATTGGTCTTGCACCTGACCGATATAACCGCAATCAATATGCCTTACATTAATTTTTTCTAACTTCTCAACGATTTTTACTTTTTCTTCTAAATTATAATAAACTCCAGGTGTTTCCTCACCTTCTCTGATAGTGGAATCGCGTACAAACACTTTGGGAGGAAGTTGAAAATTTTCCCTTAATTCTTCAAAATAATTGATTGGCGAAACCCACCATTTATTATTAAACCATTTTGTTTCTTTCATTAAAATTTTAATCCTCTTTAACGGTAATTTGATGGTGTAATTTAGATATAAATGAATAATTTTGAGAGAAATAAATTTCTCCTAACTTATATTCCATTTTTTTTTCACCTTTATTAATTTTACATATAAATCCAGAAAAATTAAAGAATTAAATATAGAATAAACTAGTTATTATTAATTAGTTTACTAATACAATTGGTAATGATGAAAAAACCTTCTTCTATGAAAATTTTGATATTATTAACGTTTTTCTCATCCGCTTTATTTAGCATAATTACGCCAATGGCAAGGGAACTTTCAATTGCATTAACTTTAGGAAGTGAAGAGGTAATTAGTACAATAAATTCAATATTTTTGATGGTCGCTGCTATTAGTTCAATTTTTTGGGCGATATTAGGGGATAAAATTAAACGGAAAGTTTTATTAGTCATTGCTACATTTGAATGGTCAACTCTCATTTTGTTCACTATTTTTGCATTTGATTTTTATTCTCTTTTACTATTTCAAATTTTTACAGCGATTGGTTTTGGAGCTGCTTTACCGTTAGTCTTTTCATTAACAGTAGATTTTGTTGAACCAGAAAAAAGAGGGAAAGAATTTGGATTATTGAGTGCGATATATGTTTTAGGGAATGGATTAGGGCAAGTTCTTTCTGGATTCTTAATTGATGCCTATCCTTGGCAAACACCTCTTATAATCGTTTCTGTTGGGGGTTTTATTTGTACCGGATTATTATTTCTCGTTAATGAGCCGAGGAGAGGAGGTTTGGATAAATTTTATAAGCAAACTGATAATAGCCAAGAAAAAATTGACTATAAAATAAGAATTGAAGACATTAAAATAATTGGAAAAATAAAATCAACCATATGGATTTTGTTATTGAATTTTACTATGTTTATTGCAATAGGCTCGATATCATCATTTTTTATTTCTATGCTCAAAAATGATTATCTTCTTAGTTCAACATTAGCAACTGTATTTTTAATTATAGTTTTTGGAAGCCAAGTACCTAGCGGCCCTATTTTTGGAAAATTAGGGGATAAATTGCGTATAAAAAGTGTTAAAGGTCGTATGAAAATAGCTCTTATATGTCTTTCTTGTGGATCGATCCTTTACATAATCGGATTTTCTTTATTTTTTGTTTCTACAAGCCTTATTTCAGCGTTCATTTTTCTCATATTTGCATTTTCTGGAGCATTTTTATTTGGAGGAATAGATCCTCTTACTCAAGCTACTCTTGGAGAAATAAATCCCCCTCAAATAAGATCTACAATTTATTCAATTAATTATTTAACATATTCATTTGGAAGAAGTATAAGTCTGATCCTTCTCGGTAAATTCTTTCTAACGTTTAATAATAATTATAGTCCAGGTTATGTAATATTAGCAATCTTAGCGTTAATTTGTAGCTTGTTTTTGGTTCCAATATTCAAAAATCTTCCAAAGGATATAGAAAGAATTAACTCCGGAGAATTGTAGGCTTTAGTGTTGTAGATATGTTGATTAATAAAGACTTATGCATCGGTTGTGGGCAATGTGTGATTATTTGCCCTGTTCATGCAATTCAATTAGTAAATGAAAAAGCAAAAATTGATAGGGAGAAATGTGTAGAATGTGCTGTTTGTTATCGCGATTCCGATTGCCCAACAAAAGCTTTTAAACTAGAAAAACTTAAATGGCCTAGAATAATCCGAAATCCTTTTAGTAGTGTTGTTGCAACTCATAAACTAACAGGCATACCTGGACGAGGAACTGAAGAAATGAAAACAAACGATATTACAGAGCGTTTTAAACAGAGTGAGATTGGATTTTCAATAGAGATTGGAAGACCTGGTGTTGGTGCTCAATTAGGAGATATTGAAATATTCACCACTCGATTATCTACTTTGGGAGTTTTATATGAAAAAGATAGTCCAGTTACTGTAATTTTAAGTGACAACCAAGGCCACATTGAGCCAACATTAAGAGAAGAACGAGTTCTTTCAGCAATCATTGAATTTAAGATTCCTGAACATAAGCTAAACGCTGTTCTCGGCATAATTAGAGAAGTAGATAAAATTGTTAATACTGTGTTTAGTGTGGGAATGATTATCAGAGTAAACCAAGATAATGCAATTCCACTAATAGATGTAGTAGAAAAAGAAGGGTTTACCATTCAACCTAATGCTAAAATAAATATAGGTTTAGGGAAACTTTAAACCAGAGGTGGACAAAATTACTCACTCTTTACATAGACAAGGAAATGTGGAAAGTTTAAGAAAAGATTATGTACTATTATCCTGCCTTGCAAAAGGTTATAATAGGGAAGACCCTAAATCTCGTGAGAAATTGTTAATCATTGCTGAAATTTTTAATCAAAACAATCCTGTGAATATTATACCAAAATTTACTTGGAATATTAGCCCAGTTATTACATCCGTTTATGATAATATAGATAATGTTAAGAATATAGTTAAAACTTTAAAGAAAGAGAATTTAGGAGTTTCAATTGTTATTAGTGGCTTAATGTCTGAAGTTAAAGCTCTTTTAACTGAATTAGATTTAAAAATGCATACTGTTCATCTTTCCTTAGGAGTATTTGGAAATATGGATTTACTTCCTAAAAACCCAGATATTTTAGAAATAACCACAATGTGTGGCCATCATTGTATATCTCCACAATCCGTTGAATATTACGTAAAATTAATTAATGAAGGAAAAATTTCTGTTGAAAAAGCCGCAAAAAGGATAGCTAAACCATGTATTTGTGGAATATTTAACTCTGCGCGAGCAATTGACATTCTAAATAAATTTTTGCTATAAGAATTTTTAACTATTATAAATTGAAAATTAAAAAAGCCTAACTTATGATTTTTTTTGCTAATTCTTCGAGTTCCTTTTCAGATATAAAATCTTGAGATTTTATCTTTTCTTTTATTTTATTTAAAATAATGGTAAGTTGCATTTCAGTAGGGTTTAAGCCTATCTTTTCTAATTTTGCCGTTATCGCCCTATTTTGTAACGTTGTAGATCCAAATATTAACTTACGCGATTGGCCAACTACTTGCGGCTGAAATAATTCCCAAGTCACCCAATTTCCTCTTATTATTTGCTCTATATGTAAATCTGATTCATGGATAAAACAATTTTTTCCAACTATCGCTTTATGTGGTTGTAGTGGGGTTTTACTATAATTCTCTACAAGCCGAGAAATCTCCATTATCATATCAAGTTTTAAATTTAAATTGATTCCATACAAAATTTCAAGAGCCATAATGACTTCCTCGGTTGCCGCATTACCCGCTCGATCACCTAAACCATTAAAGACTACATCAACTACTTCGGCACCTCCTTCGACTCCGGCAAGGGTATTGGCAACAGCTAACCCTATATCTTGATGAGTATGGACTTCAACAGGAATTTTTTTTACGATATTTTTGGTAACCCTTACAACATCCTTAAATGCTAATGGAAGAGCACAACCATTCCCATCATATACTACAACTCTATCAACTCCTGCCTCAACCGCAAGATGAAGAAATTTTTCCCAGTACCTTGGAATCACTCGTCCAGAACCAAAGGCTACATATGCTCCTTGATCCTTGGCATAGCTGATACCCTCAGAAATTCTGTTCAACACATCATTTTGGGTTTTTAAAGCAGGTCCAGGAACTAGTAGAAAGTTTATATGATCTGCTTCTGCTGCTAAAATCTCATCCACTTCCTTTTTAACATCTTCAACATACATTCTAGCATGCGATGATAATTTCATCTTTATCCCTTCTTTTTTAAGAGCTTTAAATGTCTCTGCGTGCTCTTTAATACCTGCAGCATAACCGACTTCTACCTCCGGAATCCCCATTTCTTCTAACAATTTAGCAATTTCGATTTTTTGATCAATAGTGAAGTAAGTCCCAGGAGTTTCTTCTCCCTCTCTAAGGGTATCATCTTTTATTATGATTCGTTCTGGTAAATCCATTTGGTTCCTTACGGATTCCAAGAAATTCCACTCAAAACTCCACCATCGTTGATCTTTATCCATTCTCATAGATGCCCAAGCATTTACCCACATCTAGTTTACCTACTAAAGTTTGATTTTTAATTTTACTCTACAATAAACCTAATTTGTTTTATTAAATAATAAAATATCTCCCAAATCAAATTATAATAAAAAATGCAAGTTCAAAAATTTTAAGTAATTAATTAGATAGATAAGACATATGCCAGTTGTTCATGTTAATATGTGGAAAGGAATCTCTGAAGAAAGAGTTAGGGAAATAATTATGGGTATCACTCAAGTTTTTGTAAATATGGGTATCCCATCTCAAGCTGTCGAAGTAATTGTTCATGAAATTCCAAAATCGCATTGGGGAATTGATGGAAAACCTGCTACAGAATCCCGCCCCGATGCTGAGTCTCCTCGATAAGATAATAGATCAAGGATATTTCGTTGTTAATTGTTAATAGAAGAAAGAAGAAGAATTGATTAGGGTAATAGGAATCAAAATTAAAGTTATTAACGTTCATTATTTTTGATCTTAAGAAACAATTTTAGGGATAGTTAGCTTTTAAAAAAAAATTCTGGAAAAAACGATATCTAGATGTAGTGTCTCAGTTCATAAGAAAAAGCCTCTGTAGAGAATTAGACAACTCTAATTTTAGCATGAAATTAAGGAAAGTTAAATTAATGAAAAATTAAACTTGCGAAAAGGATTATTAAATAACCCAGCGCAGATAATGCTGAAATACCAATAATAGTTAGTAAATAAGTATAAATTTTTGTAAAATTCATTTATTCAACCCCCACACTTTTTCTTATTCCCAATCTATCTTCTTAAATAGAGTATAAAAAGCTTAGCTATATAGTCTCTAAGTTAGTAAATTTAACAAAATTTATTTATTTTTTTTCAAGACATATAATTTCCTAATTTTATTTTTTTTTATTGAATTAAAATTCTTTAAGTAAGTAATTATATGCTGTATCGTAAAAGACTATATAAGTTGACTAACGCATTATGTAAATAATTATATAAATTTCTACTTCAATGAGTTATCCAAATATTAAAGGAATCAGATATCATTATAAATCTGTGTCTGTTGACTATCTTGATGATTTACAAGAAGATTTTGATAGACTAAATCGCATAGGAGTCCTTAGTAATCATAAAACGTATCGTTATTACTTAAGCAATAAGGAGTTTGTTATACCAACAACACTTCCTGATGCAAAATCACTGATAATTCTCGCAATTTCAACAAGAATGATGTATGCAAATTTTCATCTAAATGGGAAAGTATTCAATATAATGATACCCCCGCCATATTATGATGACGGATTAACCCTTGAAGAGCTTGAGGGGCTTGTACTAAATGTAATAATAAGAAAGCCAGGTTATGCTATTGTAAAAGCGAGAAATCAACTTCATTTAAAGATTTTAGCTGTTAGGAGTGGACTTGGGAGATACGGTCGGAATAATATTTGTTATATCGAAGGAATGGGCAGTTTTTTTTCATTACATGCTTTCTATACGAATTATAAAATGGAACATGATAGCTGGCATGATCTTAAAATGATGGATCAATGCGAAAATTGTACCTATTGTTTAAAAAATTGTCCTACAAACGCGATTAGAGGGGACCCCTTCGTTATTGATGCTGGAAAATGTTTATCTCTCTATAATGAAATTGATGGAGAATTTCCGAAATGGATGGATATAAATGTTCATAATGCCCTAATGGGTTGTATGAAATGTCAATACTTTTGTCCGGGAAATAGGGAAGAGATTAAAAAAGCTGGTCGATTTGAAGATATAGCTGAAGAAGAAACCAAGATGCTGCTTAATGGTGACTTTAATGACAACTTAATATCAACATTAAGTTCTAAGATAAAAATGTTCGACCCATCTGATGGTTTGCGATTCCTTCCAAGATTGAAAAGAAATTTAGAAGTCTTAATTGAATAAAATTTTGGCGAATTAAAAATCCCTAAAAAATCTCTTGAATTTTATCAATAGAGCTAATCCCCTTTTGAGTTAGTCTATTAATTAATTTATTTCTAAAGTGGTCTAATCTCAATTCATGAAACATTAATGCGGGCAACGGAACAACAGAAAGCATAAAAGGGGCAAGAAAGATTCCAGGAATATCGACTATTTCTCCTAACTCAAGGTGTACGTTTTGTATCGCATTAAACATCAATAGAATTATCGCGATTAATGCCCCTAAGCCTACATAACCCGATAAACTGCTCTGAAAATAATGATAAATGCCTTCAATCTCTGGCAATATCCTTTTTTCTTTTTTCCTTCTTTCTGGTTTTAACGAGCAAATAATACTCGAATCTTGAAGCAACCATATTGGCCCTATAAACAAAATTAAAAATGGGAGTATGAAATAACTGACAGTTAGAGTTTTAAGAAAAAGAGATGGTGGTTCATATTGGGAGGGTGATGAGGCTATTATAATTTCTGTAGGGATGATCTGTGCTAAAAATATTCCTAGACTAAACCCCAAAAAACCCAAAAGAAGAACTCTTTTTGCTATACTCCAATAACTCAATTTTACATATGTTTCATTTAATATGTAATAATCGTATCGATTCAAATTCAGAACACGATGGATTTTAAAGAAAAATAGAGATAAACCAACAGAAAAGCATTGGATTAAAATAATCATAAGTAATGGTGAGAAGAAAACTCCGTACGCAGCATCGATAATGAAGTTAAATGGTATTAAGTACGTAATATTATATGTACTCTCGGCTCCAAGGGCGATAATTTGTAAAAAGAAATTAGGAATAACCACTGTTAGGTATAGAATTATCGGATAAATATGTTTATTCAATATTATTCCACCTATTAATTTAGTTTATTATATTTATTAATCCGAGACCTAAGTAAAGTTATTAAAATATGTTTTTTCAATATAGGAGAAATGCTTAATAAAGTTAAATCAATTAGAGAGGAAAAGAGTATATTAATTCATAAATCTTGTGTTTGTAAAATGTGAGTAAAAAAAATAAAATATGATAATGATCTTTTACTTTAACGAGCAAAGATATATTTATCGTTTAATTCGGGCAGAAACCCAGTCGTAATATCCCTTATCTTCTAGGTGCTTTGGAATCTCTGCAAAGAATTGCTTGGTAATCTCCTTAACATGTTTAGCAGCAATAGGATGGAACATCATAGCCAAATCTAAGCCTACAAGAGAAAGAGATAACGCATTAATAATTTCCCAGATTGGCCCTCTGTAATCTCTTGGTCCCCACTCAGGGGCTTGCTTTTCACTCATCCATGCCTCGCGTGCTCCCCATGCATTAGTGGTTCCACCACTTATTGGATATGCTAAATCAGTTTCTCCTAATAAACCAGCTACTCGCATCCTTTGATAGATACTGAACGAATATTCCATCCCATAGCCCAAAGTGGCACATGTAGGGTCCATTACAATACGGTTACGAGGTAGTCCAAGTTCCAGAGCGTCTTTGTTCATTTTTATCTGATTGTTCAAATCCAGACTCGTCCAGAGAAGACAATTATGGCCATACTTAACTGCTAAAGGTATAACCTCTTCCCAGGTAGCTTTATCTGCTGCCGATAACATTAATACCTCGCTTTCGGAGACTGCAGCTAATTCCTTAAACATTTCAACATCTTTTTCTTTGTTTCCAGAACAACCAATAATCACTGGCACATCAACCGCTTGCAATATATCTTCAAATAATTTTTTCGACTTGGAAACAGGCCAATTTAATGTACCGGGGTCAATTCCTAAAGAATGGAAGGTAATACATTCTGCTCCGAATTTATCAACCGCAAATTTAGCCCATTGAGGGGGATTGGCTAGCACATCTTTATATTCTTCTTTAATTGGTTTTGGGAGCATCATTTCACTTCCCATATCAAATACGTCGTAAGTAACCAACGGTGGATGGGGATTTCTTTTATCAAGACCAAGAAAATTGTAAAATGGTGGAACAACTTCTCCCCCTATTACTGCCTTTTTCCCATTTGATCGAATAAATTCGATAGTTTCAATTTTTCCAGGGAAGTTTATATCAAGAGAGAACTTAGTTGAAGTCCATTCTGCTTTTCCAATACCAGGTAAAACCGCTTGAGCAGCTGCTTGTACGATGCTAGGAAGCATTTGAAATTCCAGATACTCCGCAAAGAGGTCGACATTTTTTAGTTCAACCTCCTCAGTATCTTTCAATAATTTTGCAAACTGTTTGCTAATCTCATCAAATGAAATTTTTAATCACGTTTTCGATTTTTGATAATATATTTTTAGAAATTAAACATACTTTAAATAGGTTTGACTTCGAAATTCGTTATTTAAAGGGGATTTTTAGACAAAAATAATTCAAAATAATTTTCTTCTAAGTAATAGTATTATAAAATTAAGATGAATAAAGAATTATTAGCCGCTTAAATGGAAAATTCTCTTCCTATAAGTTATTATAAAAGTACTTGATAATAATAAAACAAAAATCGTTAATCCTACGGAGTATCCTGGAATGATTGGCAAGTAATATCGTGTTAATTCTTTATTGCTGTAAAGAAAAAATGTATCTGGTCCATTGTTCACCAAAATCAATTGGATGTAATAAATTCCAGGTTCGGAAATGTTATGGAAGAGATAAGGATTGTCATCTATACTAAAATTTATCGCATTATCATAAATGCGGGAATCTAAAGTTTTATCAGGTCTGACGAAGGATTCAGTGGGTCGTGAATCAAATAAAAATAGGGTAAAATTTCCTAAATTCATATGCGTAACATTAACTTCAATATAATCTGAACTATCTAAATGTGTTAAAAAGTAAACCGAAATTCCATCATTAATGTTATCAATATGATCAAAACCTACGGCATTAGGTAAAGGTATTAGGAATAATAATGATAAAAGTGATAAGGTTAATAGTTTCTTATTCATAATTAGAGACATATACTATTGTTAAGATCCATAATAAATAAAATATCTTAAGCTTTTTGTAAAGCATAATAGTAATTTTTATGAACAATGGTTTGAATTTGCTATTATAAGCAATATGATTTTTTATCTATGAGGATTAATGTAATTTAATTCACGAATTTGGAGCGAAATAATATTGATAAATAATCACTTTTTACAAAATGTTGATTTTGAGAAGTTTCATGGGCTAGGTAACGATTATATTCTGATTGATAATCTGAAATGGGAAATACCAGGAAATAAAATGGGCAATTTAGCAAAAATATTATGTCAACCACATTTTTCTATTGGGGCGGATGGATTGATATTAGTTTGCCCTGCAAAACAAAAGGATATAAGTATGAGGATATTTAATCCAGATGGGTCAGAAGCAGAAATGTGCGGTAATGGCATTCGATGTTTCTCTAAATACATATACGAGAATGATATTTCTAAAAAGCTTAAGATCGAAGTTGAGACCTTAAAACGGATTGTTAATGCGGAATTAAAAGTAATGGATGATACTGTGGAATCCGTTAAGATTGACATGGGTGCCCCTATATTATCCTGTGATGAAATACCTGTAATTACTGAAGGTTTGAATGATAAATGTGTAAATGAATCAATTGTAGCTATAGATAAGATATTTAAGTTTACCGCAGTATCTATGGGAAATCCTCATGCGGTCATATTTACAGAAAATCTCCCAAATAATGAAGAATTGAATCGTTATGGTGCTACTATTAGTTCAAATTCCATGTTTCCAAAAAAAATAAATGTTGAATTTGTAAAAGTTCAATCTCAAAATGAAGCTACATTAAGAGTATTTGAACGAGGGGTTGGTATCACAAATTCCTGTGGCACTGGTACGTGTGCTGCAGTAGTTGCTGGTTCTATCACTGGAATGTTCAAAAAAGATCAATCTGTAACTGTCCATAATGATGGTGGCGATTTAATCATCACTTATAATGGGAGAACTGTTTTTATGGAAGGTCCCGCTACAAGAGTATTTAGAGGAACGATTGATGAAATAAAGTTATAAATTCAAGGTGAGAGTTGACGGAATATAAAGAATGGTTAAGGAATAAAGGTTTGGATTATAGAGATGGTGTTTTATATTTTGCTGATATGAATACTTTAGAATTAGCAGAACAATATGGGACGCCAATCTATATTACTGATGAGCATATAATAAGAAAGCGTTATAGAGAATTAAAAAACTTGTTAGATACAGAATATAAAAATAATCAAATTCATTATGCAGTAAAAGCTAATTCAAACTTAGCAATTCTGAAGATTTTAAAATCTGAAGGAAGTGGTTATGATTGTACTTCTCAAGGCGAAATCTTTGCTTGTTTAAAAGTAGGGGTAGACCCCAAAAATATTCTTTATACAGGAAATATGTTTACTAATAAAGATTTTGAATTTGCAGTAAATAATAATGTCATAATCAATTTAGATAGCGTAAGCCAATTAGATAGATTAATCAAAGTTCATAATAAATTAAGTAAACAAAAAAATATTATATCATTTCGAATTAATCCCGAATTTGGAGCGGGGCATCATGCACATACCATTACTGCGGGAAAGGAAATAAAGTTTGGAATTTTAGAAGATCAAGTATTAGATGCATATAAGTTAGCTCAAAATGCAGGATTTAAAAAGTTTGGAATTCATCAACATATAGGCTCTGGTATTATCAATCCGAAGGATTTTGAAAAAGCAGCAGAAAATTATCTTTCCATAGTTAAAACTCTAGCCTCTTCCTTAGATATTAAGTTTGAGTTTGTTGATTTCGGAGGTGGATTAGGAATTCCGTATAAACCTGAAGAAGAACCTTTAGATATAGATATTTATAGAGATATGGTAATTAGGCCTTTTAAAGAAATCGTTGAGACAGGCGTTATTGGTACTCCAACATTCAAAATTGAACCGGGGAGATTTTTATGTGCAGAATCTACTATTATATTAACTCAAATTAATACTATAAAAAATAACGGGTTTAAATTATTTGCTGGTATAGATGCAGGCTTTAATACGTTAATCCGTCCAACAATGTATGGTTCATATCATCATATCGAACTTTGTAATAAGGAAGGAAAAGAAGATCTATTAGAATATGATATAGCAGGACCAATCTGTGAATCAGGTGACATTATGGGTAGGAAAAGAACATTACCGAAGTTAGAAGAAGGGGATATATTGGCAATTCTTGATGCAGGTGCGTATGGTTTTGCTATGGCAAGTTCCTATAATTCAAGACCTCGCCCTGGTGAATTATTAATTAATAACAAATCCGTGTTTAAAATTCGAAAAGCAGAAACTTTGGAAAATTTATTTGAAGGTCAATCTATTCCAAAGCATTTAGAATAACCTTACTTTTTTTTGTTGATAAAGGTTATAACAAAGTATCGCTTTTAATTATATGAGATAAAATTATAAAAGTGAACTATGTGAGGCTTGGATACCCTTTACGTAGTTAAATGAAGAGTTGGCGTAATGAAATCTGGTATCACTGGATTAATGATAATACTGATCTGCTCTGAAATCTTTATAATTTTATCTCTATTTTAAAAATGAGGATAGTTAAAAAAGGAATGGAAATTTATAGACCTAAGATTTCATTAGTATTATAAATTTTGTTTTCTTTAGCATTTACAATAAACTTTATAGCTTTCATTGCTCCTTCTGCGAAACACATCCGACTATGAGCTTGATGTTTTAATTCTATCCTTTCTCCTGGCCCAGCATATAAAATTGTGTGATCCCCCACAATATCTCCCCCTCGAATTGCATGAAATCCAATCTCATTCTTAGCGCCTACTTCTCTTTTATTGAGTCCCTTATTCCTTCCAAATTTGGCAACGGTCTCTAAACTTTGACCGAGAGACTCAGCAATGATTTTACCAATCTTCAAAGCCGTACCACTAGGAGAATCTAGTTTTCGCTTATGATGAGCTTCAATTATTTCAATATCCCAATCACTTAAATATTGTGCTAAGATCCCTGCCACTTTAAATATTAAATTTACACCCGTGGCCATATTGGGAGATATAACAGCAGGAGCATTATTTTTTTTAACTAACTCACTAAATTTTTTTAAAAATTCATCCGTGAGTGCAGTTGTACCTATTATGCATCTTACTCCGTTCTCTACGCATATCATGCAATTCTTTTCAGTTGCTTTCGCAATAGTGAAATCAACTGCAACTTCAGGTTTTGTCTTTTCAATTATTTGTTGAAGGTTATTAACGTCTTCGATTATTAATTTATTCTTATCTTCAACAGCAATTAGTGATTGTAAAGTAGTTCCCACATTATTAATATCACATACAGCAACTGTCTGAATTTCGTTATCTTTTAAGGCTAATTCCGTAACCAATCTTCCCATAGAACCCGTTGGACCAAAAATTAATAATTTAATCAATTTATTCCCTCAAAAATTACATTATTAGATTAATTTTAAATTTATAAGTACATCCTTAATTTTATTTTGACTTTGTTCTAAAGGAGGTGTTAAAGGTAAGCGCATTCTCTTATTCATAAGTCCCTTGAGTTCTGCCGCATATTTAACGGGACCAGGATTGGTTTCTATAAATAATATCTTGAATAAATCATACAATTCTAATTGCATTTTTTTAGCTTTATCCCAATTTCCATTAAGCATAGTAGATGTAAACTCAACTAATTTCTCAGGAATTATATTTGAGGCTACACTAATTACACCTCTCCCACCTAGGGCCATAATGTGATAGGTTAGAACATCGTCCCCACTTAAAACGATAAAATCCTCGGGACATAATTTAAAATATTTGGTGATTTGATCGATATTTCCACTCGCACACTTAATTCCTACAATATTATCTTTAGTATAGGCTAATTTAGAAACGGTTTCAGGCTCAATATTACAACCAGTACGACCGGGAACATTATATATAATAATTGGTAAGGAAACTGCATCCGCGAGGGCACTATAATGATCGATTAAAGAATGCTGTACGGGTTTATTATAATAAGGTGTTACTACTAGCAGACCATCAGCCCCAGCTTTTTCAGCATACTTACATAAAGAAATCGACTCTTTAGTAGAATTGCTACCTGCTCCCGCGAGAACAAATGGATTTTTTCCTGAATTTTTCGCCTCATCGACTGTAATATCAATTGCATAATGATGTTCCTCATGTGAAAGGGTTGCAGATTCTCCTGTCGTGCCCATAGTTAATGGTTGGCACCCTTTTTCGATTTGGAATCGAATAAATTCTCGATATTTATCTTCATCAATGGAATAATCTTCCTTGAAAGGAGTAATCATTGCTGTGATTACATTTTGAAGTTTTTCTAACTTTTTCATACATAAATCAGTATCGATTAGTTAATTTGAATAGTATAAATCTTTAAATTTATTTAAAGAAAAACTAATTAAAATATAAATTGGAAAGATTCATTTATAAGGCTTACTGCAATCCTTATCTTAATTAGTTAATAGACTAAGTAATTATTAATCGAAATGTGAATATGAAAAATATTGATTACGTAGATAAATTTTCTGGAACCCTTTTAGGTGTGAGTATTGGTGATACACTAGGTCATCCATTTGAAGGTATGATAAGAGAAGAGATATATGCTAAATTCATGAATTTCGAAGATTACCTTAATCAAAACAAGCATTTATTTAATACCTATACGGATGATACACAATTAACATTACATACTGCTCAAGCACTTATTCAAGGTTCAGGGTTTAATTTAGATAATTTTATCAGAGAATATATCGCATGGTTGGATGATCCCCCTATAGGTCCTGGGTTTGGATGTCTCTCTTCAATTAAAAAATTACGATATGGAATACCATGGGAAAATGCTGCTTCAAACTCAGGGGGAAACGGCACAGCAATGAGAATTTCACCCTTAGGATTATTTTACTGCAAAGATATTACTAATTTATGCGATACTGTTTTAAAGACAAGCCAACTTACACACTCCCATCCAGCAGCCTCAGCTGGGGCTATAGTAATTGCACGAGCAATTGCATATTTGATAGAATTAACTCCAGAGACTTCGATTCCTATTGATCATTTCTTTACTACAATAACCTCCCCAATCTTGGATTCTAATGAACCAATATGGAATGAGCTTGTTGAAATTTTAGACAAAGTGAAGCAGAATTTAAATATTCCAATTGAAGCGGGATTGATAAAGTTCTCGCAGGCAGGGGTTAGATCTCCCTATTTTATTGAGCATTATTTGGGAAAAGCATTTGTACATCCCTACACTTTAAGTACAGTGGCATGTGCCATCTTTATTTTCTTAAAAAGATTAACCTCATTTAAAGATTGTGTATATAACTTAGCAACTGCGGGTGGAGATAGTGATACCGTAGGAGCTATAGGAGGTAGCTTAGCAGGAGTTTATTTTGGATTAAAAAACATTCCTGAGGATTTAATTAAGATTGTAAAAGGTTCTAAGAGAATTTTAAAGCTCAGTTCAGATTTATATAATAAACATAAAGAGAGATACGGTTAAATTTCGTTTTTAAGAAAGATTTCTATACTTGACTTACAGCTTTCACAAAATTTTGGAGGTTTATTATCAGTATCATCAATAGAATTTGAAAAAATCATAATGCAATCATTTTCACAATGAATTAATCCGAAGGTATGACCTAGTTCATGTAAAGCTTCTTTTAAAATCCTTAATTCAAATAGTGCTTGATCCGCTTGAAACCCCCAAAATTCCTCTCGTAAACGAAAAATGGAGATTAAAGCAACTGGTGAATACGGTGAATATATTTTATCTGGATGTCTCGCCGAACCAAATATGAAATTATATCGGTTTACATAAATATCATTATCCAGAATTCCAAGAATTCGAAAAAAATCTTTCTCTTTATAAGATTTAAAGAGATTTTGCATGATCAAATTTGCATCATACTGTCTCTTAAGAGGATTATATTCTGCAGGTGTTAATGGGATAACTTCTTCAAGTATTTCAATAGAAATATTAAAGTTTTTTAATGCCCACTTTAAATTTTTTTTTAGTTTTATTAAAATAGTTCTGTCCAATTCGCCGATTTGCTGTAAATAAATGATTTTTTGCATTTTGTAAGAACGAATAAATTTAATTGTTGAATATAAATGACCTTTATTACCAAAGGTAAAATTTTTTTACTTTACTATTTTTTGTAACTCTACCATCTTATGAATTGCAAAAGGATTAAATTTTCATTCAATCACTAGAGTTCAAAATTAATTGGATGAAACATAAATAACGTTCACCTATATATTATTGGGAGGGTGGTCTAGCTTGGTATGATACTGTAGTGTGTCTTTCTACAGCGTGAATCTTGGTTTGGGACCAAGAGGTCGAGGGTTCGAGTCCCTCCCCTCCCATTCACCTATTAATAAACTCAAATATGTTGTCTTTGATTGGGAGATATTCTGCAAAATACGTACTTATTTTAGTTTTTAGAGATTCTATAAAGGATGGGGTAAAAGCATCTAATTTTTCAGTAAAAACAGAATGGTCTAATGAGGGAACATTTATCAAGTTGGTTATAAATTGCTCTCGAAGGGTGGCAATGACCTCATCTCCCACTCATTCTACTTAAAATTTAAAGTTATGAAATTGTAAAGAAGAGAGAAATTTAATAATTATAGGAATAGATAAAATAGAAATTAAAAAATCAAGCCTTAGTAAATTACTCAAGATCGATGGTTTCATCTGATGTAAAATATATTTCTGGTATTATTTCTTGAATCGTGCTAAGAAGAGAGAGCATAATAGCTGGATTTCGGGAAGTTATTTTGTAATATTTATGAAGTTTGTAAATTGTCTTTATCTTAGTATTATCCTTAAAGAATTGTAAAAGTTGGTCAATATCATTCTTAAACTCTTTATTATTCTGTATCCAAACGAAGATTTGTTTTTTATTAGTAGTATGATTTGATTTAATTTTTAATTTTAGAATCATAATAATATATACTAATTTTTTTCATTTTTATTGATTAGTTGTACTTAGGTTCTATTTTATTTATAAAAACAAACAGGTTTTTAGTCTCAATAAAATTATTTAAAAAGTAAGAAAAAATTAGAGCCGTTCACATAATTTCTAATATTTTAGTCTCTTATTCGTTTTAATTCCATCTTTACCGTATTCATTCGATCCGGGCATTCTACTTCAACAACGTCTGGATTTGACGACCAAGGGAAGGTTCCACCAAATTGTAGTGTTAAGATAGATGGAAAAATATCATGATAAAAAAATCCACATAATCCATTAGCACTATGACCACTTAATTCAAAGTGTTCACCTTTTTTATGGTTAGCAGTACAATGTCCTTTAACATCTTTAATGGTTCCGACTATTTTGAAAATTTTTTGACTAATTAAAATCCACCTCTATAAAGATTAATATTAATTTTATTAAATAAAAGATTTTAGGATGATTTTTAAAGAATTTATTATTCAGCAAGTTGGTTTATCAATTCCTTGCTAGATTTTCAATATTAAGTATTCTAAAAAGAGAGAGAGATAAATTTTTTTAATTCTTCGATATCATCGGGAAGCTGATCAATTCCGCCAAATTCTTTTATAACAATTGAATGTATTTTAGTTTTCAATTTAAGGTCAAGATTAGGATAAGTCATTTGATACTCACCACCAATACTCTCACAATTATCCTCAATTAGTATATCTGGTTTAGCTTCTTCAATTGGTAAATTCCAATTTTTCTCTTTTCGGTAGAATATAGGTCCTTTTGGAAACTTATATCTCTTTAGTACTATTTCATCTTTTTTAACTTCTTCAAGAGACATATGTGAACTCAGATAAGATATCTGAGCACCTTGCTTCTGCCATGTAGTTAATTTTTCTACAACATTACCAATTGGAATATATGAAATAAAATCAATGATTGAATCATCAATACCTTCTACAATTTGTTGTATAATTTCCTCTCTTGAAAGTCCTAACGCGTTTCTATGCATGATACTGGTTCCATGTAGGAACACTAAAATTCTGGGTTTATTTTTAAATGATAAGCTATTGTTCATTTTTTCACGGATTAAGAAACTTTCTTAATTCCTTAACTACTTTATCTACTTTTTTATCCTTGATCCAATATCTAATTTTTGATGAGTTTAGCATGGTCTGAATTTTTTCGTTTAAGGTATTAAATTGCTTCTTATCCTCTTCAGAAAGTTGAGGCACATCTCTCAATTCTTTTGTCTTGATTTGTTCAATATATTCTTCTACTGTTGGAATTTGGATTTGCTCTTTTCCTTCAATTAAAGCCGTACGTAATATTTTCTTTATACTATTTAGCCAACCTTCTATCCATGGGTAATTACCTTTCTTTTTGGGATTTAAGATTCGGATATCAGTTCGATTGACTTTTATTAAATCATCTGGGCAAGAATTTTCACATGCGCCACAGTAAAAGCACTCATCTTCATTACAAGCTATTTTCCCATACTTTACTACATCTTCGGCACTCTCAGGGATAAAAAACGATTCCACAGGACATATGTTAATACAAGCTTTACATCCTTGGGGATCACATTTATGCAGCATATTTTTTTTAATGAGTACCTCTCCATTTATAGGAGAATCAATAGAAAAACACTTTGTTGGGCATTCTTTTGATATTTTATAATACTCCTTAATCTGATTACGTTCACGAACATTTAAGCATAATTGACAGATTTCCTTATTTATATCTTCTATACATTTATTTATATCAATTTTATAGAATTTACCTATTGAAGGAAACTCATCTAAGGAAATATGTCCTTCAGGTTCAATATTTTCATGAAAAGCATCAGTAGGGCATACTATCACACATAATAAGCAATAACAACATTTTTCATGGTCTATGAGCAATTTTGGATTAGTATCATCTAATATATTTTGAGCTATTTCAGGTATAGGTCCAAGTTCTATTGCATCAACAGGACAAACCAGCTTACATAAAGAACATCCAATACATTTTTTAATGTCGTAGTGTAAAGTTTTATTTACATTTTTAAATTTCCATTTTAGAAGTAATTCGTTTAATGCAAGATCTAATGTTTTTTCGATTTCATCTAGCTCGTGATCTTGATTTTTTGAAGCTTCAGTAATGATATATCTCCAGCAAGTATAATTAATATGTTCAAATTATACTAATTACTCTACTTTATTAATATTAACTGATAATTGAAATAACCTATTTAGATTAAGAATAATAAGTCATACTGTCTTGATCAAAATTGGAGATATATTCAATCAGCAAACCATCTGGCCGCATTTCAGGAGGAATATAGGTTATTTTCAAGTTTGGTATAAAAAAACCAATACCTTTTTCAGCAAGAATAATTGCGGGATGATCAGCTTCTTTAAATATCTCTTTACTCACTTCAAGAGTTTTTTCTCTGCATATATGCTCATTAATTATCCCTAAAGAATGAATATATTCATGTAAAAGTATATGATAAACATAAGCCCAAACTACTTCATAAGGTTGAGATGATAGGATGATTTTTAATGGGGTTTTATTCATTACTATATCGGTTCCGGGAGCAAAATGCATACCACCTATAAAACCCCCCTGAAACATTCCCATTTCGACGAGACCTAAGCTTAAGCCAGCCCGATGCACATTACGACCTAAAACTTTTCGTACATCTTTTTTGACTTGGTTAAATATTTCAGGTAACTCTGTTTTCAATTCCTGTAAATCCATAATCCCACCAATTTAGTGTTATATTAAACCATTTTTAAATTAAAAATTGTAAAATGAAATAAAATAATTAAAAATTAAAAAACCAATCATCATCATCCTCTCTTAGGAATCCCATTAAACGAGATAAATCTTCTAAGAGTTGTTTTACAGAACCAAATTTCTGAGGCCTTTCATATCTGTCCATATTTGAGAATAATAAATCATCTAATAATTCATTGATGTTGATTCGATCAAAATATCGTTCAGGATGAAAAAACATTGTAAAAAAGATTTCTTCACTTAGATTTAAGCTAGTTCGCAAATTTTTCTCGCTCAAACCACTTTCCTTTAATAAGTTTACGAGTTTTTGCTTATACTGGTTATTCATTATATCTTTAAGCTCTAATATAAGGCATTCTTTTTGATTTACAAGTTCCCTTCTATTGCTTTCGAGATTAAGAATTTTTTTTTCAATATTTCTGATCTGGTCTCCAACAAACATAACTTTCTCTTCTGTTGTTTTAATTTTAGAATAGTCTATAGAGCATGTGAGATCTTTTAATCCTTTTGCATCAGTTTCAGATACTGATTCACTAGTATGATATCTGATATCAAAATAATCAGGACTAATATCAATCCGTATTGATAAATTGCTCTTAATTCTATATTTTCCTCCTCTTTTTTCCTCCGGGTCAATATCTTCAATAATATTATTATCAATTAATGAATTCAATTGACTATGTATTGCTTGCCGTGTTATACCTAAAGAAGTTGCCAATTCGGGTGCAGAATGAGGGACCTTAGCTAACTTTGACAAAATCATTCGTCTTGTAGGATTTCCAAGAATTTCTAATAAAGTGTCTAAACTAATTAACTGCTCTTCTCTTTCACTTTCTTCTAATTCCATAATTTTTTCCTCCTATATTACCTTTTTCATATTATTGATGTTATCGATACAAATCTTCAGCTGCTTTTGAATAATTTTCCTGAGCTTTCTTAGCTCTCTCAGCTCCTTTGAGAACCTTATCAATAGCTTTATCTAAAGCATCTTTTGAGATAGATATTTTACTTAACATTTTAGATTGTAGCTCATTTATTTTATCGGTTAGTTGGGTAATTTCTGGATTGTTAGGTTTCTCAATTTTTAATAGTTCTAATTTTTGATTGTAATCAAATAATTCACGTCTTCTTTCATTTACTAGGGAAATTGCCTCTCTTATTGTGAAAAGAGTAGCTTCCTCACATATCGCTTGAATATCTGCTCCAGTATAACCCTCTAATTGCTCAGTAAGTTGTTCTATTGATATTTCTTTAGAGATAGGTTTATTTTTAAGATGAATTTTAAATATCTGTTTTCTCGCTTCATAATCAGGAATAGGGATTTCAATGTGCCTTCCAAATCTTCCCGATCGTAATAGAGCGGGATCTAACATATCCGGTCTATTTGTTGCTGCTACTAAGATTACATCTTTTAAATCTTCTAAACCATCCATTTCAGTTAATAGTTGAGATACCACCTGTTCTGTCACTTCTGAACCAGCGAATCTTCCTCGTATGCCTGCTATGGCATCAATTTCATCAAAAAATATGATACAAGGTGCCGCAGAACGTGCTTTTCTAAAGGTCTCCCTCACTGCCTTCTCACTCTCTCCAACCCACTTTGATAAGAATTCAGGACCTTTTACTGAAATAAAATTGATTTCACTCTCATGAGCTAATGCTTTTGCTATTAATGTTTTACCTGAACCTGGTGGTCCATATAATAGGATACCATTAGGGGGCTTAGCGCTAAGATGTTTATATAACTCAGGATATTTCAGAGGCCATTCAATTACTTCTTGTAATTGCAATCTAGCATCCTCTAATCCACCTACATCGTCCCAAGTTTCCTTAGGCTGTGATATTACTACTTCTCTTAAGGCAGAAGGTTCAATACTACTTAAAGCTGTAGTAAAATTATCCATTTTAATCTTTATTGAGTCTAAAACTTCAAAAGGAATAGGTTTATCTAAATTAATTTTTGGAAGTATCTCTCTAATTGCTAACATAGCAGCCTCTTTTGCTAACGCTTCAATGTCAGCACCCACAAAACCGTGAGTTTTTTCGGATATTTCTTTCAAATTAACTTTTTCATCTAAAGGCATACCGCGTGTATGAATTTGTAGAATTTCATGGCGACCACTAGTGTCAGGTACACCAATCTCAATCTCTCGGTCAAATCTTCCTGGTCGTCTTAAAGCAGGATCAATATCATTTACTCGATTAGTCGCACCAATAACAATAACCTCTCCTCGCCCTTCTAATCCATCCAATAAAGACAATAACTGTGCAACTACTCTTCTTTCAACCTCTCCAGTGACTTCTCCTCTTTTTGGAGCAATAGAATCTAATTCGTCAATAAAAATAATCGAGGGTGCCTCTTTTTTTGCTTCCTCAAAAACTTTCCTCAGATTTTCTTCACTTTGACCATAGAATTTGCTCATTATTTCAGGACCACTGATGGTTATAAAGTGAGCTTCAGTCTCAAAAGCAACTGCCCGTGCTAATAGCGTTTTACCAGTACCGGGTGGTCCATGAAGTAATACTCCTTTTGGAGGGTCAATCCCTATTCTTTTGAATAGTTCAGGATGTCTAATGGGTAATTCAATCATTTCCCGAATCTTTTGGATTTCATCTCCCAATCCACCAATATCTTCATAACTAACTCTAATTTTTTCTCTTTCAATTAATTCTTTATGAGTTTCTTTACTAAATGTAATTTTTGAATCTAATTGAATCTGAACTGCTTCTGCTTTTGGAAAGAAGTCTACAACAACAAAATCATATCTCTTGTTATAATTATAAAAAGTTAAAATGTCACCATTAGTGATAACTCTATTTTCTAAAACATTGGCCAAATATTTAGGACTTATAATAACAGCTTCTTTTAATCCAGCAAGTTTTACTTCTTCAGCAGCAACTGCCTTAATTTTACGTATCTCTACAATATCATCTATCGCTATATTAATATTTCTTCTTAAATATTGGTCTAGTCTTATTATTCCGGTGGATTCATCTTCTTGTTTACTCGGAAATAATAATCCCACCGTTCTTGATTTGGTCGTAGGATTGACGATCTCGATAGCATCACCATTTTGTAACTTTAAGGATTTCGCTATTTCAGCATCGATTCTTACTCGACCAGCACCAGAATCTTCTTTAAATGCATCTCTTACTCTTAATCTATTATTCTTATCTTTATATCGTGTTGATATTCCACTCATGATTCCCCATCAGTTATAATCTTATTTAAATCTATAATTATAATTTTTTTTCTTTATTTTTATGATTTTAATTTCATTTTTTATAAATCTCAATTGAAATGATACCATTATTTATTTCTAAACTGTGATTCTCCAAAATAGATTCAAATGGTAATGGTATTATCTTCTCAAATTCATCAAATCTATTTCGAATAATAATTTTCAACTTCTTTCCGTTGTCAGTTAATGATAAAATGACATGCCCTTTTTCTACACCCGGAGCTTCGATTACTATTTCAGCACCATTCGTTGTTAAATTTAATTCATAGTAAAGATCCTTTTTTTTCATTACAAACTCCTCTTCTCTTGGCTGTAATGTTAAGGAACGACTCTCAATTATATTCTTATTTTGCTTTCTTATAAAGGGCTTTAATCGAGGATAGTTTTGAACATTTAAATTTTTAAAATAATCCTTAAGCTTTTCATTATCAAAATCTCCTTCAATTTTTATCTCGGGCTTGTCCATTCCTTTTTCAAAATGATAGGTCACTTTAAACCCATTAAATTCTTGGTTATCTGGATTAATATTTTGATTTAAATCTAATTCGGGCATGAATATAATGTCAAAATCAAACTTTTCAGGATCAATTTTCAAATAATCCCGTATACGTTCAAAAAAATCATTATAATCATCATCAAACTCATCAGACATTTTATGTTCAATCCTTTTTTTTTTAATTATTTGTAAAGAACAAATTAACATCATTTAATTTACATTAAATGAATACGAATTCACCTATAAAAACTTGTTTTTTATGAAGAATAACTGTCTAGATATGAATTTATTACTTTTAATAATACTAAAGATAACCAATAAAAAAAGAAGGTAATAGAAAATAAAATATTAAATATAAATCCATTATGATTTAAGTAGGTAGCGTAGCTAATGGCGTTTTATTTAAATTGTTAAAGATGAGGGATAGTAAATCTTCAAAGCAGTTTAGAATGCCCTCCCCCTCAATTGCAATTGTGTTGTTAATTAATAGGTTATTAAGTTTAAAATAATTGATATTTTCTAAGAAAAGGGAAGGTTCAAATAAATCAAATAAATCTTGCTTGTTAAAAGCAAAAACTTTTGGTAAATTAATGAGCTCATCCTCAAAGTAATTATATAACTCATACCATGAAGTCAAATTTCGATAATATGCATCTTCTTGAGAATCGATGACAAAAATCATGCCATCCAATGCTTTTAGAGTGGTTGGTCTTGTAATTATATAAAAGTCTTGTCCGGTTGTTGAATAAAGATGAAGTTTGAGTAGCCATTTTTGATTTTCAAAAGTTATTGTTCCATAATCGAAGAAAAGGGTACGATTTACACTACTTTCAATACATAATACTCTTTCTTCTATTCCAAAATGATTAAAGAGTGCTTTAATCGAAGTAGTTTTTCCAGATAGAGCTGGTCCAAAATAACAAATCTTTAATTGGATTGATTGAGCCAAATGATCAATTATCATCCTAAATATTGACAATATCTTTTGATTCTTATTCTTCGATAAACTATTTTAAGCTCTATTTTTTTGAGAAACTAAATTATATTATAATTCATATTTTACTTCGCGGATAACCGATTCAATTCGCGAAAGAAGTTCAAAAGCCGTCTTTTGAGAAGGCCAACCACCTAATCCACAATCTGGACCAATATATTTTAAACGGGAACCATATAAAGTTATACTTTCCATTAGATTTTTTTTAATCATGTTTTTTGAGTCAATTAGACTAGACATTCCTTGTGGTGTTTGCAAATATTCCAATTTTTTTCCTTTATCAAGATTTTCAGCAATGATATTATCAATATTGGTTCTACAGATTCCAACCCGAATAAATTTGTCGTATTGTTCTAAGGTTTTATAGGGGATTTTGTTTGATTTATTTGAGGCATATTCACATGTCAAGATATCAATATATTTAGATTTAAGCGGAACATCAGCTCTATTTAAAGTATGAATATGAATTTGAACATTACTCCCATGAGATTTTGTTCCTTCAAGAGATTTGTCAAATAATCTAACAATTTCGTCATCGCTGATATTTAATAAATCAACATAGCCAAATGAGGGCTCATCTATTGAAATGATCGAAGTGTGTATAAATTTATTATTGATTATTGAATTTTTTAAAAATTTATTTACTGATTTTGCATAATTTAGGGCCAAATCATAATAAACTGTGAATTTATGCTTTTTAACATAAAGTTCTATTGGACCAGTGACACATAATTTTAATTTTATTGGTTTTGAATTGTTTTCATAATACTTTTTGGCAAATTGATAAATAAGGGAAGCTTCAGATATTACTGCTTTGTCATCTTCAATTAGTCCAGGCTCTAACTCAAAATCAGCAATAGGTTTTAAGAATTGGTTATGCATATCCATTAATTGGGGATAATTTATAATTTGAACTCCGGCATTCAATTTAAATTTAAAAGCTTCAATAAGTGGATTTATATAATAGGTTAAAATACCCCGATTTTCATAAATATCAACATTATTAACAAAAGCTTTGTAAGCAATCCAATAAAATTTATTGAAAGTTTCCTTATCTATATTTTGCGGTAAGGGAAAGCTACCTACATCATCAAATTGAGGAAATTCATTCATTAAATTTCATGGAGATTTCAATATTAGTTCCGTTAATGATAAATAATTTACTAGAACACATATAGTTATGGAAGAAGAGTCAATCATGAAACAAATTAAAAGGAAAAGAAAAGCACAACTTGCTAAATTAGCGATAGCCGCAAAAGAAGCAAAAGAAAGCAAATACAAACCATTCATTTTTCATTTCCTTACTACGCTGAAATGTAATTGTAGCTGTGAAACCTGCCTTTGGAAGGATAATCAAAAGAAAGATGACTTATCATTAGAGGAAATAAAACGAATATATAGAGAAGCAAAAGAAGCTGGATTTATAGTTACAATATTATGGGGTGGAGAACCCCTTATTAGGAAAGATATTGTGGAAATTATCAAGTTTGTTAAAATTACCTGTGAATTTACTATCGTTGGAATAGTTACTAATGGGTGGTTTCTTCCACAAAAGATCAAAGAGATCGGAAACGAATTGGATTTTGTACTTATCTCTCTGGATTCGCCCAGGTTGGAAGAGCATGACAATATCAGAGGACTGAAGGGATTATATAATAAAATAATGGAATCTATTAATATTATTAAAAACTGTTATCCTTATATCTCATTACAATTTAGCTTCTCAATAAGCAAATATAATATTAATCGCGTTGAAGAGATGATTCAATTATCGAATAAGATGGACATTCCCGTTGCATTTAATATAATTAATACTATTCGCCATTTCTCAACAGGAAGTATAGATGAAAAAGGAAGCCTTTCTGCTACTGATGATGAAATAAATACCGCATTTGAAAAAATTTTGAATGCAAAAAGAAGTGGTTCAAAAATTGTAAATTCTGAACCATATATAAACCACTTTATTGGAGGGAAAAAACCCTATCATTGTCACACAAAAAAAATTTTTATGTTTGTTAATTCCAATGGAGATATTGAAAATTGTCTTAAATTAGATAAACCAATTGCTAACTTAAGAGAAATTTCTGTAAATAAAGTCTTACAACTTCCCATTTTTAAGAATTTTATTGAAGAAAGCGAAAAATGCTATAGTTGTAATTCCCCTACCATGATAGACACCAGTTATATATGGAATGATGTTAGCTTGTTAACAAAATCAGGTGGTATTTCGTTTGGTTAAAAATAGTTACTTCTGAAATAAAGTTTTTATGGCGATCAAGTTAAAATTTAGGTTAAATTTACTTAAAAATTAAAATTTGTAGTATTTCTTTATTAGATCATCAATTTGCTTCTCTTCTACATTAAATAATTTAAAAAAGAGAGAATCAATAATTTTTTGAATAAAATCTACATCCAAATTTTTTTTACTTTCTTTAAATTGACTTAATATATCTTTTTTTAAAACTTCACCTAACTGTTCTAGTTCTACTACTCGTTCCGTAAAATTATTAATATCCTCACCATTTTGCATTTTTAAAATTAACTTTGTAAGTGATCTGATCAAATTAATTGTATTTTTATCTGTGATTCCATGATATTGGTTGAGATTTGGTAATGGTAAATTATCCTCTAACTTTGTTTTACTCCTTTTAATAAACATATTTTTTGCTATAAATAGGAATTTAACTAGTTTTGAATTAAGATAAGCGATAAGAAATAGATAATCAAGCTTTTGCTCCATATTTCTAGGCCAGATAAAGTAGGTATCCGATGTAGCATAATAGGATTCTGTTGTATAACCGAACGTATTCGAATTGGAGATGTATTTAAATATAATTTTAGGAAATTTATCATAATATCTTTCAAGATTGGTTAGTTGTCTCTTATTAGATTCATTATATTGAATGATATAGCTTCCCCTTCGAGGAAAATAAATGTCAAAAACATTTTCTTTAGCATTAATTAAAATTTGTTCTAATTGATCCTTAAACTGATTCAAGTATTTTATTAGGTTAGGATATTTCAGTGTTATTTTTTTGTTCCGAACAGTTAAGTCTTGATTGTTGAATTCTTCTTTATTAAAATATATTAAAAATCCTGAGAGTTTATCTTTTTTGTAATTATAGGGAATTATCGCATTGCTTTTATATATTTTTTTTAATCTAGCTTTTTCTTTTTCATTTAATTTAATGAATGCGTCTTGAACTTTGATATATATATCATTTCCTTTTACTTTTATGTTCAAGTCTTCTTTAAGTATGAAAATTCCATCCTGAATCAGTATTAATCCATTTCTAATGATAAAGTAATCCTTTAAGTAGGTTATGTCATTGTCAACTTTACATTGAGTCTCAATTTTTTTAATTAATTCGGCAGTTTCTCTTGGAAAGATAACATTCCAACTATTAGTTAAACTTAAATCATTATTCGATAAAGCTGACTTATATTTTATAATATTAGGAACCCGACTTTCTATTGGAATCTGATTAAAAATAAGTTCAAATGAGTTATTTTTATTTCGATTAGTATTGTAAGACTTTCCAATTTGGATAATATTAATTGATTTATCCGTTTTATTTTGTACTTCGGCTTTACTTTTCTTTTGTAATGTAAATATACAATTATGCTGGCCTGTTGCTTTTTCAAAAATTTGTAATTTTGATAAATCAATATATTCTAGTAAAAAACACTCATTTTTGATATGGGGTTTTAATTTTTTAATTCCCGTTCTCTCAGATTTAGTAATCCAATAATTTGTAGTGATATAACTAAGAAGTGCCCCAGGATTTAATTTAATAATACCCAAATGAATAAAGAAGTAAAATAGATCCATATTTCCAACAAAAAATTTCTGACAAACTGAATGTTCTTTTACTAAGTCTTGAAAAAATTCTGCATTATAGTTTTGACCTAAATAGGGGGGATTTCCAATGATTATATCAAATTTATCATCAGGGTCAGCCCCTAAGAAATTCTCAAATTTAAACTTCATATTTGGGAACTTTTTTAATAGAAAAGGTTTAATACTCTTATCTAATTCATAAGCAGTGATATTAGTAAATCCCTCCCTTAAGAGATATTTCAAAAATATCCCCTTCCCGGCACATGGTTCAAGAACCTTTACATTATCAAAACTTTCTGTATTATGGATAACAGAATAATATTTTTTAAGATTCTTAACCATAAATTCTGCTACGTAATCGGGAGTAAAAATTTGACTTAACTGATTATTTTTTAAATGCATCATTTACTAGTATTGTTGAAAGAAACTAAATATTTGAATTTTACATTCAGTGTTACTTTTTCTGAAATTTATAATAGGGCATCAAAATAATTTAATCTATTCTGATACCTATTAGAATTAACTACCTATTTTTTCCTCAAATTTTTATATTTTAAGGATAGAAAACTATTGCTAAAAATCATTGGAAGTAGATAAATTAAATAAAATAAACTATTTTTGTTTCTTTTTTTTATTAAGTATATAATGATTGAAGAAGCACGGATTAAAAAAAACCTTAAGAGTTTTGCTTTTCCTCGTTTATCTGGAACGAAATTTGAATTTGAAGCTTTTAATAAACTAAAGCAACAAATAGAAAATTTAAATTTAAATTTTGAAGTCCAAAATTTTACTTTTAGTTCGTTTTATTCAAGATGGTATCCCAAAATAGCATTTTTATCCATTTCTTTTACCCTATTATTACTATACTTGAATATAACTATGATGTTCTCTATGATAATTACCCTCATACTACTTGGAATATTGATAATTTCCATTATAATAACGAGAAAGCCCGAAAAAATTCATTTTATTTCAAAATTCAATTCGCAAAACCTTTTAGTAAAGATTGATCCTGAATCACCTCAAATGAAGAATAATGATAGAATTGTAATGTTTATGAGTCATTTAGACTCCAAAGGGCAGAGATTTAAAGTTGAAATCAGGATAAAAATAATTAAGCTTTGGATCAATACATCAATCATTCTATTGGTTATTATAGGCCTTAAAAATTTAATATTTATTGGATTTCAAATGATATTTTATATTATCGGGCTATTTCCTTTAATTTTGAATATAATTCCCTCAATAATGATGCTTTTTAACAATACTGATAACAGTTCTGATGGAGCTATTGATAATGCTTCTGGAATAGCGTGCAATTTAGAGCTGGTAAACTATTATAGTAATCATGAAAATAGATTACGAAATTACAGCATGTGGTTTCTTTTTACTGGAGCAGAAGAATGCGGAACAATGGGTATAAGACATTTTTATAAAAACTTAGAAAATTTTGATGCCAGTAAATCGATAATATTTAATTTTGAATCTATAGCTAAGCATATATTTTTGTTCCCAGGAGGAAGCGAAGGGGATCACGCAGTAAATGTCAATAGATTACTATTAAATAATAATAGAAATCTTACGATTAAAACCCACATTACAAAAAGAATTTTTGGTACCCATTCTGATGGAGGGTTTTTAGGAGATCGTGGGTTTCAAGGCTATGGAATTGGTGGAGTGGAAACACATGCCTATATGCATACTCTTAATGATAAGATCGATAAAATTGATACGAATGTTCTAGAGAAACTATGCTTAGTCCTTACTGATTCTCTAAAAGAACATGATTCAAATTATTTTAAAATTTAGGAGGTATAATTGGGTAAAAAAGAGGAAAAGAGTTAATGAATTATTCATCATGATGATGATGGTGATGTTCCATTTTAATATTTATTGGTCTCATGTTGCCAATAGCCCAACCTGCTACTTCATTTAGTGAGGGATGAATTACCATAGACTTATAAATGGGCATAAACGAGCCAGCTTCAGGGCAAGCTCTTCCTAACTTCTTAAGGCCTCCTCTTCCAGGAAATTCTTCCATATCACATGTATATCCAGAATTCATTAAATAAACAAAAGATTGGACTAAAATTGCAGCATGAGGTCCAACCACGTGGGCACCTAAAATTTTATAGGATTTGTCAATCACTAATTTGACGAAACCATCATCAACATCATTTTCAGTATATCCCATGGCAAAACCTTTTGCCACACTTGAATAATTTTTTAACGCGACAAAAATCTCATGCCCTTTATTTATTGCATCTTCTTGAGTCATTCCTACATGACCAATTTGAGGATAAGTGAATATCGCCCATGGAACAGCCGAATAATCTACTGTACGTTTTTCCTCAGGAGGACCAAACATATTATTCGCACATATTTCAGATTCGTAATTTGCTTTATGGCGAAATTGATAAAGCCCATTAGCATCTCCAAAACACCAAATTTTCGGCTTAGTAGTCTCCAGATACTCATTTGTTTTTATCCAACCCCTTTGATCTGTTTCTACTCCGGTTTTTTCAACTCTAAGAAGATCAGCATTAGACTTACGACCTGTGGCTACTAATACCTCTTCTGCGTGAAGATCGATTTCCTCGCCTGTTTTTACATTTTGGATTGTAATAACTTTTATATTTTTCTTTAATTTTGCTCGTATTGCTTTATGATTTACAAAAACTTTCATACTTTTCTTAAAATTAGTCTCTATAAATTGACTTATTTCAGGTTCCTCTGTCATAACTAATCGTGGAAGCATTTCTACGATAGTTACTTCAGTTCCAAAACTTGAAAAAATATGCGCAAATTCAGCGGCTATTACACCGCCACCAATAATTATTAGGCTTTCCCACGGTTTTTTAGGGAATTTTTCACCAAAAAAGCTTTCGTTCGTTATATAACCTGCTACTTCTAATCCTTCGATGGGTGGAATAAATGATCTTGCTCCAGAAGTTAATACAAATTTCTCAGCTTTGAAATGCCCAATAACTTCTCCAGATTTTACAGATTTAACTTGCATTTCATATTCTCCTATGAATTCTCCGATACCCTTATATAATTTCAAATTGGGGACTTCAGAAAGCCCTTTTTCTATCTCTCTACTCTCATCGATTTGGCTCCACATCCTTTTAGCAATGAAATCCCAGTTAATTTCTTCTACCTTAAAAGTAAGTCCTACTTTTTTTGCATGTTCTGCTTCTCTTATTAAATCTGCAGGATGCACTAATACTTTTGAGGGAATACACCCTCGTGTTAAACAAGTAGCGCCAAGTTTAGTATCTTCTACTAAAGCACAATTAAGACCCATTTCAAGTCCATAATTAAGAAGATTTAAGCCCGCCCCAGACCCAACAACAACTAAATCATATGTATCCATATTTCATATGGTATTGAGATTACTTTTAAAGTTTTTAGTAATGATTTAAAAGATAAATCAAGCTATACTAAAGAAGATATAGTAAATTACCTACCTTTCTGAAATCACGAATAGAAACCCAATTGTTCGAATAATAATCATTATCTAACCAATAATTCATAGATTCATAAAGGGCTCATTTATTCGTCATGCCAGTTGCTTATCAAAATAATTTTGATATTTTAACCAAATAGGAAATTATCTTATACATGCGGGATGGCTAGGGATGATATTATTATCATATTTTTAAATTTATTTAACTTAATAATGCTAACCATTAGAATTCTAAGCTTCTCTATCAATATCATAGGATAACTATGCTATTTAATTTATTTCATTCAATTGCATAAATATTTACAAATCCAATTCAGATATTTAAATTCCTTTAAACTGTAATTATGCTTTAAAATATTAGCAGAAGCGTTTTAAGAGAGGTTACCAATTTTCTTAAAGCAAAAATAAAATTAATTAAGCTTCTGGAATTAAAAATTTAAATGAGCTTCCTTTCTGGTAATCTCCTTTTACCCTATCCTCAACCCAAATCTTCCCATTATAGGAATTAATTATCTTTTTCACAAGAGATAACCCTAAACCCATTCCCATAGTTTTAGTTCTTAAATTTTTTCTATGTTCAAATATAATTGGCTTTCTTTCATCGTTAATTCCCTGCCCGTTATCGCTGATTTCAAAAAGAATATAATTTTTTCCTTCCTTTACTATGGGTGAGACTTTAACGAATAATTCAATAGTTAGATTATCATTATGTCTAATTGAATTAATTAAAAGATTCTCAAACACGTCTAACAGCAAATTGTTCGCTAAAACGTAAACATCTTCTTTGTAGAAATTTGTTTGAATTTTTATTTCTCTACTTGGATAACTTTCTTTTATGTAAGTTATTGATCTCTTTAGAAAATTTATACTTTCAACTTTTTCGGACAGAATTTGTTCCTTATCGAGTTCAGATAATTTAACTACATTTGAAATAATATTAGAACCTCGAATAACTTGTTCCTCCATAATCTCATATAATTCCTTTATTTTACTCAGTTTCTCTGGAGAATTAAAATATAAAGAACTTAATTCTAGCGAAGATTTGATAACTTGTAACACATTATTAATATCATGAGCTACGATATCCTTATATAAATCTGCTTGCTCATATGCTAAATGATACTTTTCTTCTGATTTCCTCAACTTTTCTTCGGCAATCTTTCGTTTGGTAATATCAACATGATAGGCAGTAAAATATTTTGGAGAGTTATCTTCATCAAAAATAGTGTTAATAGTGAGAATTACATTGATCAAACTGCCATCCTTACGCTTGTTTATAATTTCATCCCTCCAAAACCCAATCTTGGGATCTAAAATGGCATCCCACATAGTTATGAAAAAATGTGTGTCCTGCTTATTTGAATTCAAAATTCTAGGGTTTCCATCTAACACTTCATCTTGATTATACCCATAAAATTCTGTAAACGCTTTATTGACCTTTAAAATATGCACATCTCCGTTTCTATACTCGGCTAACACTTGAGAATTTGGAGAGCGCTCAAATCCGACTTTTAGTAAAAATGCAGCTTCCTCGTTAATGTCTTGAAACATTATATTCACATTTTATAAATATTTATATTTTTATTTAAAATATCAATCTTGCAGGTTGATTTAAATAGTATTATTATAAAATATAAAAAAAGAGATTAAGTTAACCAAAACTAAATTTACTATATTATAATTTTGGTTAATTAGTATTTTTGATTACTTCCGTCAACTTGGGAAAGATTCTAGGGTAATGAACTGCCATACAATGGATTCCATCAAGAAGGTTTTTCTTTCTTAGCTCCGTAATAAATGGTTTGAAAAATTCATAATTTGCTTGGTCATAAACTTCATTCATCATCTTCTTGTCAGTAGAATAATCATTTTTAATGCCCTTCCATCGGGCTAATATATCTTTTGGAACACTTACGCCGGGAACAAACTCATCAAAACCTTTAGCAATTGCATAGCTTTTCATTGGGAAGATTCCAAGTAAAATAGGAACATTATACTTTTTTATTGCGGACAAAAATTCGATAGTTTTATCCAGGTCATATACTACTTGAGTTTGTAAAAATTCGGCTCCTGCTTGTGCCTTTCTTTTTATTTTTAATACCTCTGCATCCATTGGATTAGCATTGGGATTCGCAGCAGCCCCCACATGAATGGTGGGAGGATGTTCTATCTCATGACCGTTAATTGTTCCTTTATCAACCACCTCTCGCACGAGTTTCACTAACGTGGCGGAATCGAGATCAAATACTGGTTTGGATTCGGGCATATCCCCTAAAGCAGTATGATCCCCAGTAAGAGAAAGGATATTTCTCAATCCTAATGCATGTCCCCCCATAAGCATGCCAACAATACCTAACTTATTTACATCCCTGACAGTTAATTGCCAGATACATTCTAGCCCAGTTTCACTCTGAATGATATGAGATGCAGCCATACTATTTATGGTGACAATTCCTAAGGGGCTATCTGTCACATTAGCGGCAATAACATAAGGAGCCATTTCTCTTGCTTCTTCGACAGTATGGCTAAGGTCAGTAGTTTTTTCTGGCTCTAATTCACCAGTGAGAATAAAATCGCCCTTAGATAAGGCTTCTCCCAACTTAGAAAAGAACTTTTTTTCTCCCATTTTTTTATCTACCTCCATACTACTTCTCTTTGATGCCCAGACTCGCTCCAATCAACTGGGTCTCTTAATTTCTCGAAAAAATCTAATCGCCCTAATTCTTTTAGGCGATTATATATTAAAATCCAGCCGCAGTCTTTTTCGTACTTTCCAACCTCACATTTTCCATCTACCATACCACCGCAGGGCCCATTCATCAAGGATTTTGCGCATGTTGTTATGGGACAAATTCCTCCAGTTTCATTGAGAAGACAATCCCCACACCCTCGACAACGCATAAAAAATCTTCCGATGCGCTCCGTCATGCCCATAAACTCCGTGTTGGTGCCAATAAATACTGGAATGTTCGGAAACTTTTTACTTAGCACTTCTGTTATGCTAGCTACGCCAAGACCGCAACTTAAAGTTAAGATAGCGTCGGTATTTTCTAAATCTTCTTCAATTTTACGGAAATCTTGCTTCATAACACGGTTATCGCATACTTCCTCTGGAACAATAACTGTAGTGATTTGAAAACCCTCCTTCTCAAGCTTCTCAGCCATCTCTTTCGCTCCTTCTGTTCCTCCTGTTTGACACATCGCTGCACAGGATCCACAAGATACGATGGTTAATCTCTTTGCATTCTTGATGGCTCCTAAAACCTCCTCAAAGGGTTTTTTTGTTGTTATAATGGTCATTTTAATATCCTCAATTTTTTTTTAATAGTATTATGAAAAAAAAATTAATGAAAGTATTTATTATTATTTATTATCATAAACAAAATTTTGATAAAAAAAATTATCTAACATTTGAAAAGGGCAATTGATTTTGGATAATTCAAAATCTGAATGATCGTAATAAATATTTATGATCTATTTTATGGATTTTCATGATTAAATTAAAGGATTTTTCACACGAATTTAACTATAATTTTATGTAAAAAAAAGAAAAAGACTTGAAAATTGGAAATTCTTCATTTTCAATAGAAAAAGAAAGCTCAATAGTTCTTTTTTGAGCATTTTTAATATCATTAATCTACTAATAATCACCCATGAAAAAATAACTCTGTAACAAAAGTATAATTTAAAAAAATCTTCTTTTTAAATTAGAAATTTCCCTTCCTCATAGATTATCTTTCCGTCAGCAATAACTTTCGATCCAGAAGGCTTCATATCCTTTAGGAGATCCCAATGTATTGCGCTTTGATTTGAACCACCACATTCTGGAAAAGCTAATCCTAAAGCGCAATGGATTGTACCTCCCATTTTCTCATCAAAAGCTATATTTTTTGTAAATCTAGTTATTCCATAATTCGTACCAAAAGCGAATTCCCCTAGAACATTTGCATTCTCAATTTTTAAAACTTCCTGAAGTATGTCATTTCCCTTGTCAGCAGTAGCTTGAACTACTTTTCCATCGTTAAACTTGAGAAAAATGTTTTCAATTTCTTTCCCAGAATGAATTCCAGGATAGGAAAATCTTATTTGCCCATTTACAGACTCATCCAATGGAGACGTAAAAATCTCGCCATCAGGTAAATTTTCATGGCCACAAGAATTCTTCCAAATTCTACCTTTAGTATTTAGTTCTAAATTGGTGTCTTCTCCGATAATATGAAAAGACTCACAATTTTCAAGATAAGTTACAAGTTTTTCTTGTTTTTTTTCAAATATTTGCCATTTCTCTATTGGATTTTCTTGATCAAGAAATAAAGTCTCCTTTACAAATTTAGCATAGGAGAATAAATCCATAGAAGCTTCTTGAGCATAGGAATGGCAAGGGTATGGAACATAAACCCACCTTAAATCACCTGTTGCTATACGATTGATATATATATTGTTTAATTTCCTACGAGCCGAAGCAGTGTGAAAATGTGTAATTAATTTAGGATCTACAAGTGAGAGTTTTTTAGGATTATAATCAGCATTGATTCTAATAAAACAATCGAACTCTTCTATCATTTTTTGACGAACTTCATCAACATATTCCATTTGTTCTATAGATGCATATTTAAAAAATAACTCTTGACGGCCCTCAAATTCTAAGTTCACTAGTGGATGACCTCCAGCTTTAAGAATTTGCACATAGAGTGCCTGGATGAGTTCTTTAGCTAATGTTGGACCCTCTAATAGAACTCTATCTCCCTTTTTTACTTTAACGGAGTAATTAACAACCAGTTCCGCAAGACTATCATATTCCATATGACTCATATCTCCATTAATCTAGTGTCCTCTATTAAACTTTTGAAAAACAAATGAGGTTATATAAAAGAGGCGATTAGCCTAAATCTTTAAAGAATATCAACTTTTAATAAAATTTAATCGCTTGTAAGAATTTAGGGGGTTGTCGGATATTTGTAACTTGCTCAAAAGCATATGCTATTTTCAAAAGCTTTGGTTCTTGAAACTGTCCACTAAAAAAAGAGATTCCGACAGGAAGTCCAAAAATATAACCTGCAGGAACTGTTATATTTGGATATCCAGCAACTGCAGCTATTGAGGAACTCCCTCCAGTAAAATGATCTCCGTTAATATAATCAATTAACCAGCTTGGTCCACCACTTGGTGCAATAATAGCATCGAGTTGATCCTCGTTTAGCACGGTATCAATGCCTTCTTTTCTTGAATAACGATGACATGATTCAAGGGCAGTTTTATATTCCTCACAATCTAATGAGCCTTTTTCTTCAGCTTCTAAAAGTAATTCTTGACCAAAATAAGGCATCACTTCATTCTTATGTTTATTATTAAATTGAATGAGTTCTTTCAGATTTTTGGGATATCCTTTTGATTTTATTTTACCAAGATACTCATTAATATCATGCTTAAAGTCAAAATGAAGAACTTGAATTTCTGGTTCTTCTATACCATTCAAGGTCGTAATGTCTGTAGGATCAATTATAATAGCACCTTGGGATTGCATTACTTCTATTGATTTTTCCATTATCTGATCTACAAGATTATTTTTTCCAAAATAGTTTCTTGCAACGCCTATTCTTGTCCCTTTTAACCCATCTATATCCAAAAATTCCGTATAATCTTGATGTAATTTATTCTTTAAATTAATTGTTTTTGAATCTTGATGGTCTTCCCCGATCAGGATTGTTAGGAGTATTGCAGCATCAGTAACAGTTCTCGCCATGGGTCCCGCAGTATCTTGATTATGGGAAATAGGAATTATCCCAGAACGACTTATAAGGCCTATTGTAGGTTTAATGCCTACGATAGAATTAACATGTGATGGACATATAATAGAGCCGTCAGTTTCTGTACCAATTGCGACCGTACAGAGATTAGCGGTAACTGCTACAGCAGAGCCAGAACTTGAACCACAAGGACTACGATTAAGGCAATAAGGATTCTTTGTTTGACCCCCTCGGGAACTCCATCCTGAAGTTGAGCGTATAGAACGAAAATTTGCCCATTCACTTAAGTTAGTTTTACCTAAAATAACAGCACCAGCAGTTCGAAGCTTTTTAACAATAAATGAATCTTCCGTGGCAATATGTCCTTGAAGAGCTAATGAACCGGCTGTTGTCATCATTTTATCGGCTGTGTTGATGTTATCCTTTATTAAAATCGGAATACCGTGTAGTGGGCTACGTATTTGGTTTTTTTCTCTCTCCTTATCAAGATTTTCAGCGATAATTAAAGCATCAGGATTAAGTTCAATAACTGAATTTAGATTAGGTCCACTTTTGTCAATTATGTTAATTCTATCCAGAAATTGCTTTACTAATTGCTTACTTGAAATTTTCTGTTTAAGCATTAATTCTTGTATTTGAGAGATACTATATTCTTCCATAATACATTGGTATTTAAGATTTTATAAATAGATTTATTAGAGAATTTTAATAATGTAACAAGAAAAATTGATATTTACAGTGAATATGTAGTAAATTTTTGCATTCATAAATAAATTATTTTCAATTCTTTCTTAAAACCTAAATTTATATACTTTATATCATCAAAAATGAAAAAATTTATCGATTTCTTTTTTATTATCTTACATGATTATCCTTTTAAATCACATTTTTATTTAGTTTATTCTTTAGTACTTAATTTGTTCAATTTTAATTGCCTATAAAAAATATTTGCATTATTTATATAATTATAAGCACCAAATTATTCAGTTGTGATCATTTTTTCATAACTTTTTTTGTGATATATATGACTGATTCGTTCATGAACTCTAAATTATATTCCGGAATAGGTTAGGTTAATGCCAGAAAAAGGCATTCTTTAGAATAGTAATATTTAGCAAAATAGTAAAAATGGGAAAGCTTTCCTAAAAAGAATAATAATTCCGATTTCTGTCAAACAGTATTCAAAAAAAGTAATTTTTTATAAATTTTTCCCGATCTCGTAAAAAGTACGAAGAATTTTAGCCGAAAACATTTAAATATTAGGTTATTCTTACATTATTTAGTCATAAAAATTAAAAAATGTGATAAAAAAATGTCGATGTTAAAACTTCAGGAAAAAATTGCTCAGCTCTCTGATGAGAAATTAAAAGATATTTATACTTTAGCAAATCATGTAAGTATGGATACCATTGAGGAAGTATGTCCTGCCTTATTGAATATTTGTTTGAACTCCGCTGAAGGAGCTCTGAAAAACGAATTAGGAATGGTTATTTTTCACTTACAAAAAAATGAAAGAATATCTACCAGAATTGGACTTCAAAAGTTATTACATGGTGCACTTAAAGTAAATGCAGAAGCAACATTCAAACTTCTTGAATCTTCTGATTCAGAAGCAAAAGAGCTTTCCAAGAAAATAAAAGCTGTGTTATAGAGTAAACTTCTTTTTTTTATTTACCTTATTTTATTTATTATGTCAGATGAAGATCATCCATCAGATGTAGAAAAAGCTTGGGAATATTATGAAAAAATTCGAGACGCTCTAACAGGAATATATGAAATATTAAACATGAGCATGGATGAGAGTAACATTTTTTATCAATGTGCAGTAGATAATTTAGAGAATTTGCGAGAAACAATTATCGATCTTTTAAAACATGATTATAATCCTATTGAAATAAAAAAGAAATTAAGAGATTTGGAATTTGATATGAAAAAGTCTTTATTTTTTGAAAAAGATAAAAACCAGGAAAAGAAGAAAGATAAACCCAAATCTGCCTTTTGAGATTCCAAAATCTTTTCGATTAATAATTTTTTCAATAGAATTTATAAAAAAGTTCTTGCATTATTATTCTAAGAATAAAATTTAGCTTTTTATAATAATTGAAAAATTGAAAAATTATTGTGAGCGAATATGGTTGACATTTTCTTTTGGATTGATGGAATAACAGCATCGGGAGTAGTTATTTTTGGAATAATTTTTGGATTGTTCTTTATTTATAAATCGAAAAAAACACAAGCCAATATCTTATTTTACTTGGGTTTAGCCAATTTATTTGCGGGATTAGCTTTTTTAGGAGTATTTTTAGATTTCCTTCTTGTAATTTTTATACATACTAATTTAGATAATACATTTGGATTGGTGGGTATTTTAAGTTATATCTGGCTTCCTCTAGCGGTTATAACAGCAATTTTTATAGGAGAAAAATTATTAATTCCTAAAGCAAAATGGTATGTTGTCTCTCTATTTATTATACTTGGCATTGTTTTCGAAATTATAGTAATTACAACTCCTTTTGATTCTTTTAATTTTGCTTACCCAGCAGTGTTGGGAGAGGGATTAATTGATTACAATCTTAATATATTTTCTTTAGCAGGTATGTTGATGGCATTTTTTTTATTAACTGTTATCGTTCTCCTTAGTACTGGATTTTTAATAAAGGCTTTTCAATCAACTGGTATCCTAAAAAAAAAGTTTTGCCTCATTTCTATGGGATCTCTATGCTTTTGCGTTTTTGGACTATTAGAAGGATTAACAATACCAGGATTTACGATAATTTTTGTAAGGATCGGGTATTTAAGCAGTTTTTGGCTTATGTATTATGGATTAAAAGATTAAAAAAATCTTTTTTTTTATTTTTAAGATATTGATTCTTTTTAGAGAGATTTTTAGGCAAAATTAAGTTTAATAACGATATATAATAAATAAAAGTATGAAAGCTAGGGATAGAGTTTTAAGAGAACTAGATCATGAAGAACCGGATAAGATTCCCTGGTTCGAATTATCCATAGATAATTTAAAAATCTGTGATCATTATTCTGAAGGTTACTATTTACAAGGTATGGCAAAGAGTTTTGCAGATACGTATAACCTTTGTAGGGGAATAATTGATGAGTTCACTAACACCATATTAGCTGCTACTGAATCCCGATCATATCTAAAAAACACCATAAAACAATATCTTGGTCTTTTTTCTAAGATAGGAATTGATTTGGCTCAAATTCCTTTATCTGGCTATATCTTTTTTCCAACTTTCTGTATGAAGGAGGGATTTATTGATGAATATGGTAGGATTTTCGAATTGAAAAAAAATCCATCTGATAATATGGACATAGCATATTACAAAGATGGTTATTTTAAAAGTATCGAAGATTTTGAGAAACTTTCTTTGCTCGATCCCGACAACCCAAGAAGAAAACGTATTTATGACATGATGAAAAAGGTAGAAAAGGAATTTGAAGGAAATATCGCGGTTATACCAACTATATGGGGCATTTTTGAATCATCATGGCAAGCATTTGGGTTTACTCAGTTTAGCAAATTATTAATTGGAAAAAAATTCGCAAAAAAGGTCATCGATAAATATGGAAATTTCGCACTAGAATTAGCTAAAAGATTGATTGAATGGGGCGAATCAACAGCAATTATGTTATTTGATGACCTTGGCTTTAAATCAGGATTACTAACAAATCCTAATAACTATAAGGAGATCTTGTTTCCTTGGTACGAAAAACTTTGCAATTATTGTCATTCTAAAGGTATTAATGTCCTATTTCACAGCTGCGGAGATTTAGAACCTATTTTTGGTGATTTAGTAAAAGTAGGGTTTGATGCAATTCATCCTATTGAACCCACAACAGCTAACCCAAAATATGATATTTTTAAATTGCATGAACGATATGGAAATGATGTAACTTTTATCGGAAACGTTTCTCCTCAAGATTTAGCAGATAAAGAACCCATTTTTATCAAAGAATATTCTAAGAAGCTAATAAGAGCTTTAGGACCTGGGGGTGGATATATATTTAGTTCTGGGCATAGCATCAATCCATCAGTTAAATTGGAGAATTTCCTAGCAATGGTTTCAACCCGTGAAGAAGAAGGTATTTATCCCCAATAAGAGACTATTTTGGTTGTATTGATAATATCAATTAGAATATTGGTTAATAACCATAAAATAAATATACAGAGCTCATTTTTCTTAATAAAGGATATTTGATTAAGTAAGGAAATTACTATGGTAAAAATTACCTCTGAATCAGCGCAGATTGAGGATATCTTCCAAATTAAAATCGATGTCCCTTTTCCTGTAAAATTCACAAGACTATATATAGTTGGAGTAGAAGGGAAGAATGTTTTGATTGATGCCGGGTTGAATAATGCAAATTGGATTAATTTATTTTTTTCTGAACTTCATAGCCTTGGATTTAAGGCGGAAGATATTGATTACTGTATTATTACACATCATCATTTAGATCATATTGGATTGATTAAAACTTTAAGACGCAAAAGCCCAAACACTAAAATTATAATGCACGATATTACCCAGCAAGTCTTAAGTTGGGAAACAGATAAAGCCAAACTTCCGGAAATTGAAAAACAAGCTATTGAGATGTCTTATCAGATGAAAAGATATGGACTTACTGAAGAGGATCGACAAAGAATCATACAATACTTTACTTACTGGCCAAAATTAAGAATATTTGAAAAGCCAGATATTATTGTACATAATGGTGATAAGATATTAAATAACTTAGAAGTAATTTGGACTCCAGGACATAGTTTTGGCCATATTTGTATATTCGATACCAGCAGAAAGTATTTATTTTCCGGAGATCATATTCTGAGTCGAATTACTCCTCACATAGGTAATTTTATCGTGCCGAAATTCTTATATGAACAATATAAAGAGTATAACTTCAATAATGTATTAGATCAATATCTTAATTCCTTGGATATAATAGATAGATTAAATCCAAAAATTATATTTCCCGCGCACCAAGAAATAATTTATAATCCCCATGAAAGAATACAAGAAATCAAGGAGCATCATAGTATAAGATTAAAAGAAATATCGGAAGTAATAAAAAACGCACCGAAAACACCTTTTGAAATAGCTAGAATTCATTTTGGAAATGATTTGGATGATATTAATTCTTATATGGCTCTTAGTGAGGTAGTAGGCCATTTATTATATCTTGAGGATAAAGGCTTTGTTCAGAAACATTTAAAAGATGGAAAATTGTATTATCAGAGCTAATATCTCTTAAATAGAGATTACATTATAGAGGTACACGACTATCTTTAGATTCTTTTAATGATTTAAGAACTACACATACTCTTTCAACGCTTTTTACGTCACTTCGTCCACGGAAATTCTCAATAACTGCATCTAATTCTGTAATTTCTGGGACTTGAACTTTTAATAATATCCCACATTGTCCAGCAAGAAAATAAACTTCATCACATTGTGGAAGAATTTGAGTTTCTCGTAATAATTCTTTAATCTCCGATTCGGACTTTGGGATTAAAGTAAGAAATGCTATAATACATCTTTCATCCTCCCTACAAACTTTAATCGTAAACTTTTCGATTACACCATCCTCTTGTAATTTGATTACACGCTTTCTTACAGTTGACTCTGATAATGCCATACCTTCATTAGATAATTGATCAGCTATTTCTTTGTAGGCTCTTCTTGAATCTTCTATAAGCATTTCTAAAATTCGTTTATCTTTATCATCTAAATTTTTCATATTTTTACATACTCCTTCTTTTATTCTTTTTTTTTAAAAAAATGTTAAATAAAAATTAAAAATATATTTTTTCTCAGATTTTTTTGATTTAAAGAAATTTACTTGACGTATTTCGGGTATTCTCTAAGTAAAGGATCAAAAAGTCTTTCATATTCAACTGCCATGCAATGAATCCCCGCTGCTTTCGTACTTTTCTTGATTTCTTTGATAAATGGTTCGAAAAATTCAATATTGATCTTATCGAGGGCATTATATTTTGCTTGTTTATCTCCCTTGTTATCTTTTTCAGCTTTCTTTAAGGCCCCTAATAAATCCTTAGGAACTGAAACTCCAGGTATGTAAGCATCAAAATACCAAGCTATACCATAAGATTTGAGAGGAAACACTCCTAGTAATACGGGAACATTGAATTGCTCTAATTCCTTAAGAAATTCTTTAGCTTGATCTATGTCAAAAGCAGTTTGGGTTTGAATGAAATCTACTCCTTGTTCGACTTTACGGCCTACTTTAAAAATTTCTGGTTCCCTTGGATTGCTATTTGGGTTGGCTACGCATCCAAAGTTCATTTCAATTTTTCCCCCTTCAAGAGGATTACCTTCATAATCGGTTCCTTCATCAATCATCTTGGAAAGCATTTCACAGAATTGAGTGCTATCAATATCGTAAACTGGACGTCCTTTTTTATGATCACCCAAAGCTGTATGATCTCCAGTAAGCGTTAAGATGTTCTTTAAACCTAAAACCGAACCTGCAACTACATCTCCAAATAAGGCTACACGATTACGATCTCGAACAGTAACTTGCCAAACCGCTTCAATACCTACCTTATCTTGAATAAGATAACTCGGGACTAATGAGGACATATATGCATCTCCTTGTGGTCCGTCAGTCACGTTAGCTGCGACAATTTTGCCTGTTTTCTTCATTTCTTCAGCAGAATGAAAAATCTCACTAAGATCCAAGACTTTTTTAGGCTCAAGTTCTCCAGTGAATACGAAATGACCATCTTCGATAGCTTTGCATAATTCACTATATGCCGGTCTTTTAGTCATTTTATTCTTTCACCTCCACCTTCTCTTCTTTTTCATTGGTATATTCTTTATAGATTGTTAAGTAACTTGGGCTTGTTGAAGTACGATAATCTCTAGGGCCTCGATATTTCTTAAATAAGTCTAGCCTATTAAATTCTTTTAATCTAGTCCACATTTGTACCCAGGCACAAGGAATAGTATATCCACCAACTTCACACTTTCCATCTACCATTCCTCCACAAGGTCCGTTGCTAAGATGTTTAGCACACCCTGCTCTCGGACAAACTCCACCGGTTTCTCCAATTATACAATCACCACATTCCTCGCAGTATTCAATAAAGCTATTTTCACCACTATTTTGGGCTCCTCCAAACATGCTATTTTGAGCAGGAAAAGTCAAAATTTTTGGCAATACCTTATTTAACATCACTACTCCAAGACCACAAGCTAATGATACAATAGCATCGTAATTCTCAATATGGGGACTTACAGTAGTAGCCGCTATTCTATCATCACATTGCCTTAGAACTGTTATAGCTTTCCATTTTAACTCCTTCCCTTCAGTTCTCGCCTTTAATTCCAAAAGCTGCCCAAGTACTTTAGCTTCATTTAAAGAGCGAGGTGGTTGACAACATCCATCACAGCCAGCAATTAAAATTTTGTTGTAGTTTTTTACCATCTCGTAAATTTCATTTATATCTTTTTGTTGAGTAATAATCATATTACATAACTCCTTTTTTTCAAATTTCTTTCATTTTTTTGTTTTGATTCATTAATTTAATCTTAATTTGTGTTTCGAAAAAAAATACATTTCTTAGGATGTTAATTTCTCAATTAACTTATCGGGTTTTACACTTCTATTTTTTAAACTTAGATCTTCTAATTCTACACCTAGTGCTACTGCCATCATTTCTGCTAAATAGAGTACAGGGATGTCTAACTCTTTACCGGATTTTCTTGCTATAATTTTCTCTTTTCTATCATATTGTGTAACACAAGCAGGACAGACTGCAATTAACCCGTCTACTCCTTCTTCAAGCTCACATAGTTCCGTCATTTTATCTTCAACCAATTTTTCACCAATCTCTTCTTGTAATCTAGCACAGTATCCACAACATTCAAGTTTATTTGCAAAATCTAACGTTTTAGCACCAAGGGCTTGAAGTATGATATCAATTTTCTCTGGTTTTTCAGGGTGATCGAATTGCATGATTTTACTTGGTCTAACCAAATGGCAACCGTAATGAACTGCTAGATTCAAATCATCTAATGGCTTTACTACTAAACTTTTTATCTTATCTAACCATTCAGGTTCACTAAATAATTCCACAAAGTGATATACTTTAGTTTTACCAGTATAATTGTAATTGATTTTATTCAAAATTGCATTAATCTTCTTTAGATATTCTTTATCCTCCTTTAGTAATACACTCACTGTCTTTAACGTTTCATAACACCCAGAACATATGGTTAAAATGTCTACACCCATCTTTTCAGCGATAGCTAAATTTCTAGCCCCTAGGGTTACCCAAGTATCCATATTTAATGATTGAAGAGAAACTGGTTCTGGACAGCAGCTAACACCTTCCATTTCCCTAAGTTTCAAGCCTAAAATGTTTGCTACATCCCTAAAAGCCTTTTCTAGATGAGGTAATTTAAGCGGTATTGTACATCCAATAAAAAATCCCAATTCTTTTTTCATTATTTATCATCCTCCTTTTCTTTTGCAAGAGCCCCAAGACCTGTTTCTTCAATAATAAATTGAATCTCTTTGAGATCCGGGGGGACTAATTCTGGTAATCCCATTTTTCCTCGTCGTCTATCAATATTATCCTTCAATCCCCCCGTGTATGGAACAACATATCCATTATTATAGATAGTAACCACAGTACTTGAGTATTCTTTCGGAATTTTTCCTTCCTTTACTGCCAAATTTCTTAATAAGGCTAAAATAAAGGAATAATCAACGTTTTTAGGGCATCTCTCAGTACATCTATGGCACAATGAACAAGTCCAAATTGCATTACTTGACAAAACTTCCTCTTTTAAACCTAAAAGACATGAAGCAACAACTCTATGGGGTTGTAAGTCTACATATTCAGTCACAGTGCAACCACTACTACAAACACCGCACTGAATGCATTTAAGAAGTGATTTAGCCCCAACTTTTGCACTTATTTCATATCTAAATGAATGATCTAAATTATCTGCATTTTTCTTTAACATTTCAGTCATTTTTTATGCACTCTCCTTAACTTTTTCTTTTTTAGGTTCAATTATATCTCCTGTTTTTGGCATAGGACCTAACTCTTTTACTTTATCTACAAACTCAGTAACAACTTGAGAAAATCGCTTTCCTTCACTTGCTGAGACCCATTCTAATCGATATCTCTCTGGATTAATCCCTACCTTTTCTAAGATTTCATGAACTTCATTGTACCGTCTTAACATATCATAATTCCCTTCTAAATAATGACAATCACCAATATGACAACCCCCAACAAAAACACCATCTGCACCTTCCAGAAATGCCTGTAAAATGAAACTTTTCGGAATTCTACCAGTACACATGACTCTGATGGGCCTTATATTGGTAGGATATTGAAACCTGCTTACTCCACAAGTATCGGCTCCCGCATAACTACACCAATTACATAAGAACGCTACAATACGAGGTCTTTCATCTACAAAATCACCTTTTACAGCTTCCTGGATCATGGGAGTAATTTGCTCATCAGCAAAATGACTCATAGTAATTGCTCCTGCGGGACAAGCGGCAGCACAATCGCCACAACCTTTACAAAGTAATGGATTAGATTCAGATACTAATATTTCATTATCAAAGTTGACTCCAATAGCACCAAAATTACACACTTCTTCACATTTCTGACATGCAATGCATAATGCAGGGTTTACAACTGATACTAGTGGTTCATTTTCAACTTCTCCCGAAATTAGGGGAATTAACGCATGCGCTGCAGCAGCTCTTCCTTGAGAAATAGAATCTGCGATTCCTTTTGGGCCATGACAGGTACCTGATAAATATATTCCGTCTGTTGCAAAATCAACAGGTCGTAATTTAATATGTGCTTCTAAGAAAAACCCGTTTTGGTCTCTTGCACATTTGATCATCTCACCTAATTTTTGGGTGTCATTTGGAATTAATGGAGTGGATAATATTACTTTATCCGCTTCAATATTAAGATCGACTTGTGTTAATATATCTTTGACATTTACCATTAGTTTTCCATTTTTGATATCAACAGTGGGATAATCATTAAATCGTATATAGTTAATATTTTCCCGAGCTTTCCAGTAATAAGGTTCTTCGTCTGTTCCTACGCGAATATCTCGATATAATACGTAAAGATTTGAATTAGGGTAATTCTCTTTAACATATAAAGCATGTCTGATCGATTCAGAACAGCAGATTAAGGAACAATAGGTTACTCCATTACCACCTTCTGGTTGTCTAGACCCAACACAATGTATGAAAACAAAAGTCTCGCCATCTTTTAGCTCATTTTTTCTTAACTTTTCTGAAAGTTCTAATTGAGTCATTACATTCTCATTCTCACCATAATGGTACCACCCTTTGGGCTTATATTCATAAGCACCTGTCGCAGTGATAATTGTACCTACATTTAAATCGAATTCTTTGTTTTCAATTTTATTTTTGACTTTAACTTTAAAATCTCCAATAGATCCTTTAACATCCAAGACATTCGAATTTAAGTAAGTGATAATGTTCTTCATTTGATTATATTGCTTTAATGTTTCTTCTAAGAATTGCTTAGAATCAATACGGTCAAAATTGATTTTGTAAATTAAATTTAATTGGCCCCCTAATTTATCGGTTTGTTCAACAAGATGCACTTTAAAACCTTTATTTGCAATTTCAATTGCGGCATTTATTCCTGAGATTCCTCCACCTACCACCAGAGCCTCTGGAACGACCTTTCCTTTAATTTTATACTCTGGTTTTTGATTGCTTACTCGAGCAACACCCATTCTAATAAGGTCTTTTGCTTTATCTGTAGCTCTAGGATTGTCATGCATATGTACCCATGAATCTAATTCACGAATACTGACAAAATTGAATAAATATTCGTTTAGTCCCGCCTCCCTGATAGTTTTCTGGAATAACGGTTCATGGGTTCGTGGAGTACATGCCGCAACAACAACCCTATTCAAATCTAGCTCGGCTATCTTTTCTTTAATAGCATCTTGTGTTAATTGGGAACAACTATATTTGTTTTCCATCGCAAAGGCAACGTGAGGTAATGACTTAGCATAATCAACTAAATTGGGAATGTCCATATATCCTCCGATGTTTATCCCGCATCTACATATGAACACACCTATCTTAGGAGTATCACCGGGTTTTACTTCTCTTAATGGTGGGAGTTCTACTTTAGTCTCTTCCGCACTTAACGGAACGGCATATGTAGCAGCTAATGCTGCCGCTCCACCTGCTTTAGCCACAGAATTTGCAATATCATCAGGAGATTGGCATGACCCTGTTACGAAGATGCCCTCACGAGTAGATTTTAGGTCTTCCGTAGAATTATCTGTTTTGAAAAAACCTAATTCATTTCGTTCAATTCCCAGTATTTTAGCTAACTGTTCGGCATCTTCTCTTGGCTTTACGGCATTTGCTAACACTACAAGGTCAAATTCTCGTGTTTCAACTTCTCCTGTATCTAAATTAGCTGATTTAACGTACAAATTATGATTTTCCGGATTTTCTCTTACATCCCCCGGGATTCCATGATGATAATGTAAATCATATTCTTCTTTTGCTCTCTCTATAAATTCTTCTTGATTTTTTCCAATAACGCGAATATCATTGAAATAAATATGTACATCTGTTTCTGGAGCATGTTCTCTCGTTACCACTCCTTCTTTTGCCATATACATGCAACAAAATTTAGAACAATATGCACATAGATCCTCATTACGAGATCCAACACATGCAACAAAAGCTATATTATGAGCATGTTTTTTATCAGATGGACGTATTAGTTCTCCTCCAGTAGGGCCCGATGCACTCAATAATCTCTCATATTGCATGGCAGTTATAACGTTTGGATATTCTTCAAAATGATATCTATCTATTACAGAAGGATTAAGTTGATCATACCCAGTAGCAACGATAATAGAGGCAACGTCATAGGTTTTTAATTCATCTTTATCCTCCCAATTTATCGCTCCAGCTTCACATTCTTTTTCACATAATTGACAGGCTCCCTTCGTTAGATAAAGACATTTTTTAGCATCAATCACCGCTTTGCGTGGAACTGCTTGAGGGAATGGAATATATATTGCTGTACGATTTCCCATCGCTTCTTCAAATTCGGAAGGTATTTTTTTCATAGGGCATTTTTCACTACAGGCACCACAACCAGTACAAACATCCCAATTCACGTATTTAGCTTTCTTTTTAATTTTTACGGTAAATTTGCCTGGTTTACCCTTGATTTCTTCTACTTCAGAATAAGGAAGAAGTTCGATATTAGGATGTCTACTGCTTTCTACCATTTTTGGTGCGAGAATACATATAGAACAATCCAATGTAGGAAAGGTTTTATCTAGTTGTGCCATTCTGCCTCCCACTGAGGAGGTTCTCTCCACAAGTATCACTTTATAACCTTGTTCTGCCAACGTCAAACTTGCTTCAATCCCCGAAATCCCTGCTCCTATAATCATTATTGAACTTAACTTATTTTCCGACATTTTCTTTCTGAATTCAAAAATTTATGTTTGATTTTTATTAAAAAATTTATACAAGTTAAGAATTAACAATTAAAAAAAAAGTATATTGTTAAATCTAGTAATAATATCTTTTATAATGTAAACTAATCCTAAAAGAGTATTTAAAATTTATTGAAATGACGGATTATGTTAATTTTTAACATAAAAATGTCATTAAAAGTTACTATATAGATCAGATTGAACAATATAATTACTGAGTTTTCACCTTAAAAGGTTAAAAAAATTAAAAAAAATAACTTTTTCATTTTAAGAAAATTTCGTTGTTAATAGAGATAAAATAAAATTTATTCTTTATAAGAAAGAATAAAATTGGCATTATTTCTTACTGTTGGATTATTTTATAACTTTAATGTTTAGTGTTTTTCCATGTTTATCATAACATCTTATATTTTTTGGTCCATAAGGGAATCCTATTATGAAATGACATTTGAACTTTTTAAAAATATCCCCTAAATCTTGTGGTGAGGGACGAAGATTTCCAGAAGGATGTGAATGAACACTTGCCTGATAAAAATTATCTAATGGCAGTCTAGAGGAAGAATATATCCCAGATGTATTTGAAGTAAGTGTGCCTGGAGGCAAAATGAATTCAGTAAAAACATTTTTTTCCGTTTTCAAAATTCCTAAGATTTCTCTTGGATGATGTTCATGACATAAACGCAAAATTCCCTCTAATAATTCAGCTTTTATCAAAATAGTGTTAGATTCCAAATTGTTAATAAAAATTATGATTTCATTGATAATTTCTGAGATTTTTTTAGGATGATTTGATTTCCAAGTATTTAAGGAATAAATCACCCTATCAAGTTTTCTATATACTTCCCCCTTTTGATTGATTAGTTTAACTTTAGGTTTTTTGGGAAAATTTCTATAATCAATCTCCAAAATGTTTCCATTCTTTATGGTAATTGAAAGATGAGATATTAAATTATTATTAAGCTTAACATTAGGAAAATGCTTTATGATATCTTGGTATTGATTTTCTAAATTATCCATTATTCAAGCTAAAAAAAAATACATTTCAAAAGAATTTTCTCATTTATTATGTTCTTGTCAGAAATGTTTATTTCTAAGCATTAAAACTTAAAAATTAAGATTTGTACACACAACCGCTAACAATCTTTTGTCGTACGTAAAAAGAAAACAAAATTGTCAGAGCTTATTTTTAAATTTAGGAATTGATATTATCCAAATATTAATCATAATAATAAAACAAATTAAGTTAATAATTTAATAATAAGCCATATAATACAATTAGAATCCGACGAAATTAATTAAAGAGGTCTTTACATTGAAAATTGTTGTGAGCGGGGCTTTGCAAGCTGGTAAATCAAGTTTTATTAAATATCTTGATGATAAAGCGTTAAATGTAGAAGCCAAAGCAAGAGATAACAAATACTATACCGTTGGTATGGATCTCGGTTGTGTTAAATTAAATGGGTTTGATGTCTTTCTTTTTGGTACTCCAGGATTATTAAGGTTTAATGTCATGAGAGATGTGCTAATCAGAGGAACTGATGGGGTTATTTTTATTTTCGATGCGGTACATCCAGAAAAGGATGAAGATGCAATAATAATTTTAAATGCGATTAGGAAAGCTATTGAACCTGAGACTCCAATTGTATATCTTGCAAATAAACAAGATTTAGCCGGGGCACGCCATCCAGGGATAATTAGGTCTCAGAATTATTTAAAAGATGATGTAATGGTCTTCCCAACGAGTACCCGAACTGGTGAGAATCTACAAGAATCGTTAAAGTATTTAGTTAATCAAATATATGATAATTATTCTTCACTACTAGTAGTATTACGTAATTATGAAAATGATATAGAAGGCCTTTCTGAGAAGTTAAATAAAAGTTCTATTGAAATGAGAGATCTCTTAAATAATCTTGAAATTAAAAGGTTTATTGAGGTAGATCGTTTTAATCGTACTTATAAAGTAAAAGATGGCCTTAAATTTTTAGCATAAATTATTTTTCAGCTTTTTTCATAGAACTTTGTTCTTTTCTTAATTCTAATTTATGTGCAGCCTGTAGTACAAAGTAACTAATCAACGTTCCTATTAAAAATGGGATTAATATTTGAAGCCATAATAGATTAAATGGTAGCAAATATGTTGGCGAAGGATGTTGGGGGTTTGAGGGTAAAGTTCTTAAATAATATGAGAAAGCAGATGAAATCCAAGTAAATGCCCATGCAAGAAATGTTGCAATCCCTAACCACTTTCCTTTCTTATAGATGGAAGGTTTCCGAAAATATGAAATATAGGTTTTCCAAATTATTACAATCATTACTGCAAAACTTGGCCATACATGAACCATAAAACTTAAATCTGTACCTTCAAAAGGAGGAATATTAAAAATTAAAGCACCGATAAATCCAGTCAATCCTGCAAATAAACCAAGAAAGTAAAGGGTTGTAGCAAATCCTCCAAATGCCCTATGCGTTCGAAATAAGATGTCATTCGTTTTAATTAGCGCTATTTTTTTCTTATAATAAGCACTATACAACCCTGTGAAAAGTTGTACTGTAGCACATAAACAACCTAACATAGTAACAATAGTGTTAAATTCTGCAACAGAATAAGTTATTCCACCAGTTGAAGCCATATTTTTCATCTCATCAATCTTTTTTAAAATCTTAATTAATATTTTTAAAAAAACTTTTGGATTATAATTAAAAAATTTTAATTTATAGGTCTAAAGGAGAGATTATATCTCCTTTTTCACTCTTCAACCAATTAAGTTTCTTTCTCTGTTGCATTAGTGTATCCCAGAAGAAAGCAGGTATATTTTCTTCCCTGTTATACATTTTTTCAACTCTATCTAGTTTTGATAATAATTTAGTTATCCTTAAAGAAAATTGTTGCGTGTATTCTTCTTTAGAATAATCCTTGTTAAGATATTCCCTAAAGAGTAACTTTAAATCTGAATATAATGGGATATATCCAATTGGAGTTTCAATAGCAGTAATGTCATTATGAACTCTTAATTCTGCCCACATTACCCAAACTAATTTATCAAGGATACCATTTAGATATTTACCTTTTTCATTCTTCAAGAAGTAATTTGTAGTAAAGACTTTAGGCGGATATTTTAAATTTTTGCCAAAAACTTGATGATTTTTTAAATACCTTCCCATACTTACCACTAGAAAATCCAAATTCGCCATTGGTTGCATAGTTCTAACACCTTCTTTTCCAATAGTAGCTGAAGTTGTTTCAGATTCGATGGTTGCTCCTAAATAAACACCATGTTCCCAATTAAAACTTTCTATAATAGGGGGCATAGTATCAGAATCTCTTCCACCATAGAATATCAAATGGATAGGAACTCCATTAGGGGCATTTAAATTTGGATTTGCATTAGGAAGCTCGCTTATTCTTATTGTATAACGAGCATTTGGATGTGCTAAAGGAATTTCATTCCCATCAATATCTTCTTTTCCATGATACCAATCACCAGAAAAATTAAAACCGGTTTCCGGATGTTTTCTTCCATCGCCTAACCAATAAGGAACGTTTTCTTTTATCAATACATTTGAAAAAATAGTCTCTCTAGGAGAAGTCAGTGCTTTAAAGATTTCTGGATCATCTTGCAAATTAACATCTTTTATAATTCCAAATATTCCATGCTCAATATTTACTCCATGACAATAATCATCTTCCCATTTTCTAATATACGCAATATCATCTCCAATTATTGTTTGTCCTGGTAACATTGCCGTAGATGTTTTACCACATGCACTCGGATACGCTCCGCAAGCATATGTTGTTCTACTTTTTCCTCTAGGATGCAATCCCATTATAAAGTAATGCTCTGTTAGCCAATCTTCATTATTAGCTTTATAAATACCTAATCTCAATGCTAACTTTTTAAGACCAAGGGAGTTACCAGCATATTGATTATTAACCGTTAGAACTCGGCCTTCTTGTAAATCAATATAGATTCTTCTTTTTTCTAAGTTCTTAGTAACTGGAGGATTCCCTATTAATTCTCCAGAAGAATGGATAAAGTAAAAAAAATCGTTGGATCCTTTTAATCTTTTAAATTCTTCATATCCTTCCCTATATAGAAGATCCTCACTATGTGCCACATAAAAAGAATCCGTTAATTGAAGGGCTAGAATAGAAAATCGGGATCCTTTCGGACCTAAACAAAAGAAACGTACAATACATTCATGATTTTTCATACACCCTTTCATAATCTCAAATATCTCTTTTAAGCCTTGTTCTCTTTCCATAGTATTAATCCAAGGATATTTGCCCTGTTCTTCACTTGGAATAAGTACTTGTGTATTGTTTTTATCTCTTGCTTGATCGTGATTTGACATAGTAAAGAAACCGTCGTAATGAACTGTGTGACCAGCCAGTGCTAGCTCAATTTCTTCTCTATTTATGATAGCCATGTTTTTTACATACTCTATATCATCTTGTGCATCAGAAATAACTGTAAGTTTATTTGGGGTACATAAATCAACGAATTGAGTAATTATCTTTAACACATGCTCATTTTTCAATTCTAATAATTTCTCAAAATCACTGCGGGATAATAAACCCACATCCACATATCTTAATAATTCTTTAGAAAGGTTCATTTCACTCAATTGTTATAGAAAATAAAAAGCTTTCAATCTCAATAGGATAAAGAGTTTTATAATCATTTTAAACCTTATTAAAGAAGAAAAATCTTTAAAATATTAAATAGTAGCAAAAAAATTAAAAAAAATTAAAAAAAATTACATTTCCTTAGACCTAGAACCTTTAGCACTAATGATTCGGTCTACTCTCAATATTAAATTAGCTAATTCGCTTCCAGCTTTAATAACATGATTAATTAAAGCGGCAGGTTCGACGATCCCTTTCTTAAAATTATCACTTATCTCGTTATTAATGGTATCAATGCCCATCCATTTATCTGCATCAGTTTTATGGGCCGCACGTAGTTCAGTCATTTTTTCAATTTCATCTAAACCAGCATTTCGAATTAGAGTTTTTGGGATTTCCTCTAATGCAAGCGCAAATGCATTTATAGCAAGTTGTTCTTTACCACTAATTTTATTAGCGTAGTCTCTCAGCTTCTTTGCTATTTCTATATAAATTGCGCCTCCTCCTGCAATAACGCTTTCAGTATCCATAACTTTCGCGATTACACATAACACATCATGTAAACTTATTTCAGCAGAATTTAGAACTTTTTCTAATCCACCTTTCAGTAGAATTGACACAGATTTTGGATTTTTACATCCTGTGAATAAAGTATAGTCATTCTTTTCAAGCTTATGAAATTTTATAGTCTCTGCATAGCCTAAATCGTTGGCGCTTAATGAACTAATATCATCTACTCTGGTTGCTCCTGTAGCTTTAGAGACTGCCTTTATATCATTATCTCCGAGATTTTTTATTGCTGCTATTCCTTCACGTGCTAAATAAGCTCCAAATTTATCTGAGATGTCTTGACTATTTACAATCATATTTACGCCCAATTCCTTGAATTTAGAGAGATGCTTTTGGAGCATTTTATCTTCTTGATCCAAAAACTTCTGTATATCTTCTGGATTCGAAATTCTAATTTGAGCATCAAATTCAGTTTTTACTACATCTAATTTTCTCCGGATCACTGCAATTTTAGCATTTTTTAACACATCAGGCATCCCAGAATCTACTTTTTCTTTCTCAATATAAACTCCGTTAATTAATTCTGTATCTTTAAGAGATTTTCCAGGAGCTTTGACAATTTTTACATTTGCAACTTTTGAAAAAGTATTTCCATCCTCATCTCTAATATGTTTTATAGCATCATACGCTAGATTCGCAAAAAAGTCTTTAATACCGACTATATCTTTAGAATTCATCGCTGTTTTGGCAACATTTCTAAAAATGTTTTCATCGTCTTTTGATACTTTAATAGCTAATTGGTTAACCAGTTCCAATGCTTTATCAGCTGCTAATTTGTAACCATGGGTGATAGGTTTGGGGTGAACATCTTGTTCTATCAATTCCAAAGCGTTACTTAATAATGCAGCTGAAAAGATTACAGCTGTGGTTGTACCATCTCCGATATCTTCATCAATAGATTTTGCTACATTAACCATCATATTAGCAGCCACATTTTCAATATCTAGTTGCTTTAAGATTTCCGCGCCATCATTTGTAATCGTAACATCTCCAACGGAGTCCACGATCATTTTATTCATACCTTTTGGCCCTAAAGTTGACTTTACAGTATCGGTTATTGCCATTATTGCATTTATGTTTTGCATCCGAGCTTCTTTTTCTTTTGTTTCTTCTGTTCCTTCCTTTAATATTAATATTGGTACAGACATGATTTTCACTTAATCATTTTTATTATAATTAATCTATTAAATGAGATGGATTTTAAGAATTTTGTGATTTAGAGATCATTATATAAAAATCAAATTAATTTTCCAAAAATTATAAAGCTTGTTTAATTATTTTAACATATTCTGAAATTCGTTTAATTTAATAATAATTTATTTTTTATATATGAGAAAATGAAGAAAGCTCTTGATGAAATAGATAAGGATATAATTAAAATTCTTCAGGAGAATGCAAAAACAAGTTATCGCGAAATTCAAGATATGTTAGGAATATCAATTGGAACAATACACAATCGAATCTCGAAGCTCGAAAATAATAAGATTATTGAGGGATATACCGTTAAATTAAACAATGAACAGTTAGGATTTAAGCTTACCTTTTTAATCCGAATTCAAATAGATGGAAAGCACACTCAGGAAATTTTAGAGAAGATTAAAAGTAAACCAGAAGTTTGTTCAGTATTTCATACAACAGGGGAACAATCCGCAGCTTTAATCTGTCGTTTCAAAGAAGCGGGTGATGTGCACAACTTTATTAGAGAATTAAATGAAGAACAATTCGTAACTAAAACCATTTCAAATATGGTTTTAAAAGAATATAAAAATTCCTCAATAGTAACACTTTAAATTAAACTTAAAGGAAAAAAAATATTATTCCTTTTCTGATATAAAATCTAATGAAATTGAATTTATACAATATCTCATTCCCGTAGGACGAGGCCCATCGTTGAACACATGTCCTAGATGACCTCCACATTTACTACATAAAACTTCAGTTCTTATCATTCCGTAGCTCGTGTCTCTAATTTCTTCAATATTATCTTTTTCTATTGCAGTATAAAAGCTAGGCCATCCTGTACCAGATTTGAACTTAGTGTCTGAATCAAATAAGGGTGTACCACATCCAGCACAATAATATATACCTTTCTCTTTATTATCTAAATACTTTCCCGTAAATGGAGCTTCAGTTCCTTTTTCTCTTAATACATAGTATTGATCTTTTGTTAATTTTTTTTTCCAATACTCATCAGATTTTTTTTCATTTTCTATCATAGCATTATAATAAAGAAAGTTTAAACTAATATTGATACGGTTTATAATTGTGTATAAAAATATTATAATTGATGGCATTTTAAAAAAAAGTTAGAGAAAAATCAATTTAAATTATAAAGTTGATGTTTAAAAATATTTTAATGAGGAAATAATTAAATTCCATACAGAATGATCTATTTTTCAACAAGAAATGAGAGTTCCCCAGATATAATAATGCAGGTTACTTTATTCGAGTTTGCTAAATTAGATAATGCTTCTTTGATAATGGTTGAATCTACATCAAATTTTTTATTATTAAGATAAATATTTATTATTTCTTCCTTTCTATAAGATATTCCTTGGTTCTTCACCAAAAAATTAAAAATATCTTGCTCGAGTATAGCCAATTCTTTAGGTTTTTTACTCGATTGGTTTTGGTTGATAGTATTGTGGATTTTTGGATA
>Ga0180438_10000582_pt1 | contig 69255 bp, 72 predicted proteins | sample SS_ome_12_FD_132455 | JGI IMG/M metagenome (GOLD analysis project Ga0180438, IMG submission 132455) | Hypersaline lake sediment archaeal communities from the Salton Sea, California, USA - SS_3_D_2 metaG | ecosystem: Environmental > Aquatic > Non-marine Saline and Alkaline > Hypersaline >...
AATTATACTTTCTCAATAATTACCTCTAGGGCAAAAGTACTTAACAGGCTTAAAGACTTTTCTCTACCTAATCAGGAAAGAGAGTACGAAAAAGAGAAATTGAAAAAAACAATTCCCGATAACAGTAAATACCAAGAAGCCGAAGCTTTATACAAATATATTTCAAACAGGCTTAATTCGACCATCAATTGAGTTTTATATAGTTCAGAAATATGGCTTTTGCTACAAGAATGAAATTTGTTAACGCAGTAAAAAAGATATATCCACGATTAGGTTTACGCGATACCGATATTATTCTGGCGTCCTTTCCTCGATCTGGGAATACATGGACTCGATTTATATGGGCAAACATAATAAGTATATTGGAAATGGATGGTCGGGAAATTGATTACACTCTGCTCGATAGCATATTTGACGCCGAATATGATTCAAACTCATATGGGAATTTTCAGTACAATACTCTTCCGAGATTAGTTAAAACCCACAAAGAGTACAAAAAAAGAATATATGGACGAAACAGAACGCTTTATATTTACAGGCATCCTGGTGATGTAATGGTATCATATTATGAATATCTTAGCAGCTTACGAAGGGAACCTATAAAATGCATGTCATTGCCGGATTTTATCCGGACAAAAAAGTACGGGATTCAAGCATGGTGCAAACATATACTTTCCTGGTTTAATAATGCAACGGCTACTCTTTCATACGAGTCTATGATGTCTAATCCAGAAGAATCTTTCGAAAATGTTCTGAAAAAACTAGGCATTACTAATATACCGATTGAGGTCATTTCGGAAGCAATCAGACGTTCTGATTTTAATAATGTACGTGATATCGCGAATAAAACCGGCGTAACTTCTCTGAAGAGTCACTGGCACAAGCCAGAATTCAATTTTGCCAGAAAAGGATCCATCAATCAATGGAAAGACTATTTTAATCAAGAGGACGTGTCTTTTTTAAATAGTCGACTGAAAGATGAGGGATTGGAAAAATTCAGTATTTTATAAATAATTAAAACAACAAATTTTCTTTTAAGTTATAAAACACAAAGGGGCATTTACCTTGTATGTTCTAAAAAAGATAGCAAAAGAGTTATCGTGGGTAGGGTTTGTATTGTTTAGGAAGACTAAGAGCAAGCTTTCTTTTTTTAGAAGAGTGTTGATTAGACCCAAATTGCCAAAAAACCAAGGCGGTAAGATATACATTCATTTGGGATGTGGCGATATCTCGAGTCCGGAATTTATCAACGTAGATATATATCCTGCTTCACATATTCATTATGCTTGTAATGTTAAAGACTTATCGATTTTCCACGATGAATATTGCAACCTAGTTTATGCATCTCATGTGCTGGAACATGTCCCATATAATGATTTAAGGAAGGTGTTATGGGAGTGGAAAAGAATACTTAAACCAGGTGGGATTCTAAGATTATCAGTCCCAGACTTTGATAAGATAATTGATATTTACAAGTCTTCTTCTCGCAACATTAACAGTGTACTCGGACCGTTATTAGGTGGACAAGAAACCAAATACAACTTTCACCATTCCATTTTTAACAGTAAATATCTTTCGGACAAGTTAAGAGAAGTGGGATTTGAAAAAATTTTACACTGGAATCCTGAAGAAGTGTCTAATCACGATTTTCATGACTGGGCGGATAGACAAATTGTCATAGGAGAGAAATCATTTGCAATAAGCCTGAACATAGAGGCAATCAAATAAAAAAATTAATATAATAGCTAAGAAATCTAAGATATGTGTTTAAAGTTGAAACCGTATAATGTTTAAATCATTTGCCAAATCAGCATTCCGAAAATTAGGATTGGAGGTGCGAAAGACCACATCATCAAGTTTTCCAACAGATTCCTTTAATGCACAAAAACAACTTCTTAAGGGGATAAATATAACAAATCCAACCATTTTCGATATTGGTGCAAATAAGGGGGATACCACTAGACAATATAAAAAGATGTTCCCCGATTCTACAATTTATTCATTCGAACCTTTCCCAGAATCGTTAAAATTACTAAAGAAAAAATTCAAAAACGATACAAAAGTTAAAATAATTCCCTTAGCAGTAGCTGATAAATCAGGAGAGAGGACATTTTACTTAAATAAGATTGATGCAACTCATTCCTTGCTTCCAAGACCGAGAACAAAAAGGAGATATTACCCCAAAAAGTCCGGCCCAGAATCTCAGATTTTGGTAAATGTCACAACGATTGATGAGTTTATTAATTGCAATAAGATTGATGCCCTCCATATTTTGAAATTAGATATCCAGGGTGGAGAGAGAATGGCATTGCATGGCGCTGTTAGAACACTCAGAGAAAAAAACATGCTATTAATTTATACAGAGATAATGTTTATACCACACTATGAAGGTAATCCACTACTCTATGAATTGTGGGACTTTCTAAATGGCTTCGGATATAGTCTCTTCAATGTCTATAATCTAATTAGTGCTACCAACGGACAACTAAGATACGGCGATGCAATTTTCGTTAGCGACGAACTTCGTAATGCTGTAATTGATAAATACCAGGAAGAACCTTGACATGAAAGGAAAATTGTAGTGGGCTTACTTATCTCTTATAAATATAATTTTCTGTTTATCCATATTGTCAAAACAGCTGGCTCATCGATTACATACTATCTAGCACCATATGCTCGCTTTATCGACAGGTTTGCTTACGGTTACTGGATTACCCGAAAAACATTAGGTATGCTAAACAGGCTTCTAGGATGGAAGGAATTAGGATACAAGCCCTATACGGGTTTTCTGAAACACGGAACTGTTCTTGATGCAAAAAACACACTTTCTGAAGAGGTTTTCAAGTCATTATTTAAGTTTGCTTTCGTTCGCAATCCTTGGGACTGGAGAGTCAGTTTATACTTTTATATCAGACAAACACCAAAGCATGATAATTACGACATTATAAGCAACATGTCATTTTCAGATTTTATTAAATGGGATGTGCTGAGAAAACCTAAAAGACAAGTAGACTTCGTCTGTGACCTTAATAATCACATCATTGTAGATTATATTGGAAGATACGAAAATCTACACGAAGACTTCGAAATTATTAAAAAGAAACTATCTATTAAACACTCAAAAAGCGAACTGCCCCAAATTAATGTTTCAAAAAACAGAGAATTTAAAGACTATAGAAAGTACTACAATGATGAGACGCGCAGTCTGGTAGGAGATTACTTCAGAGATGACATTGAAAAATTCGGATATAAATTCGAATAAAGAACCATTAGAAACACCCTGTCTGTGTGAGGGCGGGCTAAGAAGGAAAGGCCAATTCAAAAATACATTTCCTAATAAACCTCTCATTTCTGTTATTACAGTCGTTCTTAATTCCCGCAAATATATCGAAGATACAATTCAAAATGTAACCGACCAGACATATGATAATATTGAATATATCGTTATCGATGGAGGTTCCACAGATGGTACTCTTGATATAATAAAAAAATATGACCCTCTTATAGATTATTGGGTAAGCAAGCCCGACAACGGAATCTATTTTGCAATGAATCTTGGAATTGAAGTGGCACGGGGTGATTGGATCAATTTTATTAATTCCGCGGATGAATATTTTGATGTCCATGTTATAGAACAGTTACTATCTAAGAATCTACGCGATGCTGATATCGTTTATGGAAACACTGAAATAAAGTATCAGGGTTTTAAAACAATAAAGAGGGCTCAGAAACTTGAAAACACTTGGAAAGGGATGCCCTTTTGTCATGCAAGTGCACTTTGTAAAACATCACTGCTTAAAAAAAATATGTTTGATACCAGTTATCAACTAAGCAGTGATTTTAATTTCTTTTATAATGCATTCATATCTAAAAGAAAGTTTTTATATTATGACACAACTGTGTCTTCAATTCCTGCTTCTGGATTGACTGATTTTAATAGGAGAAAGGCACTGAGGGAAAATTGGCGATGTGTATCAACTCATAGCAACAACTTAAAAATTCATTTTTATTATACTCTTCAGATTATAATATCTTGTATGAAGACGGTAATTAAAAGAATTCTAGGCATAAGATTAACCACCTGTATTCAAAAACTTAAATATGACATAAAAAATGGCACATGCCAGAACAAATAAAAAACGTAGCTGCAGCAATAATAAACCATAAACGAAACTCCTGCCTATTATGCAAATCACTCCCATTGGTTATATCTTCATACCACTCGGAATTATAATATACTTTTTTAAGAAAAAGTACCTTTTCTGGGCTGCCATTCTTGCAATGCCCTTATGGAACTCATCTGTTTTATATGTCAAAGTAATCACCTTTTACTTCAGAACCCCTTTCTTTTTCATGTCACTTCTTATTGTAAATAATATTGTTAACACTTTTACAACTGGAAAGTGGTTTAAACAGAAAAGGATCGAAGACACCTTTCTTGTTCTTTTTATGTTTATTAGCGGCCTCTCGCTACTTATGCCTTTGATAATAAACGGTGACGTATCTACATACTCAATAAATGATGGTCTTACTCCTATTCCATCTAAAACACCTTTATACTTCGGAATAATAAACATTACACAATATCTTTTCCTAATCTTCTGTTGTATGTATTTTTTTGTACTGCGCAAAGAAATTGCTACAAAAAAAAGAATCGAAAGTATTATTAATATTATGATATCCCTTGGAATCGTAGCTGTTGTCTCAGGCATCTTACATGTAATATTTACGTCGTGCAATCGTCCCGAAATATCTCTTAATTTCTACCGCTTTATGGGAGCACCAGATTTAAGTTTTGCGCGAAAAATGCTTTTCAAAAAAGTCCCTCAAATGTATTCACTTTTAGGAGAACCGGGGCAAATGGCTTTGTTCCTGGTTGCCCCTCTGGGATTTACATGCATCAAGTTTCTTAGCACCGAGAATCTTTTAAAGACTGATAAATACTCTATTTTTTTAATTCTTATGATAACTTGTTTACTCATTTCGACATCAACTGCCGCACATGCTAGCATTATTGTTTTTTTACTTTCTTTTCTTTTTATATCCAAGCTGAAGATACCCACTTTTAGATACATAAAAGCCATTATAAAAATTGCTCTTGTTGTAGGTTTATCTATTTGCTTGGCCTATGCTATTTATTATGTTTTTTTTAATTACTCGTTCTCTGACTTCACAAAAAATACACACGTAGCAAAAGTTTCTCTGCAATTCGGCTCAGGCCCTGCAAGATGGCATTATGCCGTAGAGAATTTTAATATATTTTTTAAATATCCTTTTTTAGGAGTAGGCATAGGCAGTTGTAATTCAAGCTCTATGATCACAGCTCTGTTAAGTAACACGGGAATACTGGGAACAGTTTCTTTTCTCTTATTCAACTTTTTCATTTTTAAAAAGACATTTAAAAAATACCTTACATCGAATGCAGAAGAAGAATCGTTTTATCTTGGCTTACTAACCATATTCACAACCTATCTTGCTCTTATGCTTTTTACACGATCTATGGCAGGATTAACAACTACCCAATACTGGCTGTTGATGGCCATGATGAGCTCCGTCAGTTTTTTAGCCAAACATAATCCACCCATTTCTTCTGAGACACTTTATAATTCTAATCTCAAGAAAGCAAATAATGAAAATCGTTATTAACTCATACAATACCTTAAGCGCTGGGACCTCGATCGTAAGTAAGCAATTATTGCAAATGCTGGAAAAAAACTCTTTTCCCTTCACAGTCCGCATTATCATCCCGAAGCTTGATATATTTAGAAATTTTAAAGATTCTGAAAGAATTCAAATAACAAGGCTTCCAGTTTTTTGGGGTCCCTTTAAATACGTATTCAGATTCTTTTACGAACTCTTCGTCTTTCCAATAATCATGTTGATCAAAAAACCTGACGTTCTTTTAATCATGGCAAATTATTCACCCCTGGATTTCAATTCAAGAAAAATAGTGTTTATGCAATACTCTTTTCTTGTAGAAGAAAATATACATACGGAAATGTCTTTGAAAATGAAGCCGCTCGAATTGTTGAGGCGTCTGATTTTTCGTCGGACTGTTAATTCATCTGATGACATTATTGTTCAGAGTGAGTATATGAAGAGTCTTTTAGAGCAAAAATATGAAACAAAGGATCTCTGTATACACGTGCTTCCAAATCCAACATCAAAAGAGGCAAGACCAAACATAAGATCTATACCAAAAGATGAAAAAATCGCTCTTTATGTAAGCCGATACTACCCTCACAAAAACTATGAATTCATTCTAAAACTAGTTCAAACCTACAAAGATATACTTAAAGAAAGCAATATAAAGATATATATAACTGTAGATCCAAATACCAGCCTTTCATCAAAAGTTTTACTCAAAAGTATACAGACCTCACAACTTGAAAATATTATCAAAAATATTGGCGAAATTAATCAAGAACAACTCAGCATATATTATCAGAGGGCTTTTTGTCTTTTTTTCCCCTCAAAAACCGAAAGTTTTGGGAATGCATTAGTAGAGGCCATGAATCAAGGTTTACCTGTTCTCGTCCCCGAACTCGGATACTCAAAAGCCATATGCGGCGAGGCTGGCTGCTATTACGCCCCAGACAACATCGAAGACGCCTTTCATAAACTTCTTTTGCTTTCTCGGGACTTTTCTGTGTGGGAGAAATATTCGAAGCTTAGCCATGAACAAGCTTCAAAATTCCCATCGATAGAACAGTGGTTCAATCAATTATTAACAATAATACAAATGGGATCTTAAAGATTATCTAAATTGACTGAAATATTATGTTAACAGTGTCTATAATTACTGTTTGCCTGAATAATGCCACTTCTATTGAACAGACCATCAATTCCGTCCTTAGCCAAAATTATCCGCATATCGAATACATCATTATTGACGGAGGTTCAACCGACGGTACTCTGAAAATAATCAATCAATATAAAAACAAGATAAGCTTTTTTGTATCCGAACCGGATAACGGCATTTACAATGCTATGAATAAAGGTATCAAAGCGTCGACTGGACAGCTTATTGCTTTTTTAAACGCCGATGATGTTTATGCAACCGAAAATATGCTGCCCGACGTTGTGACATGTATAGAAGAAAACTGCTCGGATGCTGTCTATGGCGACCTTGTCTATACAAGCAGGAACAATCAAAACAAAATCGTCCGCTACTGGAAAACCGGAGAGTATAAAAAGGGAGCTTTCAGACGCGGCTGGGTCATACCGCATCCCGCCTTTTTCTGCAAAAAAGCAATATTTGGTAAATACGGTTATTTTGATGAAAATTTCAAGATAGCCGCAGACTTTGAATTGATGCTTCGTTTTATCGAAAAACATCATATCAAAATCGATTACCTGCCAAGGGTTCTCGTCAAAATGAGAGCGGGCGGAAGAGCGAATACCCTGACAGGTATCATTCGCGGCAACCGTGAAATTATCAAATCCTTTGGGCAGAATGACATCCGGTTGTCTCCAATGTTTTTTCTGTTAAAGCCTATAGCAAAGATAACCCAACTCTTTAATAAATATACCCTTTAGGGAACTTCAAGATAGCAAACCTGCTGGAACAATTTATTTCTTTGAATATAAAATTAACGAAAGCAATGGACCGGAAGTTCAAGTGTTTCGTTGAAACAGAGGGACGCAAAACAAAACTGCTGTCCCTTGTTATGTCCATAATTGACCAGGTTATCGGTGAAAATGGTTCCTGCTCCGTACTCGAAGCAGGTGGAATCGACAGACCCCTTCTTCAAGGAAAACAAAACGTAAAATATGACGGACTTGACATAGAACATAAGAAAAATTGTGTTCCTATGTATGACAGACTCTTCGTGCAATCCATCGAGCAACCAATACCAGAAAACTATGATTTAATTATTTCAACAAGCCTGCTTGAACATGTAAAAAATAATACTGCGAGTATTTCAAGAATTTATGAAGCATTAAAAACCAATGGATATACCATACATTATGTGCCTTCCAAATATCATCCTTATTCTATCATGTTGAGATTAGTTGGATGTAAATTGCAGAAAAAACTAATAAAACATCTAAGGCCGTGGGCGATGAATAAGACAGGATACCCTGTTTATTTTGATAAATGCTCACCTAAAGAAATGAAAGAACTCATGAGAAATCAAGGTTTCAGGTCTGTTACAGTACTACCCTTTTTTAGGGCAAATGATTATTTCAGATTTTGTTTTTTTCTATATATCCTTGTTACCCTGTGGGAAAACATTTGTAGAAAATTTAAGTGGGAACAATGTTCTTCCGGATTTATTCTGAAAGCACATAAATAGATATCTTTTATTAATGCTCATTGTCGTATAGCACAATAAATATAAAAACTACTAACAAAAAAATATGGAAACCAAAGAAATTAAAATATGAGTCAATCTAAACAAAAAATGACACTTCAGGCTGTATTAGTAATTATAAACACTTTTTTGATAATACTTGCTTATTTGGGTTCCTTTTTTCTTCGATACGGCTTACCTTTTCCTGAGCGGAATTTTGCTCCTTACAAAAGCAGCTTTATATTTTTAACACTTATCTATCTTATTACCCTGTCTGCCTGTGGTGTATATAAACAGAGATTCAAATCGTCATGGGAATTAATCCAAAAAGTCTTTTGGGGCGTGTTTATGGGCACGCTAATGAGTGTTGCTTTTGTCTATGTCTTCAGAAAAGACTGGGGCAAGTTCCCTTCAAGCATTTTTGTCATTTCATCTTTCATCAATGTTCTTCTGATTTTCAAGGTAAATCAGTTTATTCTAAAAAGAAAAAGGAGAATTAAAAAACAGGTTATCATTATCGGGAATGGAAAAGTTGATGATATTATTAATAAAAAGGCTATTGTTGAAAGAAAAAGAATCGAAGACGTCGAACATCTGACAAAATATAAATATATCCATGAAATTATAATCTCGGAAAAAATAGACATCAAAGAAAACCTCAACCTTTTACTTTACGTGGCCCAAAAACACAACGCGGAGATTTTCTTCAGTTCCAACATCTACTTAGCAATACTGTCTGAAAAAATGAATGGAGAGAGCAATTTCAGCTTTTTGGCTACCTTTATCGGCAGACAATCCGACCTTGACGAATTTTTAATCAGATGTTTAGATATATTGGGCAGTCTTTTCCTCTTGCTGTGCTTTTCTCCCTTAATGCTCTTTATTGCATTATGGATTAAAATCTCATCGCCGGGTCCTGTATTCTACAAACAGAAAAGAGTCGGTAAAGATGGAAAAATCTTCACTTTATACAAATTCAGGACAATGATTAAAGACGCGGAGAAAACACTGGGGCCGGTATTTGCGAAAAGAGAAGATCCAAGGGTCACGACACCCGGCAAATTTTTGAGACCCTCTCATCTTGATGAGCTACCTCAATTATTTAATGTACTTCGGGGAAATATGAGTTTAGTCGGACCACGGCCTGAACGAGAACATTTTGTAAAACGCCATAAAGCGCTTCGAGAAATCAGGCTGGCGGTCAAACCGGGAATCACCGGGCTGGCCCAGGTGAGAAACTTTTACAACTTACAACCGAAACACAAAATTAAATACGATTACTTATATATTCAACGAAGGACCGTAGCTTTAAACCTGTATATTCTGATACAAACCATTCCCGCTATCTTTTCCAAAAAAGGCTGGTAGGCTCACAGAAGTCTGCAAATTACAATTTCATCCTCGCATTCCTCTTTATTTAAATTCACAGAAAACTCCTGCCTACAAGGCCTGTCGAAAAGCAATTCATGAATATCGTGACTTGAAATATACACTATATATTTCAGATCGCTTGGCATTTTCTTTCCTATTACATAACATTCTCTCGAAGCATAAAAGGCTAAACGCTTGTCCGAGACGGCGATATTCTCATTTGGACTAATATTATCTTGCACCCACTTTGCCGCCACAAGATAACCCGATTTATCGCTGCGGAGAGGTGTCATTCTTGACAATTTAAAGAAACAAATTAAAACTCCCGAGATGATTAGAACAGTACAAACAAGATTTTTTTTACATCCCCCTAAAACGCTTTTACTAATCCATCTTGATACTATCTCTATACCAAGAGGAATAAAAAAAACGGTAAACACGACCATGGGCATACAATGTCTTCTGCTAATATAACCCCAGTGAATGCATAAGGTTATCAATATAATTGTATAAAAAACCAATAAAGTTAAAATAAATAATAATGGAGTAAAGATTACTCTTTTGAATCTTCGAAAATAACAATAAAAACCGATAACCAACAGAGGAACAAAGTAATGAAACAGGTTGTCGCTAATACCTTCAACAAGTTGTTTGACAGTTCTAAAAAACGGAAGCGTAAATTCTGCCTGATATATCTGATGTAAATTACCGCTGTAATCCGAATCGTGAGAAAACACTCCTGAGTCCCTGGAAGATAAAAGAACTTCATCCAGTTTTTTGGGAAGTATCTTACCTCTGGCTATTACATAAGGCAGGGCCGGGGTAGCAAAACCCATAAAGAGCACAAGCATTAAGCATGCGGCTTTGCTTTTGGAAGGCTTCGATTTGTTTGAAAATAAAACGACCGTGAACCAAAGAAAACCGTAAATAACAACTTGAGCACATTCAGGGCGAATCATATGTCCAATCGCTGATATCACACCTGACAATGCAAAAAGCCACCACGTTAGCATTTGTGTACCTAACATAAGACACAACATGCTTGTCGATAAAAACAAAAGGTGAGGCCAGTCTCTCAAAACATCGCTTCCGAAAACCGCTGGATAAGGCAGGAAGATGAGAATAAGTAACGCCCAAAAGCTTTTATGTCGGCCGACTAATATCTTACCGATAAAATATAAAGGGATAATGGTTAGGATTCTGCAAAGCAAACTTACGCTTTGAGCTGTATAAGCCCAGCTATAAACTGAGTTTTGAAAAAACAAAGTCGTAACTTTGTGACCGAGAGAAATAAGGATAGAATAGCCGGGATAGTATGTCTTAATGACGGTTAACGGTTGATGAAGGAAGCGTTGCGCAAGATTGATGTATTTGACGCCGTCCTCCGCAATAAGAACTGTATTAGAAATAATGCATATGCCTATGGCCGATGCAACAACTATAAGTATCAAAATATTTACTGCATCTTTTTTCGATGAAATCAACAATGTGGCGCTCTTTCAAATATGGTCTTTAAAGGTTTAAATAATTATAAACGGGTTGGCTTATAGGGACAAATAAATTTAAAGAAATGAACCAAAATGAATTACATACTCTGTTGTTACTATATAGGATGTTCTTGTGATAACGATTGCTTTATGCAAAAGCCGGCTTGTTACTCCTGCGAGAGAAATTCCTTGTGGATTCTTTTCTTCAGGTCATTAGGATCAAACGCGTTATTCATCGCGGCGTCATAGGTAATCTCACCGGCCTCATACAGTTCATAAATAGAATCATCCATGGTATGCATACCAGCCTTTCGACCCATTTGTATTTCGCTGATCATTCGAAAAAGCTCACGGTCTCGAATGTGCTTTCTCGCCGCCGAATTAGCAATAAGCAACTCATTAGCCAGTACTCTTTTTCTTTTATCAGCCGATGGAATTAGTCGTTGTGCGATAACACCCTGGATACAGTTCGATAGTTGGGTATAAATCTGAGGCTGCTGGTGTTCGGGAAATATCGACACAATCCGTTCAAACGTCTGAACGGTGTTCGGTGTGTGACATGTAGCGATTACTAAGTGCCCCGTTTCAGCAGCGATTAAAGCTGTGCCGGTCGTCTCGAGGTCGCGCATTTCTCCCACACAGATAACATCAGGGTCTTGTCTCAAAACATGTATTAATGCGCTGGAGAAAGACTTAACATCCGTATATAACTCCTGCTGAATAATCACCGCCATTTTTTGCTTATGGAGATACTCAACTGGATCCTCGATAGAAATTATTTTGCATCGTCGTTCACTGTTAATCAAGTCAATCATATAATTAAGCGTTGTAGTTTTACCGCTTCCTGTTGGACCTGTGATTAAAAATAAACCTGAAGACAGGCGGGTAAAATCCTCAATCTGCACAGGAAGCCGTAACTCTTCACGCGTTCTGATATGGTCCATTACCGGCCGGATGGACATTTCAGGATTACCGTTTCGATAATAGAGAGAAATGCGAAATCGTCCTAACTTCTCATCAAACACAGAACAACAAAGCTGCCAATCTCGTTCGAAAGCTTTCTTTTGTTCTTCATTCAACAGACAGTAACTTAAGCTGGCTGTTTCTTCCTTGGCGAAGGGTTTCATGTTGGCCAAAATAATTTCACCGTTAATTCTGAAAAGCGGCGGCAGGTTGGCTACGATATGTATATCAGAAGCGTTCTCTCTTCGTGCGGTTTGTAAAATTCTTCTCATCTGTAAAGGTATCGCCATGGATTAGCTCCGAAAAATTCTTCTGAAGAAACCTTTCCTGCATTCCCTTAAGGCACGCTTGGGAGCTTGCCAATCAGGTCGAAGATGAAGACTCTGTTTTAAAGTAGCTTGGGCCTCTAAACGCCCGAGTTTGGCCTGACAGTAACCAAGCATATACCAGGCCATCGCCGAATCCGGAATCGCCGTTACCACGTCCTGAAGATACTGAACAGCGCTTGAATAATGTCCTTGTTTAGCCAGCAGCCGACCTGCTTCAAGACGAATAACCGGTCCTTCATTACCGGCCAGACCGACTGCTTTGCTTATGCAATTATCCGCTATAGGGCTTTTTCGCCTCATCATAACCTCTGCCCTGGCCAGCCACACTCTGGGTGTAACGCATTCTTTGGAAATCGCATTATCAGAATAAGCCAAGGCTTTTTCCATTCGTCCGTCACGAACACAGGCTACCGCCTTAAGAGCAAAAAGCTCAGGATGTTCGGGAAACATTTCAAGGGCTTTATCAGACCATATTCGGGCCTCGTGATATTCTCCCAATTCTATCAGCATAAGAATTTGTCCTATCCACCCTTCAAAAAAAGAACTGTTCTTCTCAAGACTACGCGAGTAGTTTCTCAAAGCCAGCTCAAAATCACCTGCCAGCCAGCATTGTAACCCCTTTTTATGAAAATAAAATTCGTCGCGGATTTGTTCACCGCTCGGCCTTTTATCGCCGGATTGTTTCCTGTTTTCACCAAATTCAAGCCGGCTGAAACGCTTCATTCAACCTCCCTAAGAAAACCCCGCCGGGATAAAGGCAACCAACGCATAAAGGCCTTGGCTTCAATATCCGCTAGGTTAACAACACATGCACTTCGAATCATTGATTCCGGGATATTCCCGCCTTGACCCCGTATACTGTATTCGGAGCTAATAAAATAACTATCTTGGTGAATTGTAATGGAAATTTTACGACCTCGCAACCATCCGGGAACAGGATACTTCTCAGGATTCAGTGGCTTACCGTCTATAAGGAAAAATCCTTCTTCAATTTCAACCTTCTCACCCGGAAGCCCTATGATCTGGACCATCATACGGTTCCTGTAATAATTTAACCAGAATCTATTCCTGCCTGAAGTGATGGTACTGAGATCAGCCAAAACCATAGAACCGCGTGTTAGACGGGTTTCGGGTTCACCCAAACGCCGAGCTAACAGCAAGTCTCCCCGTTCAATATTTTGATGGAGAACAGCCATATTGGTATATCCTGTAACAAAGTCCGAAAGTACCAAACTTTTTAATGTAGTATAAATAAATAAAAGAACAAGAATATAACCCAAAGCGCATAAAAGCCTCGATCCAAAAGACTCCATATCTCTAATAACCATGTGGTGAATGGCTATCCAGGTATGTACCGCTATCGCAAAACCTAAAAATAGCATTCCATAATTGGAACCATAAAAAAAAAGGCTCGAACCAATCAAGATAACCCAGGCGAGAAAATACCATCGAATCTCTCGAAACCTCCCCTGAGCCAGGTGGGCCAGCCCGGGAACAATTGAAAGGCATAATCCGAGAAAAGCATCGCTTGACATCACCTGCAACCACCGGGGAACACTGGGGCCGACGGCTCGGTCTGGAACGACCTTCTGCTGACGCAGCCATCTAGATACGGCACGAAAGGGTTTTTTCCACCTGGCCATCCGCGGAGGATGAACACTGACAACCTGTCCTTGGCCTGTTAGAATTGAACCGCATCGAAAGCACTTATTCTGACCCGGCATATTCTCGAATTGACACCTTGGGCAGCGCATAGAAAATCACTCTTCGATTTCAAGTTCCTGCTGAATATCAATCCTGGACTTGGTTTCAGGTTCATAGTACTCACTGGTTAACTGCTGTTCCTTGACTTTGCCGACAATCTGTGTTAACCACTTCGCATAAGCCATGCATGCTTTGCCTTTGGCACCTTTGACATGAACTCTTACCTGACCATCTTTTGTTATTTCAATTTCAACTTCATGCTGCGGCATAATCTAATCCACCCAGCGTCTGACATGAAGCCGGACGCTTTCATCTTCCATCACTTCTTCTTCGATGACTTGAAAACCCTTGTTCTTCAATTCACTGGCAACGCGATTGTATACAAAACACTGTGTCATCTTCTGTGTGAACTCTTCAGCAATGTTTTTAAGCTCGGTTTTACTCAAGCCCTTTCCGCTCGCACACACAGAACAGCGGCCTCTTTCATCACGTTTGACCGTAAGTTGAACATTATCTCGAGTCAAAACAATTTCCTGTCCCGTGACCAGGTTTTGCCCCAGAACTTCACTTTCCTCCAGCGATACCTCAACGCTTTGCTCGACCTGCTCTCGAACTTCTGAATGCTGCTTGACCGCTTCTTTCACGGACTGTTTGACCACAAGTCCCAAAGCAGAAGCCGCCCCCACTGCAGCAGCAGAAATGGCCGGCCAGCCGCCGATTACGACTGGAGTTAAAACCAAAACGGTACTCATGATTAACCCCTTTGGACGCTCATCAAATATGGTTTCTTGTTAAATTTCCAATTTACGCTTATCTTTGCCTGGTTCAACTGCCGCCTCTTCACTGGTAGCGGGTCTGGCCCGCCCTTCAGCCCACTTTCTTAAGGTATCCACATTCTCACTCATTGTTTTGGACAAAGGAACGGCTTGTTGCAGGCTTTCAAGCAAACGGTCCGTCGTCATTTTTTTCTTTTCATAAAAAATATTAAACATAGCGCTAATAATGGCTTCTTCGATTTCGGCACCGCTGTAACCTATCGAATTTTTTGCGAGCAAATCCAAATCAAAATCGGATGGATTCATCTTACGCTTGGATAAATGCACACTAAAAATCTCCTTACGCTCTTCAAAAGCAGGCAGGTCAACGAAGAAAATCTCGTCAAATCGACCCTTACGTAATAATTCCGGAGGTAATAAAGACACATCATTCGCCGTAGCAACAACAAACACGGGTTGGCTTTTTTCTGAAAGCCATGTCAGGAATGTCCCGAAAACGCGAGCCGATGTACCACTGTCTGTACTGGCTCCGCTGCCTTTTGAGCCTCGAAATGCCTTATCAATCTCATCCACCCAGAAGACCACCGGAGAAACGGACTCTGCCACTTTAATAGCACGCCTCATATTTTGCTCAGAAGAACCAACCAGACTTCCGAATACACGTCCTACATCAAACCGCAAAAGCGGCAGCTGCCAGGTGTTGCTTATGGTTTTCGACATGAGGCTCTTTCCACAACCCTGAACACCTAATAACAGGACGCCTTTAGGTGCTGGAAGTCCGAACTGACGCGCCTGGTCTGTAAATGCAACAGAACGTTTAACAAGCCAGCTTTTAATGGCATCCAATCCTCCAACCGATTTCAGTTTCTCGTCGGTGTCATAATACTCTAACAGCCCGCTCTTACGAATGATTTGTCTCTTTTCGCTGTGGATGACACCTAAGCTTTGCTCGCCGAGGCTGCGTTGTTCAACAAGTGTCTTGGCCAAAACGTTCTCCGCCTCAGCCAGGGTAAGGCCGAGCAGTGCATGAATGATACGTTCTCGCATTTTGCCGTCTATGCTAACGTTGAGCTTCGGGTTATCCTTAACTTCTTCTATAATACGTCGTAGAAGGACTGCGAACTCTTTTTCCCCCGGAAGGTCAAAATCGATGACGGTCAAATCTTTCTCCAATTCAGGTGACATCTGAAACATGGGACTGACGATTATTATCGTTTTATAGGTGTTTTGCATCGAGGCCGCCACTTCACGCAGTCTTCGAACGACGGACATGTTTTGTTCTTTCAGAAAGTGATGAAAATCCTTGAAGACATAAAGAGCGGGATCTACATGCTCGATAACATTATCCAGGGCAACTAAAGGATCCTGAGTAGCTGTATCACGGTGTTTTTGAGACTGAATCGACGTCCCTGCCGGAACTAATCCTGTTGTGACAGACCACTCGAAAACACTTTTTCCAAGTCTGGAAGCTATTTTTTTGACTTTATTGACTAACCTCTGCTCCTCCCAGCTGATTACATAAATCAAAGGATAACGAGCTCGAATCAAAACTTCCAACTCACTCATCTCTTTTCCCTGGATCGAAGTGTTTCGACCGCGGGTGTTATTATTCGCTTCTCTGTGCTCCACGTTTTTGTTCTTCCTTTTGATTCGGTGATAAGTGTGGGTTATCAGGGTCTACAACCTTGGCAACCTCCAAAAGCTGCTCATCAGGAGCTATCATTACAACTCGTCCATCATGCAATATTCTGATTTCCTGCTCCCCCTGCTTACGCTTATATAAATCCTTTCTTTTCATTGAACCACCTTCAATCCCATCTTGGTTGCTGTTTCTAAAGCTTCTTCGAACTCTTTTTTAGCAAGATATCGATTCGGGGCAAACGAAGCGACCGCCGGAGGCACGTAATCGCCTCTCAAACTTAACTTGACGTGTGGATAGTTTTCAGCTAACCAATTCAAGACAGGTTCAAGACAGCACTTGTTATGTCCCGGCAGGATTACATGACGTACGATTACGTCCGCGTGCTCCCGTGCCTTAAGTATGTTTCGCTTTGCTACCTCGACATAGTCCTTTGCCCCAAGCAATCTCTGAGCACAAGAAGAATTTCCGCACTTTAAATCTGCAAGGAACATATCAACCAGACCAACAGTTAACGTATCTATAATATTATTATAATACATATTAGAATTCAAAACTACCTGAATTTCTAAATTTAAGTCCGCAAGCAGTTCTATAATCCCGTGAATACTCACTACAGGCTCTCCGCCCAGGAAGTTGAGGTTTTGGGCACCTTGTTTTTTTCGTTCGAGGACTTTACTTTTTAGGCTTCCGAAATCTATCCTCTTTACCGTCGAAGGTTGTTCATTCCACTCCGCCACCGTACAAAATTCACATTTTAGATTACACCCGGAAAAATAAATCTGGTGTGAAGGAGACAGTTCTTTTTCCTCTCCCCAGTAAAGCATTTCCCGAAAGCAGTGAACGGAATCATCAAGATTACAATAACCCTTCTCACCGGCCGTTCGGTCTATGCCGCATTCCCTCGGACAGATTTGACAGCATTGTAACAATTCTCTTGCCTGCTCAATTCGCTCATAAGCTTCTTTTTGCGCTAAGTAGTTCATCATATCAATCAATATCTACAAAACCGCTTGGCCTGCCTTGAGCCTGGGATTTCGTACGTTTTATTCTTGTGCCCCTGCCGGACCACAGAAACTTTACATACAGATAAGCTACCAGAGCTCCGCCGACCCAAATCCAGCTTATGGGATTTGCGATGCCTATTACCAAACCTATACCGATCAAAAGCAAAGCCAGATACTGGGCTTCAATCGTCCATAAGACCGTAAGAAATTTTCTTCGTCGAAACAGTAAGCCAAAAGAGGCAATCAATCCATAAGCACAAGCACCGCTGCCTAATCCTATATAACCCAACCCGCCAATAAAATTGACCAAAAGCCATACAAGCCCGCAGACGATGCACACCACCAGCCAAAGCCATAAAAGCGAGCGAGTCCCCCACTCTCGTTCGATTGAGCTGCCGATAAACAAAATCACAATTCCATCAAAAACCATATTCCATGGACACCCATTAATAAACGAATAAGTAACAAGCTGCCAAAAACGAAACGGAAAAAAGGTGAATCGATTCAGTGCCAGATTCCGAATGGTAAAATCCGGGAGATGATTCACCAGCGCATAGCCGATAATAATCAAAATAATGACCGCCGTTACCAAAGGAGTAAATAGCTTCTTCGGGCTGGGCAGATAAAGCTGGATTTGCATTTCTTTTTCCGACATTAACAACATCCTCCCTTTATAGCTTCAAAGCTCTTTTATACTAACTCATTGTAACATTATTGAGTTAACGGGTCAACATATCTGTGGTAATTAAATAAAGACACAAAAATGAGGCGGAAGTTGTGATTTTAAATACGTTCGGCTACGAAAAATCGGGGTGACAGGATTCGAACCTGCGACCTCCTGCTCCCAAAGCAGGCGCTCTAAGCCAAGCTGAGCTACACCCCGTAATAAAAACGATAAAAGAGCCGATATTTTAACGAAAGACGAAACAGGTTGCAAAATAATTGTTATCAATGCACAGGATTGCTGTAAATACCTCTTTTTCAGACATTTACGGCCGCTCCCATAAAAATTTAACTTGCATACGCCTATGGCATTCGTTATAATAATAATGTAATATATGTTTGGGGTATACGACCTTAGGGAAAAATGAAATTTATAGTCAGAAAAGGTTTGCTGCTAAAGTGTGCTTTCTGTTTACCGTTGTTAATTTTACTCTTTGCAGGCAGTCAGTCTGACAATTTAACGGGATCAGAAATACCTCGGTCAATCGCAGGCGAAGACAACATTATGGCTGTTCCGATCCAGCTTGGTCGTGAGAGTTTCGGTCTGGCTATGATTGATACGATGGGTCAAACAATATGGATTTATGAAATTAACAATCGCGGCCCTGCACAAAACAGGCTGCGGTTGATAGCCGCGAGAAGCTGGAAATATGACCGACTACTGGAAGAATATAACACCGCTGAGCCGAAACCAAACCAGGTAAAGTTATTATTAGAAAAACTCATAAAAACCAAGGATAAAAATGTCGAGAATAATAATGAGCAATTAAATTCTGAAACACGGAATAAATAAAAAGATATAATTACATATAACATGCAGGATTGAAAAAATTTCAAACTGCGGGAGGACGAAAATTATGGCTGGCATGTTTTATTCAATACAAGAAGTTGCCGAAAAGCTGAATATCACTGAAGAGAAAGTCAAAACATTGGTCAAAAAAGGCCAATTACGCGGAATCCCTGAAGGAGGTAGCTTCCTGTTCAAAGTTGATGAGATTGAATCACTGCTTACGGATCAAAGTCTTCTGTCATCTTTACAAAAGGAAGTCTCCTCCGAAGCCGAAGGCGAACGCGATGAAAAAAGCGAAAGCGATGACACCGGGGGAGCATCTGAGATTTCTCTTGAGCTTGAAGCCGATGATACCGTTGCGGTTGATTCTCCTGAGCCCGCAAAAGAAGATAAGGCGGATGAGACGAAAGGCAAGGAAAGTGAAGAGGCTGAACAATCCGAAATTTTCCTGGCTGCTACGGGTTCAGCGTCTGACTTAACCACGGAAGACCTGACCAGCGGTGATACAGCATTGACTCAAGAAGGAGTCAATGTCCTCGGTGAAACGGATAGCGAATATCAGGTCACCGAAGACACCAAGGCAGATACCAAGAATATTGGCACCGGTGAACCTTCGTTAGAAGAAATCGAAGAAGATGTGAACCTCGATAGTTTCGGCAGCGGTTCCGGGCTTCTCGACCTGTCATTACAAGCCGACGATACTTCACTGGGCGGTATTCTCGACGACATTTATATGTCTGAGGGAGAAGAAGGCAAAGAAGCAATGCCTGTCGAAGGTTCAGCAATGGAAATGACCGAAGAAGCTGAGCAACTCATATCAGATGAAGCACCCGCGGCGGTGCCTGCTGCGCCTGGAATAAGACCCGCTTATGCTGAACCGGCTCCGGATACAACGACTACCACGCTGGTAGTATTAACACTTTTAATATCGATGGTCGTTGCTGTTTATACCGGAATCATCGTTTTGTCTGCCTCGGTAGGCTCGGTTTTTAGAAGTTTTACCTTATATTTCCTGGGCGGATTCTTAGCCTTGGCAATCATATTAGGAACGGCAAGTTTTTTCACGGGCGGTGAAAGCAAAACAAAAACCAAGAAGCCCAAGGCCAAAAAGGAGAAAAAAGCGAAGCCCAAGAAGGAGAAGAAAGAAAAACCCAAAAAAGAAAAAAAGAAAAAAAAGGGAAAATAGGTAAAAATCAAACCTTCGCTTTAATAACAAATGGGCAGTTTCCGATAGATACTTAGCAACTCATATCGTGAATGCATAAAAAGATTCCTACGATATCATCGTACCAGATTTTTTTCATCGTATATGAGAGTTCTTTCTTAAATCAAATAAAGGATAATTTTACTTAAACAATCGCAAAAAATAGGTTTTCAGCTTTTCATTATATTTTACAAGAATCTTCTTGACGCACTTCTCTAAATAGGTTTTATTTTAGTCTACATAGACATTTACAAGGTCAGAACAAAGTAGCTATTTTATATAATGAGCCGATTGTTTATAGGACGGAAATAAAGGAATAATTTCTTCAATTTCATGGAAAGGATGGAAACATGAAAAACCTTAAACATCTTCCCGCACTTTTCATAATAATGTACCTGCTGATAATCAGCGGCTGTGTTGCTGAAGAGGATTACAACAACCTTAAAGTTCAAAATAATACCCAGCGAAAGCGCATCGCTGAACTTGAAAGCGAGTTGAAAGCAACACAGCTAAAGCTTGATAAAGCTCAACGGCAATTGGATGCGATAAACAGCAGAGGAGGTGTAGAAGCAGAGGCATTAAAGCAGAAAATCGCGGCTCTCGAAGAAGACCTGGCAGCCAAAAAGGATTTAATCGACGCCATGCAGCATCGCCTCCTTTATGGAGGGATGCAGTTGCCGGTAGAACTAAGCACAATGTTGGAAGACTTCGCCAGGGACAAGGATTTGGTAACATTTGACTCCGAAAGAGGAATCGTTAAATTTAAAAGTGACCTGCTGTTCGAGCCCGGCAGTGATGTAGTATCATCATCCTCAGCCGGTAATAACCTATCTGCCCGTGAAGCTATCGGAGAACTTTGCAAAATCTTAAATACGAAAGAAGCAAGTGAATTTGATATAATCATCGCAGGCCACACCGATGATATGCCCATCGGTAAACCGGCAACCCGGCAGAAACATCCAACAAACTGGCACCTCTCAGCCCATCGGGCAATCTCGGTATTGAATATTATGACAAACAATAATTTATCGCCCCAACGCGTAAGCATACGAGGATTCGGTGAATACCGTCCTGTTGCCCCAAACAAACCCAACAAAAAAGGGAATCCACAAAACAGACGGGTTGAAATTTACATTGTTCCTAAAGGGATGTAACCCCGGGCGGCAGATGGCAGAACGGACATTAATTATTATAAAACCGGATGGTATTCAAAGGCACCTGGCGGGTGAGATGATCCGCCGTTTCGAACGGAAAGGGTTTAAACTCATCGCTGCAAAGTTCCTCCATATATCCTGGGAACAAGCCGCTATACTTTATTCCGAACACGAAGGTCAGCCCTACTATAAAGGCCTGCTAAATTACCTTTCTTCATCGCCATCTCTTTTAATCGTATGGGAAGCTGATGATATTATTAAAACGGCTCGTAAAATGATAGGCTCAACGGCCTCCCGAGAAGCCGATTTAGGAACCATTCGCGGGGACCTTTGCTGCGCTCCGGGATATAATCTCGTACACGGTTCAGACAGCCCCGAATCTGCACAAAAGGAAATCGATTTGTTCTTCACCCCTGATGAAATGGTGGACTACGAATATAACGATTCCCAATGGCTCTATGGAAGCAACATATAGATAATCGAATTTAACGATTATAAAAACAGCAGCAGACTCAGAGCCATTACAACCATCCCTGCCACTAATCCATAAGCGGCTATATGATGCTCGCCGTATTCTCTGGCAGTCGGTAACAACTCGTCCAAAGAGATAAATACCATAATCCCAGCAACTGCGGCAAAAAGAATCCCGAAAACTAACTTGTTAAAAATGGATAAGAGAATAATGTAGCCTATAAAAGCGCCAACAGGTTCAGCTAATCCCGAAAGAAAGGAATATATAAATGCCTTTTTCCTGCTGCCGGTTGCATAAAAAACAGGAATGGATACGGCGATTCCCTCCGGGACATTGTGAATGGCTATGGCGATAGCAATCGCAAAACCGAGTTTGGGGTCCTGGAGAGCCCCGATGAACGTTGCAAGGCCTTCCGGAAAATTATGGATGGCTATGGCTATCGCCGTAAATATACCCATTCGATATAATTTCCTGAATCTCTCAGCCAACTCAACGGCTTTCATCTCCTCGACCTTGTGGACTTCATGAGGATTTTCAAAGGAGGGAACAAGCTTATCAATAACGGCTATGAAAACTATACCGCCGAAAAAGGCCCCGACAGTTAACCAATATCCTCCAGCCTCACCTAATTCAACAACAAGGCTGTCCTTCGCCTTATTAAATATCTCTATAAAAGACACGTAAATCATGACCCCCGCGGAAAATCCCAGTGCCCCGCAAAGAAATTTAGTATTCGTCCGCCTGGCAAAAAAAGCAAGTGCACTGCCGACACCTGTAGCCAGACCCGCAAAAAGAGTCAACCCGAAAGCAAATAAAACATGTTGTGATTCCATAGCATCATCCCTAATGAATCTATCAATCAGGTAAATCGGAGAAATCTAATTTAACCAGGACCGTTTGATCTTCAGCATACCTGTTCTGCACAAGGCAAAATCGTATTTAACAGGGTCGTCGGGTTCTATTTTTAAAAAATTATCCGTTATTTCCTCAGCCGCAGCAAGAGAAATCGTTTTCCTTTTATAAAACCCCAACGCCTTACACAACTGGCTTATATGAACGTCCATGGGTATAACTAATTTCGTTTTATCGATACGTTTCCATAGTCCTACATCCACATTATCCTCGCGGACCATCCAGCGCAGAAAAAGATTTAATCGTTTACACGCACTGCCGTTGCAGGGATTCGGCAGTAGATAAGCCAGCCCTTTCGGCATTTGCCGGTTATTATTTTCAGTGTACAATCGATGAAAGGAGCGGCAGAAAGAGGATAATCCCGGGATGATATTTCGGTCACTATCCTTATATCCTGTAAGGAAAAAATCCTCCATCGATTCATCGTGTTCCAATACCAGCTTAATTAATTGAAGCAAAAGATATATATCCTTCCCCGTATTAAAACGATGCTTAAAATCTTTCAATACAATCTTCTGGCGATAGTTCAAAGACATAACAAAATCATAAGGACCTTCCGGCATAAGAGAAAAAAGCCTTTCAAGACTCTTTTGAATCTGCTCGACCCTGCCATAAGCAAGGACGGCTGAAAGAAAAGCTGCTATCTCCTTGTCACGGTGCTCTGAATATCGATACACAAACTGCAGGGGGTCCGGTTTTATTACGTCACGCCGGTTGTAAGCGTTATAAAGCTCTTCGAGTTTGTCTTTTAGCTTCCCTGCACTCATTCGGTGTAAGATGTTAAAAGAGATTTCCAACTGTTTATATGCCCGTCTTCATCGGCCTGGTCTTTTTCAATGACCTTTCTTGTATCATCGTCCCAGTCAATCGCCTCCAAAAACTCGGCATAATGTCCTACCGCCTTTGTCTCCACCCAAATGCCGGTTTTCAGCTTCGCTTTTCTACCAAGCAAACGCGAGCCGAAACCAAACACAAAACCCACAATCCAGTAGGCCCATCTGAAAATGCTCGGCCTGAACCCGTATTCATAAAGCTTAACCTGGAAATCCTGGTAATGGGTCATCTCGTTACACATGGCGGCAATAAGCTGACGATTCAGTTCGCTATGTTCCTGGGTAACTTGATATCTGTAAATCGTCATCGCCATCAGCTCAAGAGTATTCAGCGCACGCAAGCCTTTCTTAATAGCTTTACGTCTCGATAAATCAATCCCCTGACCTCTCAGTTTAAAATCCTCATTACAAACTTGAGGACGTATAATTGTGATATCATAACCGTGCTTTGACTCTATTTGTTCATTCATGGTTATGCTTCCTCGATGATTTTAAGAATGTCAGAATTACACTATCTGACGCCACCTGCGGCCGTCGGATTCTATTAAAGCATCAGCCTGAGGAAAACTCTCGCACCCCGAAGGGTATCTCACCGGCTTACTGCTATCTTTCTGCCATGCCTCTAAAACAGGGGTTAAAAGACTCCAGGAAACCTCAATATCATCTTCTCGAGTAAAAAGGCTTTGGTCGCCTAACATGCAATCGAGAAGTAATCGTTGATACGCTTCAGGCACTTTGGCTCCAAAAACATCCTGATAATTAAAACTCATATTTAATGTTCCTATACATGCCTTGGACCCCGGCCTTTTGGCTTGAAAACTAAGAGCGATTCCTTCCTCCGGCTGGATTTTCATCGTCAATACATTAGCCGGTAATTCATCGACGCCAAAAGAAGCAAACATGGAGTGCGGAACTTTCTTAAACGTAATGATAATTTCGGTCTTTTTTGCAACCAGCCTTTTGCCGGTGCGTAGATAAAAAGGAACACCCTTCCAGCGCCAGTTCCCGACAAAAATTTTTGCGGCAAGATACGTTTCCGTCGTGGATTCGGAATCTACTCCCTCTTCTTCAGTGTAACCCGGAACCTGCTTGCCGTTAATGACCCCCGGTCCATACTGACCCCGCACAATGTGTTGTTCCAATGTATTAATATCAAACGGCTCTATCGACCTCAACAACTTTACCTTCTCATTCCGGATAGGGTCAGCACCAAAAGAAGTCGGCGGCTCCATAGCTACAAGCGCAAGCATACCGAACATGTGGTTCTGAAACATATCGCGCAATGCTCCTGATTTGTCGTAATAACCTGCCCGATGCTCTACGCCCACCGACTCATAAGCGGTAATTTGTATGTGGTCAATGAAATTACGATTCCACACAGGTTCGAAAATAGCATTCGCAAAACGGAACATAAGTATATTCTGAACCGTCTCCTTGCCGAGATAATGGTCTATCCTGTAGGTTTGAGACTCATCGAAACATTGATGGATCTTCTGATTAAGCTCAAGCGATGTCTGTAAATCTCTTCCAAAAGGCTTTTCTACTACAAGCCTCGGAAGCGGCCTGGCATTTGATTCGATTTCACAAGACAAGTTGGCCTTTCCCAGAAAATCTATAACCACTTCATACAAAACCGGTGGGACCGCAAGATAAAAGATACGGCATGGATGAGCATGATAGCGAGTGTCCAACTCTTCAAGTTTTTTTTGTATTTCTTCATAGAAAGATAGGTCTTTATAATCGCCGCTAATATAATAGCATTTATCCAACAACTCTTCGATTTGATCATCATAAGCACCATCATTATCGCGAATGATAGCTTCTTTTGCTCTTTCTCGAAACTGCTCATTAGTAAGAACCGTCCTTGACGCACCCAGAAGATAAAACTTCTCATGAAGCAAATCTCGTTGATATAACTGAAAAATACTGGGAATGAGCTTGCGCTGGACGAGATCTCCTGAAGCGCCAAAAACCACAAGCGCTGTCGGCGGGGCTGCGGTTTCAGCACAGACAATTTCAGAACTGACTTGTAATGGTTTTATATCCTGCATTCGAATGTAATTTCAAATTTATCTTTTTATTAACATACAATTATAACTTTGGTAAAGAGCGCCAGTCAGTATGGAAATTTCCCTCCGCATCGATTCTCTGATAAGTATGAGCACCAAAGTAATCTCTTTGGGCCTGAATCATATTAGCCGGTAAACGCCGGGTACGATAGCTGTCAAAATAATTCAGTGCTGAAGAAAACGCCGGAACCGGAATTCCCAAATTGGCAGCTTCGATAACCACTTTCCTCCAATTCTGCTGACTTTGCTCCAAAATTTCTTTGAAATTCGAATCCAGCATCAAATTCCTAAGGTGAGGATTACTCTCGTAAGCCTCTTTTATGCTGTCAAGAAACTGGGCACGAATAATGCATCCGCCCCGCCAAATCACGGCGATTTCTCCAAGATTTAATCTCCAGTTATATTCTCTGGCCGCTGCTGACATCAGGGCAAAACCCTGAGCATAGGTGCAAATCTTTGAAGCATACAAGGCATCTTCCAGTGCATCCAAAAACGCATCCTTATCACCTTCAAATTTATCCACCGGTCCCTTTAGCCGTTTGGCCGCCGCTTTTCGTTCCGCCTGTAAGGCCGACATAGAGCGAGCAAACACCGCCTCTACCAGAGTAGGCACCACTGAACCTATTTCCAACGCGGTTTTCCCCGCCCAAGCTCCGGTTCCCTTTTGGCCGGCTTTATCAAGAATCACTTCCACTAACGGATGGCCTGTTTTAGGGTCTTTTCGGCGAAGAATGTCACTGGTAATTTCAATCAGGAAGGAATTCAGTTTCCCCTGGTTCCATCGAGCAAAGACTTCATGCATACGGCTGGAGTTAAAACCAAGAGCGTTTTTCATTAGATAATAGGCTTCACCTATCAACTGCATATCGCCATACTCAATGGCATTGTGAACCGTTTTAACGAAATGACCGGCTCCGTTATCACCGATGTATACACAGCACGGCACACCGTTTACGTTGGCTGCGATTTCCTCTAAAAGTGAATCAACCAAATCGTAAGCGGCCCTGCTTCCTCCCGGCATTAAGGAGGGCCCTTTCAACGCTCCTTCTTCACCGCCGGATATACCTGTCCCAAGAAAATGTATACCTTTTTCCTCTAATGATTTTGACCTTCGGATGGTATCATGAAAATAACTGTTCCCGCCGTCAATAATTAAATCACCTTTTCCAAGTAAAGGAACCAACTGTTCAATGACCTTGTCAACGGGTTCACCGGCTTTGACCATAATGATAATCTTCTTTGGACTGGCAAGTGAATCGGCAAATTCTTCAACGCTGTGGGTGGGAATAATCTTTTTGCCCTTGGCTTTATCAGCAGCAAAATCATCAACTTTCTTTAGAGTCCGGTTAAACACAGCAACTGTTTTGTTGTGGCCCTCCATATTCAGTACGAGATTCTCCCCCATAACCGCCAAACCCCACAGGCCGATATCAGCGGGTAAATTCGATTCCGGACACATCTTTATCTGTTCCTTATAGAAGACTTAATAGTGGTGGTAGGAGCCAAAAAAAATAATCTCTTTTTATGTAAGAAAGATATTATTAAAATCCATAATTTATTCTTACAAGGCCTCAAATTCGTCTTTTCCTACTCCGCAATCGGGACATACCCAATCATCAGGCAAGTCCTCGAATGCAGTACCTGCCTCAACTCCACTGTCAGGGTCACCAACTTGAGGGTCATAAACATAGCCGCACATCAGGCACTTGTACTTCTTCATTCTTTCGTCTCCTTTTTTTTAGTCTGACTCATTGTTTATAAACATGTTCATTCGTTGCTTAAGTTATTAAGGTATTCAAGCAGAGTTCGAATATGGCTCAGTTCCTCCTTAATAACCGCCTCAACTTTCTCTTTTCCTGCCCTGGCGGATACATATTCTTTCAGGCCGTAATAAAAGACAACCGACTCCTTTTCCGCATTCAGGGCGATTTCATAAACCTCTCGTGTTGTCTCTTGGCCCGTCAGTTTCTGGGTCGGGCTGATTTTCCCCTCTATGCCGTGACTGTCCGCCATGGCCTGTAAATACAGGGCACCTTCATTGTTAGGATCATAAACCGTCTCGGCCTTTTCCTTGTCGGTAAGAAACTTCCTCATTTCCTCAAAGGTTCTCACATGACCGTCCTCCATCGCGGCCATATCAAGAAGCATCTTTTTCGTGCCCTCTTCTGATGCTTTCTCAGAAGCTTCTCTATAAAATTCTGAGGCGTTTTGTTCGATTTCAATTGCCATTTCAAATATTTCATCTGCATTAAACGTAACGGGCATTATTCACCTCCTTCCTGGGACGGCGGTGTATAGACACGCTGTCCCAGTTCTTTGTCTAACATATACAAACCCTGCGAGCTGTCCTTTATCATTCTCAAACGTCCCAGGATTTTACCGGCATTATCTTCTTCCTCGACCTGTTCAGTGACAAACCACTGCAAAAATATCTCGGCGGCATTATCTCTCTCTTCTCGTGCAAGAAAGACCAGCTCATTAATCAATGCTGTCACCTTTTGTTCATGTTTCAGTGTCGCTTCGAAAACAGCCAGGGGAGAGTCCCATTCCGTTGGAGGTCCTTCAATCGGCTTTAAAGTCACCCGGCCGCCGCGTTCGACAATATGATGAAACAACTTCATCGCATGGGACAGTTCTTCCTGGAATTGAATACTCATCCAGTTTGCAAAACCTGATAGATCCATGGATTCAAAGTAAGCCGCCATGGATAAATACAAATAGGCCGAATAGATCTCAGCGTTGATCTGCTCGTTAATAGCATTTTCCACTTTCTTCGGTATCATTTCTTATCCTTTCCAAAGTGCGTGTACGTTACAATGTTCTCTCGCAGAAACCTCATTAGCTTCCACCTTAAACATCGCTTCCGGTTCATCGCCGGGTTTCAGGAACTGCCGGTAGGCCTTGCCGTCCGCATGAAGCTCAATCCACTGGATATAATGCTCCTCGAGCATCGGATGCGGCACGGAACCGACCTTGACCTTATAGCCGCCGTCGACCTTTTCAATAACGGGCACGTGTTTTTCCGTGGAAGCATCTGCCGTCTGCTCCTCGAGAAGCTTCATCGGTGCGCCGCAGCAGCTTAGCTCGCCCTTTCCGCCGACAAGAACTTCGACAATATTACCGCACATATCACATTTGTATATTTGATATTTTTGAGCCATAAAAAACTCCTTTCAATTGCATATTTCAGTTTACAATTCCTAATTCTTTATGTCGGGCTAAAATCTTGTCCGCCAGTTCATCAAGCTTTTTATAATCCTCATCACTCGGATGGCCCTTTGCCACCACCGGTTCAAGAATTTCAGCTTTCATATTTTGCATCATACCTGTTAACTCTTCTGTCATTTTTCCGGCCCAGCTATACGAACCTATGATTGAAGCATACTTTATTTTAGGTCTTAAAGCATTGGCAAAAAACACAGCATAAGCCGCTGCAGGATGGGCTCCGACAAGGACCGTAGGTGAACCTATAACAAGGGTAGCAGCATCGACCAGAGCTATCGCCAGTTTACCTACATCAATGGTTCCCAGCTCGAACTGCCTGACATGAACCCCTCTGTCAATCAGGGCCTCAACAAAGTGGGAAACCATACGAGCGGTACTGCCATGCATCGAAACATAAGACAATACAACCTCATTTTTAACAGTCTCCTCGGCAATCCATTCTTTATAGGCATTCATAATAAATTCAGGACCTTTGTATATCGGCCCGTGACTGGGAGCCAAAATATCAATTTCAATCTCTTCAAGCTTCTTAAGATTCGAAACAATCGGTTTTCTGAAGGGCATCATTATCTCAGCATAATATCGTTTGGCGGGTTCGTAAACTTCTGCTGTATCTTCAACAAACAATTTACTGGTCGCCAAATGAGCACCGAAGAAATCACACGAGAAATATATTTTGTCTTCCTTCAGATAAGTCCCCATGGTTTCAGGCCAGTGCACCCACGGCGTATAATAAAACTGCAGCGTTTTATCACCCAACGAAAGTTCCTCTTTATCTTCAACCGTTATGAATTGCTTTTCTTCGACCTCGAGTAATTCAAGCAGCATATCCTTACATTTAGGATTTGTTACAACCTTTGCCTCTGGATATAAAGTCAAAATGTCGGGGATACTGCCGGAATGGTCCTGCTCGGCATGATGAGAAATAACATAATCAATGGTTTCAACGCCGGTCTTGGCAAGATTATCAATCAAAAAACTGGTCTTGGCCGGGTCGACCGTATCTAAAAGGGCTGTTTTTTCGCTGCCTTTAATCAGATAAGAGTTATAGCTTGTCCCGTCCGGCAGCGGTATCAGCCGGTCAAACAATCGCGCATCAAAATCAATCGCACCGACTTCATAAACGTCAGGTGTTATTTTTCTCATAGAGATATCCTATCGCGCATTAAAGTTTAAAAACATAACGGCTAATCCAAAACATCTTTGAAATCAAACTAATCCTTTCACAACGTTAAGCGCAGCCTCATAATCAGGCTCGTTCGTCAATTCACCGACCATCTCTATATAACGAATTATCCCCTCTCTGTCGACAACAAAAACAGCCCTTGAAAGCAAACGCAATTCCTTGATCAGCACGCCATAGGCCCGCCCGAACGAAGCCTCCTTATGGTCTGAAAGCGTATGCACATTCTCAACATTCGCGGCTCCGCACCAGCGCTTCTGGGCAAACGGCAGGTCCATCGACACCGCCAAAACCACAACATCGTCACCCGGTTGCGTGGCCTTTTCATTGAACGTTCTGGTCATCGTATCACAGACCGAAGTATCCAGGGACGGCACGGTCGTAATCACACACACCTTGCCTTTGAACTCGGACAAGCTCACGGGCGATAAATCATTCGCGGTCACTTCGAAATCGGGCGCAGCCTCACCGACTTTAAGTTCTGGACCGAGCAGCGTCAACGGATTGCCCTTCATGGTAATAATTCCTTCTCGTTCGTTCATCGTTAACTCCTTGTGTTCATAATTTTTTTTTGACCATCGTGCGCATGCCCGTGACCGCCGTCGTGAGAATGCCCGAAATAAGCTTCATGAAATTCAGCGAGCAGAGACCGCAGCTTCTCCACATGCCCAAGCTCTGTCGTCTGCTTCGCCTGCATGGCGCGAACTATCATTTGGTGGAGCAGGGTCAGTTGTTTAATATATTTCTCATATGCCTCGCCCTCCATCTTCTCCGGCACCTTAACTCGCTGGGCCATGAAATAATACGTCACGATATCACTGAGTTCGTCGGCGTGAATGTCCTTGTTTTGCACCCACCGCACCATCTGATTCATGTCCGGGTTGTCCTGCTTCGACAGGTCATTAATCGTATTCATGGATTTCTCAATCGTCAGGATGTGCTCGGAAATCATATCGAAGCGTGCCTGGTCATCATAAATGCCGCACGGTATCTGGCAATGCGAATATGCAATGGTTCCGAACGCCAAAGCCGCTGATACTGCACCAAGAACAATTAATCTTTTTAAGTATCGCCGTTTCATTTTGTTTCTCCGCAAACCACAAATGTTTTCTAAAAAATTTTCAATTACGAAAAACCTGATTAATAATTCCTCGCCTCCAATTCGAAGTGACTTTGTGGATGAGCGCATGCAGGACACAAATTCGGTGCCTCCGGCCCTTCGTGGACATAGCCGCAGTTTCGGCACACCCAGCGTTGCGATGAATCCCGTTTAAAGACCTTGCCCTGCTGGATATTTTCATCCAGGGCAAGGTATCGGTCTCTGTGTCGCGCTTCCGCCACCGCAATGTTCCTGAAGACCTTTGCGATTTCATCAAAGCCTTCTTCATCAGCTACCTTGGCAAAACCCGGATACATCTCGGTCGTTTCGTAGTTTTCACCGGCGGCCGCGGCCTTGAGATTGTCGCTGGTCGAGCCGATTACCCCGGCCGGGAAAGATGCCTGCACTTGCGTCTCGCCGCCCTCCAGGAATTTGAACAACCGTTTGGCATGCTCTTTTTCCTGGTTCGCGGTCTCTTCAAATATAGCTGATATCTGCACCATCCCCTCTTTTTTTGCCTGCGAAGCGGCGTAGGTGTACCGATTCCGCGCTTGAGATTCGCCCGCAAATGCCGTCAGCAGGTTCTTCTCAGTCTGACTTCCTTTTAGTTCCATTTCTGTTTTTCCTTTCAATAAGCTCTCTAAATAATACTAATGGTTATCATTACTGATACAATCACTGCATAGTCCTTCGAAATAGATTGTTTTTCTCAAAACCTTGCATTGTTTCGCAAGTTCCTCCGGCACCTCGATATTTTGAACAGACTCGCGATGGAAATCAATGATTTTCCGGCATTTTAAACATTTAAAATGCAAATGGTCCTCCAGTTCGGCATCGAACCGCTTCGGCTCGCCGGAGCCCTCCACAACAAAAGCGGCTCCGATGTCCGCAAAGGTCAATAGCGTCCGATTGACCGTATCCAGCGAAATATGCGGCAAATCGTCCTTTATTCTCTTGTGTAAAATATCCGCCGAGGGATGGTCTTTTGCCTTAACAAGCTCACGGTAGATAGCGACCCTCTGCGGCGTTACCTTCAGACCCTTTTCCCTGCATATTTCGATTAAATGCTCTGTTTTTCCCTGAATTTCAGCGTCTGATACATCATGATTATTGTTCATATTTAGTCCTATATAGGATTTACTCCTGTTTGTCAACGATGTTTTCCCCTTTTTTCAAAATTTTTTTTAGATTTATCATGTACGCCTCAGTCGGGGAAGTTGAGGCAGGCGAATTCGCCGTGGTATTTTTTCGCCGCGCGGTCGTAGGCCTTGGCGGCCTCGATTTCGTCCGTAAAAAAGCCGAGATGTCTTCTCTTGTTCCGAAATCCTATTCGAGCCTGCCATTTGCGTCTGCGCTTGTGCCAGTTTACCCCTTTAAATTCGGAGGAATAGGCCCCCGACCGCTTTTTTCTGTTATAGGCATTCTGTGAATGCGTCGCGGCCCGCAGATTCGCCCGTCGGTTGTCCATCCCATCGTGATTGATATGGTCAATAACCATCCCTTCCGGCGCTTCGAGGAGCATCTGGTGCAAGTATTTGCGCTTTGTTTTTCCTGTTTTAATGTTTCTGGCAAATGTGTGCGCATGGAAACTTTTCAATCCTCTTCTTGTATACCATTCATACTTTCGCAGCCGTTTGTAATACGCCGGGTCGACCCTGGCGTATCTCGGCTGCGACATAGGCAGCCGGCGAAAGGCATAGCCGTAACGCAGCCGCCGGTATAACAGCACCGGCCTGATAAGTACACTCTCGAACCAGTCTTTGATGCGAACCGCTCTCTTGATTTGTCCTCTCCTCTCTCAAAAAAACCAACTGCGGCGTTCACAAAGTATTCATTAATCATTCCGTAATCGAACCTTTTTTGTCCTGGAACTTCTGTTCCCTAAAACGCGGACGGCTTGTCCTGTATCCTTGGGCGAATCTTTCCCTTTTTTACTTTTAACTTTTAACTTTTTAATGAGCCTCTCTATAATTAGCGTGAACTTGCGCATTTGGTCGAAAATCGGCCGATTTTTCGCCCGCTCAAAATCCATAACTCCTTACGGGAAAGGGAGTAAAAATTTTTTTGAAATTTTGGATTTTTGCTCGTAGACCCTTGCGCATTTGGTCGAAAAATAAGGACTTATGAACGCTCCATCTCCCAAAAAGTGTCATTCCCGACCCCGATCGGGAATCCAGAAAGAATGGTGGTCATTGCGAGGAGCGAAGCGACGCGGCAATCTTCCTTAGTTTAAATATGTCTTTTTTCATTTTACCCTTTTAATTTTTCACTCGCTTAAGCGCGTCATCCCGACCGAGCACCAGCGAGCGAAGCGCAGCAATCTTCCATATTTTAGCTTTAATCTTTTTAATGAAATTAATATAAAATAAGCTGTCATTGCGAGGAGGTCGTAAGACCGACGTGGCAATCTTCGATATCTTAAAATAAAAATGAAACAATACTGGACTTACATGATGACGAATAAGAACCATACCGTGATTTACACTGGAGTTACTGATAATCTGCAAAACAGGATTCACCAGCACAAGGAGAAGATAAAGAAATCTTTCACGAGTCGTTACTCTGTGAACAAACTGGTCTTTTATGAATCCTTCGATAAAATATTCGACGCAATTGCTGCAGAAAAAAGAATCAAAGCAGGCACGCGAGCAAAAAAGATAGAACTTATTGAAGCAATGAATCCATTCTGGCAGGACTTTTCTGACAACTTGAAATAAAAACGTCCATCTTTGCAAATCCAGCGAAGCAATAAAGAATGCTTGTCATTGCGAGTGCAGCGCGGCAATATAAAACAGCATGTCATTGCGAGCTAACGAAGTAATCCCCGAGAAGCCGCTTACATGGGGTGCAACAAGGGACTAGCGCGGCAATATAAAACAGCCCGTCATTGCGAGCGCAGCGCGGCAATCTTCCTTACTTTCTCTCCCTGTGTCATTCCCGACCCCCCATGTCATTCCCGACCCCGATCGGGAATCCAAAAAGAATGGTGGTCATTGCGAGGAGGTCGTAAGACCGACGCGGCAATCTTCGATATTTTTACTGCTTGTCATTTGCTGCTTGTGATTTGGTCATTTTTTCATCGAAATCCGGCCTTTTTCGATGAAAATTCCCTTGACATACCAATACGGCTGTATTTACAGTATAACCACGTGAAGAAGGTGTGGGCCTGGCAAGAAGGTAGAATAAAGAGGTGCAGCGTAGACAACCCGGCGTCTGACAACGTCTGACCGCTTAATGCTTCGTTTTCAGTGAAAATGAAAATAATACCGAGGATTCGTGGTGTTGTGCATATATTGTTTGCTAAACTGTTAAATTGGCAGGATATATTCTAAATGTCGCCGATTTGGCAGAAATTTAATACCACGAAATGAAGTATAAAAAGAATACATTTTTACAAGATATTGTATAACAAGCACTTATGGAATTACGGATAGAAATAACCCAGATTGGCACGGGATTTGCATATTATTAAGAAATAAAAGTTTTCTCCGGGTGGTGCAAGTGGCTGACACAGCAGTTTGTCAAACTGCCGCTCGAAAGAGCATGCGGGTTCGAATCCCGCCCCGAATATAACCTTAGCCCATATTTAGGTTAAGTTTGATATAAATTGAAAATAAGCCGACAGAATTGGTTGTCGGCGTTGCCTAATCAGGTTTAACAAGCCTTATTATTAGACACACCGTTTTCCAATTCTCAAGGAATACTAAGCTAAACAAATTACTTTTTGAAAGGTTTAAGTATGTCGCAAAGTAAACATGACAAGGTAGCAAACAGGATAGCTAAACAAGAAGGTACAAGTTACAACAAGGGACCAGGTGCTGATATACAAAGCAACCGAAGGGCAATCGAAGTAGAAAAACCTAACACCATTGGAGATGCAGGAAGGCAGCTAAAAGGATACAAAAAACCAGTATATGTAACTGTTACTGATCCTAAAGCTATACCAAAGGCTGTTAAACATTATAAGAATACCACAATAGGAGTAATGACACCAAGTGGTAAGATTGTAAAAAGATCGACGAGAAAAAAATAGTATAACTATAAGCCGATGAGATTTTGTCGGCGATGCCATAAGGGCTGTCACAGCAGCATATAAGCTTTTGACAATATTCATCGGTTTTCCGCCTGATTTGTTCAAGTTGATTAATGGGATCCCAACATGTATTAATGATACAGATCCGAGATTTCTGGAATTCTACAAACCTTATATGCGAGACGAATAGTTATATTGGATGAATATTGAAGAAGCAATGGGAACTTCTTATACAGTAAAAGCAGGTTTGCCTTATCCGTTTTATATAGATTGAATAATTATTGTTGGATTTTCTATAAGGATGAAAGACATATCAAAACAACCACCGACTTGCTGTCCCTGTGGCAGTGGTAGGCAATTCGAGGCATGCTGCCAATCGTATGTTTCTGTGCTGAACAGGCAGCCGTTCCAGCAGGAGACCATTTTGATGTCTTGGATAGACCGGTTCTCTCCGCCCATACAGGACTCGTTCAGAAAGAAGACGCAAACACTTCTCTTTCGGATATCATTATATACCGATGTCATCTTCGATTTCCTCTGTCCTGTTGGCTTTCGGGCCGTAGCTAATCCAGAACAGCAACGACAACTGGATGAGGCTGTCAGGGCGATCAAACATAATGTGATGCTTTCTCTATTCGGATCGCTGATATGTCTTGCCCAAGGCTTGTTCATCCAAAGTGGTTCCCTTGTCCGATGTTGTATTGAAGATTCACTCGTCTTGCTCGACTTTTTCACAGATGAAACCCAACTTAATCGGTTCTTATCCGGTACGTATTCATCGAGCAAGGTGCTGACCAGAGTTAAAAAGCGTATTCCCGACAATCTCACACGGTGGTATGGTCACTTCTCGGCCAACTTTGCTCACTTCGGCCCATTTCATTCTGCGCCTTACTTCCCACGTGCATGCTTCCCGGACAACTACGTGGTAGGTTCGGGCTTGGAGAACCTTCTACTCGCCACATATATGTTTCATGTTGTGCTTGAACTCGCGCATTTTAATCAGTTGCCCGATACGTTCTTTTGGGTACAAAGAAAGGATGGTTCGGTGGCTTTCTCTGAGGACAACCGAATCACCAAGTACGTTAATAAGCTTCAACAAGAAATCATCTCGGTGTTCCCACCTGGCGAAAGAAAGGATGGCTACATCTATGGAGCAAAGGAATATCGTACCAAGTGATTCAAGCGACCGTAAGTCCCAATTCAAGATTGCCAGGAGGAATTAAAGGTATCCGGCCATATTTAAAAAAACCTCTCACAACCCCTTATCCGCGTAGCGTCCTCGAATATAGTAATCGAGGATCCACATCATTTTTTCCTCACCAATATTAAATTCCATTGTTTTTAATAACAATAGTGCTTATTATTATAGATAAGGAGATACGTATACAAGGAATAGCCAAGATGGGTACCTTTAATATCATTTATATCTATATAACACTAGTAATTATTATTGTAGTCCTTCTCTATCTTAGAATTAAGAGACATGTCCCGAAAATGAAACACGGAGAAATTCTTACTGTTGACGAGATGAAAAAAAAATACAAAATCTCTTCTGATAATTACAAACCGCCAAAAATCAATCCGGAGAAAGTACCCGAGAATTTACGTGATTTAATTCCGTTTGCTGCCAAATGGGGAATTATGGACGATATAATCAGAGTAGATTTTGAAGAAAAAGCCTCGTCCGAGGAAAAACAGGAATTTAAGAAAGCGCTTACCGATCGTACCGATGAAGTTCAACACTGGCTCGATTCCTTTGGTTCCGATTTGATGCCGGATGAAGCCGCTCATTTCTTATTTATGCTGGAAGGGCTTGACGAGATGAAACTTTGGCCTGACTTACCTCAGGAATAATAGGGGAATAATAGGGGACGTTTATCAATTTTGAGGGAAATTAAAGGTGTCCTGCCTGCCCCGCACTTTTTCCGGTTAGTGCGGCAGTACATGTTTCCCAACCCTGCAGACAGTTTAAAAATTTCAAATCATAATCCATAAACAATAAATTTTAAGTTTCAAATATTCTGTCATCTGACGTCTGACTTCTGACCTCTACCCTCTACCCTCTACCTTGTACTCTCTAAGCCCCCCTACTCCGCAATTTTGATATCTTCAGGGCTAATCGTAAGCTGTTTTTTAAAGCCCTTGCCGGATGTAAATTCAAAGCTTTTCTGTTTGGCTTTCAGAATCACTTTGCTCTCGTCCGCAATCAATTCAACCCCCTGCTGGGAATTCCTCTCGCATAAGACATTCGCAAACAAGAAGGCTTTCTCTATACCATCGCCGGTTTTATAATTCGCCACTTCATCCGGCTGCGCCAGTCTCTTGCCGTCGTAGATCGAATCATTCGGCAACTCTTTAAGCTCAGCATAGATTTCATCAACGGATTTTTTAGAATATTCCTCAACGGAAACCGGATTCCGCTGCACGGCCGCCGTCACAAACGGCAGCCAGTCGCAGGTCTCCATATCCCTGTAGGCATAAAACGCCAGGTCAGCGGTGACATTATCCTCGCGTATGCTTTGCAAATAATCGATAAATTCCTCCCTGCCCCACTCAGGATTCACTTGAATCGGCTGTGACGGTTGATAATGCTTATCCAGCGAGGGCATGTTCGCTTCGATATGCAGAAAATCCGCAAGCTCCTTGACAAACTTCTGTGGCTCAGGAACAACCGGCGACAAGAACTCTGCTAAAGCGTTTCTGTCTTTCGGATTTACTAAATCCGGTTTTCGTTCATCGATAAACTCGTCCAGCTTGTCACAGCGTATCCTCCCCGGTAGCTCGTAGGATACGAAATCCTCCTCCGAGACCTCATAAAGCAGCTTATCATGCGTCTCATCGGCGATTCTATAGTTACTGGCATGCTCGTAGGCAAAAAGCGTCTCCGCCTTTAAGAACTGGGGCTTGCCGTGACAATCCCGGCACAACTGGAAATATTTCTGATAGTCACGATTTCCGCGGAGAAAATTGGCAAAGCTGTAAATCGATAAATCCGTTTTCAGATAGGACGCCAACTTACTGCGGAATGCGGAGTAAGCATTTTTATCGATTGTGGCGTCATCGTAAAAACAATGCACGTAACCTGTGGAATGGGCGACGACCGTCACCTGTTCGTTTCGTAGCGCCCGCTGGGCCTTGTTGGAAAGCTCCGTGCCGTTGAACCACATCGTCTTTGTCACCAGGCGTCTGTTGTTTGTAATCACGCCGTCCTTGATATCGACGTAATTCTGCGAATGCAGTGGAGTAAGAATCATATAGATATCTTCCAGCGGGATGCCGCAGACGATAAACGCCGCGGCCGCGTACAACGTTGAAAGGGAAACACACTCGCCCGCCCCCATGTCGTAGCCGTCTTTGAGGGCAAAGGCGTTCATGGCCTCGACGGTTTCGGTCTTCCAGTAGGGGATGATGTCCTTGTCGTAGTCATCCAGGCCGAAATGCCGGCGGATATCCACATCGAAGTAGTATTTGTCGCCTTCGTAGCCGAAAAGCGCGTTGCTTCTGGTGATATCCTGCGGCGAAATGAATTTTTCAAACCGTTTGAGCTCTCTGGCCTTGCCGGTCAGACCCCATGTTTCGAGGTCGAGGTTAAAATCGTATTCGTCCATTATGAACTGCTTCATCCGCATGAGCTTGCGGTAGGAATTTTTGCCTTCGAGCTTTTGGAAGGTGTCGTTTTCGCGCCACCGCCAGATAATCGGGCTCATGATATTGGCCAGGACCAGACTGTATATAAGTTCAGGAAAGACAAAGACTTCCATATCGGACAGCGTAACGGCGGAGGTGTATTTTTCGAGCAGGTCATTATTCATGAGTGTGTTTCTCCTGTTAGATTTCGCGGCATTTTCCGGACGAAATCCCTGATTTCGTCGCGTACAGCGCGAAAAACGGCTTTTATGTGCTCTTCGGAGCCGCTGACGCCATAAGGGTCGCGGATAGGTTTATGAAACACTTTGGCGGGCGGCGGAAAGGCGGGGCAGAAGTTTTTCGCAAAGTCGCTAAGCGTGACAACATAAGTTAAATCAATAGCTTGCAGCTCGTCGATGTGTTTGGAGGTGTGGTCGGACATATCGATTCCGACCTCGGCCATGGTCTGGATGGCGCGGGAGCTGACGCCTATGGGGCGAATACCGGCGGAGAAGGCTTGTAAAACGTTGTGTTTTAAGTGGTTAGTCCAGGCCTCGGCGATCTGGCTTCTGCAGGCATTGCCGGTGCAGATAAACAGGATGTTTGGCTTGTCAGGCATTCTTTATCTCCCTATCGCTTATAAGTCCATTTAATACAATTAGTTACGCCAGCAGAAGCCGGTGGTTCGATTGGTTTTCATAAGAAAATTATAGCCGTGACGGATGAAAAAGAAAGCTAAAATTTCGTGTTAAAGATCGTGTAAAAAGATGAACAGAAACATGTCTCCATTTGGCATCTTTAACTTATATTTTGTCTATGTTGATTTAGAGTGAATATTTTTTACAGGTCAATATTATGAAAAAGGCTTGGATTTACAAACGGAAGAATATAAAAGGCTGGTGGGTCGGCTCGTACCGAATGGGCAGGGGCGGATTTGAACCGCCGACACACGGATTTTCAGTCCGTCAACCCCGTTCTAAGTCGTTGCAAGACAAAGGCTTATATGCTGTTTTTGGCCCTAAAATGAGGTTTTCAAGTTGTTCGCAAGTAGATTAGAAGCTGTTAACGACCCAGTATCCACTGCTCACTGACGAACTTTTTGACGAACTATTTTTGGCGTTGAGTGACAAATATATTCAAAAAACGGCTATAAAGGATTTGACAGTATCTGTCGATATGGATAATATTACAACCAATGTTTACTAATTGGTTATATGTTTATCCAGAGAAAACTAATGTATACGAGTAAAGAAAAAATTGAAAAGGCTAAAAAAATCTTCAGAAAGCAAGGAGGAATCATGCGTACCTCCGAAGCCCTGAAGCATGGTATTCACCCAAGAACACTCTATTTTATGCGTGATCATAATTACCTTAATGTTCTGGCAAGAGGAACATACCGGCTGGCAGAACTTGAACCTGTGGATTATCAGGATATTGTAACTGTTGCATCCAAGGTGAAATCCGGAGTAATTTGCCTTATTTCTGCTCTTTCATACCATGAAATTACAACGCAGATACCGCACGAGGTTTATGTAGCCATAAGCCGTAAAATGTCTTATCCAAGGCTGGAGTATCCACCTGCACGTTTTTTTAAATTTTCTGAAAAATCATTCAAGGCTGGCGTCGATATTCACAAAATTAGTGGTATAGATGTGAAAATATATTCGCCGGAGAAAACTATTGTCGATTGCTTCAGATATCGAAATAAGATTGGGATGGATGTGGCACTCGAAGCCCTTAAGCTCTGGAGGAGGAAAAAGAACGCTGACATTGGCAAAGTAATGGAATATGCAAAAATCTGTCGAGTATATAATGTGATCAAACCCTATGTAGAGGCAACACTGTGAGCCAAAAGAATGTAAAAAATGTTGCAGCTTCTATCAGACAACGGTTGCTGAACAAAGCAAAAGAAAGCTCTCGGCCATTTAATGAAGTTCTGCAATATTACGCTCTGGAGAGATTTTTGTACAGGCTCTCTGTTTCAAAATATGCAGATAAGTTCATTCTCAAAGGTGCTTTGTTGTTTGCAGTTTGGCGTCAATCGCAAATCCGTTCTACTGTCGATATCGATCTGCTCGGGAAAATCAATAATGAACCAGAGGCGATAACAAAAGTTTTCCGGGATATCTGCAAAGTAAAGATTGAAGACGATGGGCTGCGATTCGATGATTCAAGTGTTACTGCTGAGCAAATAACGGTAGATGCCGATTATCAAGGTATTAGAGTTCAGCTGTATGGATACTTGGGCAACGCCAGGATACGAGTTCAGGTTGATATAGGTTTTTCTGATGTCATTACGCCTGGACCGGAAAGATATGACTATCCGACAATACTCGATTTATCTGAGCCAAAATTGAACTGCTATAATAAGGAAACAATGATAGCAGAAAAATTACAGGCGATGGTAAAACTCGATATTCTCAACAGCAGAATGAAAGATATTTATGATATATGGGTTTTGTCAAGACGGTTCGGATTCGGTGGAACATCCCTGCAAAAATCAATCATCAATACTTTCAAGCGACGTGAAACAGAAATTACGGAAAATATCGCAATCTTTACAGAACGCTATTTCCAAAATGATGAAAAATTGCAGCAGTGGCGAGGATTTGTCAGAAAATCTAAAGTATCTGATGTCCCTAAAGAACTTAGCCACATTACCGGTGAGATTAAAACCTTTATACAACCAGTATTGACTTCTATAGTACACAATGAAGAATTCAAAAAGACCTGGGAACCAGAATTAAAAACATGGCAATGAGAAGTAAAGTTACCCTAAATCTGTACGTTTTTTAACATTTGTATGGTCACTTTGTGGATTTGCTGATGTTGTTTTCTGAAATTCTTTGATTCTAATAAGCGAGCCCGATATAGTATTTGTGAAAAATTATTTTGGTAGACTTGATTATATGGATTGGAGCAAAATGGACAATTCTCACAACCTAACCAAAAGCTTTTTTATGTCATTGAAAACAGGAGTATTTCTTGTCAGCAATTGTTACGATGTTATTGATTCAAATACCTCTGCGCCTTCTTTTAGCGAATATGTCCTGCCTGTTAAGGATCGCAAAGAGCAATGGAAAAGAATAAAGGCAGCTAACGCAGATCAAAGATACTGCTCTATCTATCCCAACGCCAAAGAATGCACAAAAAAATTGGAATCCTTGTCCAAGCAAAATGAATCGTATCCTGAATTAATTCTTAAAAAACAAAATCTTTGACATCAAAAGCCAAACGTTCTTTTAATTTTTCAATAACCTCAAACACAATAGGACAGGTGAGTGTGCGCTCAAGCATTGCTATTGTCCGTGTATTGAATCCCGGCTTTTTCAGATATGGATAATCACGGCAATTTTGAGGACGAGCCTCATAAACGGTGCATTTTTTATTTTTCTGGAAAGGACATGGAACTTTCTTCATTTGCCAGCAGGCAGGCTCGTCATTGTCTTTCACATATTCGAGATATCTGTCCTGTAATTTATCGATTGTGATATTGAGCTCTTTTGCCAAACGTTCCTGATCTTTGGCGGTAAGCGTTGGTTTTAACTGTCTGCAGCATCTTCCACAGCTAGTACATTCTATATCAGCAGCAACAGAATCGGTAATCTCATGTACAAGGTTATCGATCTGTTTGTCACTAAGCTCATCATAGAATTTAAGGAATCTGCGGAATGCCCAATTCTCATCTTCTTTTTGTCTGGCAAGATTTTCTAATTCATCATAGTTCATTAATGTCAACGGCTATTGAATACTATTGCATTTTTGTTTCAAAAGTCCGAGGATGGTTTCTCTCAGATTAGCTTTAATTCTGTTTGATTCTTTCAATACTCTTTTTGACAATTCTGTCTGAACCCATTGTTGGGAATCACTTTTGTTAGCAGCAGCCATCAATTTTGTAAATGCTGCTCGAATATCTATCGGCTCAATCGGGTCATAAAAGCTGCCAGTCAAATATGTCATTACCGCTTCAATGCCAACTTTTAAGGCAAATTCCGGATTCTTTTCAGCAAAATCTCTTGTGGCTCTTAGCAGCGTATTTGGTTCACTGTTGCCAGTCATGGCACATTCAAGGGCTATATCAAGCTGGCCAGCAGTTTTTGAGGCTGCAAACCACTTGCCTTTAATACCGCTCTTTGCTATTAAGTCCAACAGTATTTTTCTCTTGTCAATCGACGGATATTTATTACAGATGGACCGATAGATATTAAGATTTGTTCCATAGGAATTTACTTTCAATCCGTATTTTTCATAGGCTTCTTCGATTCTGCCCATATCTATAAGAACCGATTCACAGAATCTGTCTATAGCGGGTTTGCTGTTATTTGTTTTCTGTTGGGAAAGAATATAATCGGCATAATCAAGGGCTTCCTGATGTTTTTTCTGTTTGAGAAATGCCATTGCCCAGAATTTGTGATGGAACCAGGAGTATCTCTCGTCAAGTCCCAAAAGCTCTTTAAGTTCTTGATATCGTTCGGTGTAGACAAGGCAAGACAAGCACATATCAACAGCACTGCAGTATTGGTTTGTCGATGACAGCACATCTTTGGTGCAATCCATGAATCGATCTGCCCAGAGATGAGCAAGGCCGGGATAGACGCAAATTTCGCCCCAGTGGTCTCTCAAATCGTCGAATGTCCCCCAGCCATCCTCAACGATAGCCTCATAAAGTTTATCCAGCTGTTTTCCCCTGGTATTCATATCCCAATCAGCTTTTATAAGAATTGGCGTAAGTGAATCGATAGTGTTATACATAGCAGTTCCCAATGCTCCCGAGGAACTATCTATGTGCATTAAAGCCGGGTAAAGACGAACAAATAATTCAATAACACCTTCACCAGCCAGTGCCAAATCTTTTTTAGCTACTTTCTTGATCTCAGAAACAGCTTCTTTCATTCGCTTAGAAGCTTTGGCTGTGCCATTCCAACCGTATGCTTCTCTGCGAAAGTAAGATTTAAATTTCCATTTATGTTTTGCCATTTTATGCTTACTCTTTTGGCTCATAGGCATCACAACGAAACTCGTTTTCTCCCTGTTGGTCAGCTATTGTCAGATTGCAGAGGATTTCTTCTTCGCCAGATTGTCCATCTTTTTTACACGAAACGCACAGATCAGGCTCTGGCACCAAATCAGGATTGATCTCAGTCCCATCATCATCGAAATACTTTGGCTTATTGTCTTCCATTTTATGCTATAGCCTCAACTTCATATTATATGATTTCAATTGCTTTGCCAATTCTTTGGATTTTCCGTCAGTATATTTATCCAGCTCTGTCCAGAATTGCCTGCTGTGGTTTTTAACCTTGGTATGAACTAATTCATGCAGAAGGATATAGTCCTGTAGTTCCGGCGGCAGAAAAGCGATATTTACATTCAGGCTGATATTGTTTTTGCCCGAGCAACTGCCCCATTTTGTTTTCTGGCAGCGAAAAGCTGCTCTGTTGTAAGACAGATTATGTCTTATAGAGAATCGTTCCAAGCGGTCAAATAAACTTTTTTGAGCTTTCTGTAAATCAATATCTGAATCGATGTCATCCCAGATTTGAGCATGTTCTTCTATTTTTCGCAATTGCTTTTGAATCCATGAAATCTTCGACTTCAAAAACCGCTTGGCTTCAGTAAGGTTGCCGTTTCTTGGAATAGTTACAGTAACGGATTTGTCGGGGTGGACGGTAATTCGCTGGTATTTTGCTCTTTGCGATTGAGCAAAAGTGACAGAGCCTATATTGCATACATGTTCAGACAGAACCATAATAAGTTATTAACTATCCTCTCCAGCAGCTTCAAGCGAAAGAGGTTCTATATCAGGTAAAATCTTACGGGAACCTACCAGGCCTTCAATAGTTGCATAAATATCTGTTACATTACCAATTACTTTATGAATTTGAGTTTCTCTCTTTTTCCATATTCTTTGCATTGACCTTTTTTCAGTATCCAAATCTTCCTGCATTTGTTTGTATGCGTTTACGACAGCTTTGATGTGCATAGCAAATTCCTGGCTTGTTATATAATTGAATATAACATCTTTCAAACTTTCCTGGTTTGCCTGAATTATTTCCGATCTTTTAAGCTTAATCAGGCTTTGCCGCAAAGCCATCGCTAAACCGATTGCAGACTTGTAATTGGTAATCCATACATCTTGGTATATTCCGAATGACTCAATCTCAGAAGGAAGAGCAACAGACATAATTACCGCAATATTAGCCTTAGATTCTCGTTGATCAGTCTTAAGTTTTTCAATCCAGCTTTTTTGGAAATCTTTTGTGTTTTTGGATTCCCACAGTATCGAACCACATGCTTTTCCCGCAGAGTTTCGAACTATATGCAAAATATCCGCTCCTCTGGCCCCTTTTTTAATTTCATCGAACTTATCAAATGGGAAAGCTTGCTGAAGAACTTCCTGGAGCTGTCCTTCTAAAGCTTCACCCTGTCTTTCCTGTGATCCTGTTTCTGCTTTGCGTTTAAGATTTTCAATTTGCCCCTGCATAGCCTTGATTAAATCATCTTTTTCACGCATCTTCAGCATGTTTTCTTCAGCAGCTTTTTTGCTGGCCTCTTCGGCTATTTTCTTTCTCTCCTCAGCAATTTTACGTTCAATCTCTAACTCCAATTGTTCACTTTGTTCCTCCAGTCGCCTTTGTTTTTTAAGAAGCTCAAGCTCATTTTTGGTTGCTTCAGAGATTTTTTTATTCTTCTCATCAAGCTCTTCCCGCAATGCTTTTGTTTGTTCAGCATGTTCGGCAAGAATTCGCTTTCGTTCAGTTTCTGTAATTCGTTTACGCTCTGCCTTGAGTTTTTCAATAACTTGCTCTTCAATTTGCTGTTGCTGAGCATCAAGAGTTTTCTTTTGTTCAGCAATTTTGGCTCGTTCAGTTTTCAATATTTCGTCAACCTGAGCATCGACAGATTGCTGCTTTTTAAGTAATTCCTTTTCTTGTTTATTTAGTGCTTCGATCTTTTCTGCGATTTGTTTTTCTTTCTTTGTGGCTTCTGCAATATATTTGGCCTTTATACTTTGTTCTATTTGACTCGTCAAAGCTCCGGTTAATTCTATCTCAGTACCACATTCGGGACATTTAATTGTCTTATCCATTTTAGGTTTCCTCATTTTTACATCCGAGCATAGCGATAAATACCCTTGATGTGATTATGAAAATATTTACCGACAGAATCTGCTATTAACAACTCATCATATATGTTTTTAGGAACATCGAAATATTGGTATAGATGTCCGCTATTAAACTCGATTTCAAGTGTATTTGTATTGTCATTATATCCAACTGAAGCAATATTTGACGAATCGACTGGTACTCTATTCATTATTGTTCTCCATGATATTATTATTTTCAACAAGCAAACTAGGTGACTTGGGTTCCTGTTTTCTCCACACCTCTACTACTTCTTGGTATTTACTTGGTGCTCTTCTGACATTATTCCAACCACCTGGATTATCTTCATCGTAAACCACAGGGTCGCTGCTATCGGGACGTCTGTTCTTGGGAGGAGGTTCCAAGATAGTCCGGACAGGTAGATGAACTGCTTCTCCCAAAATTATCATCTCACCTGTTCTTAGGATAGGTAACATATCAAAAAGTCCTGATAGATTGTCCGATGTGGCTCCGATCACATGTCCTCTATCTGTAGTATTTGATAACCTCATAGAAAATACAGTGCCACATTGTGATAGAACAGTACTGTCTACTTCTGCAGGACGCTGGCTTATTATCATCGCTCCAATACCATATTTACGTCCTTCTTTTGCAATTCTCTTAACCGCACTTGCAGCAGGTCCCTTATCACCCTGTCCTAAGTAAGTATGGGCTTCTTCAAGCACAACCAGTAAAGGACGTTCCCTGCCTCCTTCTGGCAAGTTTCTGGCCCAAAATAATGAATCATAGATAATCCTCAATAAAGCACCTATTAGATCAGTAAGTATTGACGCGGGGATACCCGAAAGATCTAAAATTGTAATTGGTTCATCTCCACCTATCCAACTTTCAAGTAAAGTGTCTAAGTCTTCTTGTGGCGACCCTTCTTCATTGGGAAACCAAGGACCCGGACGGAATAAAAAATTAAAACGAGGATCTCTCAATTTAGAACCCAAACTATCTATAGAGCTACCAATATTTAATTGATTATCGCCCCAACGAATTTTTTCAGGATCGTCTTTGACATTTTTCACCCTTTTAAACAACGGAGGAATTGCTTTCATTACATTCCCCGGCTGAAGAATCTTTTCGTTTTTATCTTTTTCCAAAGCCCAGTTCTCTTGGGTTAATTGTTGCCCACTGCCCCAATAGTATGTTGCCCTTGTGCTACAATGTAAATCAAACCATAATTTATGGATGCTAAAAGGGATAGGGCTATCAACTGTTAATGTATCAGGTGTTACTCCCTGCCTTGGTTCTTTATTCAAGGAATCAATCTTTAATTCCGTTATTTTTTCAAGAACAGCACCTCTTCCTTTGTCATCCATGGTTCCAATACTTATGGACAGCAATTCATCGAATGTCATCGCCCAGTATGGTATAAATAATTCGTTTTCATTTTTTTCCTTATTGGAATTAATACGAAATACTGTGGCACGGTCCCCAAGAGCAGCTGCATACTCTCCGTGAATATCAAAAACAATGATGCGTGATGAAGGATATAAATCCTTATTTGACAAAGAAGCCAAGAGGTTGGCCACTGTTGTTGATTTTCCTGCTCCGGTGGCGCCAACAACAGCGGAGTGCCGAGTTACTAATTTATCAATATTAATCATCGTTGGAATTGATTCAGCGCTAGCAAGATGGCCGACCTGCACATAATTACGAGTACCAGGGCGTCCATAAATTTTTGCTAAATCATTTTCTGTCACCAAATAAACAAAATCACCAATTGTTGGATATTGTGATAAACCGCGTTGAAATTCTCCTTTAGCGCTTCCCTCTCCGACCAATTCTACTGTCATCCATCTCCTGCCATATGGCTCTGTCTCTGCTATTGTCTCTGGAACAGCTCCAGCCCCAACTTGTGTAACTATACCAAAAAGATCAATATACCCAATAGATATCCGAACAAAGCTACCAACTTGGCCTACTCTATAACCATGTCCATCAAGAAACATAAGCCCTGAAACAGTGCTACTATCAAGCACAACACTAACAGTAGACCCGCGAACATCTTCAACGGTGCCGAGGCACGTTGCACTATCAACTCGCAAGTTATTATTCATCTTCTTTAATTTCCTTACCTATTAATTGAACTAGATGATTACCTAATTCTTTAAAATCGCCGAGGTTAAACTTGACTTCTTTGATTTCATCATTTTCTTTAACTAATGATATTCCTGTATGATTCTCAACGGCACTATCTATAGACCATTTACCTTGACATGTGCCAATAACGGCCCCATTTTCTGCTAAAAGACTTAAATTGCTTCGAGAAGATGCAAGTTTTAATGCTTGCTCATAATCATTTATTGGCCCATACAAAAGTGCAAATGCTATAGCTGTCGGATTGCCTTTGAGTCCTTCGATAATTACTTCATTGATATGGTCATCTCCAAAAGAATAACCAGAAATTATCAACGCCGCTGCCGGTCTTTTGAAAAACTTTTTAAGTTTATCTAATAATGCGAGATATGGCATTCTCCTGCTTTCATCGTATTTCAAATGGGACGGGTGAATCACAACAGTCATTTCTCCGTTATTTAGGCCAAATCCTCTAACTACCACATTGCTGGAATCAGAAAGACACCAATTAATTGACCCATGCAATTTCCATAAACGGGCCCACCTACGAGGTAAATCATCTTCTTCCACAGCATGTGAGTCAAAAAAAGGTTCCCTTCCTCCTATAAAACCATCAAAATAAGGAATCCCAGTTTCTTCAAGTGCCTGTTCAATTAGTAAATCATAGTTTGTGGTAAATATTTCAACAGGGACTTCGCGGGGCCTTGACATCCAGGCAGATAAGCTATGGTAAGGTGTTTCATTGTTTGGTAACTGTGATTTCATTACTTCACATATTTCTTCACAGATGATTTTTTCTAATTGTTGTAAATCATCCATCGAAAGCCCTCTAACATTAGAATTGCCGCATACCTGTTTAAGAGATCTTAAATGGCTGAGGATTTGCTCTATATTGGGATTCGTTTTCCCGTCTTCATTGAATTGCTTATAAAGTTTTTCAAACAAGTCATTATGTTTATTTTTTTTAAAAACAGAGACTATATGGGCCGTCAAACCTTTGATATCAGGAATAAGTTTTTTGCCTTTTTCTTTAGGATGTTCAATAGCGGTTGGGCAACCAGCACCCAGAAAAAGCCCGATAGGTTTTTTATCATGGCTTAAAACCTGACTTAAATAATTTATCTGACGCAAAGGATCATGAGTATTCATTAGTTCTCCATCAATATCAATTTTTTCTTTTTTTGTTCACATAGCTCATTGATAAGTAAGTCCAAATATAGTATCAGACAACCATTTTCTAAAAGATTGATTGTCGCTGAACTGCTTAAACAATTCAGTATGGTCCGAAAGCAAATCTGCCATTACTCGTCTTAAAGCATTGTCATGTTCTATTCGAGCATTTTGTTTATCAGAATTTTTTATGGCATTTTGATAAGCCTTATCTGCTGCAACCATAACTGGGATTTCTTCAGTAATGACTTTTCGAATCTTATCGGTATCTCTCCAATCAATATTTCCAAACTGGTCATTGAATGCTTTGACTATATTACTAAGATGGTCCAGTTCCGGCTCAGGTTTCCGACCTCCTCCTGTAGTTGGGACAGGTCCAACTTCGGAGTCAGCGTCTGGAAGTACAACCTCAAGGGTTGATTGAACTTCTACACGGTAGCTGTCCATGTCTATTGATTCAAGAATACCTTTAGACAAATCGGGTTCAACTGGTGCAGGTAACTTAGGAATAAGAAAATTTAAGAAAATTGAAAGTTTTTCCCATTCAGCGTTGGTATATGGAAGTATGGAGGCCAAGAAAGCATAGGTACGTGTAAATGCCTTAGCCTTGCCTTTGAAATTGACCTGGCCATCTTCATAGAGCTCTGAATTATATACTGCCACACAAGCATCAAGAATAGGGTCTAATTTATCCCTGTCAGCGCCATCCAAATAAAGTTGAACCAAATCATCTATTTGGCCTTTGGTGTAAACCTGATAGCCATCTAAGGTGCCTTTAAGATCATGGAGTTTATTAGGGTCGGTCTCTTCACTTAAAATCGTGGTACGGTAGTAATCTGAAAACGCATATTCAATGACATCAACATCATTCATAAAATCGAGTACAAATGTATCGTGCTTTTGAGGATGTGCTCGATTCAATCGTGATAATGTCTGTACGGCTTTTATGCCGGAGAGTTGTTTGTCGACATACATCGTATGTAACAGTGGTTCATCATAACCTGTCTGAAATTTGTCAGCAACAATCAAAAAGCGATAAGGGTCTTTCTTGAATTTCTTTTCAATCTGACTACTGGGAAACCCGTTGAGTAAAGCTTCAGTTACTTTCTTGCCGCCAAACTCAGGTTCGCCAGAAAATGCGACAATAGCTTTGTATTGACTCTTGCGTTCTCTTAAATATTCAACAAAAGCGTGGTAATATTGAATGGCCCTTTGAATACCGCTGGTAACTATCATCGCTCTTGCATGGCCGCCGATTTTACGATGCGAGATAACTTGGTTGTGGAAATGATCTACCATTATCTCAGCTTTTTGGCGGATTGCATGATCGTGAGACTCAACATACCGGCGGAGTTTTTTCGTTGCTTTATTCGTATCATAAGTTGGGTCATCGGGTACTGTTTTTATCAAACGGTAATAGCTTTCAACTGGTGTGTAGTTTTTGAGAACATCAATAATGAATCCTTCCTGTATAGCCTGTTTCATTGTGTAGCTATGAAATGCGCGATGCTTAACTTTTTCACCTTCATTGTATGGTTCGCCGAATATTTGTAGAGTTTTGTTCTTCGGCGTAGCCGTAAAGGCAAAATAGCTTGCATTTGCGAGCATCTTTCTCGATTCCATAATTTGGTTGATTTTGTCCTCAAAAGTCTCATCCTCTTGCTCGCTGCTTTGTGTGGAAAGAGCAATGTTCATTTTTGCCGATGTACGACCACCTTGACTGGAATGAGCCTCATCGATAATTATCGCAAATTTGTTTCCTCGATGCTCATCACCGATTTCATCCAGAATAAATGGAAATTTTTGAACAGTAGAAATAATTATTTTTTTGCCAGATTTTAAGAATTTTCGCAAATCACCGGATTTCTCAGCATGACCTACAGTAGAGGACACCTGGGCAAATTGCTTGACAGTATCTTTAATTTGCTTATCCAAAACACGGCGATCAGTAACAATAATTATCGAACCAAAAAGAGCTGAGCCTTTTCTTTCCAAGCCGACAAGCTGATGGGCAAGCCATGCGATGGAATTACTTTTGCCGCTTCCTGCGGAATGCTGTATCAAGTATCTATTCCCAACATCGCTTACACCGGCATCTGCAAGTACCTTACGGACAACATCAAGCTGATGATAGCGTGGGAATATCTGTTTGTATTTTTTGCGTCCTTTTTCGTCTTTTTCTTCTGTAATTTGAGCGTAATTTTCAATAATATCCGTCAAATCCTGTTTTGTAAGAATTTGCTTCCAGAGATAGTCTGTCTCAAGCCCATCAGGGTTGGGCGGATTACCAGCACCATCTTTATAGCCTTTATTAAAAGGCAGAAACCACGAATACTTGCCCCTTAAATGAGTACACATACTGACTTCATGGTCATCAACTGCAAAATGTACAATACACCTGCCAAACTGGAAAAGCAGTTCCTTAGGATCACGGTCGCGTTTATACTGCCAAATCGCATCATCAACAGTTTGTTTGGTCAGCTTGTTTTTCAGTTCAAATGTCGCAATAGGCAGCCCATTGATAAATACAGCCAAGTCAAGAGCCAGCTGAGTTTGATCTTTGCTGTATCTTAGTTGGCGAGTAACACTAAAAATATTAGCCGAGTAAAGCTCTTCAGCCTTTTTATTCCCCGGTGTAGGAGTACCATAAAAAAGCTCTACAGAAGCCGGGCCGTGTTTAACGCCATTTCTTAGCACATCTATGACACCACGTTTTGCCACTTCACCTTGTAAACGATGCAGAAATTGTGTCCGCTTTGGCCCATCTTCGCCAAGACCAAGCATTTCGGAAGTTTTTGATTGAGTTGTCTGTATAAATGCAATCAGTCTTGTCAAGTCAACCGCATGTTCCCGATCGTAATCTTCATTGGTTCCCTGTTGATAACCAGCCTCATTGACCAGCGATTCAACAATCAAAGTTTCCAACCCTTTTTCGCTTGTATCAGTCGTCGGCATCAGTTACCTCTTGTAATTCTGTTAGTTCTTCACTTTCCTGTATTTCATCTAAATCATCAATTTCTTCAATATCCTCAACCGGCTCAACTGGTATGTCTCTGACATCAACCTTGCCGGTAACAACATCACATATTAAACTTATTCTATATTCGTGAATTAGCTCGATCTCACGTTTAGCTTTTGTTATTGCAGTATCAATCTCTTTGCATCCGTTTGTTATGTGTTCAATAATTTTTTCTTGTTCCTCTATGGGCGGCAATGGAAAAAATGCACTTTTGATCCCGTTCTGAGATAAGCCATAACGAGTAATTCCATTAGCGGAAACTCTGAATTGATCAGCAATCAGCTCTGAACTAAAGGCTCGGAATAGATATTCACCTAAAATAAGTCCTGCATTTGGCCTGATAACTGCAAGATGGTAAGCACAAATCACATCTTCAAAATCAGTTGCAACATAAGCAGGTACCGCAATATCAGCCCAGTCTTCAGAGTCTTTGGTAATAAGCACATCACCTGCCCTGAGCTTAAAATTATCAATCTCAGCCTGGCTGGCAGTCGCTTTCATAAAAGATAAATCTGGGGTAATGTAATCATTCTTGTAAACATCAACATAATTACAGAGAAAAACTGAGATTTCATCCTCAGCGGTGTTTTTATCAACTCCGCTTGGTTTTACAGTCGCGATAGTTCTTAACCTTCGAGCCTCCCAATGTTCCGGTATATCGCCGAGATAATCTACGCCGGAAGGTTTCAGATCAACATTCGGATCCATGCCCTTTGTTACTGCCTGGTTGATAATAACCTGTTTTTGCTCTTTCAGAACTTCTATCAAACGCCGTTTTTTTTGTATAAATTTATGAATCTGATTATTTTTTACAGTGATAAATGATAAGATGGTTTCCTGTTCGTTTTTAGGTGGAACGATTGAAGTTATATTGTAGAAATCTTCTGTATAGAGTCTCCAAAAACCCTTAACAATTCCTTTTGTAGAACGGGCAAATTCTGTTATATATAACGGAGTTTTAAAAAGAGCCTCAAAATAACGAACATTTCCGTCACTTACTAATCTCAAGACTGTATAGTCAGGGCTGACAAGCCCTGAAACTTTAGCGTGAGCAAATACTCCTAAGTGAGCTTTTAACCGATTAAGCACCAAATCATTTGGTTGACATAATTTGCTACCAATGTGCGACTCGGACTGCAACCGCCATTTTTCCACTTTTGAGTTGTCTACTAATCCATGTATTTGGCTCATCGAAAGGTGAGTTTCTAGTCCAGTTTTAGAGCGTTCGTCAACTTCCTGAAAAATATACTTGCAACGGAGTGTTTGCCAATGTTCTGGTATATTACCCAACCAAATATGGCGGGAGTCCTTATAATTCGGATATGGTTTAAAAATACGAGTCATCAATTATTCCCTATAACCAAGCATTAAAGAAGCCAATTCTATTTTATTACTCAGATATCCAAGTGTTGCACTGCTAATTTCACACTCAAAACGATTCACAATACTTGAACAAGCTTTGTATAAATCCTCAAATTTGCCCTTTTCCATATCTTTAATTCTGTCCGGTAAATATTCCGGCTGCAGCATTTCTTTCTTTTCCATCAATAATTGCATTTGATGCAACGCGATATCCCGCCAGGTTTTTGGAGAAGCAGCAAATAAATGGGCTTCAATCCATCGACCCTGTTTACTATCCAGAAAAGTTTCGCCGCGAGGTTGCTCAAGGATATATTCAATTATTTCTTCGCTCTTGCAGTTTCCTGTAACATAATGGTGGTAGAGTTTGCTGTTAACCAGCTTCAAAATTACCAAAGGCGCAAACAATGGTGGGAATATGAAATGGTTGTCTTCAGTGTTCATATAGGCAACCACAAAGAGCCTGCAGCAATGTTCTATATCTCTTAATGAAAGTTTGAAGCAAAAGCAGAGTTTTGCAAATATATCAGTCAAACTTCGCTTATCGTCAAGATGTCCACGGCTTGCTTCCAGGCGTTTTTTGAAATACTCATTAAGCCCGAATTGATCAAATGTATGAGAGCAGAAAACTTCAGGGCTGGCCTCTGGAAGTATAAACTCCATATCAATAAATCGTCTCAAATAACCATCTACGTCCATATCCTGGCCATATACGCATTTAATTGAATGACCAAGTTGCTCACGGTCGATGCCGAGAACAAAATATATCCCGGTAACATCAAATAGGTGCTTTACTTTTTCAAGCAGTTCAATTGCAAATGTCGGCCTGCATCTATCAAGCTCATCAATAACAATAACAAGCGGCTTATTATCTTGAGATAATTTTTGGGCTAATTCTTTTAATCGTTGCTTTAAATCACTTAATTTTTCACCGGCAGCGAGATATTCATCCACGGCTTTTTGTGAAATTGAAGACAGCTTTTTATCATCGAAATCAATTATTCCGGCACTTACTGTTCGAGCAGCATTAAAAACAGCGCTTTTAAGTACAGGTGCCGCACATTCCTTGACAGATTTTACCATTTCCTTAGAGTCGGAATCTTTTAGATTTTTCCATATCTGCCCGATTAAAGCAATAAGAGCGTCATCGCAATAATCATCCTCCCAGGCACTGAAATAAATCGTCGTAAACCCTTCGTTTGCCAAGCTTTGTGACCACATTTTAAGAAAAACAGTTTTACCTGTTCCCCATTCCCCGTTTATGCTGGCAACAAGAGGCCCTGGAGTATTCTTAATCAGGTTGGTTAGTGCGTCTGCACATTTTTTCCTGTCCAACTTGTCGTTGACAAATGGGTCTTCCTTAGGAATAGAAATTTCGGTGGGTTTTAATGTACTTATCATATCTCATTCTCCCCGTTACCCATCTGTTTTTCAAATGATTGGCGAACAAGACCAATTACATAAGGTAGCTCTTCAAGCGTAGATAATGTTACTTCCACGTCTCCATTTCCCCATCGTCCAAGACCCGTTACGTCCCTGCAAATTCCTTTAGGATCATCGATTTCAGGAAAGTTCATATTCAAAGACAATCTCAGACGCTTAGATTGCGGGATGACATCAACAAAATTAGTTTCGGCCTTATACGCGACATAAAGTTTGAGAATTTCTTCAGTAACACAAGGGTCAAGAGCTTGCACTTTCTTTCTAAATTGCTCAAATAAGCTGTGAAGAGGCTCTTTCTGAAGGTAGGGATGATCATCGATGCTATAAGTTGATACTGTTGGCTTGGGTTTATACGCTTCAAGAATATCTGGCTCAAGAGCGGGAGATGCCCATACATTAACGGCCTCCTGGCTAAGCATAGAAGCCCTTTGTTTGATAGTCTCTTCATTCCAGGTTTCAAGCTCGCCTAAACCTTTATTCATTCTTAGCGGGCTTTCCTTAAATCCTCCAGTCATGTCCCGCTTTTCAGAAAAAGGACGGTCGCTGTATTCTGAATTATACCCAGTTAAGGTAAGATTTCCGAGGGTATGCAGCCATGTTTCTTGAATACGTTCCCATTCCGGACCGAGTGATTCTTTCCAGGCAGATGAGAGATTTTCATTTTGAGGCATTATATGTTCAATCGTATACTCATCTACTGGAACTCGTTCTTTTCTGTCATGATTTTCCATTCGCCTTAGCCAGTAAGAACGATTCCTAAAGTTGTATAAATCCTTGACCTGTAGATCTTTTCGAAATTCTTTATCATTAGGGAATCTGCGATAGGAAGGTAACAATAAGAAGTGAGCCTTAATACTCTCCAAATATCGATCCTTTTTGAGAGCCCGTGTAAATGTTGCAAATGTTTTGTTCATTGAATTAGTGGGAATAGCACAAGCAGATCTTCGGAAAACATAGCTTTCCACCAAGCGAACTGCTCTGAAAAAATCATCCTTTGCCAGAACCTGTTGTATATAATCATGATATAGTTCAAGCAGGAAAGGATAAGCAACATACCTTAAGTTCCCTGAGATCATGAAAAGCATTGCTAAGTTCATTGTCTGCTTCAGCACCAAGAGCCATGGCACAGAAATACTTTGAAAATTCTCTAATATCTGATACTAACGCCTCAACACCGTCTTTTGCTACCTCCGGAGTTTGAGAATATTTTTTAAATGCTTCATAAACCTGCCGAATATTGGGGATATCACCGGTTTTTACTGTTAAATAATGACGCATAAAACTGTCAAAGTGACTTGCATAAGCCTTTTGACCAAAGTCTACTTCCATGGGATGCCAATATTGCTCATAAAGTTTAGTTTGCAGCTGTGGCTCAAGACCCATTAGAATATAATTTCGGATAAGATCAGCCTGGCTTAATTCCTTACCAGTAGAGTTGAGGCTTTCAAAGATTAATTGAGGATTATCCTGGTCTCGGCTAAGAGAAATATCTACGATGACAAGCTTGGCTAAACCTTTGCATAAAGCCTCAATTTCATCCTTAGAATCCCCAACCCATTGCTCAAAAAGTTCATAATTGGCAGCTATACTGAGGGAATGGTCCTTGGGCTGTTGGTCTTGATCAAGGATTGCCATTAAAGTTGTTTTATCAGTTTGCGATAAAATTAACTTATAGCGTCTTAGGCCATCTTCCAAAGGGTTCAAAAGAAAATAATTACGTAATTTTTTTGCTGAAAAACCATCAATAGGCTCAGTGTCACCCAAACTTCTGGCAAGGGCTTCTATTAAAAGGGTTACTGTCGTAAGACGTTGTTGACCATCAATAACTAAAAGAGGTGATTGACTTGATACTTGGTATAACCCTTTTTCGATGTAAACAATGGAACCGACAAAATGTGCGGATATATTATCATTTCGGCCCGTGCGTAATATGTCCCCCCATAGCTGGCGGCATTCACGTTCAGTCCAAGTATACGTTCGCTGATATATTGGTATAACAAATTGTGGTGATTTTTTAAGAAAATCTAAAAATTTAGCTTCCGTTGCTTTCATTTTTCCTCCCCTACAATTTGTTCAAGTAGGCCTTCTGTTTCTTTTTCAAGGGTAAATATTTCGGCCTTTATTTCTTCAAGAGTTCGCAAAGGTGTTGGTTTGTAAAAATGCTTCGTAAAAGAAATTTCATAGCCAATTTTAGTTTTGGACTCATCAATCCATGCGTCCGGAACATACGGCAAAACTTCTCGTTTAAAGAAAGCTTCTATACCGCCATTTTCAAGAAGCGGCACCTGCTCAGAATCCCGCAAACTTGTGTCAGACTCATATTCAACAACAGCCTTTTTGCCACTTATTTGTACTTCATAGAGTCCGTATAAAGGATTAGCTTCTACTTTGTTACCTTTGTGTATTTTTTTAATTACTGGTATGCCATTTTCATCAACAAGGCCGTTTGAAACCATTTCTTTGATTTCTTTTGAGGAGTATGCTTTTTCAGGATCAATGCCTTTTAACCTAAGTGGACGTTCCACAGTTACCTTCCAATAGCCAAAACCTTCATTTGAGAAGATTTTCGATTGCTCAGTTTCCTTAAATTCCAAAAATAAATCACATATTTTACTTATATGCTCTTCAGACAGTTCACAATTCTTCTTGCCAAGATTTTTTCGGAGGGGAACATACCATTGTGTTGCATCGATGAGCTGAACTTTGCCTTTGCGATGATCTAACTTGCGGTTAGTAAGTATCCAGATGTAAGTAGCAATGCCGGTGTTGTAAAACATATTCTCAGGCAAAGCAATTATGGCTTCAAGCCAGTCATTTTCTATTATCCATCTGCGAATATTGCTCTCACCTTGGCCTGCATCACCTGTAAATAAAGACGAGCCATTATGAACTTCTGCGATTCGACTTCCAAGCTTAGTATTGTTTTTCATTTTACTAAGCTTATTAACCAGAAACATTAATTGCCCATCGCTGGACCTTGTGATCATCTTGTATTCGGGGTCACCATTATGTTCTACTATAAATCTTGGGTCGCTGAGGTCACTTTTCCCTCCCATTCGTTCGAGATCAGTTTTCCAACTTTTGCCGTATGGAGGATTAGATAGCATAAAATCAAATTCGTGCGAAGGAAACGCATCGTTTGATAAAGTTGAACCGAATTTCATGTTTTCGGCTTCCCCGCCTTCGCCTTTTAGTAGCAGGTCAGCTTTTGTAATCGCATAAGTTTCACCATTGATTTCCTGACCATACAAATGTGTAGCAACATCTTTTTTGTGCTCTTTTGCCAGTTCAACCAGTCTTTCCTCAGCAACAGTTAACATTCCGCCAGTGCCGCAGGCTCCATCATAAACAAGATAAGTGCCCGACTCGATTTTCTCAGCAATAGGGACAAATATCAGGTTCGCCATTAACTTAACAACGTCACGTGGTGTAAAGTGCTCGCCAGCCTCTTCATTATTTTCTTCATTGAAACGACGAATAAGTTCTTCAAAAATTGTTCCCATCGAATGGTTATCCAAAGCTGGGAGTTTGACATTTCCGTCAGAATCATACACCGGATTAGGACTTAAGTTTATTTTTGGATCAAGGAATTTTTCTACCAGAAAACCAAGAGCATCTGCGTCTACTAATGTTGGGATTTGATTGCGAAACTTAAACTTGTCCAATATTTCCTGAACATTTGGCGAAAAACCATCAAGGTAAGCTTCGAAATCAGCTTTAAGTTGTTGTTTTTTCGCGCGTGCTCTCAGGTCCTTTAAATTAAATGGGGAAGTGTTGTAAAATGCCTGTCCAGATGCTTGGCATAGTGCCATATGTTGATTTGAGATTTTGGCAGCATCAAGCTGTTTTTTCATTTTGGTTACAGCTTCTTTCGTAGGTTCAAGCACAGCATCAAGGCGGCGAATCACGGTCATAGGCAAAATGACATCACGATACTTGCCGCGTACATAGACATCACGAAGAACATCATCTGCGATTCCCCAAATAAAATTAACAATAGAATTATGAGTTATATGATCCATCCTTTGATCCTTATTTTTTATTTGATTTCGATTTGTGTCCCAGTTCCGAAGCATCTCCTGCTACTATCCATTCATCAACTTCCTTTATCTTAAACTTCAACAGTCTACCTACCTTATGAGCCGGTATTTTTTTCTTTGCGACCCATTTGTAAATAGTGTCTTTTTTTACCCCCAAGTGCTCCGAAATTTCGTCAATTGAGACCCATCTTTCAGCCATAATCAGCGATCCTTAAAAATAGAGGTAAAAATTCGATTCATTCAGGACAAAATTAAACCAGCTAACCGGCCAAAAGTCAATTGATTTATTAGGATTTGATGGTATCGGCTGGAATCGCCGAATAGGTTCCAAAATCCCTGTACAACCCCTGTTCTTCGCTAAAAAACCTTGGCAAGTTGAGTTTCGAATATAATGCGATGCTTAATCACCCCTTGCAGGCATTAAGATAGCTGGCAGTTTTTTATGCCAAAACATCGATTTTAGCCTGAAAATGGCGATTCGGAAGCTTTTTACAAGCAGATTCCCAAATAATCATCGCAAAACGGATTAAAAGCAACAATATCACTTGACATAAGTGCTATTATTGCCGATATTGCAAATATGAACTATGGATATGACAAAATAGAAGAGGCTTTGCGATTACTGGACGGCAGGCTGAAAATGAATGAAAGCGGCAGTTTTTCAATTGTGGTCTGTGGCGGCTCAGCTCTAAATGCGCTGAATTTGGTTCAGCGAACCACAAAAGATGTAGACATCGTCGCTTTGATGAATTCCAACAGTCAGTTAGTAGACCCTGCTCCTCTGCCTGAAGAATTGTTAGTTGCAGCAAAAGAAGTTGCTGACACTTTGAACCTTCCCCAGGACTGGCTCAACAACGGCCCAAGCAGTGGCGATGGCGGTCTGTTCAGGTTAGGATTACCTGATGGATTCAAAGAGAGGTTAGTAAAAGATTATCAGGGCGAAAAACTGACTGTCTATTTGGCCGGTCGACTGGACCAGATTCATTTCAAGCTTTATGCTGCTATCGATCAGTTTGGCAGTTATCACGCATCTGATCTCAAGCAGCTTTCGCCTTCTGATGAGGAATTACTTGAGGCTATTGGTTGGGCTAAGACACATGACCCATCTGAAGGATTTCATTCGGCAATACAATTATTTTTACGGGAATTTGGTTATGAACGACTGGTTGACAAAATCTAAAAACCAATTCCAGGATAAGATATTCGATTTTCTCTGGCGCCAATGGAATATCTTGGGAGTTGCCGGCACAACCAAACCGGAGGATAATAGAATCATCGACCCTGAGGCATTGTTGCTTTTTTCGTTAAGCGTCTGCCGGCATGAGCCGCGTCTATTTGATGAGATCATTGACTGGTTGTTTCAGAATGGTCAATTTATAAACGTACAACGATTGGGCCAGATACAAAAGAAGTATGATTTCAACTGTGCCTCGCAGCTTAGTGCTATTGCGGAACTTCTTGCTAAAAAAGCAAGTTACAGACTCAAATGGTCGGGGCTTTCCAAAAAGTATTATCTCAAAGACAAAGAACCTTTATTTTTTGACCAAGAAGGAAATCCTCTGCCTTGTCCAAATGATGAAAATGCTAATCCGGAATTTTTGAACCATGGCCTAAGGCGCGGACAGATTAATCTGAGAGGTTATTCACAATCTTTTGATTTGCAAACTCCGGCCTGTCTTTTGCTTCGTTTAAGGGCGCTGCTCGGTATTAACGCAAGAGCTGAGATTTTGTGTCTTTTGGCATCGGCAAAAGAGGTTCATCCCAGCCAAGCTGCTCGAAAGATAAGCTATTACCAAAAAACAGTACAGACAACACTTGTTGAAATGGCCCTGTCGGGTGTAATCCTGACAAGAACTTCCAAAAAAGAAAAGTTTTACAGATTAAAGCCCGGCATCCTTGATGCGCTGTTAAAGCCACAAGACCGATCTCCTCAATGGATCAATTGGCCGCCTTTGCTCAAAACAGTTGAAATTTTATGGAAAAGGTTAAGCGAACTATCCGGTCAAAGAATCGATTCTCTGCTGCTTTCTTCGGAATTGAAAAAGCTGATGTCATCAGTTAAGCAATACAGCTCTGATGAGGCAATTAGCGAAATCTCAATTGATGAGAATCTGCCGCCAGAAGATTTTGACAAACATTTCCAAAATGCACTTGTATTGCTTTCCAGCAAATTGGATCAATAGTGGTAAAAAGTATTGACTCGAACTTCTCCCTGTAATCACACAGAATTTCGGCTACTATAATTTTCACTTGTAAGTATTTACGACAGTTTCGGAACTTGACCTGAGATTCAATAGCTCCCAATGACCGAGGTAAGTACCTGTGAAACCTAACGCCATAATCTTCCGCTATTTATGAAGAAGCAATTTCTGTCAATCTTTAAAATCAAGGAACCAGTTATGTTACGAACCAGGCTGAAAGAAAAAGACCTCGAAATCCTCAAGACTATCGCCGAGTTACGGATCCTGACAGCTAACCAGATAACGGTCATTTTAGACAGGAACAAACAGGCTCTCAGACGCAAACTTGCATCTCTGGAAAAGAAAGGGTTTATTGCTGCCCAGGTAAATGAGTTGGGCCGCCATCGCGGAAGGCCTGAAAGATTATTTAGCCTCAGTTTGCAGGGTCTGGATTTACTTAAAGCTCAGAGAATACTCCCTGAAAAAACAGCCAAAGAAAGAGTCCTGGCAGAGAATATTTCCATTGTTGATCATCAGCTTTTGACAAACTGGTTCTGGGCTCATTTGATTCACCTGGAAAGAATTCACAAGCGCATCTGTGTTGATTTTCTGTCAGAGACTTCACCGTTTTTGCCTCAGAGCGAATCCGGCCATTATTTTATAACAGATTCTGCCGGCAAGAGCATTTTCACTCCCGATGGTGTTTTCATGCTAACCGACACCGCTGAGAACAAGAGTCTGCTGTTTTTCCTGGAAGTTGACTGCAGCAGCGAAAGCCTGGCAAGTCCTAAAAGACATTCCAAAGATATCCGCCAAAAGATAATAAATTACGGCACATATTTTGACGGACTCGGCTATAAAAGATACGAGGAGTTCTGGAACCGAAGACTTAACGGTTTCAGAATGTTGTTTGTCAGTAATTCTTTTGCCAGACTAAACGATCTTTGCAGCCTGGTACGTCAAATGCCGCCGTCAGATTTTGTATGGCTGACCAATAGTCAGTCAATGTTCAAAGAAGGTATATCTGCAAATATATGGATCAAAGGCGGTGATGTCGAATCGCATAGGCAATCTATCCTGGGCTCGCTTTCTTGTCAGGCGCCTATTGCCGAATAGTTTTCCAAATTCCTTTCCCTTCGATTTTCCATCCAGCTTAGCCGACATCAGCCGGCTTTTCTTTTTGGCCGGTTTCGGACTTCAAAAAAGTCTCTTAATTCGCAAAAAAGTACCGTAATTCGAGGCAAAAAAGTCTCCTAATTCGGCCAAATCAGCTAAAAAAGTCTCTTAATTCAGGGGATCGGGCCTTAAAAAAGTACCTTAAATAAAATCGTTAATCGGGATAACCCTGTTTATTACAAGAACTTAAGTCCGGTCTCCTAATTCGACTTATATAAAAAACTAATACAAAGACACATACACACACTTAAACGAGCGCATAAAACCAAATTTTTCAATCATTTTGCATTACTACGGATTACTTCAAGCCGGGGCAAACGTCCAAGTCGCGAGTCGAAGCTCGCGCTGCGCAGGTGGTATAGTTTCCGCTCCGGCTCACGCAGACCCTTTATCGTAAACCTTTCCCCTTCGGGTCAGCCTTACGGCTTAAAGATAATCGAAGGGTCTGCTTAACGAGCCTCCGCTCTGGCAGTTTCTTCGTCGGTTCACATAAAAACGGGTGAACCGCCTAAAGAGTATTCACCAGGAGGTACTCAAGATGAACACACATAAATTGCAGGATATTATCAATATGATTCGCGGTCTTGATAAATTGCCGACAGACCCATACGGCCAGAGACTAAGTGTTGACGAACTGATGAACTGGTTCGGTCTGACTGAGAGTTTGACTCGCCTGGAGCAGATAGAAATGAAAAGTGAACTGTCGCTGATTATCGAGGCCGAACTTTTCGCTGAAAGGCTCAAACAGGCAGAGCAGATGTATGACTTTTCCTGAAAGCAGGTTCGACGTGTCGCTGCGGCCCTGCGCAGACCTCTTATCGTAAAGCTTTTCCCTTCGGGCCGGCCTTACGGCCTAAAGCTTTATCGAGAGGTCCGCTAGAAGGGCCTTCGCTCCGGACGCACTGCGGTCGGTTCACTACAATTTGAGTGAACCGCCCACAGAGCGGCTCTTCGGAGGTAACTAAAATGAGTGTACACGACAAATATCGTCTGATTCGACTTAGCGATCAGCAGCAGCAGATAACAGCTGCTATCGAAAAAGCGTCCCGCAAGCCTGACGAGCTTGCCAGGCGTTCTTTCGCCTTTTAATTACTTCGGTTCACTCTCACGAGTTCACCGACATGCATAAATATTATCTCTATTTCCATACAGACTCTCATACAAAAAAAAATGGTATGAGAGTCTTTTGCGTTAGACAAAGGATTCGGAGGTATACCAAATGAGTTCAAACACAGCACCGGTTGCCAAGTTCAGGGCCGGACAAATATCATCTGCGGTATGGAAGAACCAGCAGCAGATAAATGGAAAATCTGTAACGATGTACAAGGCTTCTGTCCAGAGAAGGTATTGCGATAAAGACGGTAACTGGAAAAGCTCAGGTTCGTTTTCCAGAAACGAGATAGCATTGGCGATATTCTGTCTGAATAAGGCACTGGAGGAAATCATCGATATCCAGAACAACTCATCTGAAGACAGCAGCAGCAACAGTGTTGAACATATGCAAGTAGATTAAACGGCTCCTGAAATACGGAGCTTTTTATTTTTACAAAGGTGATACAATGAAAATAGAACAGAACGTTATATCGAGAGACTGGGTGGTTTGTTATAAAGACAGGCGATTCTTTATTAATTTTACAGAATCCGATGGCCAGACACTTGCGCTGCTGAACCGTGGTAACTGGCAGATATATGAACAGACCGAAGAAACAACCGAAGAACTGGACACCTGCATATTCAAAGACAGCACAACCGAGCAGCGAAAACAGATACAGCAAAACATCAAACTGGCAGAAAAACTTATCAACCACTGTATCGATAACTGGGATAACGGCTTTATCGAAAAACTCAAAGAGGAACTTTTTGAGCTGCAAAAAACTATTGTGAGCAAATAAAAATGACATCCCCACAAATCGGCAATTTTGTTATCGGAGAATGTTTCTGCGATATCGAGTGTCTCTATGGCCATCGGATAAGACTGTTCAATATCGGCAGAGGCCATTATATCGCATGTGATAAATGCAGGACCTTTATGTATGTTGGCTCAAATTTGATGAGCAGCTGGCGGGAAGAAAATGAAGATATCTGGCAGGCCAATTACAACAGTGTTAAAGGCTACAGGTTCCTCGGCTAAGGCTTAAACCCCTTTGGTTTAAGAATCCTGCAATTACTTGCTTTTTTCATAATTCCGGGGGCGTACCGTAGAAGAAATCCCTAAACTATGATTTTCGGTTTTCAATAAATACTGCTTTGCTTATTGATTTTTTGCGGAAAACCGTAAATCATTTACGGGATTCCATCTAAGCTACGACCCAGCCAGAAATTATGAAAAAACCAAGGCCGTGCTTCGGCCTTTTCATCTAATAGGGAGAGCCGTATTTATAATAAACTTTTTTTACCGGCTCTTGCTATTAGGTTCAAAGACCGACTCCACGACCTGATTATTATAAACTACTCCACCTTTTCGTAATTTTGCCGAAAAGGCGGAGGTAGTTAAAGTGAACGAAGAAAACATTGTATTGTATAAAAACGTTGTGGTGCCTGTATCACCGGTGATAAGGCCAATAAGGGATAACGGGTTCGGCAGTGTTGAGGGTTTGGAAGATGATGAGCTTGCAGAGCCAGAGGAACTTGAGAGGATGGTTTTTATTGAAGAGTTCGGGCCTGTACTTGCCTTGCCTGCACCAAAAAGAAAAAATGTTATTACACCTGACATCGACGAAGATGGTAAGCTGGATTGGGGAGCTTTCGGTACGGTTGATTTTGACCGGTATCGGCCTAAGCGAAGTAAAGAGTCATACGTAATAGAACAGTTGCAAAGAGAGCTTTTCAGACAGAACTTAATGATAGAGATAATCAGCAACAGGTTAGACGCTTATGCAAGATATTCAATTTTGAAATACGTTTTCAAGGGAGTTATCGACATAGGTCATATCAGCGATATGGATATGTACTTGCTTGTTGAGAGGGTTCAAAGGTCAATCTATCTGGTCAAAAAGATTGCAACGCTTAAAGCTAAAGCAAAGGCCAGGCACAGAGCAAGGCTCAGGAGGGTTCTTGAGCTTTGAAGTGCCTTCGGCACTATGGTGACTAACGTTCACTTCGTTCACTATAAGTCCCCGCCCCGGGCCGCTTCGCGTCCCGGGGTAGAGCGGCTTAACATAAAAAAGCAAGGAGTGTGATAAAATGGTATGTTTCGATTATGAACCGGTTCGATGTTCTGTATGTCATCAGGAAACTATCGACGGTTATCAGTTCATCGATGGTAAAGTTGTCTGCGATGAATGTCTTATAAAAAAATAGATAATTATGGCGGTTCACAATAGAACAGGCGAACCGCCATTTAAGAGCGGTATAGCCGGGGTGAAAAAATGACAACAAACCAAAACAAAAGTTTTACAGGGCCGGGCGTACTGCCTTTAGTTTTGTATGAAGGCAAACAGTTTTATGCCGATTTAAGGTTAAGAGAATTTCGGCCGGTCAAAGGACTCCTTGACTCGATATCATTTGACAGCAAAGAAGGCAAGGCAATGTGCACTCAGGCAGGAGTAGTAAGCTGTAAAAGCTGTAAAATGAGTGTTATAGTATCAAGGGCTTATCAGCAACAGGAACTACGCTGTATGCAGTGTTTTAGCAGGATAGAGCCTCAGGACTAAGTTTCAGGGAGGCAGTACCGGCAGGAGTTAATGAACCACTTTTCAAACTCTATTCCTGCCTGTATCGCTTCTTTTTCGTGAGGTTCTGCCTTTAGATAGTCTTTGGACAGCTTGCCTGCCCGCCGTGCTGCTCTGGCTACTATCAGATGTAAGATGTGTTTTTGAAGACTGTTCATTGTATCACCAGGATATATGCAGAGGCCCACATTTATATAACTTTTGCAAAGACCATCAGATGATGGTCTTTGCCCCACCCGCCAACCCTCAGAAATTTCCTACCGTCAAGTAACATCAAAAACCGTAAAGTTTATAAATACGGCAGTATTACCACCTTCAAGGAGATAAATTGTGAGGTGGAAAAATGAACACAGCCGATATAACAAACGGGCCGGTTTTCGATGCCGGGTACATGCCTTATTTTTACAGCAGCGGCAAATTTTTAGCATATGATCTAAACAGCAGAGCCGCTGATTCGCGAAAATTTGGCAGAGACAGCGGTTATAACTTCTCTAACGACATAGTGCCTAACAGCCGTATCGTAAGAACTGAAACAGTAGAAGATATTGTAAACAAAGGCTATTTTGCAGCTCCGAAAACTGAGCCTGAGACAGCGATCATTACCGATAAAAAACACACATCCGGATTATCTCTTAATGACATAATCAGCCAGATCCGGAAAAGATACGATATCTATCAGCAGAACATGGAACAGATCGAGTGTAATAAATGTTATGCTATCAACAGCCAGTTAGAAGTCGAATCGGCCCGAGGCGGTGTCAGGACAAGCAGCAGAGAGGCTTACAGCCTGACCAAAAACTTAGGTGAATTCTACAGGGAACAATGTGATGAAAGAAGAAGCCTGTGGGCCGATGTTTCCAAACTAAAGATTCTGCTTCCAGAACACGCTCAAAGCTACCTGACATCCTACAGGAAACTCTCTATTCTTAACGATACTGAAGGTGATCAGCTTGAATAGCAGAGTCCAGGAACTTTGCAGGAAGCTAAAGCCTGTAATGGGCAAAAAGATAGACAGGTTATGGCGTGCCTATATAGCTGAATCGGATATGAGAGGCAGAGCCGATATCGAACAGACCCTTGAACTTCTGGCAAATAAACACCTGGGGACTGACTTTGAATTCGACAGATCACCTTTCCCGCCGCCGCCCAAACAATTTGCTCTGGCAGGTGATATCGAGCTTGGCTCTATCAGTTATGCCAAAAAGACACTCAGTCCGTTCTTTTTCAAATCCAACAGGTTAAAAGAGCATATTTTAGTAGCCGGCAGAAGCGGCAGCGGAAAGACAAATCTGACCTTTATGCTCATGCAGGCGATAATGTCAAAAGGTATTAAGGTACTGGCACTGGACTGGAAACGAGGTTATCGCGACCTGATGAGTTTGTATCCTGATTTGAGGATCTACACCGTAGGCAGAGATATAGCTCCCTTGCGATTCAATCCGCTGATTCCGCCTAAAGGATGTGAGCCTCATATATGGCTAAAACTCGTTGTCGAGTGCATAAGTTCGGCCTACCTTGGCGGCGAAGGTGTAATAAGTCTATTGGTAGCAGGCCTTGATCATCTATACCGGCAGGCCGGGGTATTTGACCAGCAGCATTCCCAGTGGCCGACGGTGCAGGATCTTTTAGCCTGGCTTAGGACTACCAAGCTAAAGGGAAGAGCTGCGATGTGGAAGGCGTCTGCTGAAAGGATCCTTTTGGCGATGACCTATGGCGAATTTGGCCAGGTACTAAATACAAATGATAACAGTCATATCGCAGAACTGCTGGATCAAAATGTCGTTCTCGAAATGGATGGTTTAAGTTCATCGTCTGATAAGACATTATTCTCAGAGGTACTGACACTATATCTGTACAGATGGCGATTAGCTCAGGGGCCAAGTGACAAACTCACAAATGTCCTTGTCCTGGAAGAGGCGCATAATCTATTGTTAAAAAAATCAGCGGAATCAAAGGAATCTGTTCTTGAAACTTCTATCAGGATGATAAGACAATACGGCATGGGATATGTATTCGTTGATCAATCTGCTTCACTTTTAAGCCAGGTTGCCTTTGCGAACAGTTATGCCACCATAGCACTTAGTCAGAAACTAAAGGCAGATATCAATACAATGGCCTCGGCTATGAACTTGACCGATGACCAGAAACAGGCTTTAAGCACCTTGCCTGTGGGAACAGCGGTTGTAAGATTGGCCGATGAGCACCCGGAAAGTTTTCTGCTAAAAGTGCGTAGATTCCCGATCAAAGAAGGCTCCGTTTCGGATTCGCAAATTCGGGCTCAATGGACAACCTGTCACGGCGATTCCGGCTCTTGTGATACCGGGGCAAACCCACCGGCAGCGGTTCCGGCTGTTTCACCGGTAGATAAAAACAATGAAAATAAAACAAAAACAGAGAACACAGAAGATATATCCCACCCACCATCCCCGCAGAGAGCAGAAGAAAAAGATAAATCTGCTAACCTTGATAATCCACCCGTAAAAGAACTAAACCGAGAAGAAACAAGATTCTTATCTGATATCACTCTGCGACCGCTTTCAACTACAGTATCCAGGTATAACAAGCTAAAGCTATCCCGCCGTCGCGGCAATGCCATCCGCCGCTCGCTTGAATCGGCAGGTCTGATCGAACGAGAGGTTCTTGCCACTCGCTCAGGCCAAGTGGTACTGTATCAATTGACCGATTTTGGCAGATCGCTATGTGAGCAGCTGCATCTTGACCCGGGTTCATCTTATCGTGAGAGTTTGGAGCATAGGTACTGGGCTTATAAGACCGCCCAAGCCTTTGAGAAAAAAGGCTATGAAGTAACCTGTGAGCACCCGGTCAAAGGCAATGGTGCTGTCGATTTACTTGCCCAAAAGCCAAACGAGCGAATTGTTATCGAGATCGAGACCGGAAAATCCGATATAAAGGCAAATATAACAAAGACCCAGAAGGCCGGTTTCGACAGGATAATCCTAGTGTTTTGTTACAGTTCAATTGATGGATATAGTTTTTTCAGTTTTATTCGGGCATCCTCAGTAGTGAATCGCCAGTTTACTTTTGCTTCGGCTGCATTACGAATCGT